>JAABUS010000618.1_pt1 | contig 87916 bp, 96 predicted proteins | sample 5560161 | NCBI WGS metagenome assembly JAABUS01 (sample SAMN10711885, study PRJNA513376) | rock metagenome | isolation source: Antarctica rocks | place: Antarctica: Victoria Land, Trio Nunatak nord | collected 2016-01-04
GGCCGCTTCGGCGGCGCCCAGTGTGAAGACCCAAGCCCAGCAAGCCCAACGCGCCGCCCAGAACGGCCCCACCACGGGCCCCGGCGCCAGCCGGATCTGACCCACACCCACCCTCTCGAAAGGTCAAACCATGCGACACCGGATACTGATCGTTCCCGCCCTGCTGTTCACCCTGCTCGTGGGTGGCTGCGGCGGATCCTCCTCCGACACCACCGCCGGCGGAGCGTCGAGCACGAGTTCGGCAGCCCAGCCGACCGACTCCGCGTCGACGTCGTCGTCCGCCGCGGCCGGCACCTCCGCGGATTGCCCGACCAGCAACACCAGGTCCTTCGCCAAGACCCGCTTCGCCACCGACATCGGCGGGTCCCTGTTCCTGATGAACCGTTACGTCCTTCAGCCCTACCAGGCCGGGAAGTTCAAGAAGGGCGCCAGCGGCCGCACGATCGCCCTCGTCAAGGCCGCTGCTGCGGCGGCGACGACGGCCAAGCTGATCTCGAACGCCAAGGAGAACGCCAAGGCCAACCCCACCCTGTGCAAGACGGTGGCCGGTCCGCTCACGTCCGTGTCCGACTCGCTCGGTGGCCTGGTGAGCGGGCTCAAGTCGGGCTCGCTGGATGCCGGCGCCATCGGCGGCCTCGGCGGACTGCTCGGCTCGGTCAAGGGCCTTGCCGGCAAGGCCGGTGTCCCGATCACCGAGCAGCAGGTACCGCTCGGCTGATCCGGCGCTCTGCCCGGGCCGAGCAGCCACGTGCTGTAACGGCCCGCGGACAGCGAACGCCGCTGCGAACAGAGGGGACCAATGCCCGTACGACGGGTGTTGGTCCCCTCTCGCATGCCCGTTCGACCCATAGATGGACCGCACGGCAGAGGCGCTCGGCGCGCCGGACGGGGTGTAGCTCTCGAAGAGCGGACCGGGTTACGGCCCGAAACCCCCATGGGGAGAACCGTGACCTCGAAGCTCACGGAGTCACACCCCGGGCCACGGCAGCGTCGAAGAGCTCGCGGGCCACCTGCTCGGCCTTCTCGGCTGCGGCAGCACCGACCGGCTTGGCTTCATAGAGGTCCTGGTTGCGCGCCCGGCGCAATCGGTCGAAGGCATTCGCCGCCTTCTCGGCCGGCGGCTTGTCGAGGACGGCGCGCAGGTAGCGGCCCAGCGCCTCGTGTTGTCCCGGACCGTTGGCGGTGCGGAAGCCGTGCGCCGCGAGCAGCGCCTCGCCGATGTCGTGGGCCGCGTCGTAGGCGATGCCGTACCTCACCACGACGCTGGTGAGCAGCGGCATCTGCCCGAGCCGCTCCTCGGCCTGCCGCATGAAGGACGCGGCGCGCGAGGCGTCGGCCGGTACCGCGTCGAGCCGGCGTGCTTCGACCAACGCAAGCACCGTCGCTTGCTGGACCTTGGTCAGCGCAGAGATCGCCATGATTGCTCCCCCATCACCGGGACGATCGGACTGGAGCGCACAGTGTCCAGGAAGCCCGACTCAGCCTTGGACTCCTCCACACTGAGGATTGTCGGGTTGACCGGACGATGCACGACAGCTTCGACGCGCGTACACGCCTCATAGACCGCGTCGACGTCCGGGGCGCCGACGACCATGACGTCAATGTCGTGCGGAGTGGGCCCGTCGACACCGCGGAGCCGGGCGGCGAAGGAGCCGTAGAGGAAGGCCGACTGGATTCCGTCGATGCGCCCGAACTCCTCGGCCAGCAGCACGACGGGGCCGCTAATGACGGTAAGGATCTCGCGCAAGGGCGCAGTCAGTGGACTTTCCGGGTTGCCGCGGATGAGGCGCGTGCGGCCCACCTGCCGCTCGATCAGGATGCCCGCCTCGATGAGTCGCGCCGTTTCTCGGTGCGCGGTCGGGTAGGCCAGGTCGGCGCGCTCGGCCACGTCGGTGAGGCTGAGCTCGTCGCCGGCGAGCAGGAGAGCCGAGAGCAGGCGCGCCTGACCGTCCGACCGGAAGATCGGAGCCAGCAGAGGCGCCCCAGTTCTCATATAACTGAGGTTATTATCCATCATAGTGATAGTCAAGGTCCGAGGCGCCTCCGCCGGGCTGTCGCTGGGGTCCCACTCAACGCCCAGGAACTCCTCAACGCGATCTACTCCGGCACGTTCGTCACAGCCGCCTAGGCTGAGTACAGCAACCCCCGGAACGCCAACCTGCAGACGTGGCAGTCGTACGTGAAGGGCGACCCGAAGCGGCAGGGAGTGTTGGAGGTCGCGCTCGGCTGGACTCTCCTTGGCTTCCTGCGTCAGGATCCATGCTTCAGTGTTCGTGCGGCAACCTCGATGACCACGCCCACCACATCAACAACGGCGAAGTATTAGTCACGGATGCTGTGCGTGGCTTCGACCCGGCGAGTCCACAGCCCATCGAGCGAGTCCTCCGCGAACCGTGCACTGAGGGGACGCGTCTTTTAGCCGCCAAGGCAGCGACACCCAGCAACGGCCGATCAGTCGAAGACCCCACTCAGAGCACCTCGGAACCGGCTCCATCGGACCCACCAGGCTGAAATTCTTGCGGACTCTATGCGGACGAGGGGGCCCACACCCCCTCTGACCTGCGCAAACGCAAATTCACACGTTGAAGCGGAACTGCTGCTCGCTTAACGGTAACCGCTGGCCATTGATGGGCTATGCCGGTTGACCTGGCCTTATACCGGCTCGGGTCGATGGCGGGTAACGGCTCTGACTGGCCCTGATGTGGGCAAAGTGAGGGCAGAGAGACAAGGCAAGTCACCCTATTAAGGAGACAGCGATGAGCAAGCACACGACCGAGCCGACCACCGTGGACCAGGTCCTCAAGGCGACCAGCGGCTGGCGCCCGATCACGAACAACGTGGACGAGCAGGCAGAGGTGTTCCTCGAAGTCCGCGGCGACATGACCCTGGTGATCGTCTCTGCCTCGGACGAGAACGTACTGCACCTGGAGCCGGCTGCCGCCGACGCGCTCGCTGCGGAGCTGCAGACGTTCGCCGCAGCGGCCCGCTCCATCGTGATCGACCGGGCGGTGTCGGCATGAGCGCCCTCATCACCGGCAGCGACCAGTTCGACGGCGCGAAGGTGACGCTGCGCTACTGGCGTCGCCGGCCCACCGTGTGCGACTGGCCCGCCGTATGCCGGTTCCTTCACGAGTCGTGCACGGGCACCGCTGGGCCCGGAGCAGCGGGCCGCACGTTCCGCCGATCGCACGACCTTGGCCGGGGGTCGACGTGGCTCCCCTGGTCGATCCGCTACTGGGTCGCCTGCCGGATGCCGCGCGAGGTAAATCCCTGGAGGGACGTGCTGTCGGACCTGGTGCGCGACTACGGCGCTGGACCGCTGTGGAAACTCGCCAACCGGCTCGGTCCGGACGAGGCTACGGAGATGCACTACCAGGGGTCGATCGAGGACGCTCTGCGCCGCTCCTACGTGCGTGGCGCAGAGTTGCACAAGCGGGTATCGGCATGACGCGCTGGCTGTATCGCGCAAGCGGCGCCAGGGCGGCCGCTGGGACCGTGGCGTTGGCAGTCGTCGTCATCCTGACCGAGCGTGAGGCTCAGCGGCGCGCGGCGGCCGACATCTGGGAAGCCTTCGCCAGTGGTGTCGACGTGGGAGAGTGGCGGGCTCGCGGCCTGCTGGGTGACACCGAGCGCGACAGGCGGTGGAGAGCGGTCACCGCGGGTATCTGACGCGACGATTAGCCAGCCGACGGCACCCTCCATCCTTCGAGGATGGGGGGCGCTGCTCGTTGTCGGACAGGCACACGAGGGCGCGGCAGCAGCTGGTCTGCGGCTACGCAGTCACGGGCTGCCGCTGGTGGAGATCGCCAGGCAGGTCGGCTGCACGTCGCCGATGCTCGGGCATCACAGTCCGGGAGGGCCGCTTCCTCTTCGGCCTGCCCACTATCTGGACACCACGGGCAGGCCGGCTGACGTCATCGAACGCGAGCAGGTCCTGCTCGGCCTTGCCCGTGGCGACACCTTCAGCGCCATCGCGCCGGGCGGCGGGCTTCGTCGACCGTCAGCCGCTAGCGCTGCCACGTGCTCGCGAGCGACTAACCGGCAACGACAAGATCCCTAGCGCTGCGCCGCCCGCCGCCTGATGCGGCGCGATGGCCCCGGGAGGCTGTGCGGGCCGCGTCCGGGTGGGGCATACTCGCGAAAGGGAACGTCGCGCTGCCCGCCCCGAGGAGACGTCGTGATGACGAAGTGAGTTCGCTCGCGCGCTCGGACGTCCGGGCGGGGCCGCCTGAGGAGAACGTGCGGGCGTCGGGCGAGCGCGTCTTGTCCGTCCTGGGCCGGCAGAGCTGGCTAGATCGTCCGAGTTACCGCCTCGAACACGCCCTCGGCTTCGCGCTGGCGGCGTGTGGAAGTGCAGGCGAACGCACCAGCAACCTGTTGCACGGCACCTGGCTCGGTCATCCGCTGCACCCACTGGTGGTGGGGCTGCCGACGGGAGCGGTGGCGACGACGGTGGTCCTGGACGTCGCCGCTGTGCTCCCGGGGCAGCAGGCGGGGCTGCGCGACGCGTCTCGGGTCAGCCTCGGTGTCGGGATTCTCGCCAGCCTGGCCGCCGCAACGACAGGCCTGAACGACTGGCAGCACACGCAGGAGGAGTCCCGGCGCGTCGGGCTCGTCCACGGGGCGCTGAACGCCGTGGCGACCGCGCTGTACGTCCTGTCGTGGTGCGATCGCCGGCGCGGTCGGCACGTCCGTGGCGTTGCTGCCAGCGCCGTGGGCTACGGCATCACGACGGCGAGCGGCTATCTCGGCGCCAATCTGGTGTACCGGCTGGGTATCGGGGTCGACCAGTCCGGCGCGCGATGGGACACCGGGGAGTGGACGCCGCTGCTGGCGGAGGCGGTGCTCGAGGCGGGCACGCCCCAGCGGGTAGAGGCGGCCGGCGTCGGTCTGGTCCTGCTCCGGGACGGCAACGACGTCCTGGCCTTCGGGGAGCTCTGCCCGCACCTCGGGGCACCCATGGTCGACGGCTGGATGGACCGGGCCCAGCTCGTCTGCCCCTGGCACGGTTCCCGCTTCGACCCGACGACGGGACAGGTCGTGCGCGGACCGGCCACTGCCCCCTTGCCCTGCTACCAGACCCGGATCCGCGCGGGCATCATCGAGGTACACCCTGGGAGCCGAGCCTTCCGGGCATCGACAGGAGCAGGCGCATGAGAGCTGACCAGGTGCTCATCGACCATCACAAGGTCCTACGGGCGCTGTGCAAGGAGATCACCGGTACGCCGGCAGGGTCGGCCGAACGCGAGGAGCGGGTCGACGACCTGATGGTGGAACTCGATATCCACATGCGCATCGAGGACGACCTCTTCTACCCCGCCGTCGCGGCGGCCAGCACGCTCGTGGCGGTCGCCCATGCCGAGCATCGCCAGGTCTCCGACCGACTCGCGTCGTTCTTGCGTACGAACCCGACGGACCCTGCCTACGAGGGCGAGTGGCAGGCGTTTGTGACCACCCTCGACGCGCACGCCGAGGAAGAGGAACGCGACCTCTTCCCGCCGCCTGTGGAGATCACCGCGGAGGAACTGGACGAGCTCGGGAACCGGATGCTCGAGCAGATGGACGAGGTACGGACCTCCTGGACGAAGCAGCTTCGCGTTCAGGTCAGAGGGGCTGTGCTGCGCAAGATGTGAACTCCGTCATCAACGTCCGCGTGCTTGTTTGACACTGATCGCTGGCTCCCTACACACTCGATCGACACTGTGGAGGTCGCATGTATGCGCGTATGTATGCCAAGGTCGTCGGGGTGACCATCGTGCTCATCGGCGTCGGCGGCGTCCTGCTGGGAGAGAAGTCGCTCTTCGGTGTCCTGAACATCGACATCGCGGAAGACGTGGTGCACCTGGTGACCGGCGGATTGATGGCTGGCGTGGGCTTCCGCGGCTCGGACAGCGCCGTGCGTTCGGTGGTCGGCGGTCTGGGAGTGGTGTACCTGCTCGTTGGCGTCCTGGGCTTTGTCGTTCCCGACCTGTTCGGGCTCCTGCCGCATGAGTACAAGACCGTGCTGGACAACCTGATCCACCTGTCGCTGGGCGTGCTCGGCATGTCGGTGGGCTTCTTCGTCGGCCGGCGGCCGGTTGCACAGTCCTAACCATCTCGAGAGACGGGGCACTCAGTTGAGAAAGGGCTCGACGGCGTTACTCATGCTGGGACGGGGCGCCCTCGCGGGCGTCGCGGGCACGGTCGTCATGACCGCCTTCCAGAAGTTCGTCGAGATGCCCATCACCGGACGCCCGGACAGCTACGCGCCGGCCGATTTCGCCGAAAAGGTCTTCCGGCTTGCTCCCGGGACCTCGGCGACACGGTGGCGCCTGAACAACGCGACCCACCTCGCGCTCGGCACGATGTGGGGCGGGGGTTACGCGTTCGCGGCGCGGGCGGGGCTCCGGGGCCCGCGAGCTGTGGCGGCGGTCTTCGTCACGGTCTACGCCGGCGACGTGTTGCTGAACACCGCTCTCGGGCTGTACCGGCCACAGGATTGGTCGGGCCAGGACTGGGCTGTCGACGTGATCGACAAGCTCGTCCAAGCGGCCTCCACGGGTGCGATCTTCGAGCGCTTCCTCGACCCGGCACGCCCGTCCTGATTCGTTCACGGCCCTCCCGGGTCGTCCGGCAGGGCGCCCTCGCATCCGCGGTGCAGCGGTAGAGCTCTTCCTCGGCCGTAGGGTGCTCGCTGATGTCCGTGACCCAGACCGTGTTCGGCGCCGCAGCGGTGAAGTCGCGCTGAACGTGGTCGTCGTGCACCGCCGCGCCAGGCGTCTTGCCGCTGCCCCGGCACGGCTCCCGCGGGTCCGGGACGCCATCCATGGCGGCACGGTAGGCGGAGGCGCTGACGCCGTTACGCTCATTACCCTTCTTGTGTAGCCGCGGCGAGGCCGGCGTCGCCCTCGCTGCCTACTAGAGGCTGTTGCCGTGTCCAGAAGCCGATCCATTTGCGCTTCAACAAAAGCAGGCTTGACTCATCCAGCCGTCCTACTCGTGCGTGACTCCTCGACGCTTGCAAGTGAGCTACCTCAGCTTCCGCTTCCGGGTGAGTGTGAACGGTCAATTGCAAGCGAAATAGATCCGCGGGAAGATAGTATGCTTCCGAAAGGAGGCAGTAAGCTTCTCCAAATGAACCGGCGGACTCAATGTAGAGCGATTCAGTTGGAATCACTTCGTTTCTACGTAAGACAGCCATCTCATTGGGCGTCACATTGGAGACAGCTAGCAGGGGAAGGAAAAAGAGTCGTCTGACCTTGACCTCTGTCTTGGCTCGATTAGTCTTGTCCAGAGCGCAGTCGTGAGTTACTAAAACGGCGGGTCCTTGATCTCCGGAAGCCACTACCTCTCCCGTGGGAAGCACGCGAGGAATTAGTATTGGCACGGCGGCAAAGATATCGCCCTGAGACAACCAAGGCAGGGGGGTCCGCATCAGCTGTTACAAACCTGGCTACCAACTGATGTCATCCGGATCCTCAAACTCGTGGAACTCGACGTAATCAAACGTTTCAGGATCGTCCAATGAAAAACCCGGCACTCGGAACATAGTTGCAGGCCGCCGGCGCGCATGCCTGGCACTTAAGACGAGGTCATTCCAGTACGTCGTTCCGTTCAGGGTTGCTCGGACCAACTCGACATAGCCGCAGGTCGTCGAAGTATCGGGAAGTGCGATGCCTCCCTCACTGATATCCATCAAATCCATCAAGGCGCCCGGAGGATCAGCCACGGTAATAGGCATTAAAGAAACAGCCTCCTCGTCTTGTCGGTGATGCACGCTTCAAAGACATCGTTTTTCGCTTGACGGATTTCGGCAAGCCATCGTTGCAGGCTACGTTCGAATGCGTCCTCGGAAAGTTTCAGATGAGGTGCGCATCGAACGTCGATGTCGAGCATGAGCGATGTCGTCGCTGGCGAAGCCGGCGCAAGAAGGGTCGAGATGACGTTGCACTGAACTCCTTCACGAACCTGCGGCAACTGCATTTGCATGAAGTACCCTGAGATCAGTTGCGGCAACTCTGGGGGCACTTCAGCCGTAGTCAGTAAGTATTCTGTAAGTTCTACACTAGGAAGAGGAATGTCAATGCGATTCACGAAACGGGCTCCGACCCGCGTAAGTTCAATCGGAGAAGTCACGGACTTATAAGAAGTCCAAAGCCGCTCTGCCTCGCCAAGAAAGCCCGTCCAATCACGGTAAGGAGCCCGCTGAAGGTAGCGAAAGGCACCAAGGCGCGCTTGATACTGCCGAGCCCCATCGGGAGTGCGCCACACGTGTCCGACAATTTCCTGTGAGGCATGCGTGCTTACTCCTGCAGGGTCTACGTTGAAGGTACCTGTGAAGTCACGGAGGTCTTCATGAATCGGATACTCTGCGTCGTTCGCCCCGACTTCGGCCAGGCGCTCAAGAGATGTCCCGTCAGGGAGAGAGACTCCCAGGTCCAGCACCGCCTCGACGATCGGCGCCCGAGGATAGCGCCGTGACCCCTCCTTCTGCCGTGGAAGGTCAAGGTCCGTCATGGCTGATCGCTCTGCCTGCAGTGATCACGGTCTCCCTCGATCAGGCACTCCGCGGTAGATAGTTGGCCAACCGCCCAAGCGTAGGCGATGACCTTGAGGATCGGCACTAGGCCCCCTTCACGCCGGAACGAACATCGGGTGCCGAGCCCGCTCCATCTGCTGCTTGGTCTCGACCTTCCGGACCAGCTCGTCGACCGACATCGTGTGCACGTCGCCGTTGAACGTCACCCCGCCGCTTTCGCGGGTGGCGGCGCTGTTCGCCAACCGCTCGATCGCGGTCCACTGCGACGGGTTCAGCACCGCCTCCGGGCGCCCCGAAGTGTTGTGCACGACCGTGGTCCCCGGCTTCAACCACCCGCCCTGGTCGTAGCCTCTGTGCCGCACGCGGGGGTCGATGGCGCCGATCGAGCCGTAGCGGTGGACGGCGTAGTTCAGCCCGGCGTAGATGTTCGCGAACGGGTCGTAGATGCCGCGGCCCCGGTAGGGTCCGGCGTAGGCGTTGAAGGTGCCGTCGATGGTCTGCATGAGGCCCTTGGACGGGTGACCCGCGCGGGCATTGGAGTCGGTCAGGTTGATCGCCCGCGGGTTGCCACCGGACTCGAAGGTCATCCGCCGCAACGTGGCACCGAGCCAACCCGACGACTGGTGCAGCGCCCGCAAGACCGCCAGCACGGTCGAGGACCACTGCGACGCACCCGCAGAAGCCTGGTAGCCGGGTGAGCCGGCACCGGCACCCACCGACTTGAGACTTGAGGTGACCTTTGCAAGCAGGGCGGCGTTGATTTTCGCCGTGTCGCCGGTGTCGATCCGGCGCGCCAACGCCGCCAGCAGAGCATTCAACCCGGACGCCTCGGTGCCGAACGACGGGCCCCGGCTCTGCAGCCCCAGCCGCGGATCCAGAATCGCGCCGCCCGCAGCCCGGCCGTGACCTCGCTGCAGCAACAACCTCCGCAGCGCAGTGATCGCCCCGTGACCGCCAGCGGCTCCAACCTCGGCGGCAGTGAGAATGTGCTCGCCGTTTGAGAGCGCGTATAGCCCCGCAGTGTCGGAGGTGCCTGTGCCGGGACCATTCACCGGACCACCGGCTGCGAAACCGAGTTGCTTAGAGATGCCGAGGTAGTTGGTGGCCGTGTAGAGGCTCTTGGTGTGAGCGATGTCGGTCAGGACAGTGACCTTGACCTTCTTGTCGCTCAGTTTGCCGATTGACCCGTGCAGCAAGTCAACGCCGCCGCGCGCCTCGTCCGTCTTTCCCCGGAAGTAGTGCAGCTTGTCGGCAGCGGCCTGTGCTGCGCCGCGGTGCTTATCCAGGGCGCCCCGTGAGGCGTCCATCCGCCCGCGCAGCAGGTCGACGCCATCGCGCGCCTCGTTGGCCTTGCCGCGGAAATAGTGCAGCCGGTCGGCGGCGGTCTTCGTGGCGGTGCTGTGCTTGTCGAATGAGAACCGGGACCCGTCCGCCTTGGTGGTGATCAGCTTGCTGAACGCGTCCCTGGTCAGGTGCAGCGAACCCAGCAAGGCGTCCTGCTGCTTCTTGTTCAGCCCTGCCGCGCGCATGTTGTTCCGCAGCACCGTGATGCCGTGGTCGAACGCGGTGTTCGCGTCCTGCGTGGCCTTCCGTAGCCCCTTGGTCTTGACCTCGTGATCGAACACGGCCTTGCCTGCCGCGTAGGTGCTGCGGGTGGCAGTGTCCAGGACCGCGAACAGGGCGCGACCGGCGGCGGAGTTGAGGTTGACCGCGGTCCGGTCTTTCGTCAGAGCCCCTGCGTGGTCGAGCACCTTCTTGGTCACCGCTGCGATCGCCGTGTTCTCCGCGGACAGGGCCTCTGGCACGGACAGGAACCGGCCCAGCAGGGCATCGATGGCGGTGTTCAACAGTTGGGTCGCGGTCGTCAGGTCGGTGACCTTCGTGCCCGCGATGGCGTACAGCGGGGCCGCTGCTTTCGCTGCGTGGCCACCCTTGGCGAGAGCGATGGCGGCGCTGTTCGTCGCGTCGCCGAGCAACTTCTGGTGCTTCTGCGCTTCCGCCGTGGTCCCCGTCAGGTCGCCCAGGTGGCCCCCGAGGGTTTGCATGTCGACCCCGGCGATGGTGCTCTTCTGCGAGATAGCGGCCATCTGGCCGGCCAGCGTCCGCGACGCCGTGGTCGAGCCCTCAGCCGATGCCGTGACAAGCGCCAGGGACAGCCCGTACTGTCTAGCGATCCGTAGCGACCCGTTCTGCGCGAGCTGGTTGGCGATCACCTGGTTGGTGTTGGCGGTCAGCGCGCCGGTGGTCGCGTTCAGGCTGCCCTGGATGCTCGCCTCAGCGGCTGCAGCGGCCTGGTGCTTCGAGGCGAAGAACGTCAAGGCCCCGGCGGCGGCGGCGACACCGATGCCCCACGGGCCACCCAAGATCGCGGTGACCCCGGACAGTGCGCCCTTCAGCCCGCCGCCGCTGGTCAGCGACGTCAGGAGCGTCTTGACCCCGGTGGCCATGCCACCGAAGCCGGCACCCCCGTGGTTCGACGCCAGTTTGATCGCCAGCATTCCAGCTGCGATGCCCGGCAGCGCGGCGGTGGGGACGGCGCTGACCGCCTTGGCGAACGCATCGAGCAGGGTCACGGTCACCCCGCCGAGAGGCGCCAGGCCGGCGACGATGTGCCCAGCGGCCTTTGCGATGTCACCGATGGCCTTAGCGACCTGCGGGCCGGCGTTCTCGATGTAGGTCAGGAACGACTGGAAGCCCTTGCTGCTCGACGAGCCTTGCCCGAACCGGCCGAACGCGCTCGTAATCCCCAGTAGCCCGTTCTCGATCTGCGTCGCGACCGGGGCGAAGGCCCGCAGTAGTCCCGCGAAGCCGACGCCGATGTTGCCCAGGGAGCGGGAAAAGGCGAAAATCGCCGGGCCGGCCTGCGCGGCCAGGAAGGACACGAACGAGTGCACCGGCGCGGACTTCAGGGCGTCACCCAACCCCGCCAGCATCGACCGCAACGGCCCCGAAGCCGCAGACGCCAGGGTCGCCAGCAATGGCAGTCCGTTGTTCGCGGCCTGGATGCCGGCGTTGAAGACACCGAAGATCTGCGGGGACAGTTGCTGCTGCAACGTCCGGTAACGGAACCGGAGCTGGTCGATACTGGTCACCGCGGACCGGATCGACGGCGGCATCGCGTCCAGCGCCTTCTTCTGCTTCGCCAACGCCGCCAGGTACTGCGGGGTGCTGGTCGCGTTCGCGACAGCCTTCTGCGCCCTCTCCAGCCCCTGCATCGAGGTGGCCACTTGCTTGATCAGGGGGACCGCGAACACCGCGAAGGCGCCCACCGACGCGCCAGCGGCGGCGAGGGGCACCGACAGTCCGGCGATCGCCGCGGTGGCAGCGCCAGCGGCCGGGACGATCGCCGGGGACAACGCCAGTGCGGCCGTCACCAGCGCAGACATGCCCTTCGATGCGTCGCCGGCTGAGGCGCCGAGCGCCTTAACCTTCGCCTCCGCCGCGCCGGTGTCGGCGTTGACCTTGACCCTGACCTCGGTGTTCTTACCGATCGCAGCTATGCGCGCCTTCGCGGCGGTGTCGTCCACGCCCAACTTCACCCGGGCGCTGATGTCCTTGCCGAGCGCGTCCAACTGCGCGCGGACCCCACGGTCATCCAACCGCGCGTCGATCTGAGCCGTGAGGTTCGAGAGGATGACCTTCATCTTCGCCTCGAACCCGCGGGCGTCCGGGACGACATCGACCGAGACGCTGCCGACACTGATCATGAGGGACCCTCTTCACCCGTAGCGAGCTTGATGACCTGCGCGACGGCCTCGTTGCGGCTGCAACCCAGCACCTCAGCGAAGTGCTCAATGGCGTACGCGTACGCGGTCACCGCCTCCGCCAGCACCACACCCCAGACACTCATCCACCCATGCACTGCATCACCCACGTCGTGGCGCTTCTGCCGAGGCACCCGAAGGGCTCCCGCCATTGCAGCCGCCGCGATCTCGTCCGAATACAGCTCGCTCAGCATCGAGCCGATGGACGTCGCCAGCGTCTCCGCGTTGTCCGACTCATCGCTCAACGCCAGGACCATCAGCGCCGCCTCGCTCGTCTTGCGTGCCCCGCGGGCGGGGTCGAACAGAGTCAGGTCGTATTCAGCCATCTTGACCCCCCTCAGAGTCATCGTCGCGGACCTCTGGGTGGGGGGCGAAGAAGGGCGGCCGAACCGGCACCAGAGGCGGACCGAAATACGGGACAGAGCTGCTGCGCAGGTGCCGGAGATGAGGCTCCACTGGGCTCAAGGTTCGCTCCTGGGTATCAATTCGGGATGGCGCAACTGGTCGTAGCTGGACGGGTAGCCCTCCCATGACCGCGGTGGACCGAAGTAGGGGCCGGGACGGCAGTACAGAAGGTGAGACATCTCCCGGGACGTCAGCCCGTGTTCATCAGCCCAAGCACGCTTGGCGTCCGCCCAACGATCGTGCGCGGACAGCTCGACGACTCGAGCCACGCTGCCGGAGAGGCGAACGTCCTCTCGCTGCAAGATCCCCTTTTTCGCTTCTTCCGAAGACCTGGATTCGGCTAACAGGGCCAGCGACTCCGGCGAGGCCCACAGCTCCACGCACGGCCCAGCTGCGATGTCCGCAGGGACCTGCGGCCTTTTGTCAGCCTCGACGGGTCGGCGCTTCATCAGCCAACCGCTCCGCGGATGCCGTAGGAGCCGCGTGCGGCCCCCCGGCGCTGCGGGCGGACGAGCCCGTCCGCGGTCTCCCCGGAAGGCAGCCGCAGGGACGCAACAAGCCGGGACAGCACGATCGCTTGCTGCCGCGCCTCGACCATCGCCGGGTGCGCGATCAGGTCACCCTTCATGTTGTGACTCGTGACCGGGTTGTCCGCGGCCTCGACCGCGAGTCGGTCCAGACGGTCTGCGACGCGACACGCCTCGGTCAGCAGCAACTGCTCGTGGACGTCGAGGTCGTAGGAGTCGATCACGTCCCGCCACAGACGGCGGCCAGAGGCAGCCAAACCCGAAGGCGTTGGGGTCTTCCGTACGTCAGTCATGAGTCCTCCTAAGGGACTTTTCAGGGGTCAGCCACCGCGAGTAGCAGTACGTTCCGGTCCGACGTGGGGGCTGGGGGCGGGGGGAAGGGGTGGTGCCCCTGGTGCTCAGCCATCGAGGTGCTGCGCTTGGCGGTTGCAGTGGGCATGCTCAACCCGGTCGGCTTTGGAGCCTGAGGCGTGAACGCGCGCGACGCTGTGCCCGTAGTCGAGTGCTTGACCAGGAAGGACCGGCTGCTGACAACGCGGACAGGTGGCGCGTGTCGCGGCGGCGTGAGCCTTAGCGGCTATCGCGTCCCGGTCATGGCGAGCGTCGTACCCGCGCTGTCGTGCTGTACCGCGCTTGGCGTCCATGCGTGCCTGGGCCTGCGCCTCGTGTTGTGGGCAGTAGGTGGTGCCGCCGGGCACGCGGACCTCGCACTGGAGGTGGCCGCACTTCTTCGGCGCCCGCTGCGGTGACACGCTTAGATCCCGGCGAGCTGTCGTAGGCGCTGCTGGTGGTCAGCGGTCGCCGCGGTGGCCAGGTCTCGGAGCTGCTGCCGCTGGGCCTCGGTGTCGGCGTGGTGCTGCTTCCGGACCTCTTGCGCTGACTGGTGCCGTCCCCGCGCCAGATGCCACGCCTCAACGGCCTCCGTGAGTTGTTGTTGCAGGTCTTGGCACCCCTGTTCCGCGCCGTCGGCGTCCTGCTCGTAGCTGGCGATGCGTGCGTCCAGTTGGGTGAGCTCGACCTCGGAGCGCTGGACGTGTAGGTCGAGGGCGCGGACCCGGGCGCCGTCTACTTGCTCGGGCAGGGTGATCGTCACGGTTCGGCGTTGGTCCATCACGGCGTCGACGTCGCCTGCGGCCATGGCGGCTTCGAGTCGTTGCCGCGCGTCGGCGTACTCCTGCTCGACCTCGGCGAGTTGGCGGTCCGCTTGGTCGAGGTCGTGCTGCCTGTCGAACGCGACGAGGATGGCGTCGAGGGCGTACCGCACCGGGAGCCAGGCGTCACGGAGACTGGTCGCCACAGTGCCCGCGTCGAGGTAGGCGGCCGAGCGGGTGTACCTGTCGGCCGCCCCATGGACGACGGTCTCGAGGCCGTGCAGTTGGCTCGGGGTGGCGATGGCGCTGAGGGCCGCAGCGGTCTCCCCGAACACACTGGGGAGGTTGACGTCGTCTCCTCGGGTGTACCGCCTTACGGCGTCGATGAGCTCGTCGGCCGCCGCCACCGCTGCGTCGGCGCTGTCGGCCTTGCCTCTGGTCACGCCGGCACGCCCTGCTGCTCTGCCACTTCGGCAAGGCGTGCTCGGGCGTCCAGCAGGCGCTGCTCGTGTGTAGCGTCCCGCTTGGCGACGGCGTCCGTGGCCTGCTGCCGTGCGCGGCCGAGCGCCTCGTCGTCGCTCAGTTGTGGCATCTCGCGGCGGATGGCTTCGGCCAGGGCACCGACGACACTCGCGGGGATACGCGGCAGTGGCCGGCGCAGGTTCGTCACCGCGGTCTCTGCCTCGCGCTGGGCGTGGTGAAGCTCGATCGGGGCGAGGATCGCACTGATGAGCCGGTGCTCGCTGCTCGGGTGCTTCGCCTGCGCGGCCAGGCCCACCAGGATTGACACGTCCTCGGGCGCTACCTTCGCGGCGTCGGAGGGCAGCCGCTGCAGCCAGGCGAGGTCGGCGGCGTCGAGGGGCTTGGCCGGTCCCTGGTGCACGGGCCTGCGGGTGGGGTTGCTGTAGACGGCTACTGGCTCGGTACCGGAGGCTTCGAGCAGCTGCTCGAAGAACTGGCGCTCGGCGCCGGGCGCCGCGTTCTGGTGCAAGTACCGCACCCGCCCCCGGTCGATGCCGCTGGAAGTGGTGTCGGCGACTATTTCGAGTATCTGTTTTGCGCTGCTCATACTGCTGCGTCCCTCCCGTTCACGGGTCTGAGTTGCTCGATGAAGGCGGCGAGGTCCGCGGCGCGGACCCGGACGACGGACGCGCTGCCGAGCCTGACCACCGGCAGCGCGCCGTCGGCGACCAGGCGCTTCACGTGCCGCACCGAGCAGCCGAGGACGATGGCTGCGTCTGCGTAGGGCAGTAGTTGGCGGGTCACTGGATCAGCGTCCCGGAGTCGCCACAGATCCTCCAGCGACGTCCCCGCCTGACCCTCCGTGGCCCCCAGAACGCAGGCCCGCTCCAGTTCCAGCAGCTCAGAGGGAACAGCGAAACCGGCCGAACGCAGCCAGCGCTGGTGCACGTGCAGAGCGACCGCGAGGTGCCCACACACGTCAGGCGCCCCGAAAATCATCACGCGGAGCACCCAGGGCAGCGCGGCTCGACCACGGGCCTCGGCGTGTGCGCAGGGAACTCGCTGCCGCAATCGCAGCAAATATGCGACCAGCGCGGTCGGTTCTTACGGGTGCTGGCGAGGATGCGGCGGATCTCAGCGATGTGGTCGAGGGCGGCCTCCTCGTCGGTCCGCTCGTCGTCCTCGACCCGCTCGCCGGTCCTGTCGTAGCGGTGGCTCATGAGGCCTCTAGGCAGGACGGGTGGTAGGGCACGCCGCTGAGGGCGACGGCGGGGTCGAGCGGCTCGCCGCAGTCCTGGCAGTCGATGTCGACTGGCACGTCGCTGGCGAAATGACGAGATGACGGCTCATTCGGGACTCCTCTGGCTCCCTCTCTTGTCTCAAGACAGACAGAGAGATTTGGCGAACTGTTCGTCATTCCGTCAGGACTCTGGGCGGTTTTGGTGTCCGCGCAGGTCAAGGGCGGTGCAGATGCCTGACGAAACGCCTGACGAACGACTGACGACGGTTCGGTGCTGGCGGGTCCGTCAGACTTCGTCAGGTCCTTGTCAGGTGGCGTTATGACCCAGAGCGTGCCGCGCTCGCTGCGCTCGTCGGTCTGTTCAACAGCCCAGCCAAGGCGGCGCAGCGAGGGAGCGCGACGTCTCAAGAGAGTCGCCAGCGCCCGTGCTCCAGTCGGCCAGCCCTTCGGTGGGCGACCATCACCGATGGCTGCCTCGAGCTCGTGAAGCAGGTCGACGACGGCGCCCTTCCACTCGGTCTTTATCACCTGCGCCAGCACCGACAGCACAGGGTCAGCGGCGACAGCGTCGCCGGCCAACTCACCAGCAAGTTCGCTGTAGCGTTTGACGCCCTTGGTGTTGAGCACCTGGTCGACGGCGGCGAGGACGCGGGCGAAGTCCGCCATGCGCGGAGACCGCTCGAGATGTACGTCCGGCAGGATGGCGAGGACCTGGACTGTGAGGTCGAGCAAGCCGCCAAGGATGATCGGCGCTGCATGGCTCCAGCGTTCGGTGAGGTCCGTGTCCAGTTCGCGGTGTGTCTCGTCGATGCGGTGCAGTTCCACCGTGACCAGGCGGTCGGCGAGGTCGTCGCGTATGGCTCCGAGGTCGATGCCGTTGAGGATGACGACACGGCGAAATGACACGACGTGAAGGTCGCCGTCTGTGTAGAGCCGTCGCCTGACGTCGCCGTCTCCGGTGCTGGCGCGGCAGAGCGCATCGGAGAGCCAGTCGGGCAGGCTGGAGAGGTTGTCGACGGCCACCACGTGCGACCCGACGGCGGCGGTGGTCCAAGAGTCCAGGTCACGCGGAGGCTTGCGGAGCTGCACGGTTGACGGGTCGGTCACAGACGAGAGGATCTTCGCGGCGGTGCTCTTACCTGTCCCCTGCTCTCCCGTCAGCGACAAGATCGGGTGCGGCATGTTCAACATCAGTGCGGCGACGAGGTAGGCCACCACAAGCGGCCTGTCATCCTCGGCAGCATTGAGCAGTGACCACAGCTCGGACATGTCGCCTCCGCCGATCGGTCGGCGCAACGGCGCAGTGAGCGCGGTCCGGCGAAATAGCACCGGGGCTTCAGCCTGAATGATCCATCCGTCCGTGGCGATCCGGACCACTTCCCCGGTGTCGTCTCCGAGGTCCAGGTACAGGACGCTGTCGTGTTCGGCGACGCGCAGGGCCAGCGCCTTCGCGGGTGCGGTGAGGGCGATGCCTTCCAGCGCGGTGAGGGCGTCGGCGAGGGCCTGCTGCGGGGGTGGCGTGCCGTACTGGTCGAGATAGACGGCGGCCAGCTCGGCGCGGAGTGACCCGACGCCGCCTCGGAGCATCCGCACGACGCGCGGCCCGTCTAGGGGTAGGGCGTAGGGCTCGCCAGTGTCCGAGACGCCGAAGGTGTAGCGCCCCCTGGCAATGGTGGCCAGCCGGCTAGCAGCCGACGGCGGTTGCTGGGTCACCCTGCGCTCTCTCCTCGGGCCATGATTGGGCGGCCTGCCGGGTGCGCTCACTGGCAGCGACTTGGCGACGGCGCCGCTTCTCCTGAGCCACGGGCCACGGGTCGAGGTCGGCGAAGCGGTGGACGTGGTCGGCGAGGGCCTTCCACGATTCGGCGGCGTCCGCTTCGGCCTTGCGCCGGCCGATGTCCTGGCTGAGGGCCGTCCCGAGACGAATGCCGTCGCACTGCCAGAAGAGTGCGATCGCGACCTCGCGGTCCGTGTAGAGCAACGCTGGATCACCGTCGCAGCCGGGCGGCCTTTCGTTTCTATGCCTGGTCTGTGTCGTCATGTGCGGTCACCTCTTCTCGCGCGTCCGTGGGGAAGGTCGGCGAGGCCCGTCAGGTGCGCAGCGGCTGGTTGTTGTACTGCTCCTCGAGCCAGCGGTCCACGTCCGCGCGCTTGTACATGACGCGCCGCCCCACCTTGAATGACTTGGGACCGACTCCCTGGTAGCGCCAGAAGCGGAGGGTCGCTTCAGGCGTCCTTGTCCTCGCTGACGTCTCAGCGATGTTGAGCAGATTTGGCGCGTCCATGACTACTCCCGAGGATGGTCCGTTGACGTTCGACCATCATCTATTAATAACCGTCCCTTGTCAACGGGCCGTCACCTGTGGCACAGTCGGCCCGTGGACATCTCGTGGGAGCCGCAGTCACTGAGGCCCAGGGAGGTAGCGCTCGGTCTGTACGTCTCCCTGCCCGGCAAGGCGACCTTTACGGGGATGGAACTCGAGGGAGCCCTCTACGACGTGGTCATGTGGCTTGACATGACTCCAGAGGGAGTACGTCCGACCTCTGTGACTGTCACGTCGCAAGACGGAAAGACTCCTGTCAGCGGGACAACACTCCGGTCGCTCCGGGTCTGGGACTCGGCGCGGCGTGCTCTTCTGCACGGCATCAGTCGTGGTCGCCTTGAGACTTCTGACTCCGGCGACTTGCTCAATCTCGAGGACTGGAGCCTCTCGGACGAGCAAGTCGCGAACATCCGTAAGCAGGGACCAACCAAGGAGTCTTTGGAGTGGACAGCCCTCTTCTACAACCTTGCGGGCGTACTTGGTCTTGCCCCAGCTAGACAGGTGGAGTTGAACCTCGGCTTATCGAGCGCCACTGCGACTCGATGGATCCGGCGTGCTCGCGCAGAAGGGCTCCTTGACGAGCCAAGAACGGGAGCGCCGACGCCTCCACCATCTCCAGTGACCGCAGAGCAGCTGGAGGCTTTCTTTCGGCGCGTGAACCCGGAGACTGGTGAGGTGTCCGATGGCTAGCGGCGGCGTCACCCGTCGCGGTGACTCATGGCGAGCGAGGTACCGGCACCATGAAACGGGTCGCCAGGTCCAAGCCACGTTTCGCCGGCAGGTCGACGCCCAGCGGTGGCTGCGCCAGCAGCTCGAGGCCGTCGACAGTGGCAAGTGGGTCGACCCGCGGCGTAGCCGCGTCACGTTTGAGCAGTTCTTCGCCCTGTGGGCCGAACATCAGAACTGGAAGGGCGGTACCCAACAGGCGATGTCCTTGGCCGTCCGAGGCGCTGGCTTCCGTGGCGCCGAGCTGCGGCAGATCAGAAAGTCCCACGTACAGGCGTGGGTGCACTCGATGAGCGTGACGTCGCCCGAGCGGGCGAAGCCGCTGGCACCAGGAACGATCAAGACGCGGTTTATGAACGTGCGCTCGGTGTTCCGAGGCGCCGTGGGTGACGGCTACCTCGCAGTTGACCCAACCGTGGGCGTCAAGCTGCCACGACAGCGCAAGCGCGAGGCGTCCATGCGGATCCCGACGCCGGCAGAGGTCAAGGCGGTCCTCGAGGTGGCGGATGAGAGGTTCGTGGCCCTGGTGGCGGTGTGCGCCTTCGCCGGCCTCCGGTTGGGCGAGGCGGCTGCCCTCCAGATCGACGACGTCGACTTCCTGCGCCGCGAGCTGCACGTCCGCCGCCAGGTGCAGCGCGTGACGGGCGGCGAGGTAGAGATTCGCCTGCCCAAGTACGAGTCTGAGCGGACGATCCCCTTGCCCGATCAGCTGCTCTCCTTATTGGGCTCGCACATCGAGTTGGGGCACCGGGCCGAGTGGTTGTTCGCCGGCCCTCTGGACCATCCGCCACACCAGAACACAGTCGGCTACTGGTGGCGCAAGACGCAGGCCGAGGCAGGCCTGACCGGCATACGGCTGCACGACCTGCGACACTTCTACGCCTCGGGCCTCATCGCGGCCGGCTGCGACGTCGTGACGGTCCAGCGGGCGCTCGGGCATGCCAAGGCCTCGACCACGTTGGAGACCTACAGCCATATGTGGCCGTCCGCTGAGGACAAGACTCGGAAGGCCGCTGCCGTCATCGCTGAGGAAGTCTTGCGAGGATCGGCTGTCACGGCTACAGTCGTGACATGACCCACTCGGAAGAGCGGCGCAAGGGACGACGGAGAACTCCGAACGACCGTATGACCGAGGTCGTTCTGGGAGCGGACATCGGGGATGATGCCGCGTCGCTTCTGGGCCTGTCGCAACTGAACCGCGAGCACTTTCCGTGGTGGATCGCCGCCCTGAAGGCGGCCGAGACAAACCTCCGGGCACTGCGCACCCGCTTGGAGGAAGCGGTCGCCATGCAGGAGCGCCGTTGTCGCGTCTGCGGCGGCGTGGTGTCTGGCCGAGCTGATCGGGTCTATTGCGGATCGACCTGCCGCCAGCGGGCAAGACGACGAGTCCTCAGCGCTGGTGTGGGCAGTATGAGGGCAGAAGGAGGTGATTGAGCCTGTGACCAGCGGTTCTACACGTTGAAGCGGAACTCCACCACGTCACCGTCGGCCATCTCGTAGTCCTTGCCCTCAATGCGTACGCGACCCCGCGCCTTCGCCTCGGCCATGGACCCCGCGGCCACCAGGTCGTCGTACGAGACGATCTCCGCCTTGATGAATCCCCGCTGGAAGTCGGTGTGGATCACTCCCGCCGCCTGGGGTGCGGTCCAGCCCTGGTGGATGGTCCAGGCGCGTGACTCCTTCGGCCCGGCGGTGAGGTATGTCTGCAGGCCGAGGGTCCGGAAACCCACCCGCGCCAGCTGGTCGAGGCCGCTCTCGTCCTGACCCACCGACGCCAGCAGCTCGGCCGCCTCGTCGGCGTCGAGTTCCGCGAGGTCCATCTCCAGTTTGGCGTCGATGAAGATCGCCTCGGCCGGAGCCACCAGGGCCGACAGCGAGGCCCGCAGTTCGGCGTCGGTCAGCTGGTCCTCGTCGAGGTTGAACACGTAGAGGAACGGCTTGGTCGTGAGCAGTGACAGCTCGCGGACAGCGTCCGGGTCGACATCGGCGGCCGCGCCGGCGGCATACAGCGTCCGCCCCTGGTCCAGGACAGCCTGCGCCCGCAGGGCGTTGTCGTGGACGGCCTTGTCGGTCTTCTTGGTCCGAACTTCCTTCTCCAGCCGCGGTATTGCCCGCTCGAGCGTCTGCAGGTCGGCCAGGATGAGCTCGGTGTTGATCGTCTCGATGTCACCCGCGGGCGAGACCGCGCCCTCGACGTGGACCACGTCCTCGTCGGCGAAGACGCGGATGACCTGGCAGATCGCGTCGGCCTCGCGGATGTTGGCCAGGAACTTGTTGCCGAGCCCCTCACCCTCGGAGGCACCGCGGACGATGCCCGCGATATCGACGAACGACACGGTCGCCGGCAGGATCTTGGCGCTGGAGAAGATGCCCGCCAGCGTGTCCAGGCGGGGATCCGGCAGCGCCACCACCCCGATGTTGGGCTCGATCGTCGCGAACGGATAGTTCGCCGCCAGCACGTTGTTCTTGGTCAGCGCGTTGAACAGGGTGGACTTGCCGACGTTGGGCAGGCCGACGATGCCGATGGTGAGGGCCACGAGGACAGGAGCTTACCGGCCACCGGCCCGTATGCCGTCCGATCGCCGGCGCCATCGCTCGCCGGCGCCATCGCTCGCCGGCGCCATCGCTCGCCGGCGCCATCGGCTCGCCGACGCCATCGCTCGCCAAAGTCACGTCGCGAGCAGCGTTCGCACATCCGTTGCCACGAACCGGATCAGCGACTCCAGGTCGGACTCGTCCGCGGTGGGCTGGGCGACGATCGTGTCCGCCCCGGCCTCGAGGAGGGCGGAGTACGCCGCAGCCACCGCGGCCGCGTCGCCCGCGACGCCTACGTCCGCCCCGCCCGACGCCGACTCGTCGAGAGCCCAACGCTCTCGCTCCACGTCCAGCCGCTCTGCCGCGCCGTCGCCGGTCGCGGTGATGACGAAGACAACGATGCGATGCGGGCCGGTCAAGCCCGCGCTCGCGCGCGCTGCGCGGACAGTGGCGCAGGAGGAACGCACCTGCTCCACCGTCATCCCGCCGGTGAGGATGGTGCCGTCACAGAGTTCGGCGCAGAGTGTCAGTGACTTCGGCCCCACTCCCCCGCCGAGCAGCTCGGGCGCCGAGGCCGGTGGCCAGTCCAGGGCCACATCGTCCAACCGCACGTAGCGTCCTTGCGTGCTCACCCGCTGCCCAGCGAGTAGTGCCCGCAGCGCGGTCGTGTACTCGCGCAACAGGGTCAGCGGGGAGGCAGCCCGGGCGCCGACCTGGCTCATCCACTCCTGTACGCCGTGACCCACCCCGGGCACGAGGCGGCCGGGGAAGAGACGCTCGACTGTGGCGATCTCCATCGCGGTCAGCGCGACGTTGCGCAGCGGCACCGGGAGCAGTCCGATACCGACGTGGAGCCGGTCGGTCCAGGCGAGCGCGGCAGAGGCCGCGGCAATACCGCTCTCCTTGAAGCAGTCCTCCCACAACCACAACTCCTCGAGGCCGGCGCGGTCGGCAGCCTGAGCGACCTCCCGTAAACGCTCGGGCGCGAGGGTGGGCACGAATACCAGGCCTAGTCTCGTCATGACGCCATCCTTGCCGACCCTTGTCGGTGCCGCGTGCCACCGTGAGTGACATGGATCTATTCGTCGCCGCACTGGCCGGTGTCCTGCTCGGTGCCTTCGTGGGTGCCGTGCTTGCTCGTCTGCTCGGTGCCGCGCCTGCCGCAGCGTTGACAACCGAGCGCGACCTGCTGCGCGAGCGGGTGGACGACCTCCAAGCGGCTCTGGCCGACGACGCCGAGACCGCAGCGGCTCTCGCGCCGCTGCGCGACGCCCTCGGCCGGGTGGAGCGGCAGGTCGGCACGCTCGAACGGGACCGGGTCGAGCAGTTCGGCCAGATCGGCGGCCAGCTGCTGTCGGTGGCGACCTCGACCGAGGCGTTGCGGGCGCAGACGGCCTCCCTGGTCGGCTCGCTGAGCGCATCGACGGTCCGGGGCGTGTGGGGAGAGGTGCAGCTACGACGGGTACTGGAGCATTCCGGGATGCTGGCGCGCTGCGACTTCGAGGAGCAGGTCAACGCCGTCAGTCAGCATGACAAGGCTGTTCGACCCGACGTGCTGGTGCGCTTGCCCGGCGATAAGTGCCTCGTGGTCGACGCCAAGGTGCCCATGACGTCCTTCCTGGACGCGCACCGCGACGGGCTGGGGTCCGCCGAGCGGGAGCGCCTGCTCGGTCAGCACGCCACGTCGCTTCGCGGGCACGTGAACGCCTTGAGCGCGAAGGCGTACTGGAGCGCCTTCAGCACCTCGCCCGAACTCGTGGTCTGCTTCGTCCCCAGCGACGCCATCTTGGCGACGGCCCTGGCTTCGGACACCTCACTGCTGGACCACGCCATGCGATCCAAGGTCGTGCTCGCCTCGCCGGGCACCCTGCTCGCGTTGCTGCGCACCGTGGCGTTCACCTGGCAGCAGGACTCGCTGTCCACCAGCGCGCGCCAACTGCTGGAGCTCGGCAGTCAGCTCTACACCCGGCTGGGAGGGGTGGCTGGCCATGCGACGTCGATGGGCAAGGCGCTGCAACGGTCGGTCGAGAGCTACAACGCGTTGATCGGATCGCTCGAGACCCGGGTGCTGGTGACAGCGCGCTCGATGCACGCCCTGGACCTCGCCGACGCCCCGCCGCCCGCCCTGGCCCCGGTGGAGGTGTCGCCGCGACCACTCACCGCCGTCGAGCTGTTCGAGGCCCTGGATCAGGACGTAGGCCGCGCGGAGCTGAGCGAGGAGGAACTCGGCTCTGCCGTCGGCCGGCGAGCCGGCGATGCCGCCGGCACATCCGCGCACGGCGGCCGACGCACCGCGTGAGCCGCGCGGTGACAGCCCGGGTCAGCGCAAGGCGCCCGCATCGTGACGCACGGCCGCGGCCTCGACGCCGGACCGTGCCTTCAGGTCCCGACGGAGCTCGGTCGGCAAGGAGAACATCAGGCTCTCCTGCGCCGATTCGACCGTCTGCACGTCGCCGAAACCCCGGCCGGACAAGTACGCCAGCACGTCCTTCACCAGGATCTCCGGCACGCTGGCCCCACTGGTCACCCCGACGGTATGCACGCCGTCCAGCCAAGCGGGATCGATCTCGGCCGCGTAGTCCACCAGGTGAGCAGCCTTCGACCCGTGCTCCAAGGCAACCTCCACGAGGCGAACGGAGTTCGAGGAGTTGCGGGAGCCCACGACGATCATCACGTCGGACTCAGCCGCGATCTGCTTGACCGCCACCTGGCGGTTCTGCGTCGCGTAGCAGATGTCGTCGCTGGGCGGGTCCTGCAGCAGGGGAAAGCGCGCGCGGAGTCGGCGTACCGTCTCCATCGTCTCGTCCACCGACAAGGTCGTCTGCGAGAGCCAGACGACCCGCTCGGGATCGCGCACCTCGACGTTGGCGACATCGCCCGGACCGTCCACCAGCGTGATGTTGTCCGGGGCCTCACCGGCGGTCCCGACGACCTCTTCGTGTCCCTCGTGCCCGATCAGCAGGATGTCGTAATCCTCGTCCGCGAAGCGGACCGCCTCACGATGCACCTTGGTGACCAAGGGGCAGGTCGCGTCGATCGTCTTCAAGGAGAGCGCCTTGGCCTCCTGGTGCACCACCGGGGCGACGCCGTGCGCCGAGAGGACGACCGTGGCGCCTTCGGGCACCTGGTCGGTCTCGTCGACAAAGACGGCTCCACGCTGCTGGAGCGTGGCCACGACGTGCTTGTTGTGGACGATCTCCTTGCGGACGAAGACCGGGGCGCCATACAGCTCCAGCGCCTTCTCGACGGTGACGACGGCACGATCCACGCCCGCGCAGTAGCCTCGGGGGGCCGCCAGGAGTACCCGCCGCGCGGGCTCCCCACCATCTGTCACCACGTCGCCATTCTAGATGGCCGCACCTGTCCCGGCCGGCGCCCTCCTACAGTGTGCTCGTGAGCAGCCCGCAGCCCTTGCCGGACAAGGCCGCGGACACCACTGCCGAGAGGCCGTGGCCCGTGCGGTTGCTGAGCATGAAGATCGCCGACTACGTGGACAAGATGTCGACCCTGTGGGTCGAGGGCCAGGTGGTGCAGGTCAGCCGGCGACCCGGTGTCTCCACGGCGTACCTCGTCCTGCGCGACGCGGACGTGGACATGTCGCTGTCGGTCACCGTCCGGGTCACGACGCTCGATGCGATGGCCAGCCCCCTGTCGCAAGGTGCTCGAGTCGTGGTGCAGGCCAAGCCGGAGTTCTGGACCAAGCGGGGGACCCTGCACCTGGACGCCCGGCAGGTGCGCCCGATCGGCATCGGTGAGCTGCTGGCACGTCTGGAGCACCTGAAGCGGCTGCTCGCGTCCGAAGGGCTGTTCGACGCAGACCGCAAACGAGCGCTGCCTTTCCTGCCCGGCGCGGTCGGCCTGATCTGCGGTCGTGGGAGCGCGGCCGAGAAGGACGTGGTGCAGAACGCCGTCCGCAGGTGGCCCGCGGTCCGCTTCGAGGTGCGTCAGGTCTCGGTGCAAGGGCCGAACACGGTGGTGGAGGTGGTCGAGGCGCTGGCCGACCTCGACCGGAACCCTGCGGTCGACGTCATCGTCGTCTCCCGCGGCGGCGGCTCGTTCGAGGACCTGCTGCCGTTCAGCAACGAGGGCATGCTGCGTGCCGTCGCGGCCTGCCGGACGCCGGTGGTCAGTGCCATCGGCCATGACGTCGACACACCGCTGCTGGACTTCGTCGCCGACGTACGCGCCTCGACACCGTCCGATGCCGCCAAGCGCGTGGTCCCGGACGTGGCGGAGCAGCGGGCGGAGATCGCCGCCTGGGGAGAGCGGGTACGCCGGACCGTCGGCTCTCGGGTGCGGGCCGAACGGCGAGCGCTGACGGCGCTGCGCAGTCGGCCCGTGCTGGCGGACCCGATGTCGTTGGTTACCGTCCGCCGGCGCGACGTCGAAGGGCTGCGCGACCGGGCGGGGCGGCGGTTCCTGGCTCAGATCCACCGCGGCAGCGACCAGATCTCGCACCTGCGGGCGCAGGTGCAGGCGTTGTCGCCGCTCTCGACGCTGCAGCGCGGGTACGCCGTGGTCCAGCACCAGGACGGGCGCATCGTGGACGACCAGGCAGACGTCGAGCCCGACGAACTGCTCCGCGTGCGCGTTGCCCGTGGCGACTTCGGAGTGCGTGTCGTCGGTGGCTGACCCGCGTTGGTGGCGGGCCTCGACGGAGGGATGCGGCTCTACAGTGATGGCGTGCCCACCCGCCGCCCTGCCAACGCCTCCTCGTCGCCGCTGAACCAGACGGACGCCGCTCCGGACGTCGACGGCGACAACGCGGGGGGGGACCCCTCCGCCGCTTCAGAGCCTCCGACGGTCGCCGACGTCCCTGCCGACATCGCGGGCCTGGGTTACGAGCAGGCGCGCGACGAACTTGTCAGCATCGTCGCCCGGCTGGAGGCCGGCCAGGTCGGGCTCGAAGAGAGCCTGGCGCTCTGGCAGCGCGCCGAGGCGCTCGCCGCGCACTGCAGCCGATGGCTCGACGGCGCCGAGGCACAGCTCGGCGAGGTCGCGCGGCCGTAGGACGTGCCACGGGCAAGGCTCAGGACGGCGTGACGGGCCGGAGGTAGCCGGCGAACGTTGCGAGCTCGGCGTACGGCGCGGTGCCGGTGATGATCGTGGTGAGCCCGGAGGTGGCCTTCGCCCGATCGACCAGGCTGAACTGCACCTTGTCCAGCCGGTCGATCTTCTGCCAAGAGCGGCCAGCCGCCGACAGCGTGCCTTCGGGCTTGCCGCGGTTGACCTGCGCCTGCACCCAGAGGTCGGTCGCACCCGTGGTCTGCTCGATCGCCACGTACTTCTGGTCCGGCGTGATGTATCCCGCGTGCCAGGTCATCAGTGCGTCGGTCGAGCGGACGAAACGCACGCTGGTGGCGCGCCAGCCGTCGGGCAGTCCCTGCGGCGCCAGGATCGGCCACCTCGTCTGCGTCGCCACCTGACGGGCCAGCGTCGTGACGTCGACCGGCGGCTGCACCACCGCGTTCTGACGGGGGACCAGCAGGATCAGGCCGGCCACGAGCGCGAGCACCACTGCCATCGACCGGACGATGTTGGGCACCGATCCCAGCCCGCGTCGCGACGGGGCGGAGCCGGGCGGGGGCGGGGCCCCGGGCGGCGGCAGGGCCCCGTGCGGCGGCGGGGCGGGGCTGACGGTGCTCACCTACCCATGGTCGCCGACGACACCGGCGCGCCGCCAACCACCCCCGGCGCGCCGCCAACCACCCTGCGGCTCGCCCGGTCGCCCGGCGCCTACCGGCGCCCTAGAGTGCGGTGCGATTGCCTACCCTCGGGCGCCGATCCCCGCACACGTCTGAGGCACGACGAAGGAGAGCCATAGTGGCGAAGCCGTCCGCGCGCACGCTCGTCATCGGCGAGGCGCTGATCGACGTGGTACGCCGAGCCGACGGCTCCGTCGACGAGCACCCGGGCGGAAGTCCTGCCAACGTCGCGCTCGGGCTGAGCCGCCTCGGCCACCCGGTGGTCTTCGCCACGCAGATCGGCGACGACGCTCGCGGCCGGCTGATCACCGAACGACTGGGCAGCGCAGGCGTGCAGCTCTGGAACGGGAGCGTCACGGCGTCCGCCACCTCGACGGCCATCGCCACTCTGGATCAAAGCGGCGCCGCCGAGTACGAGTTCGACATCACCTGGGAGCGGTTCGATCAGCTGCCCACGGACGAGGTGGCGCACGTCCACTCCGGGTCGATCGCCACCACGTTCCAGCCGGGCGCCGGCTCCGTCGCCGACTATTTCGCAGCAGAGCGCGGGCACGTGACCGTGTCCTACGATCCCAACGTCCGCCCCTCCCTCATGGGCGAACCACGTGACGTCGTAGCCACGGTGGAGCGGCTCGTCGCGCTGAGCGACGTGGTCAAGGCCAGCGACGAGGACATCGAATGGCTGTATTCCGGGACGCCGCTGCGCGAGGTGTTGCGCCGCTGGGCAGAGCTGGGCGCTGCGCTACTGGTCGTCACGCAGGGTGGGTCCGGCGCCGTGGCGCAGCTGGGTCTAGACGGGGTGCAGGCTAACTTCTCCGCGCCGCGAGTCGCCGTGGTGGACACGGTCGGCGCAGGCGACTCGTTCATGGCCGGCCTGACGTCGGGCCTGCTGGACAACGGCTATCTCGGCAGCCCCCAGGCCCGGTCGCGGCTGCGCGAAGCGACCCCCCCGGACATCCGCAGCTCCGTCGAGCGGGCGCTCGCCTGTGCGGCGATCACGGTGTCGCGCGCCGGGGCCGACCCACCGAGACGCGACGAACTGCCGAAGCCCTAGGGCGGCCGCTCAGGCGGCGCGGGCGGTCACCTTGATGTTGCCGCGGGTCGCCTTGGAGTACGGGCAGGCCTGGTGTGCCTGCGCCACGAGCTCGGCGGCCTTGTCGGGCTCGTCGACGCCCACGACGTCGGCCAGCAGGTCGACGGCCAACCCGAAGCCGGTGTCGCCGGTCTTGCCGAAGGTCACGGTGGCGGTGACGGTCGACGCGCTGAGGTCCAGTCCGGCCTTGCGCCCCACCGCGATCAGCGCGCCGTTGAAGCACGCGGCATAGCCCGCAGCGAACAGCGTCTCTGGGTTGGCCTTGGGCTGGGAGAAGTTACCCGGGCGAGCCAACTCCTCGTCCACCACCCCATCGTCGCTGGTCACCCGGCCGTCGCGCCCCCCTTTGGCGGTGGCAGAGGTGGTGTAGGCGACTTCGGTCACTTCTTCATACGGCATGGGGCTCCTTGACGCGGGTCAGCCAGCTGAGTCTGGGGATCAGAGATTAGAGATCAGTATGGCGCTCAGTATGGCGCGGTCCGCAGGGCGGCGAGGTTCACATGGCCAGGCGCCTGCGCACCACGCCAGCCAATTCCTCCGCGACCGACTGCGCTCGGCCCGCCTCGTCAGCCTCGACCATCACCCGCACCAGCGGCTCGGTTCCAGAGCTGCGCAGCAGGACCCGGCCCCTCTCGCCGAGGTCCCGCTCGGCGGCTCGGACGGCCTCCTGCACCTGCTCGTCGACGTCCACCCGGGACTTGTCGACGCCCTTGACGTTGACCAGCACCTGCGGCATGCGGGTCATCACCGAGGCGAGGTGAGCCAGGCTCCGACCGGTCTCGGCCACCCGCGAGGCGAGCATCAGGCCGGTGAGCACCCCGTCCCCGGTGGTGCCGTGCTCGGCGAAGATGACATGACCCGACTGCTCACCGCCGAGGCTGTAACCGCCGGCGTTCATCTGCTCCAGGACATAGCGGTCCCCGACGGCCGTCTGGCGCACGGTGACGCCCTCCCGGCGCAGGCCGACCAGCATGCCGAGGTTGCTCATGACCGTCGCCACGACGGTGTCGTCCTTGAGCTCACCGCGCTCTCGAAGCGCGAGGGACAGGATCGCCAGGATCTGGTCGCCGTCGACGACCCGGCCGAGCGCATCCACGGCAAGACAGCGGTCGGCGTCCCCGTCCACCGCGATACCGAGGTCGGCGCCGTGCCGGACGACCGCGCGCTGCAGTCGGGCCAGGTGGGTAGAACCGTAGCCGTCGTTGATGTTGCAGCCGTCGGGCGCGCCGCCGATCACCTCGACCATGGCGCCCGCTTCGCGGAACGCCGTGGGTCCCGCCTGGTACGCCGCGCCATGGGCCGCGTCGAAGACGATACGCAGCCCGCTGAGCGGGTGGGGCAAGGCCCGCTCCAGGTGGGCGACATACACGGCCAGGCCGTCGGCGTACGGCCGGATCCGGCCGACGCCTGCTCCCGTCGGCCGGTCCCAGGGCTGCCCGAGCTGAGCTTCGATCTCGTCCTCGACCGGGTCCGGGAGCTTGTGCCCGCCCCGCGCGAAGAACTTGATGCCGTTGTCCGGCATGGCGTTGTGCGAGGCGGAGAGCATCACGCCGAAGTCCGCCCCCGACGTGGCGGTCAGGAAGGCGATGGCCGGAGTCGGCAGAACGCCGGCGTCGAGCACGTCGACGCCGGCTGAGGCGAGTCCCGCCGTCACGGCGGCGGAGAGAAACTCTCCCGAGGCTCGCGGGTCACGTCCCACCACTGCGCGCGGCCGGTCGCCAGCAGCGGCGGTGCTGGCTCCACGCAATACGTGAGCGGCCGCCACGGACAGGTCGAGCGCGAGCTCGGCAGTCACCTCACGGTTGGCCAGGCCGCGCACACCGTCAGTGCCGAACAGTCGACCCACGTGCCAGCCTCTCGCTCAGGCTCGCCCTGACGGCGGACGTCGGGCGAGGGCATCGTAGCCACCGACAAGGGCACCACAGCCGTCCGGACTGCACGCGAACCTACCTCACCAGCACGGAAGAGGCTCCTACGGCGCGCTGGCGCGAGGCGCACGCGACGCCATCCGCGCTGCCGTCGATCGGGCGATCAGCGCTTGCTGTACTGCGGCGCCTTCCGTGCCTTCTTCAGCCCGGCCTTCTTCCGCTCCGGCACACGCGGATCGCGGGTCAGGAAACCGGCCTTCTTGAGCGCAGGCCGGTTCGTGTCCTCGTCGATCCCATTGAGCGCACGGGCGACGCCAAGACGGAGCGCACCGGCCTGACCGGAGGAGCCGCCGCCGTGGATGCGGCACAGGACGTCGAACGCGCCGTCCAGCTCGAGCACCTTGAACGGCTCGGAGACGATCTGCTGGTGCACCTTGTTGGGGAAGTAGTCGTCGAGGGTGCGCCCGTTGATCGTCCACTCGCCGCTGCCGGGCACGATACGCACGCGGGCGATGGCCTGCTTGCGCCGACCGGTGGCGGCACCGGGGCCGGACGCGCTCGGACGGCGCTCGGCAACCGCGGGCGTCTCGGACTCGCTGGTGTAGCTCGTCAGCTCGGCTTCGCCGTCGGTAGCGGGACCGCTCAGGCCTTCGGTGGTGGTCTCAGCCACGGTTCTCCTCGTTGCTTCGTGCTGGTGATGTGCGCGGGCGGTTGCCCAGAGCTACTGGGCGACCTGCGAGAGCTCGAAGGGCACCGGCTGCTGGGCCTGGTGCGGATGCACCGAGCCGTTGTAGACCTTCAACTTGGTCAGTTGCTGACGACCCAGCGTCGTGCGCGGCAGCATCCCGCGGACAGCCTTCTCGACCGCCCGCGCCGGGCTCTTGGCCAGCAGATCCTGGTAGCTGGTCGCCCGCAGCCCACCAGGGAACCCGGAGTGGTGGTAAGCCTTCTTCTGCAGCATCTTCGAACCGGTCAGCACCACCTTGTCGGCGTTGAGGATGATCACGAAGTCGCCGGTGTCGACGTGCGGTGCGAAGGTCGGCTTGTGCTTGCCGCGCAGCAGGATGGCCGTCTGGCTCGCGAGACGCCCGAGCACGACGTCGGTCGCGTCGATGACGTGCCAGGCGCGAGTGACCTCGGCGGCCTTGGGGGTGTACGTGCGCACGGTCGTAGCCTTCGTTCTCTTGGTGGTTTCGCCAGCCTGTCGCCGGCAAGGCGTCGCAGCACGCGACGAGCACAACGGCTCACCAGAGTACCCGGCGCGCGGCAGGGGGGTCAAAAAAACCGGATGGCGCCTCTGCCGCTACCGGTCTGCCTTGGTATGCCGCCTCGCAACCGGCTCCCCCGCTGGTCGCCGGCTGCCCACCGTCGCTCACTCGCGCCGGGTCGCGGCGATTCGGGAGCCGACAAATCGCAGGGCGTCGAGCGTCACCGAGTTCCAGAAGATCCGCGTATGGGCGCCCGCCGGGAACGAGGCGACCGCGGGGCCGCCCGGCAGCGCGGCCGCGAACGCCCGAACAGCCGGGGCGAAGCCGTCCTGCGCCCCGCACCACAGGCCGATCCGGGGTCCCTCGAGCCTGCCCGCCGCGGCGCTCACGTCGTCGCCGGTGCTGAGCGCCGGGCTGAGCGCTGCCACGCCGCTGAGCAGCCGAGGGTGGGCTGCGGCGAGCAGCAGCGAGCCGTAGCCACCCATGGACCAGCCGAACGCGGCGGGCAACGTGGCGTCGAAGCCCCGGCTCGCCAGCCACACCGGCATCTCCTCGACCAGCATCCGCTGCGGATCGTCCGCGCCTTGGCGCTTCCACAGGTTGCGGCCTCCGTCGGCGCCGGCGAGCACGAAGGGTGCCGCACCGGCGCCTACCGCGGCCGTGAGGAAGCGGCCGAACCCGAAGGGCCGCAGGTCTGCGGCCGTAGCGCTGGCGCCGTGCACCAGGCACACCGGAAGCCCGGCGCCGTCACCATGACCGGCCGGCACGGCGGTGAACAGCTGGACGGTCTGACCACGAGCCGCGGAGTGCACCGTGTCGAGCCGGACCACGCCCTCGGGGGCATGCGGGATCTCGTCCAAGGCCGCCTGCGGCTGGCGGTCAGAGGCACGACCGGTGCCCCGGCTGCAGCCGGCCGCTCCGACGCTGACGGCGACGGCGGCTCCGGCGCCAAGGCCAAGGCGAAGGACCTCCCGGCGGGTCTGGCGCCCGTCAGCGCCGGTCACCGGACCCGACCGACTCGTCCCTCGTCCCATACCGGCTGGTCGGACTCGTATACCGTCCCGTCTGCCCCGAAGATCAGGAAGCGGTCGAAACCCCGCGCGAACCACCGGTCGTGCGTCACGGCGAGCACCGTACCCTCGAACGCCGCGAGCCCCTCCTCCAGCGCTTGCGCCGAGTGCAGGTCCAAGTTGTCCGTCGGCTCGTCCAGCAGGAGCAGCGTGGCTCCGGACAGCTCCAGCAACAGGATCTGGAAGCGCGCCTGCTGACCGCCCGACAGCGACTCGAACTTCTGCTCCGAGCTCTTCGCCAGCTCGTACCGGTCCAGCGCCCGCGCCGCCTCCTCCCGCGGTCTCCCGGCGCGGTGCTCGTCGCCGCGGTGCAGGATTTCCAGCAGGGTGCGCCCCACCAGGGCGCGATGCTCGTGGGTCTGCGCGAACCACCCGGGCCGCACGCGTGAGCTCAGCCGGGCGACGCCGGTATGGCGCACCGCGGGGGCCACCACGTCGCCTACCGGCTGGTGCTCGACGTCCGGGTCGCTGCCGCCGCGGGCGAGCAGCCGCAGGAAGTGGGACTTGCCGGAGCCGTTGCTGCCGAGGACTGCGACCCGCTCGCCATACCAGACTTCGACGTCGAACGGCTGCATGAGCCCGGTGAGCTCCAGCCCGTCGACGATGACTGCCCGCTTGGCCGTACGACCGCCGCGCAGCCGCATCCGCACGTTCTGCTCGACGGGGACGACCTCTGGCGGCCCCGCCTCCACGAACCTGCGCAGGCGCGTCTCGGCTGCCTGCAGCTTGGGCGCCATGTCGGAGTTGTAGGAGGCCTTCTGCCGGTACATGACCACCAGCGCCTTGAGCTTGACGTGTTCCTCGTCCCAGCGCCGGCGCTGCTCCTCCAGCTTGGTATTGCGGTCGCGCCGCGCCTGGTGGTAGGTGGCGAACCTCCCGGGATGGATCCAGACCGAACTCCCCGCAGCACCCGGCTCGAGGGTGGCGACGCGCGTGGCAACGTTGTCCAGCAGCTCCCGGTCATGGCTGACGAAGAGCACCGTCTTCGGCGAAGCGACCAGCTGCTCCTCGAGCCAGCGCTTAGCCGGCACGTCGAGGTAGTTGTCCGGCTCGTCGAGCAGCAGCACCTCCTCGCTACCCCGGAGCAGCGCCTCCAGCACGAGCCGCTTCTGCTCACCGCCGGACAGGGTGCGCACGGCCCGCCACTGCGCCTGCTCGAACGGGATGCCGATCGCCGCGACGGTGCATACGTCCCACAAGGTCTCGGCCTCGTAGCCTCCGACGTCGCCCCAGTCCGCCAGCGCCTGCGCGTACGCGAGTTGGGCGGGTTCGTCGTCGCGGTCCATCATCGCCACCTCGGCACGGTCGACGGCCGCCGCGGCGGCGCGGATGGGCGCCGGCGCGACCGTGAGCAAAAGGTCGCGGACGGTGGAGTCGTCATCGACGGAGCCGATGAACTGGCGCATCACGCCCAGGCCGCCGCTGCGGGTCACGGCTCCTGCCTGCGCCGGCAGGTCGCCGGCGACGATCCGCAGCAGTGTCGTCTTGCCCGTGCCGTTGGGACCGACGAGGGCGACCTTGGCGCCCTCCCCGACGCGCAGGCTCACCTCCTCCAGCAGCGGCCGACCGTCCGGGAGCGCGTAGCTGACCGCATTCACGTCGACGTGGCCCACGACAGACCACTCTCGCGTATGCCGCGGGCCGCGTCACCGGGTTTCCGGCGGGTCGGGCGCGACGTCGAAGCGCGCGACGCCTACGGGGAGGCGCTGCTGCTGACCGAGAACACCGTGGAGCGGACATTCCTCGAAAGACGCCTCGCGGCCATTGCCACGCCGTGAAGGCTGTGGCTCACACCTGATCGGGACCGGCTCGCCTGGCGCGTGTCTGCTCCGCTCGTATGCCGAGCCGCTCGTCGGCCGGATAGCTCACTTCCTCCAGCGACAGGCCGTGCGGCGGCATCACCTGCACTCCCCGCTCACGCGCCGCCTGCCGTTCGGCGGGCCAGCCGACCTCTCGCCGACCCTCGCCGACCGCCACGACGGCCCCCACGAGGGAGCGCACCATCGAGTGGCAGAACGCGTCCGCCGAGATCGACGCCTCGAGCACGCCAAGGCCGTCTCGCCGCCAGGAGTAGTCGAGCAACGTCCGCACCGTCGTGGCACCTGCACGTCGCCTGCAGAACGCGGCAAAGTCGTTCAGGCCGAGGAGGCTGCTGCTCGCGGAGTCCATCGCCTCGAGGTCGAGCGGCCCGCGCAGCACGACGGTGTCCCAACGGCGCAGCGGGTCCAGTGATGCCGGGTCGTCGCAGATCCGGTAGAGATAGCGTCGCCGGATCGCGGAGAACCGGGCGTCGAATTCGGGCTTCGCGACGGATACGCGGTGCACCGCGATGTCCGCCGGCAGTATGCCGCGCAGCCGGCCCAGCGCCGCCTCCTCCGAAGAGCGCCCCGACCGTCCCGGCAGCTCCGCGAAGGAGCGCTGGGCGACATCGGCGTGCGCCACCTGCCCACGGGCGTGCACCCCGGCATCGGTGCGGCCCGCCACGGTCAACCGGAGCGGCGCGGGCGACCGCAGCAGGGCAGTGAGCGCCTGCGACAGCTCGCCCTCGACCGTCCGCCGTCCGGGCTGCGCCGCCCAGCCGGAGAACCCGGTCCCGTCGTAGCCGAGGTCGAGCCGCACGCGGACGAGCCCGCCGTCCCCGTGGCGGGGAGCGGCGGGCTCGTCCTGCGACATACCGGGAAGCGGTTGGCTCAGGCGGGTGGCTGCGTGTCGTCCGCAGCCGGTCTTGCTTCGTCGACCGGCGTGGAGTGGGCGGCCGGTGTCGCGTCGTCGACCGGAGGGGCAGGCACGGTGAGTTCCGGCTCGCTACTCTCCGTGCTGGCCTGCTCGACCGTGGGCGCGTCCTCGGCGGGACTGACCGTCGCGTCGGGCTCGGCTACTGCGGCCGGCGCCGCCTCCGCTTCGGCTGCCGGAGCGGCTGCGGCCGGCACGGCTGCGGCCGGCACGGCGGTGGCGCCTCGGGCCGAGCGCCTCGTTGCCCCCTCGGCTTCCCGGACCGTCGCCTTCTTGGCCGACAACGGCTCCCGAACCAGCTCGATCACCGCCATGGGGGCGTTGTCGCCCTTGCGGCCGCCGATCTTGGTGATCCGGGTATAGCCGCCCTGGCGCAGCTCCATATCCGGCGCGATCTCGGTGAAGAGCCGGTGCACGACGCCCTTGTCACGCACGATCGTGAGCACCCGACGCCGGGCGTGCAGGTCGCCGCGCTTGGCGAACGTCACGAGCCGCTCGGCCAGGGGCCGTAACCGCCTGGCCTTGCTCTCGGTGGTGGTGATCCGGTCGTGCTCGAACAGCGACGTGGCCAGGTTGGCCAGGATCAGCCGCTCGTGCGCCGGACCGCCGCCGAGCCGGGGACCCTTGGTAGGCGTGGGCATGGTGTGGTTCTCCTCGTGTGTCTCTTCGGCGTAACGAAATGAGCGGACTCAGCTGCCGATGGGCTCAGTACTGCTCGTCCTCGGCGAACGCCAAGTCGTCGTCGTCCTCGTAGCTGTCGACGATCGCGCTGGGGTCGAATCCGGGCGGGCTGTCCTTGAGCTGCAGACCCATGCCGACCAGCTTGGCCTTGACCTCGTCGATGGACTTGGCGCCGAAGTTGCGGATGTCGAGCAGGTCCGCCTCGCTGCGACCCACCAGCTCGCCGACGGTGTGGATGCCCTCACGCTTGAGGCAGTTGTACGACCGCACCGTGAGGTCGAGGTCCTCGATGGGGAGAGCCAGGTCCGCAGCCAGGGCGGCGTCGGTGGGCGAGGGGCCCATGTCGATCCCCTCAGCCTCGATGTTCAGCTCGCGGGCCAGGCCGAACAGCTCGACCAGGGTCTTGCCGGCCGAGGCCATGGCGTCGCGCGGGGCCATCGAGCTCTTGGTCTCGACATCGACGATCAGCCGGTCGAAGTCGGTCCGCTGCTCGACGCGGGTCGCCTCGACCTTGTAGGTGACGTTCAACACCGGCGAGTAGATCGAGTCGACCGGGATGCGACCGATCTCGGCATCGCCGGACTTGTTCTGCTGAGCCGAGACGTAACCTCGGCCGCGCTCGACGGTGAGTTCCATCTCCAGCCTGCCCTTGCCGTTGAGCGTGGCCACATGCAGGTCGGGGTTGTGCACCTCCACGCCGGCCGGCGGGGCGATGTCGGCGGCCGTGACAGCACCAGGACCCTGCTTGCGCAGGTACATGACCACCGGCTCGTCGTGCTCGCTGGAGACCACCAGACCCTTGATGTTCAGGATGATCTCGGTGAGGTCCTCCTTCACACCGGGGATGGTGGAGAACTCGTGCAGCACGCCGTCGACCCGGATGCTGGTCACGGACGCGCCGGGGATGCTGGAAAGCAACGTCCGGCGCATGGAATTGCCCAGGGTGTAGCCGAAACCGGGCTCCAGGGGCTCGATCACGAACCGCGAACGGTTCTCGGCGACGACGTCCTCGGACAGAGAGGGGCGCTGTGCGATAAGCATGACTTCGTTTCCTTCCCGCGGGCGACCGCTATATGACGCCTCGCGAACTGCTCCCCTGCGATCCGGCAGGGATCTGCCGCCTCGGTGGGAGCGGGTGCCCACGGCCTCGGTATGCCGTGCGCACGCCTTCCTACAGGTACCTCGGATGTAACGGTGGCCGCCGGTTCAGCGGCCCGTGCTGGTGCTGCTACCTGCTCGTGGTGCTACTTGCGGGAGTAGAGCTCGACGATCAGCTGCTCCTGGACGGCGGTGTCGATGACCTGACGGGCCGGCATCGAGTGCACCAGGATCCGCATCTGGGTCGGGATGGCTTCCAGCCACGCCGGGACGCTGCGCTCCCCGGCCTGCGCGCGGGCAACGGCGAACGGGGTCATCTCCACGGACTTGGCGCGGACCTCGATGATGTCGTTCTCGGAGACCCGGAAGCTCGGGATGTCGACCTTGTGGCCGTTGACCAGGAAGTGCCCGTGCCGGACCAGCTGGCGGGCCATGTCCCGCGAGGGGGCGAAGCCGGCGCGGTAGACGACGTTGTCCAGCCGGGTCTCCAGGATGCGCAGCAGGTTCTCGCCGGTCTTGCCGGTACGGCGGTGGGCCTCCTGGTAGTAGCCCCGGAACTGCTTCTCCAAGATGCCGTAGATGCGAGCGGCCTTCTGCTTCTCGCGCATCTGCAGGAGGTATTCGCTCTCCTTCGTCCGCGCCCGGCCGTGCTCGCCCGGGGGGTAGGGGCGCAGCTCGATCGGGCACTTCGGGGAGTCGCACTTGGCTCCCTTGAGGTACAGCTTGGTCTTCTCGCGGCGGCAGCGCTTGCAGTCCGCGCCGGTGTAACGGGCCATGTGGTGGTTTCTCTTTCTTCAGCCGGCGGTCAGACGCGGCGACGCTTGGGCGGGCGGACGCCGTTGTGCGGCGTGGGCGTGACATCGCTGATGGCGCCGACTTCGAGGCCCGTCGCGGTCAGTGAGCGGATGGCGGTCTCGCGGCCAGACCCCGGGCCTTTGACAAAGACGTCGACCTTGCGCATGCCGTGCTCCATGGCCCGGCGGGCGGCGGCCTCGGCGGCCATCTGAGCGGCGAACGGCGTCGACTTGCGCGAACCCTTGAAGCCGACCTGTCCGGCGGACGCCCACGCGATCACCGCACCCGCAGGGTCGGTGATGGAGACGATCGTGTTGTTGAACGTGCTCTTGATGTGAGCATGCCCGTGGGCGATGTTCTTCTTCTCCTTGCGGCGCACCTTCTTGGTGCCCGCAGCCGTTCGGCTCTTGGGAGGCATGTGGCTGGGTTTCCTCTACTGATGGCTGGTGCAGGACGGGGAAGGGTGAGCCGGGCTACTTCTTGCCGGCCTTCTTCTTGCCGGCCACGGTGCGCTTGGGTCCCTTGCGGGTCCGGGCGTTGGTCTTGGTGCGCTGCCCACGGACCGGCAGGCCGCGTCGGTGGCGGATGCCCTCGTAGCTGCCGATCTCCACCTTCCGGCGGATGTCGGCGGCCACCTCGCGGCGCAGGTCACCCTCAATCCGGAAGTTGCCTTCGAGGTAGTCGCGCAGCCGGACGAGGTCGTCCTCGCCGAGGTCGCGCACGCGGACGTCCGGGCTGACACCCGTCGCGACGAGCGTCTGCTGGGCCCGGGTGCGCCCCACCCCGTAGATGTAGGTCAGTGCGATCTCGACACGCTTCTCACGCGGGAGGTCGACTCCGACAAGTCGTGCCATCGTGGTTCTCCTAATCGGGTGCGGAGGTCTGCAGCAGCCTCGGTCCGGTGCGGCCCGGCATACCTCTTCGTATGTCGTGCCGTCCGGTCCCCGGCCTCCGTGCCGGGGGTGACGTCCGGGGGCCTTACGGCGCCCCGGGGTCGGAGACTGCTGTCGTGCTGTCTATGCGGGCGAAGATCCGCGCGTGGTGCGTGGCGGCCTAGCGCGTTCAGCCCTGACGCTGCTTGTGGCGCAGGTTCTCGCAGATCACCATGACCCGCCCGTGACGGCGGACCACCTTGCACTTGTCACAGATCTTCTTGACGCTCGGCTGTACCTTCATTGCCCTGCTGTCTTGGTAGGGGACCGGAGGTCCTGCTGGGTCGAGCCGGTTCGAGCTCGGGAAGAGACGTGCGGCTAGCGGTAGCGGAAGACAATGCGTCCACGGGTCAGGTCATAGGGGCTGAGCTCGACCACCACGCGATCTTCCGGGAGGATCCGGATGTAGTGCTGGCGCATCTTGCCCGAGATGTGCGCGAGGACCTTGTGGCCGTTGCTGAGCTCCACGCGGAACATCGCGTTCGGCAGCGCTTCGACGATCACACCCTCGATCTCGATGACACCGTCCTTCTTCGGCATATCCTCCACAATCCGTAGTGAGCTGCTCGACGACTTCGCAGTGGCCGAGGCATCGGGTCTTTGAACGACATAGCTGGCGCCCGTGTGACGACGTCCGGAACCCACCACAACCAGCCGCGGGGATAGGTCAGGACAAGAGGCACGTGAGCCGACTCATCAGTTTACGCCACCGGCGGTTCCGGAGTGAAATCCGGTATTGACCCCTCCCGGCGACCCCGCACAGCGCACAGCGCCGCCCCTCGTGCGGCCGACTCCCGTCAGGCCACGGGCGCGAAGCGGACGCCCATCTCGGTCAACCGCTTCTCGCCGCCGTCCACGGCGGTCAGGACCCAGACACCCTCCTGTGACACGGCGACGGAGTGCTCCCAATGAGCACCGCGCGAGCCGTCGACCGTCACGACGGTCCACTCGTCGTCCAGCACGCGGGTCTGCTCGCTGCCCAGGGTGACCATCGGCTCGATCGCGATCGTCAGGCCTGGGCGAACCGTCGGCCCCTTGCCGCGCACCCGGTAGTTGGGGACCTGCGGCGCCTCGTGCATCGAGGTGCCGATGCCGTGCCCGACGTAATCCTCGAGGATCCCGTAGCGCACGCCATCGCTGCGCGCGGCGGCCATGATCGTGTCCTCGACCGCTGCTCCGACGTCGTGCAGGGGGGAGCCCACGCGCAGGGCGGCAATACCGCTCCAGAGCGACGCCTCCGTGGCATCGACCAGAGCCAGGTCGGCCGCCGACCCGGCCTCTGGGGTGCCGACGACGAGCGAGATGGCCGCATCACCGTGCCATCCGTCCAGGACCGCCCCCGCATCGATGGAGACCAGGTCCCCGTCGACGAGCACCCGGTCACCCGGTATGCCGTGCACCACCTCGTCGTTGACGCTCACGCACAGGGTGTGTCGGTAGCCCGGAACTTCGGCGAAGGAGGGCCGGGCGCCGCGGCTGCGGATGTGCTCCTCGGCGAGCCGGTCGAGTTCACCGGTCGTGATGCCCTGGGTGACCCGTGCGGCGAGGAGTTCCAGGGTCTCGCCGACGACGAGGCCCGCGGCACGCATCAGCAGGATCTGCTCGGGGGTCTTGGTGTCGGTCGGCCGTCGGCCGAACATCAGCGCAGCCTCACGGGCTGAGGGCAGATTGGATCCGTTCGGTCACCGCGTCGACGTCGCCCGTGCCATCGACCTCGCGCAGAAGCCCGCGCTCCTGGTATATGGCGACCAGCGGGGCGGTCTGGTCGAGGAAGACCATCTGTCGGTGCCGGATGACCTCCTCGGTATCGTCCGCGCGGCCCTCGGTCTGCGCTCGAATCAGCAGCCGCTGGACCAGTTCGTCCACGGGGGCGACCAGCTCGATGACCGCGTCGAGCCCAGCGTCACTTCCGGAGATCATGTCGTCCAGCTCCTCGACCTGGGCGGCCGTGCGCGGGTAACCGTCCAGCAGAAACCCCTTGGCAGCGTCGGGCTCGCCGAGCCGGTTGCGCACAACGACGTTGGTCACCTCGTCCGGCACGTAGGCCCCGGAGGCGAGGATCTCCTGGACCTGCTTGCCGAGCACCGTGCCGGCGGCGATGTTGCTCCGGAAGATGTCGCCGGTCGAGATGGCCGGGATGTCGAGCCACTGCGCCACCCGCGCGGCCTGAGTGCCCTTGCCGGCACCGGGGGGGCCCACGATGATCAGCCTCATCGCAGGAAGCCCTCGTAGTGCCGCTGCTGCAGCTGGCTCTCGATCTGCTTCACCGTCTCCAGGCCGACGCCGACGATGATCAGGATGGACGTGCCACCGAACGGGAAGTTCTGGTCGGCGCCGACCATGACCAGCGCGATGAGGGGCAGCAGGGAGATCAGCCCGAGGTAGATGGCACCGGGCACGGTGATCCGGTTGAGCACGTACGAGAGGTACTCCGCCGTAGGCCGTCCCGCCCGGATGCCGGGGATGAACCCGCCGTACTTCTTCATGTTGTCCGCGACCTCGGTCGGGTTGAACGTGATCGAGACGTAGAAGAAGGTGAAGAACAGGATCAATGCGAAGTACAAGGCCATATACAGCGGGTGGTTGCCGCGAACGAGGTAGCGCTCGACGAAGGTGACCCACGCGGCGGGATGGGTGTTGTTGGAGTTGAACTGGGCGAGCAGCGCCGGGAGCGACAGGAGTGACGAAGCGAAGATGACCGGGATCACACCGGCCATGTTCACCTTCAGCGGGATGTAGGTGGATGTGCCGCCATACATGCGCCGCCCGATCATTCGTTTGGCGTACTGCACCGGCACCCGTCGCTGGGACTGCTCGACGAAGACGACCAAAGCGATCACCACTGCGCCCAGGAGCAGGACGATGGCGAACTTGGTCCATCCGCCCGGCTGGTCGTGGATCGCCCACAGCGAGGTAGGGAAGCGCGCGGCGATCGAGGTGAAGATCAGCAGCGACATGCCGTTGCCGATGCCCCGGTCGGTGATCAGCTCGCCGAGCCACATGATCAGCCCCGTGCCGGCGGTCATCGTCAGGACCATGATCAAGATGGTCGTGAGGTTCTGGTCCACCAGCACGCTGGTGCACCTGCTGCCGAACAGCCGCGAGGGGTTGCGGGCGAGCGTCACGTAGGTGGCCGACTGCAGCACGGCCAGACCGATGGTGAGGTAGCGCGTGTACTGCGTGAGCTTGACCGTGCCGGCCTGGCCCTCCTTCTTGAGGGTCTCGAACCGGGGGATCACCACGGTCAGCAGTTGCACGATGATGCTCGCGGTGATGTACGGCATGATGCCCAGCGCGAAGATCGACAGCTGCAGCAGCGCGCCGCCGCTGAACAGGTTGGCCAGTCCCACGATCCCGGAGTTGGTGTCCGCGTTCTTGAGGCAGGCCTGGACGGCGGGGTAGCTCACACCCGGCGTCGGCACGAGGGACCCGAGTCGGAAGATCGTCATGATGGCGATCGTGAACAGCAGCTTGTATCGCAGGTCCGGCGTGCGGAACGCCCGAACGAAAGCGGTGAGCACTGGTCCTCCTGTGCGCTGCGGCGAGGTGTCTCGTGCGGCCGTCGTCGACGTACGGCTAGGGCGGGTCCTGCGCTCGTGAGCGGCAGCAACCAGGTGGTCGGGGCGCTCGCGAGCCTCAGGCCACCGTAGCCGACCCTCCGGCTGCCTCGATCTTCTCCTTGGCCGAAGCCGAGAACCGGTGGGCGGTCACGGACAGCGCGACAGTGATGTCGCCGGTGCCGAGGACCTTGACCGGCTCGCCCTTGCGGACGGCGCCCTTGGCGACCAGGTCCGCGACGGTGACGACCGCGCCGTCGGGGTACAGCAGCGACAGGCGGTCGAGGTTGACCACTTGGTACTGCGTGCGGAACGGGTTCTTGAAACCGCGCAGCTTGGGCAGCCGCATGTGCAGCGGCGTCTGGCCGCCTTCGAAGCTGGCCGAGACCTGGTATCGCGCGGACGTGCCCTTGGTGCCGCGTCCGGCGGTCTTGCCCTTGCTGCCCTCACCTCGGCCGACGCGGGTCTTGGCCGTCTTGGCGCCCGGGGCCGGCCGCAGATGATGCACCTTGAGCGGTGCGCTCTGGCGAGCTGCCTTGGCCACCGCGGTGGCCGCGGTGCCCGAAGCCTCGCTGGTCACGTCCGTGGCCTTCGTTGTCTCGGTCATCTCAGTCAACCTCCTCGACGGTGACCAGGTGAGTCACCGTATGCACCATCCCGCGGATCTCGGGACGGTCCTCCTTGACGACCACGTCGCCGATGCGCTTCAGACCCAGGCTGCGCAGCGTGTCGCGCTGGTTCTGCTTGCCGCCGATCTCCGATCGGGTCTGGGTCACCTTGATCCGGCCCATCACGCCCCTGCTCCCGCTGCCCGGGCCCGCAGCAGCGCCGCAGGCGCGACGTGCTCCAGGGGCAGACCGCGCCGGGCGGCGACAGCCTCGGGCCGCTCCAGGGCGCGCAGGGCGGCAACCGTCGCATGGACCACGTTGATCGCGTTGTCCGAGCCCAGCGACTTGCTCAGCACGTCGTGGATGCCCGCGCACTCCAAGACCGCACGCACCGGGCCGCCGGCGATGACACCGGTACCGGGTGCGGCAGGACGCAGCAGGACGACACCTGCGGCGGCCTCGCCCTGGACGGGGTGCGGAATCGTGCCCTGGATACGGGGAACCTTGAAGAACTCCTTCTTGGCCTCCTCGACCCCCTTGGCGATGGCCGCGGGGACTTCCTTGGCCTTGCCGTAGCCGACCCCGACGGTCCCGTCGCCGTCGCCGACGACGACGAGCGCGGTGAAGCTGAAGCGGCGCCCGCCCTTGACCACCTTGGAGACCCGGTTGATGGTGACGACGCGCTCGACGAAGGTGCTCTTGTCGGCACCCCCGTCCCGACGGTTGTCGCGGTCGCGACCTCCGCGGCGGTCGCCCCGTTCATTACCGGCGGTGCCACCGGTTGCCGCGCGATCGGTACCACCGGCGGTGGTCCCGACGCCGCGGCGCTGAGGTCCTGGCATCAGATGTTCCTACTCTCTGCAGTTGCAAGGTCGTGCATCGCAGTCGCAAGGTCGTGGATCGCAGTTGCAGGGTGCGGTATCGGGGGGCCGGCAACCCAGCTGGTCACCGGGCTCACAGGTCCAGCCCACCTTCGCGGGCGCCGTCGGCGATGGCAGCGACCCGGCCCTGGTAGCGGTTGCCGCCACGGTCGAACACGACAGCGGAGACACCGGCGGTCTTGGCGCGCTCGGCGACCAGCTCGCCTACCCGCTTGGCCTTCGCGGTCTTGTCGGCGCTCGACGAGCGCAGGTCCGCCTCCATGGTCGATGCGGACGCCACCGTCTTGCCGACCGTGTCGTCCACGACCTGCACGAAGACGTGCCGGCTGGAACGGGAGACCACGAGGCGGGGACGAACCGGGGTGCCGGTGACCCGCTTGCGGACCCGGTCGTGCCGGCGTCCCCGCGCGGCGCTCTTGCTGCGGCCGCGCTTGATGATCAGTGCCATGGGTTACTTCCCAGCCTTTCCGACCTTGCGGCGGATCGTCTCGCCTGCGTAGCGAACGCCCTTGCCCTTGTACGGGTCGGGCTTGCGCAGCTTGCGGATGTTGGCGGCGACCTCGCCGACCTGCTGCTTGTCGATCCCCTGGACCGAGAAGCGGGTGGGGTTCTCGACGGCGAAGGAGATGCCGTCGGGCGGGGTCACGGTGATCGAATGGCTGAACCCGAGCGCGAACTCGAGGTTGCTGCCCCGGGCCAGCACGCGGTAGCCGGTGCCGTGGATCTCCATCCGCTTCTCGTAGCCCTGGGTCACGCCCTGGACCATGTTGGCCAGCAGCGATCTGGTCAGACCGTGCAGCGACCGCGATGCGCGCTCGTCGTCCGGCCGGTTCACCGCGAGGGTGCCGTCCTCGGCGCGCTCGACGGCGATGGGCTCGGCCACGACGTGCTGCAACTGACCCTTGGGGCCTTTGACCGTCACGGCTTGGCCGTCGATGGTGACATCCACGCCGGTGGGGACGGGAACGGGGAGTCGTCCGATTCTGGACATGCTTGCTCTCCTTCCCTACCAGACGTAGGCGAGGACTTCTCCGCCTACGCCTTTCTGTGCCGCCTGCCGGTCGGTCAGCAGACCGGAGGACGTGGACAGGATGGCCACACCCAGGCCGCCGAGCACCTTGGGCAGGTTGGTCGACTTCGCATAGACCCGCAGTCCGGGCTTGGACACCCTGCGTACACCAGCAATGGAGCGCTCACGGTTGGGTCCGTACTTGAGGTCGAGGGTCAGGGTCTGGCCCACTTCGGCCTCCTCGACCCGCCATCCGCCGATGTAACCCTCCGCCTGGAGGATCTCCGCAAGGTGCGACTTGAGCTTGGAGAACGGCATGGAGACCACGTCGTGATGCGCCGAGTTGGCGTTTCGGACGCGGGTCAGCATGTCCGCAATGGGGTCGGTCATCGTCATCGGGCTTCGCCCTTCCTCACCGCGGTTTCAACCGGAACCGGCTGACCTGCGATGTAGCGAGTGTCGTCGGCAGCAGTCATCAGGGGACTCACCAGCTGCTCTTGGTCACACCGGGCAGCTCGCCGCGGTGGGTCATTTCTCGCACGCAGATCCGGCACAGGCCGAACTTGCGGTACACCGAGCGGGGACGCCCGCAGCGCTGGCAGCGGGTGTAGCCGCGCACCTTGAACTTGGGCTTGGCGTTCGCCTTGTTGACTAGTGCGGTCTTGGCCACGGTCAGTTCTCCTTGAACGGGAAGCCGAGGTGGCGCAGCAGCGCCCGACCCTCGTCGTCGGTGGTCGCCGTGGTGACGACCGTGATGTCCATGCCGCGAACGCGGTCGATGCGGTCCTGGTCGATCTCGTGGAACACCGACTGCTCGGTCAACCCGAACGTGTAGTTGCCGCGGCCGTCGAACTGCCGCGGCGAGAGGCCGCGGAAGTCACGGATGCGCGGCAGCGCGACCGACACCAGCCGGTCGAGAAACTCCCACATCCGGTCGCCGCGCAGCGTGGTGTGGGCGCCGATCGGCATACCCTCGCGGAGCTTGAACTGGGCGATGGACACGCGCGCCTTGGTGACCACGGGCTTCTGACCGGTGATCGCCGACAGGTCGCGGACGGCCCCGTCGATCAACTTGGCGTCACGGGCGGCCTCGCCGACGCCCATGTTGACGATGACCTTGACGACGCCCGGCACCTCCATGACATTGCCGTAGCCGAAATCGCTGAGCATCGCCGGCTTGATCTCGGCGAGGTAGCGCTGCTTGAGCCGCGGCGGCGTGGACGCTCGCACCGGTTCGCTCGCCTGCTCGGCGGTGGTCGTGGTGGTGCTGGTGGTGGTGGTGGTGGTCATTGCTGCCTCACAACTCCTTGCCGGACCGGACGGCCACGCGCGTGCGCATGTTCTTGGTCCGGCCGTCGCGCTCGACGGACTCGACCCGGGTACGGACGCGGGTCGGCTTCTTGGACTCGGGGTCGACGACAGCGACGTTGCTGATGTGCAGCGGCGCTTCCTGGTGGACCAGGCCGCCGGTGCGCGATCCGCGCGCCGTTGCGCCGGCCTTGACGTGCCGGGTCACCCGGTTGATCCCCTCCACGAGCACCCGTTGGGTGTCGGGGTAGACGGCGATCACCTTGCCCTGCTTGCCGCGGTCGCCGCCGTTCTTCTGCGCGCGGCCACTGATGACCTGCACCAGGTCACCCTTCTTGATCTTGAGCTTGGCCAGTCGGGACATCGCCTACAGCACCTCCGGAGCCAGCGAGATGATCTTCATGAACTTCTTCTCACGCAGCTCCCGGCCCACCGGACCGAAGATGCGGGTGCCGCGCGGGTCGCCGTCGGGACGCAGGAGGACGGCGGCGTTCTCGTCGAATTTGATGTAGGACCCGTCCTGGCGCCGGCGCTCCTTCTTGGTGCGCACGATGACCGCCTTGACGACTTCGCCCTTTTTGACGTTGCCACCCGGTATGGCGTCCTTGACGGTAGCGACGATGACGTCACCGATGCCGGCGTACCGGCGGCCGGAGCCGCCGAGCACACGGATACACAAGATCTCCTTGGCACCGGTGTTGTCGGCGACGCGTAGCCGCGACTCCTGCTGGATCACTGTCGAACTCCTGTCGTCTCGCCGGTTCTCGAAGGTCGAGCCTGGCGGAACATCTGTTCTGGGAAGAGGCTTACTTGGCGCGGTCGAGGATCTGCACGACCCGCCAGTGCTTCGTGGACGAGATCGGCCGGGTCTCCATGATCAGTACCCGGTCGCCGACCCCGGCGCTGTTGTCTTCGTCGTGGGCCTTGACCTTGCTGCTGCGCCGCAGGACCTTGCCGTAGAGCGGGTGCTTGACCCGATCCTCGACCTCGACGACGACCGTCTTGTCCATCTTGTCGCTGACCACGTAGCCCTGGCGGGTCTTGCGGTCATGCCTGTCGTTGACGCCGACGGCGCCGGCGTCCGTGCTGGTCGTGCTGGTCGTCGCATCACTCACGCTGGTCTCCTGTTGGGTCTGACTCATGCCTGTGCCTTCCGCGCCAAGTCGGCCGATGTCGCCTGCGCCGGCGGCGCTCCGATGCCGAGCTCGCGCTCGCGCATCTCCGTGTAGATCCGGGAAATGTCCCGCTTGACAGCGCGCAGCCGCCCATGGCTCTCCAGCTGACCGGTCGCCGACTGGAAGCGGAGGTTGAACAGCTCCTCCTTCGCCTTGCCCAGCTCGTCGACCAGCGCGTCGTCGTCCATACCGCGGAGCTTGTCCGAGGCCAGGTCCTTGCTTCCGACAGCCATCAGATGTCACCACCCTCACGCGAGATGAAGCGGGCCTTCATCGGCAGCTTGTGGATCGCGAGGCGCATGGCCTCGCGCGCGACCTCCTCGGTGACTCCGGACAGTTCGAAGAGCACGCGGCCCGGCTTGACGTTGGAGATCCACCACTCCGGCGAGCCCTTTCCGGAACCCATCCGGGTCTCGGCGGGCTTCTTGGTGATCGGCCGGTCCGGGTAGACGTTGATCCACACCTTGCCGCCACGCTTGATGTACCTGGTCATCGCGATACGCGCGGACTCGATCTGCCGGTTGGTCAGGTACGCCGGTTCCAACGCCTGGATGCCGTAGTCGCCGAAGGAGATCTTGGTGCCGCCGGTAGCGGCGCCGGACCGGCCGGGGTGGTGCTGCTTGCGGTGTTTGACACGACGGGGAATCAACATGACTAACCCTCAGCTCCCTCGGTTGCGGGCGCGGCAGCTGCCTCGGTGCTCGCGGCACCCGCGACGGCGGCCGCCACGGGCTCCGTGGCCTCCATGCCGTCCGTGCGGGGGCTACGCACCGGGCGGACACCACGGGCGGGGCGGTCCGCACCGTCGCGTCGCGGCGCGCGGGGCGGCCGCGGCGCGGCGGCCTGCTCGCGGGCGAGCTCCTTGGCCGTCATGTCCCCCTTGTAGATCCAGACCTTGACGCCGATCCGGCCGAACGTCGTGCGGGCCTCGTAGAACCCGTAGTCGATGTTGGCGCGAAGCGTGTGCAGCGGCACCCGCCCCTCGCGGTAGAACTCCGAGCGCGACATCTCTGCACCGCCGAGGCGACCGGAGCACTGCACCCGGATGCCCTTGGCGCCGGCGCGCAGCGAGGACTGCATGCCCTTGCGCATGGCACGACGGAACGACACTCGCGCCGAGAGCTGCTCGGCAATACCCTGTGCGACGAGCTGAGCGTCGATCTCGGGGTTCTTGACCTCGAGAATGTTGAGCTGCACCTGCTTGCCGGTCAGCTTCTCCAGGTCTCCGCGGATGCGGTCGGCCTCGGCGCCGCGGCGGCCGATGACAATGCCGGGGCGAGCGGTGTGGATGTCGACGCGGACCCGGTCTCGGGTGCGCTCGATTTCCACCCGGGAGATGCCGGCGCGCTCCATACCGGTGGACATGAGGCGGCGGACCGCGACGTCCTCCTTGACGAAGTCGCGGTAACGCTGCCCGACCTTGGTGCTGTCGGCGAACCACCGGCTGCTGTGCTCGGTCGTGATACCCAGGCGGAAGCCGTGCGGGTTGACTTTCTGTCCCACTAGCGGACCCTCCCCTTCGCTGCGGCCGAAGTGGCCGCTGACTGGACGTTCTTGGCTGCCGGCTGTGTCACGGCCACGGTGATGTGGCTGGTCCGCTTCCGGATGACGAAGGCGCGCCCCTGGGCACGCGGGCGGAAACGCTTCAGGGTGGGGCCCTCGTCCACGAATGCCTCACTGACCACGAGCGTGCGCTCGTCGAATGCCTCCGAGGCCTTGTCGGCCTTGACGCGGGCGTTCGCGATGGCGCTCTCGAGCACCTTGCGCACCGGGTCGCTCGCAGCCTGCGGCGCGAACCGCAGGACGGACACCGCCTCGGCGGCCTGCTTGCCACGGATCAGGTCCACGACGCGGCGGGCCTTCATGGGCGTGACACGGACGTGCCGCGCCTGCGCCTTGGCTTCCATCGCTGTCCCTTGCTTTCGTTCGGTGGGCGTTCTGCTGTCTGTGCTATTTGAGCTGTCTGTGCTACCTGAGCTCCGGCTGCTGCTGACGTCAGGTATTGCGCCGCCGGATCGCCAAGCTCACCGGCGCCGGCCCTTGCGGTCGTCCTTCTCGTGACCCTTGAACGTGCGGGTCGGAGCAAACTCACCGAGCTTGTGGCCGACCATCGACTCCGTCACGAAGACCGGGACGTGCTTGCGGCCGTCGTGCACCGCGATGGTGTGACCGAGCATGTCGGGCACGATCATCGATCGGCGGGACCAGGTCCGGATCACGGCCTTGCTGCCCGAGTCGTTGGCGACGTCCACCTTCTTCTGCAGGTGGTCGTCGACGAACGGGCCCTTCTTCAGACTACGAGGCATGGCAGCCAACTCCTGTATCCGTCATGATCAACGCTTCTTGCCGGTGCGACGGCGACGCACGATGAGCTTGTCGCTCTCCTTGTTGGCGCGGCGCGAGCGACCCTCGGCCTGGCCCCACGGACTGACCGGGTGGCGCCCACCCGACGTCTTGCCCTCGCCGCCGCCGTGCGGGTGGTCGACCGGGTTCATCGCCACGCCGCGGACCGAAGGGCGCTTGCCCTTCCAGCGCATCCGGCCGGCCTTGCCCCAGTTGATGTTGCTCTGCTCGGCATTACCCACCTCGCCGACCGTCGCGCGGCAGCGGACGTCGACATTGCGAATCTCGCCGGACGGCATCCGGAGTTGGGCGTAGATGCCCTCCTTGGCGACCAGCTGGACGCGCGCACCGGCGGAGCGGGCGATCTTTGCCCCGCCTCCAGGCTTCAACTCGATGGCGTGGACCACCGTGCCGACCGGGATGTTGCGCAGCGGAAGGCTGTTGCCGGGCTTGATGTCGGCCGATGGACCGTTCTCCACCCGGTCGCCCTGCTGCAGCCGCGTCGGGGCGATGATGTAGCGCTTCTCGCCGTCCGCGTAGTGCAGCAGCGCAATACGGGCTGTGCGGTTGGGGTCGTACTCGATGTGCGCGACCGTCGCCGGCACGCCGTCCTTGTCGTGGCGGCGGAAGTCGATGACCCGGTAGGCGCGCTTGTGGCCGCCTCCTTGGTGCCGAGTGGTGATCCGGCCGGCGTTGTTGCGGCCGCCGTTCTTCGTCAGCGGGCGCACCAGTGACTTCTCCGGCGTGGAGCGCGTCACCTCGACGAAGTCGGCGACGCTGGAGCCACGGCGGCCCGGCGTGGTCGGCTTGTACTTGCGGATACCCATTGTCCCCTTTACCCTTCGGTCCCTCTGCGGCTACTGCGTGCTGTGGCGGACTGTGGCGTGCCCTGCTGTGGTGTCGCGGTCCAGCCTCAGCCGGTCGAGCCGCCGAAGATGTCGATCGTTCCTTCGCGCAGCGTCACAATCGCCCGCTTGGTGTCCTTGCGCTTACCGGTGCCGAATCGGGTACGGCGGGTTTTGCCCTGGCGGTTCAGCGTGTTCACCGAAGCGACCTTGACGCCGAACACCCGCTCGACGGCAATCTTGATCTCGGTCTTGTTGGCGCGCGGGTCAACCACGAAGGTGTACTTGCCCTCGTCGAGCAGGCCATAGGACTTCTCGGAAACCACCGGCGCGAACAGGATGTCGCGGGGGTTCTTGCCGACGGTGCTCACTTGGTGTCCTTCAGCTCGTTCTCGGACGACGGGGCAGCCGGCACGTCGGTGGACTCCGCGGCGTCCGTGGATGCAGCAGCCGCTTCCGTCTCCGCAGCTTCGTCTTCGGTGGCGACGGCACTGGCCGAGCGGCCCTTGGCCGGTCCGGCCAGGAACGCCTCGAGCGCCTCCTGGGTGAACACCACGTCGTCCGCGCACAACACGTCGTAGGTGTTCAGCTGGTCCGAGACCAGCACGTGGACGTCGTCGAGGTTGCGCAGGCTCTTCTGAGCGGTTACGTCGGCACGGTGCACGACCACCAGCAGGTTCTTCCGTTCGGTGAGGCTGGCGAGCACGGCCCATGCCGCCTTCGTCGACGGGGTCTCACCAGCGACGAGCGAGCTCAGCACGTGGACCCGGCCGTGCCGGGCCCGGTCGGAGAGGGCGCCGCGCAACGCAGCGGCCTTCATCTTCTTGGGCGTCCGCTGCGAGTAGTCCCGCGGCGTCGGCCCATGGACGACTCCACCGCCGGTGAATTGCGGCGCCCTGGTGGAGCCCTGACGAGCGCGACCGGTCCCCTTCTGCTTGAACGGCTTGCGGCCGCCGCCGCGCACCTCGCCACGGGTCTTGGTCGAGTGCGTGCCCTGGCGCGCGGCAGCCAACTGGGCCACCACGACCTGGTGGATCAACGGCACGTTGGTCTGCACGTCGAAGACGTCTGCGGGAAGTTCGACCGAGCCCGCGACCTCTCCGGCCGGGCTGAGCACGTCGATAGTCGTCATCAGGTCAGCACTCCCTTGGCAGCCGTGCGCACCAGGACGATGCCGCCGCGGGGACCGGGGACGGCCCCCTTGATCAGCAGGAGGCCCTTGTCGGCGTCGACAGCGTGAATCGTGAGGTTCTGGGTGGTCTGTCGGAGCCCGCCCATCCGGCCGGCCATCCGCATGCCTTTGAACACCCGGCCGGGCGTCGAACAGCCGCCGATGGACCCTGGCTTGCGATGGTTCTTGTGGGAGCCGTGCGACGAACTCACGCCGTGGAAGCCGTGGCGCTTCATGACGCCGGCGAATCCCTTGCCCTTGGTGGTGCCGGTGACATCGATGACCTGGCCGGACTCGAAGGCCTCGACCGTGACTTCCTGGCCAAGCTCATAGTCCACTGCGTCGGCGGTGCGGAGCTCGACCAGGTGGCGACGGGGAGTAACCCCGGCCTTGGCGAAGTGCCCGGTCATCGGCTTGTTCACCTTGCGCGGGTCGATCGCGCCGAAGGCAATCTGGACCGAGGGGTAGCCGTCGGTGTCGGCGCGCCGTACCTGCGTCACGACGCACGGGCCAGCCTTGATGACCGTGACCGGCACCAGTCGGTTGTCGGCGTCCCAGACCTGGGTCATGCCTAGCTTCTCGCCGAGGACGCCCTTGACGGTGCGCTCGGCCGATCCCTGGGCAGGGGTCACCGACGCGATCCGGGACGTGGTGCTTGCATTAGTCATGGTGTGGACAGTCCTCGTCAGAGCTTGATCTCGATGTTGACGTCCGCGGGCAGGTCCAGTCGCATCAACGAGTCGACCGCCTTGGGGGTCGGGTCGATGATGTCGATGAGGCGCTTGTGGGTGCGCATCTCGAACTGCTCGCGGCTGTCCTTGTACTTGTGCGGCGATCGGATGACCACGAAGACGTTCTTCTCCGTGGGCAGCGGGACCGGGCCCACGACCGTTGCGCCGGCACGGGTCACCGTGTCGACGATCTTGCGCGCCGAGCTGTCGATGACCTCGTGGTCATACGACTTCAGCCGAATGCGGATCTTCTGTCCCGCCATCGATTCGCCAGACTCTCTCTCGTCGTACCGCTGTCTCAGTGATGCTGCCGTCCACCCGACCCCCGAGGTCGGGTGTGTCGCCGTCTCCTCAGCCCGTACGCCGCGCACTCACAGGTGCGGTCGTCTCGGGATAGAGGAGCTGCGGCCCGGAGGGGCTCTCCACCGACCTCCGGCTTCGGAGGGCGGCGCACACGGCGCGAACCAGCTCGCGGCGTGCTTCAGGCAACCGGAACAGTCTGCCAGAAGGCCCGCCCTCGGCCAAATCCCCGTGAGCCGGCTGCGAGGCCCGAGCGCGTGCTCGGGCCTCGCGGCCGGGCCGTATCCGGAGGGCCGGCTCGGACGAGCGAGCCCGTCCGAGCCGACGAGCCGTCCTACTTGTTGATCTTGGTGACCCGACCCGCGCCGACGGTGCGGCCGCCTTCGCGAATGGCGAAGCGCAGACCGTCCTCCATGGCGATCGGCTGGATCAGCTCGACACTCATCTCGGTGTTGTCGCCGGGCATGACCATCTCGGTGCCCTCGGGGAGATGCACAACCCCGGTCACGTCCGTCGTACGGAAGTAGAACTGCGGCCGGTAGTTGTCATAGAACGGCGTGTGCCGACCACCCTCGTCCTTGGACAGGATGTAGACGTTGGCGTCGAACTGCGTATGCGGGGTGATCGACCCGGGCTTGCAGACCACCTGTCCGCGCTCGACGTCCTCGCGCTTGGTGCCGCGCAGCAGCAGTCCGACGTTCTCACCCGCACGGCCCTCGTCGAGCAGCTTGCGGAACATCTCGATGCCGGTGGCGATCGTCTTGGAGGACTTGTCCTTGATGCCGACGATCTCGACCTCCTCGTTGACCTTGAGGACCCCACGCTCGATCCGGCCGGTGACGACGGTGCCACGGCCGGTGATCGTGAAGACGTCCTCGACGGGCATCAGGAAGGGCTTGTCGATCTCGCGCTCGGGCTGCGGGATGGACTCGTCGACCGCGTCCATGAGCTCCATCAGCTTGGCGCTCCACTCCGCGTCGCCCTCGAGCGCCTTCAGCGCAGAGACGCGCACGACCGGCAGGTCGTCGCCGGGGAACTCGTAGGCGGACAGCAACTCGCGGACCTCGAGCTCGACCAGCTCCAGGATCTCCTCGTCGTCGACCATGTCGGCCTTGTTCAGGGCCACAACGATGTAGGGCACGCCGACCTGGCGGGCCAGGAGCACGTGCTCCTTGGTCTGCGGCATCGGGCCGTCGGTGGCGGCAACCACGAGGATCGCGCCGTCCATCTGGGCAGCACCGGTGATCATGTTCTTGATGTAGTCCGCGTGACCCGGGCAGTCGACGTGCGCATAGTGCCGCTTCTCGGTCTGGTACTCGATGTGCGCGATGGAGATGGTGATGCCGCGCTGCCGCTCTTCAGGCGCCTTGTCGATCTGGTCGAACGCCTCGGTGTTCGGGTTCAGGGTCGGGAACTTGTCGTGCAGGACCTTCGAGATGGCCGCCGTCAGGGTCGTCTTGCCGTGGTCGATGTGACCGATGGTGCCGATGTTGACGTGCGGCTTGGTCCGCTCGAACTTGGCCTTCGCCACTGTGTCCTCCTAGGACTGATGTTGTGTACGCCGTACGACCGAGCCGGGCGCGGCGTCTGGTTTACCGGACCGGTATGCCGGGAGGCAACCGACCGCGCGATGTCATTCGCCTCGGGTCTTCTTGACGATCTCTTCTGCGACGTTCCGGGGAACCTCGGCGTAGGAGTCGAACTGCATGGTGTAGTTGGCCCGACCCTGGGTCTTGGAGCGCAGGTCGCCAACGTATCCGAACATCTCCGACAGCGGCACGAGAGCCCGGACGACCTTGGTCCCGCTGACGTCCTCCATCGCCTGGATCTGGCCACGGCGGGAGTTGAGGTCGCCGATGACGTCACCCATGTAGTCCTCGGGTGTGCGCACCTCGACCGACATCATCGGCTCCAGCAGGACCGGGTCGGCCTTGCGCGCAGCCTCCTTGAACGCCATGGACCCGGCGATCTTGAAGGCCATCTCGGAGGAGTCGACGTCGTGGTAGCCGCCGTCGAGCAGCAGCGCCTTGACGCGCACCATGGGGTAGCCGGCGAGCACGCCATACTGCATGGCGTCCTGGATGCCCTGGTCCACGCTGGGGATGTACTCCCGCGGGATCCGGCCACCGGTGACCTTGTTCTCGAACTCGTACATCGCGCCCTCGGCGCTCTCCAGGGGCTCGAAGGTGAGCTGGACCTTGGCGTACTGCCCCGAACCACCGGTCTGCTTCTTGTGCACGTACGTAAACTTCTCGACGGCGCGACGGATGGTCTCGCGGTAGGCGACCTGGGGCTTGCCGACGTTGGCCTCGACCTTGAACTCGCGGCGCATCCGGTCGACCAGGATGTCGAGGTGGAGCTCGCCCATCCCCTTGATGATGGTCTGCCCCGTCTCATCGTCCTGCTGCACCTGGAAGGTCGGGTCCTCCTCGGCCAGCTTCTGGATCGCCGTGCCGAGCTTCTCCTGGTCGCTCTTGGTCTTTGGCTCGATCGCCACGCTGATGACCGGCTCGGGGAAGGTCATCGACTCCAGGACGACCTGGTTGGCCGGGTCGCACAGGGTGTCACCGGTGGTGGTGTCCTTGAGGCCGATCATCGCGTAGATGTGGCCCGCGGACGCGGTGTCGACCGGGTTCTCCTTGTTGGAGTGCATCTGGAAGAGCTTGCCGATCCGCTCCTTCTTGCCCTTTGTCGAGTTGATCACCTGGGCGCCGGACGGCACCGACCCGGAGTACACCCGGACGTAGGTGAGCTTGCCGAAGAACGGGTGCGAGGCGACCTTGAACGCCAGCGCCGAGAACGGCTCGGTGGTACTGGGCTTGCGGATGATCTCGACCTCCGGGTCGCGGACATCGTGGCCGATCATCGGCGGCACATCCAGCGGCGAGGGAAGGTAGTCGATGACCGCGTCGAGCATGGGCTGGACGCCCTTGTTCTTGAAAGCAGTCCCGCACAGGACCGGGTTGACCTCGCCGGCGATGGTGAGCTTGCGGATTGCGCCTTTGATCTCCGCGACGGTGAGCTCCTCGCCCCCCAGGTACTTCTCGAGCAGCTCGTCGTCGGCCTCGGCGACCTTCTCCATCAGCTCGTGCCGGTATTCCGCGGCGCGCGCGGCGAGGTCCGCGGGAATATCCTCGACGGTGAAATCAGCACCCAGCTGGGTCTCCCCGCGCCAGGTCAGCGCCCGCATCTGGACCAGGTCCACCACGCCGACGAAGTCGTTCTCGGACCCGATGGGCAGCTGGACGACCAGCGGGGTCGCGCCGAGGCGCTCGACGATCGTCTTGACGGTGAAGTAGAAGTCCGCGCCGAGCTTGTCCATCTTGTTGACGAAGCAGATGCGCGGTACGACGTACTTGTCGGCCTGGCGCCACACGGTCTCGGACTGGGGCTCGACACCCTCCTTGCCGTCAAAGACGGCGACGGCGCCGTCGAGGACGCGCAGCGAACGCTCCACCTCGACGGTGAAGTCGACGTGCCCGGGTGTGTCGATGATGTTGATCTGGTGGTTGTCCCAGAAGGTCGTCGTCGCGGCGGACGTGATCGTGATGCCGCGCTCCTGCTCCTGCTCCATCCAGTCCATCGTGGCGGCGCCGTCGTGCACCTCACCGATCTTGTACGTGATGCCGGTGTAGTAGAGGATGCGCTCCGTCGTTGTCGTCTTGCCGGCATCGATGTGCGCCATGATGCCGATGTTGCGGACCTTGGTCAGGTCCGTCAGGACATCGAGTGCCACGTCTTCGTCTCATTCCGCGTTGAGGGCTAAGTACTTCAGAGGGCAACGCCAGGCACTGCTGACGTGTGCCGGTGGTGCTGGCTGCCGGAGGGTTCGGACCGGGTATGTCCTACCAGCGGTAGTGCGCGAAGGCCTTGTTGCTCTCGGCCATCTTGTGCACGTCCTCGCGCCGCTTGACGGCCGCGCCGAGGCCGTTGCTGGCATCGAGGATCTCGTTCATCAACCGTTCGGTCATGGTCTTCTCGCGGCGCTGCCGGGAGTAGCCGACCAGCCAGCGCAGCGCCAGGGTCGTGGATCGGTTGGCCTTGACCTCGATCGGGACCTGGTAGGTCGCGCCACCGACGCGGCGGCTCTTGACCTCCAGGGTCGGCTTCACGTTGTCCAGTGCCCGCTTCAGCGTGACGACGGGATCGGCGCCGGTCTTGGTCCGGGCCCCCTCGAGAGCGCCGTACACGATGGTCTCGGCGACGGACTTCTTGCCGTCGAGCAGGATCTTGTTGACCAGCTGGGTGACCAGCGGTGACCCGAACACCGGGTCGATGACGAGTGGCCGCTTGGCGGCGGGTCCCTTGCGAGGCATTACTTCTTCACCTTCTTGGCGCCGTAGTGGCTACGACCCTGCTGGCGGTTCTTGACACCCTGCGTGTCCAGCGATCCCCGGACGATCTTGTAGCGCACGCCGGGCAGGTCCTTGACCCGTCCCCCACGCACCAGCACGATCGAGTGCTCCTGCAGGTTGTGCCCGACGCCGGGGATGTATGCCGTGACCTCGATGCCGCTGGTGAGCCGCACACGAGCGACCTTGCGCAGAGCCGAGTTCGGCTTCTTCGGGGTGGTCGTGTACACGCGCGTGCACACCCCGCGGCGCTGCGGGCTGCCCTTGAGCGCCGGGGTCTTGGTCTTGTCGACCTTGTCCTGCCGCCCCTTGCGGACCAGCTGCTGGATCGTGGGCACGTATTCTCCGTACGTCGTCATGTCTGACCCACGTGAGTGGGCTCCTGGGGGTGCCTGCGTCGACCCCCGCAGTCGGGTGTGTCGCGACAGGCGCTCTCCCCTGCACTGTCGTCTTGACACCATCACCGGATGCGTACGCAACAGGTGATGAGTGCCAGGGCAACTGCCCGGCGAGAGGGTGCCTGAGCGCCGGCCGTCAGGCGACGGCGAGGCCAGGCACAGTATCCAAGCCTACCGCCTGCGCGAAGGCCGACCAAATCACCGGACGGGCCGGGGGAAACACTCCCCCAGCCCGTCCCGCGCCTGCGTCAATCACTCGGTCCAGTCGGTCCGGCCAGTCCGGTCAGCTCAGTCGCGGTCAAAGCCCAGCGTCGCATCGTCGAGCCGAACCGCCTCGCCCGACCCCGGCCCGAAGGCGGGGTAGTCGAACTGCTCGTAGTTCGGCATCGAGTACATCGCTGCCTTGGCTTCCTCGGTCGGCTCCACCTTGACGTTGCGGTAGCGCGGGAGACCCGTGCCGGCCGGGATGAGCTTGCCGAGAATGACGTTCTCCTTGAGACCGAGCAGCGGGTCGGACTTGGCGTGGATCGCCGCATCCGTCAGCACCCGCGTCGTCTCCTGGAACGAGGCCGCCGAGAGCCACGACTCGGTCGCGAGAGAGGCCTTGGTGATCCCCATGAGCTCCGGGCGACCGGACGCCGGCTTGCCGCCCTCGGACATCACCCGGTGGTTCTCGTTCTCGAACCGGCCACGCTCGGCGAGTTCACCGGGCAGCAGGTCGGCGTCGCCCGCCTCGATGATCGTCACCCGGCGGAGCATCTGCCGGACGATGACCTCGATGTGCTTGTCGTGGATCGAAACGCCCTGCTGGCGGTAGACGCGCTGGACCTCGTCGACGAGATGCATCTGCACCTGGCGCGGGCCGAGGATGCGCAGCACCTGCTTGGGATCGATCGCGCCCTGCACCAGCTTGTGCCCGACGTCGACGTGCTCACCGTCGACGACATTCAGGCGGGAGCGTTTGCTGACCGGGTAGGAGTGCTCCTCCGACCCGTCGTCCGGCACAAGCAGGATCCGGCGAGTCTTGTCGGTGTCCTCGACCTGGACGCGTCCTGTCGCCTCGGCGATCGGGGCGACGCCCTTGGGTGTGCGGGCCTCGAACAGTTCCACCACGCGGGGCAGGCCCTGGGTGATGTCGTCGCCCGCCACGCCACCGGTGTGGAAGGTGCGCATCGTCAGCTGGGTACCGGGCTCACCGATCGACTGGGCCGCGATGATGCCGACGGCTTCTCCGATGTCGACGAGCTTGCCGGTGGCCAGCGAGCGGCCGTAGCAGAGCGCGCAGGTGCCGACCTTGGAGTCGCAGGTCAGGACCGAGCGGACCCGGACCCGGTCGACTCCGCGAGCGACGAGGTCGTTGATGACGACGTCGCCGAGGTCGATTCCGGCTTCTGCTACGACGGCACCGTCGACGACCACGTCCTCGACGAGGGTCCGCGCGTAGACGCTTGTCTCGACGTCGTCGTGCCGACGAACGCCGCCGGCCCCCTCCACTGCGATCGGCATGAACAGCCCGCGATCGGTGCCGCAGTCGTGCTCACGGACGATCACGTCCTGCGACACGTCGACCAGGCGACGGGTGAGGTAGCCCGAGTCGGCGGTACGCAGGGCGGTGTCGGCCAGACCCTTGCGGGCACCGTGCGTGGAGATGAAGAACTCCAGCACTGACAGCCCCTCGCGGAAGTTCGCCTTGATCGGCCGCGGGATGATCTCGCCCTTGGGGTTGGAGACCAGTCCGCGCATACCCGCGATCTGACGCAGCTGCATCCAGTTCCCGCGGGCGCCCGAGGACACCATCCGGTAGATGGGGTTGTCGTGCGGGAGGTTGTTCTCCATCTCCTTGGCCACCTCGTTGGTGGCCTGGGTCCAGATCTCGATCAGCTCCTGACGGCGCTCGTCGTCGGTGATCAGGCCCCGGTCGTACTGGGTCTGCACCTTGGCGGCCTTGGTCTCGTAGCCCTCGAGGATCTCGGCCTTGCGCGGCGGGGTCACGACGTCCGCGATGGACACCGTGGTGCCCGAGCGGGTTGCCCAGTGGAAGCCCGTCTCCTTGAGCGCGTCGAGGGACGCTGCGACCTGAACCTTGGTATAGCGCTCGGCCAGGTCGTTGACGATGGTCGAGAGCCGCTTCTTGTCCACCTCCGCGTCGACGAACGGGTAGTCCAGCGGCAGCGTCTCGTTGAACAGCGAGCGGCCGAGCGTGGTCTCGAGCGTCAGGCTGGGGACGATGCCGTCCGGTCCGGCCTCGACACCCTCGGGCAGGGCGTAGCCCACCGGGGGTACGACGTCGACCTGGCGGATCTTGACCTGCGAACCTAGCTCGAGCTCCCCGGCGTCGAAGGCCATCCGCGCCTCGGCGATCGAGGAGAACGAGCGACCGTGACCGGTGCCGTCCTGCACCGGTGAGGTGAGGTGGAACAGCCCGATGATCATGTCCTGAGTGGGCATGGTCACCGGACGGCCGTCGGCCGGCTTGAGGATGTTGTTGCTCGACAGCATGAGGATGCGCGCCTCGGCCTGAGCCTCCGCGGACAGCGGCACGTGGACGGCCATCTGGTCGCCGTCGAAGTCGGCGTTGAAGGCCGAGCAGACAAGCGGGTGGATCTGGATGGCCTTGCCCTCGACCAGCTGCGGCTCGAAGGCCTGGATGCCGAGACGGTGCAGCGTCGGAGCGCGGTTGAGCAGCACCGGGTGCTCGGTAATAACCTCTTCGAGGACGTCCCACACCACGGGCCGGGCGCGCTCGACCATGCGCTTGGCGCTCTTGATGTTCTGCGCGTGGTCCAGGTCGACCAGTCGCTTCATCACGAACGGCTTGAACAGCTCCAGCGCCATCTGCTTGGGCAGGCCGCACTGGTGCAGCTTGAGCTGGGGACCGACGACGATGACCGAGCGGCCGGAGTAGTCCACGCGCTTGCCGAGCAGGTTCTGCCGGAACCGGCCCTGCTTGCCCTTGAGCATGTCGGACAGCGACTTCAGCGGACGGTTGCCCGGTCCGGTGACCGGACGACCACGGCGGCCGTTGTCGAACAGCGCGTCGACGGCCTCCTGCAGCATCCGCTTCTCGTTGTTGACGATGATCTCGGGAGCGCCGAGGTCGAGCAGACGCTTGAGCCGGTTGTTGCGGTTGATCACCCGGCGGTAGAGGTCGTTGAGGTCCGAGGTGGCGAAGCGGCCGCCGTCGAGCTGCACCATCGGGCGCAGGTCCGGCGGGATGACCGGGACGCAGTCCAGGACCATCCCCATCGGGTTGTTCCGGGTCACCTGGAACGCGGTCACGACGCGGAGCCGCTTCAGCGCCCGGATCTTCTTCTGCCCACGGCCGGTCGCGATGATCTCGCGCAGGTCGGTGCACTCGGCGTCGAGGTCGAAGGTCTCCAGCCGCTTCTGCAGCGCGGACGCGCCCATGCCGCCCTCGAAGTACAGCCCGAACCGGTCCCGCATTTCGCGGTAGAGGATCTCGTCGCCCTCGAGGTCCTGGACCTTGAGGTTCTTGAACCGGTCCCAGACCTGCTCGAGCCGCTCGACCTGCAGGTCGGCGCGCTTGCGGATGGCGTTCATCTCGCGCTCGGCGCCTTCGCGGACCTTGCGGCGCACGTCGGCCTTGGCACCTTCGGCCTCCAGCTCGGCAAGGTCGGCTTCCAGCTTCTTGGCCCGGGTGTCGACGTCGGAGTCGCGGCGGTTCTCGTGCTCCTTCTTCTCCGCCTGGATCTGCGCCTCGAGCGAGGGCAGGTCACGGTGGCGGGCGTCGGAGTCGACGGCGGTGATCATGTAGGCCGCGAAGTAGATGACCTTCTCGAGGTCTTTCGGTGCCAGGTCCAGCAGGTAGCCCAATCGCGACGGAACACCCTTGAAGTACCAGATATGCGTGACCGGGGCGGCCAGCTCGATGTGGCCCATCCGCTCGCGACGCACCTTGGCCCGGGTCACCTCGACGCCGCAGCGCTCGCAGATGATCCCCTTGAAGCGCACGCGCTTGTACTTGCCGCAGTAGCACTCCCAGTCACGGGTGGGGCCGAAGATCTTCTCGCAGAAAAGACCGTCCTTCTCCGGCTTCAAGGTCCGGTAGTTGATGGTCTCGGGCTTCTTGACTTCGCCGTGGCTCCACTGACGGATGTCGTCTGCGGTGGCCAGGCCAATGCGCAACTCATCGAAGAAGTTGACGTCGAGCACGTGTGCCTACTCTCGCTAATCTGCTTCACAACCGGTACGTGTCCGTGCTGGTGCTGCGTGTTCGTGTGCTCAGCGGTATGCCGCCCCGGAACTCGGGCGCGGCATACCGCGACATGATGCTTGCGTCACACCTCTTCGACGCTGCTGGGCTCGCGGCGGGACAGGTCGATGCCGAGTTCCTCCGCAGCGCGGAAGACGTCCTCGTCGGAGTCCTTCATTTCGATCATGGTGCCGTCGCTGGAGAGGACCTCGACGTTGAGGCACAGCGACTGCATCTCCTTGATGAGCACCTTGAACGACTCGGGGATGCCTGGCTCGGGGATGTTCTCGCCCTTGACGATGGCCTCGTAGACCTTGACCCGCCCGACAACGTCGTCGGACTTGATCGTCAACAACTCCTGCAGCGCGTACGCCGCGCCGTACGCCTCGAGCGCCCAGACCTCCATCTCGCCGAAGCGCTGACCGCCGAACTGGGCCTTACCGCCGAGCGGCTGCTGGGTGATCATCGAGTACGGACCGGTGGAGCGTGCGTGGATCTTGTCGTCGACCAGGTGGTGCAACTTGAGGATGTACATGTAGCCGACGGATACCGGCTCGGGGAACGGCTCGCCGGAGCGGCCGTCGAAGAGTCGGGCCTTGCCGCTGCCGTCCACGAGCCGCTCGCCGTCACGCGTCTTCAGCGTCGAGTCCAGCAGGCCGGTGATCTCGTCCTCACGCGCACCGTCGAAGACCGGTGAGGCGACCCGACTGCCGGGCTCTGCCGACCGCGCATCCTCGGGGATGAGGTTGGCCCAGTCGGGCGACCCCTCGATCTTCCAGCCGCGCGAGGCGACCCAGCCCAGGTGCAGCTCCAGGATCTGACCGATGTTCATCCGGCCGGGGACACCCAGTGGGTTGAGCACGACGTCCACCGGGGTGCCGTCTTCAAGGAATGGCATGTCCTCGATCGGCAGGATCTTGGAGATGACGCCCTTGTTGCCGTGGCGTCCCGCCAGCTTGTCGCCGTCGGTGATCTTGCGCTTGTTGGCGACGTAGACGCGCACCAGCTGGTTGACCCCCGGCGGCAGCTCGTCACCCTCCTCGCGATCGAACACCTTGACGCCGATGACCGTGCCGGTCTCGCCGTGCGGCACCTTCAACGAGGTGTCGCGCACCTCGCGGGCCTTCTCACCGAAGATCGCGCGGAGCAGCCGCTCCTCGGGCGTGAGCTCGGTCTCGCCCTTGGGGGTCACCTTGCCGACGAGCAGGTCGCCGTCGCGGACCTCGGCACCGATCCGGATGATGCCGCGGTCGTCGAGGTCGGCCAGCACCTCCTCGGAGACGTTCGGGATGTCCCGGGTGATCTCCTCGGGGCCGAGCTTGGTGTCCCGAGCGTCGACTTCGTGCTCCTCGATGTGGATCGAGGAGAGGACGTCGTCCTGCACCAGACGCTGGCTGAGGATGATCGCGTCCTCGTAGTTGTGCCCCTCCCAGGGCATGAAAGCCACGAGCAGGTTGCGGCCCAGCGCCATCTCGCCGCCGTCGGTGGCGGGACCGTCGGCGATCACGCCACCAGCCTCCAGCCGCGCGCCCTCTTCGGTGACGACGCACTGGTTGTACGAGGTGCCCTGGTTGGACCGGGTGAACTTGGCGACCCGGTAGCTGGAGTACGTGCCGTCGTCGTTGGCGACCGTGACGAGGTCAGCGGACACTTCCTGGACGACGCCAGCCTTCTCGGCTCGGACCACGTCACCGGAATCCAGCGCAGCGCGGAACTCCATACCGGTGCCCACCAGTGGCGCCTCGGACTTGACCAGCGGCACCGCCTGGCGCTGCATGTTCGAGCCCATCAGGGCGCGGTTGGCGTCGTCGTGCTCGAGGAACGGGATGAGCGCGGTGGCGGCCGAGACCATCTGCCGGGCCGCGACATCCATGTAGTCGACGTCGGCGCCCGGGATCAGGTCGACCTCGCCACCCTTGGCGCGCACCAGGACGCGCTCCTCCACGAACTCGCCGTCAGCGGTGATCGGCGCGTTGGCCTGGGCGATGACGAACTCGTCCTCCTCGTCGGCGGTGAGGTAGTCGACCTGGTCGCTCACCTTCCCACCCACCACCTTGCGGTACGGAGTCTCCACGAAGCCGAAGGCGTTGATCCGGCCGTAGGTGGACAGCGAGCCGATCAGGCCGATGTTGGGCCCCTCGGGGGTCTCGATCGGGCACATCCGGCCGTAGTGGCTGTGGTGCACGTCGCGAACCTCGAAGCCCGCGCGGTCGCGGGACAATCCACCGGGGCCCAGCGCCGAGAGCCGACGCTTGTGGGTCAGGCCGGCCAGTGGGTTGTTCTGGTCCATGAACTGGGACAGCTGGCTGGTGCCGAAGAACTCCTTGATGGAGGCGACGACGGGCCGGATGTTGATCAGCGTCTGGGGCGTGATGGCCTCGACGTCCTGGGTAGTCATCCGCTCGCGAACGACCCGCTCCATCCGGGAGAGCCCCGTGCGCACCTGGTTCTGGATCAGCTCGCCGACGTTGCGCAGTCGACGGTTGCCGAAGTGGTCGATGTCGTCGACCTCGACGCGGACCTCGACGTCCTTGCCGTCACGGCGGCCCTTCATGGTCTGCTCGCCGGCGTGCAGCGTGACGATGAACCTGATCGCCTTGACGATGTCGTCCACCGAGAGCGTGGAGTCGCCCAGCGGCGCTTCGACACCGAGCTTCTTGTTGATCTTGTAGCGACCAACCTTGGCCAGGTCGTAGCGCTTGGGGTTGAAATAGAGATTGTCCAGCAGGGTCTGAGCAGCCTCGCGGGTGGGCGGCTCGCCCGGGCGCAGCTTGCGGTAGATGTCGAGCAGCGCGTCATCCTGGCCGGCGATGTGGTCCTTCTCCAGGGTGAGCCGCATCGACTCGAACTCGCCGAACTCCTCGAGGATCTGCGCCTCGGTCCAACCGAGCGCCTTCAGCAGCACGGTGACCGACTGCTTGCGCTTGCGGTCGACCCGGACGCCGACCATGTCGCGCTTGTCGATCTCGAACTCCAGCCAGGCGCCGCGGCTGGGGATGATCTTGCTGGTGTAGATGTCCTTGTCCGACGTCTTGTCGGGCGTGCGCTCGAAATAGACGCCCGGGCTGCGGACGAGCTGGGAGACCACGACGCGCTCGGTGCCGTTGATGACGAACGTGCCCCGCTCGGTCATCAGCGGGAAATCGCCCATGAAGACCGTCTGGCTCTTGATCTCGCCCGTCGTGGTGTTCATGAACTCCGCCGTGACGAACAGCGGAGCGGAGTACGTCATGTCCCGCTCTTTGCACTCCTCGATGGAGTACTTCTTCTCCTCGAACCGGTGGTCGCGGAAGGACAAGGACATCGAACCGGAGAAGTCCTCGATCGGGGAGATCTCCTCGAAAATCTCCTCCAGGCCGGACCGGTCGGGCACGTCTCCGCGCCCTGCCTTCTTGGCCTGGGCGACCCGCTCCAACCAACGATCGTTGCCGAGCAGCCAGTCGAAGCTCTCGGTCTGAAGGGCCAGCAGGTCGGGTACTTCGAGGGGTTCGCGGATCTTGGCGAACGAGAGACGGCCGGAAGCCGTACGAGCAGTGGACACAGTCTGGGTCGCGGTGCGCGAGGCAGCCAAGGATTGGTCCTTCCACGGGCCTTCAGTTGTTGACATCGGCGCCCATCACACCTTCGCGTACACCCGGTCCAGACCCGTACCCATGGCAGCACATGCGGCGAGGTGCCGGGCGAAAGGAAGGGGGTGTCGAAGATAGACAGCGCAAAGGGACAATATACATGGGCAGGGCGCGACTGTCCAATAGCCTCTCAGGACCCCAGAGGAGCCCACGGCACGTGGTTCCCCGAGGATGCCTCCCCAGCCGGTCCCCGTCAAGCCCAACGGGGCAGTCCGACCGCGGTCCGGTGGGGAGGTGCACCACCGCAGAGCCGGTATTCCGACGTGCGGACCGTGCTCGGAGACGCCAGTGGCGGACCGGACACGCGGTCCGATCCGCCACTGTGCGGTCTGGAGCTGAAGGCCTGGAGCTGAGGGCCTGGGCCGACGGGTTGCCGGCCGCGCGACGGCTGTGCGTATGCGCTCGGTTACTTGAGGGTGACCGTAGCGCCGGCGCCTTCGAGGGCAGCCTTCGCCTTCTCGCCGACGTCCTTGGCAACCTTCTCCAGGACCGCCTTGGGGGCGCCGTCAACCAGGTCCTTGGCCTCTTTGAGGCCCAGGCTGGTGAGGGTGCGCACCTCCTTGATGACCTGAATCTTCTTGTCACCGGCAGCCTCGAGCACGACGTCGAACTCGTCCTGCTCCTCGGCAACCTCCGGCTCCGCGGAGCCGCCGCCAGCAGCGGCGACCGCGACCGGAGCCGCCGCCGTGACCCCGAAGGTGTCCTCGAACTGCTTCACGAACCCGGACAGCTCGAGCAGGGTCATTTCCTTGAACACATCAAGCAGCTCGTCGGTGCTGAGCTTCGCCATGGTGGCGTCCTTTCGTTAGTTCTGGTCGGTAGGTCTGATCGGGTCGGGCTGCGTCAGGCGTTGGTCCGCAGTATCGGCCGGCTCCGCAGTATCGGCCGGCTCCGCAGTATCGGCCGGCTCCGCAGTATCGGCCGGCTCCGCAGTATCGGCCGGCTCCGGCTCAGCCGGACTCTCCTGCTCCAGGCGGGCGCGCAACGCCTCCACCAGTCGCGCCGTCTGGGACAGCGGGGCCGCGAAGAGGTAGACCGCCTTGGTGAGCGACGCGTTCATGGCGCCGGCCAGCTTGGCCAGCAGTACCTCGCGGGATTCCAGGTCGGCGATCCGGGAGATCTCGGAGGGCGTCAACGGCTCGCCGTCAAGCACTCCCGCCTTGATCACCAGGAGCGGGTTGGCCCTGGCGAAGTCACGCAGTCCCTTGGCCGCCTCCACCGCGTCACCGGTGACGAAGGCGATGGCGGAGGGACCCGAGAGGTGGCCGTCGAACGCCGTCACTCCGGCGTTCTTGGCGGCGATCTCGGTGAGCGTGTTCTTCACCACGGCGTAGGTGGCGTGACCGCTGAGAGACCGGCGCAGCTCGGTGAGCTGCTTCACAGTCAAACCGCGATACTCGGTCAGCACGGCCGCGCCCGAGCTGCGGAACTGCTCCGTCAGCTCGGCGATGGCCGCCTGTTTTGCGGGCTGTGCCATGGGCCTCCTTCAGTCGGAGCGCCGGTCGAACTGCCCGGACATGAGAAGAGCCCCAGCGCAGAGCGCGCGGGGCTCACGACGTACGAAGCGGTGCACTTCGACGACGATCACATGCGGGCCTGCGCTGGCTGCCCGTCTCGTGACGGGGCCTTCGGTCCCGGTGCAGGGCGCACCAGAACAACCGGCGGTCTGTGGATGCCCCGAGTCTAGGTGCCGCGCAGGGATCTGCCCAATCTGGACGGGAGTCCGACTCAGAAGGGTGCCTTGGTGGTCACTTCGGACGCCGGCGGGGCGCTGATCTGAACCGGCTTGCCCCAGTCGGAATACTGCACGGTCGAGGTCGAGCTCTGGCCGGCCGCCCTGGCGGTGCTCGTCGCCTTGACGGGCAGGCTGTCCTGCCCGACCCAGAGCTCGGTGATGATGGGTTCTTTGACGGCATTCGAGAGGGTCCCCTTGCCCATCGCCTTGGCGTAGGCCTGCGGTGACACGACGAACCGGTAGTGGGTGGTCGGCTTGCCCGCAATCGTCTCCGCCCCGACCTTGGTCCCCTTGGCGTCGCCGAGCGTCCGCAGGATGGTGCCGGGGTCGCTGCTCTTGGTGAGGTCGCCCACCGAGGACATTGCCCGATCGATGGCGCTCGACCCGCGCGGGTCGATCTTGAGCCACTTGGTGATCCCGGGAAGCCCCTTCATGTAGATCAGGGAGCCGGCGGTGACCAGGTGCAGCGTGGCGCCGCGAACCGTGAAGTCGGCGCGGATGCCTTTCGAGAGCTCGAAGTCCTCGGCGCCGGTGACCGGACCGCCGAGAAGCACGTGCCCGGTCTTGGCAGCCGTGATGGCGTCGACCACCGGAGTGATCACGGCCTTGCTGTCGATCGCGCCGCCGTCAGCGACCGACGTGCTGACCTTAGGGAAAGCGCTGGACGATCCGGCGGTCTTGGCGGAGCCCGAACCGGACGAACCGGACGAGCCGCCGCAGCCGGCGACTACGAGGACGCCGGCCACGGCGAGCGCGGCGACAGCACGCGAGGACGAGATCATCTGGTGTACCCCCTGGAGAAAGCGGCCGGCACCGCACTCGCGGAGGAACCCCCGGGCCAGGCTCGACCGCCTCAGCAGCATAGCCGCCGAGCCAGCGGCGAGGCCCGAGCAGTAATCGGCTCAGACGGTCGCATCCTCTTCGACCAGCAGGTTGCGGGTGCGGGCCGGGTCCACAGGGATGCCAGGCCCCATCGTCGTCGCGAGGGTTGCCCGGTCGATGTAGCGACCCTTGGACGCCGACGGCTTGAGCCGGAGCACCTCGTCCAGCGCGGCCCCGTAGTTCTCCACCAGACTTGACTCGGGGAACGAGACCTTGCCGATGATGAAGTGCAGGTTTGCGTGCTTGTCCACCCGGAACTCGATCTTGCCGCCCTTGATGTCGGTAACGGCCCTGGCCACGTCCATCGTCACGGTGCCGGTCTTCGGGTTCGGCATCAGGCCTCGCGGACCCAGCACCTTGCCCAACCGGCCGACCTTGCCCATCAGGTCCGGTGTGGCAACGACCGCGTCGAAGTCGAGCCAGCCGCCCGCCACCTTGGCCAGCAGGTCGTCCGAGCCGACGTAGTCGGCGCCCGCGGCCTCGGCCGCGGCTGCTCGGTCGCCGGTTGCAAAGACCAGCACCTTGGCGGTCTTGCCGGTGCCGTGGGGGAGGTTGACGGTGCCGCGCACCATCTGGTCGGCCTTGCGCGGGTCGATACCGAGCCGCATGGCCACCTCGACGGTCGCGTCGTACGACGTCGTACTGGTGTCCTTGGCCAGGCGGACCGCCTCGAGGGGCGGGTACAAACGGCCGGGCTCGATCTTCTCGGCGGCCGAGCGGTATGCCTTGCTGCGCTTCATTGCTGCTCCTTCGTGCGCGCTGCGGAGTTGTGGGAAACGGACCGCGCCGGCCCTGCCACGCGACATACCGGTGGTATGCCGTTGTCCTCGCCGGCTGAGACCGGCGGGAGTCCTCGGGAGGCTCAGGCCCCGGTGGTGATGCCCATCGAGCGCGCGGTGCCGGCAATGATCTTGGCGGCGGCGTCGATGTCCGTGGCGTTCAAGTCTTCCATCTTCTGCTGGGCAATCTCGCGGACCTGCGCCGCGCTGAGGTTCGCCACCTTGGTCTTGTGCGGTTCGCCCGAGCCCTTGGCGACACCGGCGGCCTTCTTGATCAGCTCTGCGGCCGGCGGAGTCTTGGTGATGAAGGTGAACGAGCGGTCTTCGTAGATGGTGATTTCGACAGGGATCACGTTGCCGCGCTGGGACTCGGTCGCCGCGTTGTAGGCCTTGACGAACTCCATGATATTGACACCGTGCTGGCCGAGCGCAGGACCGACCGGGGGCGCCGGCGTCGCAGCGCCGGCCTGGATCTGAAGCTTGACGAAGCCGGAGATCCGCTTCTTCTTGGGAGGCATCTACAGGGTCCTTCTCGGGGTAAGTGGAACGGTTTCGGGCGGAGGTGGCGGTAGCGGCGGTATGCCGTGAGCCAGCTCAGATCTTGGCGACCTGGCTGAACGAGAGCTCGACCGGCGTCTCCCGGCCGAAGATGGACACCAGCACCTTGAGCTTCTGGCTCTCCGGCTGGATCTCGGAGATGGTGGCCGGCAACGTCTCGAAGGGGCCCTCCATGACGGTGACCGACTCGCCGACCTCGAAGTCGACCACGCGGACCTCGGTGGCTTTGGCCGCAGCGGCGCCACCCCGCTTGGTCTCCAGGTCAGGCGCGAGCATCGTGAAGACCTCGGCCTGCGACAACGGCACCGGCTGGTGGGTGTGCCCGACGAAACCGGTCACCCCAGGGGTGTGCCGGACGGCGCCCCAGCTCTCGTCGGTCAGGTCCATCCGCACCAGGACGTAGCCGGGCATGCGCACCCGGCGCACCGTCTTGCGCTGGCCGTTCTTGATCTCCTGGACCTCCTCCATGGGGACCTCCACCTGGAAGATGTACGGCTCCATGTTCAGGCTCTGCACCCGGGTCTCGAGGTTGGTCTTGACCCGATTCTCGTAGCCCGCGTAGGAGTGCACGACGAACCAGTCGCCCTCCTGACGGCGCAGCTGCGCCCTGAACTCCTCGACCGGGTCGGGCTCGTCCGCTTCGTCGGCCGCGTTCTCCGCGTCGGCAGTCGGGTTCTCCGCGTCGGCGTTCTCCGCGCCGTCGGTCGCGGTGTGTGCCGCGTCGGCGGTCGCGATGTCGGCGTCCTCGACCGCGTCCGCACGGGTCAAGTCGAAGGCCTCGGCTGCGGCTGTCGGACGTTCGACAGCACGGTCGAAGACGTCGCTGCCCTCGGCCGCGTCGTGGCTGCTGTCGGATTCGCCGACGGCGGTGCTCACGGGGTAGAGATCGGACACGCTGATGACCTGCTTCCTGCTTCGTTACGTGTGTGCGTGGTGGATGCCGTCACGCCGTCTGCGTCCTCGGCGGGCCGGCGGCTCGGTCGGTGCCACGTCGGCACGAGGCTGATCGTCGGCACGAGTCTTCGGGGCCGGCTAGCCGCCCCCGAAGACGAAGAGGACGAGTTTGCCGAACCCGAAGTCCAGACCGAAGACGAACCCCATCACGAGCACCACGAAGACGATCACGACCGTGGTGTAGGTCGTCAGCTCGTGCCGAGTGGGCCGCACGACCTTGCGCAGCTCGTCGAGGATCTGGGCAACGAACAAGCTCACCGAGGAGAACAGTCGCGCGACGACGTTGCCCCGCTTCGGCGCAGGGCGCGGCGACGAGCCCGAGCCACGCGCACCTGCCGTGCTGGTGTCGGTCGCCATATTCCGCCTCTCGCGTCTGGTTCAGGTCCGGTCTCACCGGGATCGTGGGTTCGTGCCGGTCCTCGTTCGCTGTCCACCTCTGGGTGCATCGCTGTCGCACCGCTGGGTACATCGCAGGGCAGGAGGGACTCGAACCCCCAACCGCCGGTTTTGGAGACCGGTGCTCTACCAATTGAGCCACTGCCCTACGGGTGGGCTCAGACGCTCCAGGCCGGAGGACGATGCCGCCGGAGCCCCAGGGCATGCGTCAGCATGGTTGTCGTCAACCACCCGGGCATTCACTGTACGCGCGTGGAGCGGCCCGGGGCCAACCCGCTGCTCCTGGGGGCGGCCGGCACCCAGCACCTGCGCCGGCGGCTGACTCGGGCGACAGCAGGGGCTCCTCCCCGGCTCGAACCTGTTACCCCTCGTCAGCCGGCTCTGCGACGATGGGCGTCGTGACGACGACACCCGCCACCCCTCTCCCGAGCACCGCCGACCGCCCGGAGCAGATTACGGCGGATTCCGCCGCAACCGCTGTCCCTCCGGCGCCCGCGATGAGTGCCGCTCCCGCGGCGCGGCGGCGCATCTCCCAGCGCGTCGCGGCCATCGCCGAGTCCGCGACACTGGCGGTGGACGCAAAGGCCAAGGCGCTCAAGGCCGAGGGTCGCCCGGTCATCAGTTTCGGCGCGGGCGAGCCCGACTTCGCGACTCCCGAGTACATCGTGGCAGCTGCCGCGGCCGCTACACACGACCCGGCCAACCACTCGTACACCCCGGCGGGTGGCCTGCCGGAGCTGAAGAAGGCGATCGCCGCCAAGACCGAGCGCGACAGCGGGTATGCCGTGGCATCCGAGCAGGTGCTGGTCACCAACGGCGGCAAGCAGGCCGTCTACAACGCGTTCGCCGCACTGATCGACGCTGACGACGAGGTCCTGCTGCCGACCCCCTACTGGACGACGTACCCCGAGGCGATCAAGCTGGCCGGCGGTATTCCCGTCGAAGTGTTCGCCGGTGAGGACCAGGACTACCTCGTCACCGTCGAGCAGCTCGAGGCAGCGCGCACCGCGCGGACCAAGGTCCTGCTCTTTTGCTCACCGTCCAACCCGACGGGCGCGGTGTATCCCCCCGACCAGGTGCGGGCGATCGGGCAGTGGTGTCTCGAGCACGGAATCTGGGTGGTGGCGGACGAGATCTACGAGCACCTGACGTATGACGGCGCCCGGTTCACCTCGATGCCGGTGGAGGTCCCGGGCCTGGCGGACAGCTGCCTCGTGGTCAACGGGGTGGCCAAGACGTACGCGATGACAGGCTGGCGGGTCGGGTGGCTGATCGGGCCGCGCGACATCGTCAAGGCGGCGACCAACCTGCAGTCCCACACGACCTCCAACGTGGCGAACGTGTCCCAGCGCGCGGCCGTGGCCGCCCTCAACGGCTCCTTGGAAGCGGTCGAGCAGATGAAGGCGGCCTTCGACCGCCGCCGCCGGGCGATGGTGGGCATGCTCAACGACATCGAGGGCGTCGACTGCCCGACCCCCAAGGGCGCCTTCTACGCCTACCCCTCGGTCAAGGGGCTCCTCGGCAAGAGCATCCGCGGACAGGTCCCCACGACGTCGGCAGAGCTCGCGGCGCTGATCCTCGACGAGTCGGAGGTCGCGGTCGTGCCCGGCGAGGCGTTCGGGCCGAGCGGCTACCTGAGGCTGTCCTACGCCCTCGGTGACGCCGACCTGGCCGAAGGCGTCGGCCGGATCCAGAAGCTGCTGGCCGAGGCGCGGTGACGCCTGTCGAGGACGGTCCGCGAGCTCGGATGCCATCAATCAACAGCCGCACGACGCGTGCGGCAACGACCCTGCCCATGAGCACGGGGAGAGCGGCTAACAGCCGGAGCCGAGCGCCTTCCAGCTCGCTTGAGCCTGGCCGGCGGCAGACCCGCTGAAGATCGTGGGTATGCCGCCCGAGATGCGGCCGGGGTGCCAGAGCTGCGTCGGCGGACCCGTCGGCGGCACGTCGATCTCCATCACGCCCGTCTGCGCGGTAGCCGCGGATTGGGCCGCGAAGACGAAGTTGCCGAGACCGTAGGCGACGGCGGTGTCGTGGATGACGGCGCCGGGCTGGACGACGTGCGCGTGACTCATCAGCACCGCGCTGGCGCCGTCCGATGCGAGGTCCGCCGCCACCTGCCGCTGGCGGGAGGTGGGGCACACATTGAGCTCCACGCCGGCGTGGAGGTAGACCGCGATCACGTCGTCGGGGTGAGCGGTCCGGTCGCTGCGGACGGCGCCGCGCAGGGCGGCATACCCGGCCTTGCTCTTGATCGAGGCGAGCCCGGGCCGGGTGGCGGTGGCCTCCCAGGGCAGTCCCGCGTCCAGGACGTCCGTAGCGGCGAGGAACATCACCCCACGGCCGCGGACGGTGGTGCGGTATGGCGTGAAGGCGGCGGCGAAGTCGGTGCCGGCTCCGATCAGGTGCGGGCGGGACGCAGAGCGGGCGGCCAGCGTGCGCTTCAGGCCGACCTGGCCGAAGTCGAGGCCGTGGTTGTTGGCCACGGTGACCACGTCGACGCCGGCCTTTCCGACGATGTCCAGCAGCCGGGTGGGGGCGACGAAGTTGAACGACTTGGGCTCGGGGACCAGACCCGACCGGTCGTCGGCCAGGGCGGTTTCGATGTTGACCATCGCCAGGTCCGCCTTGGCCAGGACGGCGGCCGCCGAACCCATGCCAGCGGTGAGCACGCGGCCGGCGGAGTTGGCGGTGTTGGTGTCGCCGCCGAAGGCCAGCCGGACGGTGGTCGCCAACCCCGGCCCGGCGGGCGGGCTGGAACTGGACGTGCTTGTGCTGACGCTCGTGCTCGTGGTCGTGGACGGGCTGGGCGTTGCCGACGGCGTGGCGTCGGTGGTGCTGGTGCTGGTGGTGCTCGTCGAGGTCGTCGGCTGGGAGACCGTGACCGCGCCGGAGCAAGCCGCCAGCGTGATCGGCACCGCCACTGCACAGAGCGTGAGCAGCCGGGTCAGCGCATCGGCGCGGCCGGAGGGGCTGCGGTCGGGCTGACGTCTCACGGCGCCTCCACGTGTCCTTGCAGGGTGTCCTTGCAGGGTGTCGCCCGTTCGTCTCGACTGTTCCACAGCGGCGCCAACGATGCCGAAACGGCGCCGTCAGGGGCCTTCGGCAACGCCGGGCGGCCGACAGTCGCACGCTACCGGCTGTCGCCGGATGACAGACTGACCGCCATGCCGCGGCCGGTGCAGAATCTGCCCAAGGCCCACCTGCACCTGCACTTCACCGGCTCGATGCGGCACGCGACCTTGCTGCAGCTGGCCGCCCGGCACCGCCTGACCATGCCCGAGTCGCTGACCTCGTCGTGGCCGCCGCAGCTCCAGGCGACGGACGCGCGCGGCTGGTTCCGCTTCCAGCGGCTCTACGACATCGCCCGAGCCTGCGTGCGCGGCGAGGCAGACATGCGCCGCGTCGTACGGGAGGCGGCCGAGGACGACGCAGCCGAAGGTTCGGGGTGGCTGGAAATCCAGGTCGACCCGACGTCGTACGCGCCGTTCGTCGGCGGCCTCACTCCCGCCCTCGAGATCGTGCTCGACGAGGCGCGATCGGCGTCCGCGGCGACCGGGACGGGGGTCGCCGTGATCGTGGCCGCGAGCCGTATCCGGCATCCGCTCGATGCCCGCACGCTGGCCCGCCTCGCTGCTCGGTATGCCGGTGAGGGCGTGGGGACCGTCGTGGGGTTCGGCCTGAGCAACGACGAGCGTCGAGGGGACTTGGCCGATTTCGCTCCGGCGTTCGACATCGCCCGGCGGGCCGGCCTCGCCCTGGTACCCCACAGCGGCGAGCTGCTCGGCGCGGGCGCAGTCGACCGCGCGCTGACCGTGCTGCACCCGGATCGCCTCGGCCACGGCGTGCGCAGCGCGGAGGACCCGGCCGTCCTCGACCGTGTGGTCAGCTCCGGTACCACCCTCGAGGTATGCCCGGGCAGCAACGTCTCTCTCGGTGTCTACCCGACGCCCGCCGCCGTGCCGCTGCGCCGGCTGATCGACGCCGGAGCCAGTATCGCGCTCGGCGCCGACGACCCGCTGCTGTTCGGCACCAGGCTGGCCGACCAGTACCAGGCGGCCCGGTGCGACCTCGGCCTGTCCGACGCCGCCCTGGCCGGCCTCGCCACGGGATCGGTGACCGGATCGACGGCCTCGGATCAGGTCAAGCGGGCGTTGCTGGGCGGCATACAGCAGTGGCTGGCGAGCGACCCGCCCCACGAATGACCGCGTAGGGGAACGGCCGGCGGGGGGCAGACCGCTGCCCCAACCGCGCGAAATCGACAGCGAACAGACGGCAACTCGACAGATCGTGTTCATCGGTGGTGCGGGCACGGCTGGCACCGTCGGGACGTGGCCAACCCAACGGATCGGCACGCCGTACGCGTCCTGGCCCTCATCCCTGCCCGGGGCGGCTCGAAAGGCGTGCCGGGCAAGAACCTCGCGCTCGTGGGCGGGCGTTCCCTGATCGCCCGGGCCGTCGACGCATGCCGGGCGGCCAGCACGGTCGACGAGGTCGTGGTCAGTACCGACCACGCGGGGATCGCGGCGGCGGCCCTCGACGCGGGTGCGCGGGTGATCGCCCGGCCGGACGATCTGGCCGGGGACCTCGCCACGTCCGAGAGTGTCCTGCTGCAGGCACTGCACCTCCTGAGCGACGAGGGCACCGAACCGGAGGTCACCGTCTTCGTGCAGTGCACGAGCCCCTTCATCGCGGGGGACGATGTCGACGCGGCGGTCAGCACGGTGCTGGAGGGAGCCGCGGACGTGGCCTTCGCCGCGACGCCGACGCACGAGTTTCTCTGGCGGCCCGAGCTCGGCACGATGCGCGGGCTCAACCATGACCCGGCCGCACGGTTGCGGCGCCAGGACACCGGGCCCGACTACCGCGAGACCGGCGCCTTCTACGTGATGCGCACTGCCGGGCTGCTCGAGCACAAGCACCGCTTCTTCGGACGTATCGCCGTTCAGCCGGTGAGCGGCACGACCGCCATCGAGATCGATACGGCCGAGGACCTGCAGATGGCACGGGCGCTCGCGCTCGTGGCCGAGCCGGCCGGGCCGATCGACGTCGACGCGGTGGTGACCGACTTCGACGGCGTCCACACCAACGACCGGGCCTGGGTCGACGAGTCGGGGCGTGAGGCGGTGACCGTCAGTCGATCCGACGGCATGGGCGTCGCCCGCCTGCGCCGCGCGGGCGTCGCCGTGCTGATCCTGTCCACGGAGACCAACCCCGTCGTGAGCGCCCGCGCCGCCAAGCTCGGCGTACCGGTCCTGCACGGGGTCGCGGACAAACGCGCGGCGCTGCTGGACTGGATCGCGAGCGAGGGGCTCGACCCGGCTCGCGTCGCGTATGTCGGCAACGACGTCAATGACGTCGGGGCGCTGACCGCCGTGGGCTGGCCGATCACCGTGCCCGGGGCCCATCCCGATGTCCGCACCGTATGCCGCGTCGTCCTCACCCGTCCGGGTGGGGACGGGGCGATCCGAGATCTGTCCGACCGAGTGTGTGCTGCGAAAGGGATCTGACATGACCACCACCACGGCACCAGCCGTCCGCATCGGCAATCACCTCGTCGGGGAGGGGGAGCCGGTCTACGTCATCGGCGAGATCGGGATCAACCACAACGGCGACGTCGACATCGCGCGGCGGCTGATTGACGTGGCCGCCGAGGCCGGCGCGCAGGCAGTGAAGTTCCAGAAGCGCACCCCCGAGATCTGCGTGCCCGAGGCGCAGCGCAGCCAGATCCGGCAGACGCCGTGGGGGGAGATGACCTACCTGGAGTACAAGCACCGCGTCGAGTTCGGCCGCGAGGACTACCAGAAGCTCGCCATGCACTGCGCCGAGCGAGGGCTGGACTGGTTCGCCTCGCCGTGGGACGTGCCCTCGGTTCACTTCCTGAACGACCTGGACGTGGTCGCTCACAAGATCGCCTCGGCCTGCGTGACCGACATCGAGCTGCTCGAGGCCGTCGCCGCCAGCGGCCGCCCGGTGCTGCTCTCCACGGGCATGTCGACGATCGAGGAGATCGACCGCGCGGTCGAGGTCCTGGGCACGCAGCAACTGGTCATCATGCACGCGACCTCGACGTACCCGTTGCCTCCGCAGGAGGCCAACCTGCGCACCATCGACACGCTCGCCCAGCGGTACGGCGTGCCGGTCGGCTACTCCGGCCACGAGAAGGGGCTGCAGATCTCGGTCGCCGCCGTTGCGATCGGAGCCGTCACGGTCGAACGGCACATCACCTTGGACCGCACCATGTGGGGGTCGGACCACGCCGCCTCGCTCGAGCCGACGGGTATCGAGCACCTGGTCCGCGACATCCGGATCCTCGAGGTCGCCATGGGCGACGGGGTCAAGCGGGTCATGCCCGGCGAGTTCGGTCCCCGCGAGCGGCTGCGCCGGGTCGCGAGCTGATCTCGCGCGGTCGAGCGGGGCTGGACTGGACGCACGCACTACCGCTGTCGCCCTGCGGGTCGCTAGTACTGCGGGTCGCTAGTACTGCGGGTCGCTAGTACTGGGGGTCGCTAGTACTGGGGGTCCAGAGCGGCCTCGGCCGGGATGTCAGCGGCGGCCACACCAGCGACGGCATACAGGTCGTCAGCTCGGGCTTCGGTGGCGGGGGCGAGCGCGTAGTCAGGCGTGGCAGCCACCTGGACTGGCCGCCGGTGGCGGCCCGCTACGGGCAGGCCCAGGGCTCGGCGCAAGCGGCGACGTGAGCGGCGGGACACCCGCAGAGCCGCCAGGCGCGCCTGCAGGATCGGCGGCGGGAGGGTCAGCCGCCACCGCGCGCGGCGGCGGCGGCGCAGGTCGGTGGGCGAGGTCAGCAACGGTGGCTGATCGGGCAGATCTCCCGAGCGGGCCCGGCCCACCAGTTGACGGGTCTGACGGACCCAGTCCTGCTCTCCGGTCGGGTGGAAGTAGTTGTCCTCGAGCCACGCGGGATCCGGCTGGTGGAAGCTGCCGGCGACGAGGTCGTCCAGCGTTCCGAAGCAGCCGCTGCCGGTGAACACGAGATTCAGCATCGCCTCGTCCACTCCGAAGTCGGACAGGATCAGCACGGGCACGCCGGCAGCCATGGCCTCCAGGGCGGCGGTGGAACTGACCGTGACCAGGGCGGCGGCGTCCTCGAGATGCCGACCCATGGGACCGTCCTCGAACACCACCGCGCCATCGCTCACCTCCCCCGCTGCCACGAGAGCGGCCCAGAGACTCTCGTAGCGGTGTCGTTCGCGGTGGGTCTGCTGCTCACCGGCGCGAGCGCGGACCTTGACGACCGGCAACAGGTCGGGGCGCTCGCGCGCCAGCCGATCCAGTGCCCGAAGTATCCGGCGCCTGCTCTCCACGTCCCTCGGCACCTTGGCCTGGGCGGCGAACAGCACCCGGCCACCTGCGCGGGGGTCCCTGGCCGGGCGAGGAGCCGGATCGCTCAATCCCAGGAACGGAAGGTGCGAGAGCGCCACCTGACCGCTGGCCCCGAGAGCCGTCCCCAGCTGCCCGAACTCGACCAGTTCGCGACGGCTGTGGACGACGAACAGGTCGGCCTGGCTGCGATACAGCCAGGCGGCCGGGGTAGGCGGGATGGACAGCCCCGGAAGCCCCGAGACGAGCACGACGCGGCGCTGGCGGCGCCCGAGGCCAGGCCACGGTCTGCGGATAGACCAGGCCAGCGCGTCCACGACGGGACCGGTGCAGGCGAGCAGCACGACGTCGGCGCGCGAGCGGTCCACCTCACGCAGCACCTCGGTCATCGGCACGACGCTTAGCGCGTTCCCATTGAGGGATCCCGCCGTCGCGGCGGCGCGCTGAGCCGGCGAGGGCGTGATCGGCGATCTCAGCACGAGCAGCCGGCGAGACCACGGCGCCGGCAGGGAGTCCAGCATGCCGGCAGCCCATTTGAGATAGGAGTCGGAGTCCGCGACGGCGAGAACCCGCGGGGGTCCCTCCTCGGGGAAGCGACCGGTGACAGGGTCGCGGGAGCGACCGGTGACAGGGTCGCGGAAGCGACCGCTTCGAGAGTCGCTCACGCCACCAGGGACCCGGTGGCCGCCGTGGTGCCCGCGATCGCCGGCTCGCCGCCAGCCCCGAGGTGTGCCCGGACGGCGGCGCTGGTGCTGTCGGTCCACCAGGTGTTCGGGACCGGGTCGACCACCACCTGCGTGCCGCGGTCGGCGAGCACCGACCGCAGCGTCAGCGCGGCGGTCGACGGAAGGCTGAAGACCCGCTGCCGGGACGACAGGCCCCGAAGGCTCAGCTCGACAGGTACGCCGGGCTCGTAGACCTCGACACCTGGCTGCCGGCGCAGGTGCGCCAGGGTGGTGGAGTCTTCGCGCCGGTGCGGGAAGTAGGCGAGCGGCTCGCGCGCTGCCCGCTCGCTCACCCAGTCCAGATACGGACGCTGGCGCAGCAGTGCGTCCCGCACCATGGCACTGCCGAGGACCACGGTCCGCTGCTCCGGTGCCCCGGGACACGGCGTGGCGCGGAGCCAACCGAATCGGTGCCGGACGAGCGTCACGCCGACGCGCGCAGCCTGCGCCTCCAAAGCCGGCTCGACGGGGCAGGCCGTCACGATGGTGAGCCGGCCCTCGGCGGCGGCGTCGCGCAACCGGGCACCCGCGAGCGCGCCGAGAATCCGCCTGGGGGCACCCGGCAACGACCGCGATGCCGCGCCGGCCCGCACCGCCCGGGCTCGAAGGAAGGGGGTGCCGGAAGAGCCGGTCAGGCAGGCGAGCAGGTGCAGCGTGGCTCGGCCGTCGTCCACGACGACCACCCGGTCCGGCCGGCGCAGGATCAGGGAGCGCTGGACCCGGCCGGAGAAGACGTCCCCGACGACCCAGGTGCCGCGCGCACCCGACCCCGCCCCGTCCGTCATGGACGGCGCGGCGATGTCCAGTCCGACGGGCAGGCCGAGTGGTTGGACGTGCGCAGTGGTCAGTGCCAGGGCGACGACGTCGGCGCGCGGGACGATGGTGGTGCGGGGTCCGAGCAGGCCGGCGGCGTGGGCCTCAATCACCGACAGCAGCTGCAGCGGGGACTCGACCCAGGCCTGCACGGCGGGCGTCGACCGCTGGGTATCCGGCACCAGGTCACCTTTCGCGAAGCGGGCTCGGCCCGTGCCCAGGTCGCAGCACGGACAATCCATGCTCGCTGCCGGGCAGACTCGCCCGGCCAACGCCACAGGGGCAGCAGATGACGACTGCCTGAACTCCCTCCGCACGTCCCCTGTACGCCGTCGGTCCGTGGACGGGTTGCCGCGCCTGTCCTCACCGGCTGCGCATCCCCCGGAGCCGGGCCGCCGACGGCGCGGTCAATCCGAGTCACAGCGATAAGCCGACCAGCACCGGCTCGTTGACCAGACGTACGCCGAAGGCCGCCTCGACGCCGTCCCGCACTTCACGTGCCCGCGCAACGACGTCAGCGGCGGTCGCTGATCCGCGGTTGGTGATCGCCAGCGGGTGCTTGGTGGACAGGGCGGCCGGGCCGGGCAGCCCGTATCCGGTGCCGAAACCCGCCCCGTCGATGAGCCAGGCGGCGCTGGTCTTGACGCGGCCGTCCGGAGCGTCGAAGCGGGGCGGCGGCGGCGAGCCGTGACCCAGCCGGGAGGCGGCACGGTCGGCCAGTTCGGCATACGCCTGCATGGACAGCACCGGATTGGTGAAGAACGACCCGCAACTCCAGGTGTCGGGGTCCCGCTCGTCCAGCACCATCCCCCGCGCGCGGCGCAGCTCGAGCACCGCTTCGCGGACCTCGGCAGCGGCCACCCGCGCACCGACGTCGACCGCCAGCGCCCCGGCGAGCGCGGGATAGGCCACCGGCATGCCGAGTGTGCCCACCGCGAGCTGGAAGACAACTTCGAACACGACATACCGCGGCTCGTCTTTGAACAGCGAGTGCCGATAGGTGAACCCGCAGTCGCTGTTGGCGAACGTGTGGACGCGCTGCTCCCTTCGGTCCCAGGTGCGGACGGTCGCGATCGTCTGGGCGACCTCCTGGCCGTAGGCACCGACGTTCTGGATCGGGGTTGCCCCGGTGCTGCCCGGTATGCCGGCCAGGGCCTCGATGCCGGCCCATCCGTTCTGCACGGCCAGGGCGACCAGGTCCTCCCACGGCTCCCCCGCGGCGACCCGGACCAACGCACCGCCGCAGAGGTCGGCCGACTCAACCTGGACGCCGCGCGTGGCAACCCGGACGACGGTGCCGGCGAAGCCCTCGTCCGAGACCACCACGTTGGATCCGCCGCCGAGCACCAGCAACGGCTCGCCGGCCTCGTCCACCTCGCGCACCGCGTCGACCAGCTCGTCCGTCGTCGACACGGTGACGAGCCGCTGGGCCGGGCCGCCGACCCGCATCGTGGTCAGCCGGGCCAGCGGCGCGTCGAACTCCTCGCGCACGGTGGGCGCCGCCATACCCGGCTCGGTCGGTCTGCGCATGTCCTAGTCGAGCACGACGACGGCGACGGCGCGGCCGAGTACCTTGGCGCCGGCACACGTCGCCGTCAGCTCGACGCTCACCCGACGGGTGTCGGTGTCGACCGAGCGCACCAACCCACCGACCTCGATGTCGGCGCCGGCGTCGTAGTCGACGACGACGGGTCGGGTGAAGCGGGTGGCGTACTCCACGACGCGGCCGGCGTCGCCGGCCCAGTCGGCGACGACGTTGATGGCGGATCCCATGGTGAACATGCCGTGCGCGATGACGTCCGGAAGACCGACGGACCGGGCGAATCGCTCGTCCCAATGGATCCGGTTGCGGTCGAGGCTGGCTCCGGCGTACTGCACCAGCCTGGCGCGGTCGACATGCACCGTGACCGGGGGCAACTGCTCCCCCTCGCTCACGTCAGCGGCGGCGCGGATGCCGGCGCTCATTCCTGCCCCGCCCGGATCACGAGGGTGGACGTGGCCGTGCACACCGGCTCACCAGCCACGGTCGACAGCTCGCTCCGCGTCGTGACCATCGCATGGCCGCCCGCCTCGCGCACGGAGTCCACGGTGAGGACGCCGACGATGTCGTCGCCGGCGACGATCGGCCGGTGGTGGACGAAGCGCTGCTCGCCGTGCACCACCCGGGTGTAGTCGATGCCCGCCTCGGGGTCGACCACGAACTGCCGGTCGCACTGCTGAGCGATGAGCACGGCGAACGTCGGGGGCGCCACGACATCGGCGTATCCGCGGGCGCGGGCGACGTCTGAATCGACGTGCACGGCGTCCCGCGCGCCGACCGCCTCTGCGAACTCGCGGATCTTGGCCGAGCCCACCGCATACGGGGCGGTGGGTGGATAGCTGCGGCCCACGAAGCCGGCGTTCACGCCCTTCAGCGGCTGGGTCGACGGGGTCTGCTGCATCTGCGGGGTTGTGCTCGGTTCCGGCTGGCTGGGCATGTCCACGAGCCTAGCCGGGGCCGCCGAAGAGGCGCTGCTGCATTCCGGCCGCAAAAGGCCGACCGCCACCCTCGAGGGTGCGGCCGGCTTCGGCGGGGTGACGCCCGGCCGCGTGCCTGAGCGGAGCCTCAGCGGGTCTCGCGGTGCGTGGTGTGCTTGCCGCAGCGCGGGCAGAATTTGGTCAGGTCGAGCCGGTCGGGGTCGTTGCGCCGGTTCTTCTTGGTGATGTAGTTGCGCTCCTTGCAGTCGACGCACGCCAGGGTGATCTTGGGGCGGACGTCGGTCGTCTTGCTGGCCACGGCTGAACCTGCTCTCGAACGGAGAAGAAATGGGCTATCCGGCAAACGCGAGCGACGGGGATAACCTTCCCGCCGGGTGCCGGTCGGGCGACGCATCAGGATACGCGGGATGCATCGCCATCTCGAAATCAGGCCGGTAGCGGGGGCGGGACTTGAACCCGCGACACCACGATTATGAGCCGTGTGCTCTAACCACCTGAGCTACCCCGCCAAGGGTTTCCGGACGCATGGAGCGGATCCGGACGATCGCGACGCTGGGCCGCCCGCGGCCGGCCCAGCGCCTGCGACCCGAGCCCCAATACGGAATCGAACCGTAGACCTTCTCCTTACCATGGAGACGCTCTACCGACTGAGCTATTGGGGCGGATGGGCGGCCACTCGCGGGTGAACGCCCGACAGTACGGCGACGAGGTTACACGCTCGGTGTAACCCGCCGAAATCGGTATGCCGCAGGCCTTGCAGCGGTCCGGCCGGTGGTTCCTCGCCCGGCGACTACCTGCCGGTTGGGGCACCTGTGACTGACCCCTGTTGTGTGTCGACAGTCTTGTCGACGTCCGTGGCGCCGGGCTTGTCCGGGGACAACGGGGCGGGGTCCCGCGCCTCCCGGTCCCCCGGGTCGTCGCCGCGGCGACCGGCCAGCGAGGTGATCATTGTGTTTCCCACCGCGGCGATCGGCACCGCGAAGAGCGCTCCGACGATGCCGGCCAGCGTGGCCCCGGCGGCCAGCGAGAGGATGACCGCCAGCGGGTGAACCTCGACGGCCCGGCCGAGCAGGAACGGCTGGAGGATGTGCGCCTCCAGCTGGTTGACCGCGATCACGATGCCCAGCACGATCAGGGCGACGACGGGGCCCTTGGCGACGAGCGCGACCAGGATGGCGAGCACGCCGGTCAGCAGCGCGCCGATCACGGGGATGAACGCGCCGAGGAAGACGACGACACCGAGCGGCAGGGCCAGCGGCACGCCGAGGATGGCGGTGCCGATCCCCACGCCGAGACCGTCCACGAACGCGACGATCAGGGTCGCCCGCACGTAGTGGCTGAGGGTCACCCAGCCGGAGCGGGCGGCGTCGTCCAGCGGAGTCTGCGCCCTGCGCGGCAGGATCCGCAGCAACCAGGCCCAGATCCGGTGGCCGGAGGACAGGAAGAAGAAGGTCGAGAACATGGTGATGGCGAAGCCCGCGGCCAGGTGGGTTACCGAAGTCGCGATGCCGAGGGCACCGGAGGCGATGGACGACTGGTTCTCGGTGACCGCCGCCTTGGCCTTGGTGGTGACGCCCGAGAGCGCGTTTGCCGAGATGTGCAGCGGGCCGGAGGCCAGCCAGTCCTGGACCTTGGCGATGCCGTTGACGCCCTGGGTGCGCAGTTCCGGGAACCCGCTCGAGGCCTGCTGCCCGACCAGTGCGAACAGGGCGACGATCAGCAGCAGCGTGCCGAGCATGGTCAGGATGGCAGCCAGGGGCCGCGGGAGCCCGCGCATCCGGTCGGCCACCGGGTGCAGGAGGGCCGAGAGCAACAGGGCCACCAGCACGGGGATGAGGATTTCCGAGAACCTGCCGAAGACGCGACTGAAGCCGTAGAGACCTAGCACGATGACGCCGAGCCGCCACGTCCACTCCGACGCGGTACGCACGCCCGAGGTCACGCTGGACCTGGCGTCGAGCTGCGCGCCCGTGGTCGTCGTCGTACCTGCCCGGGCGACCGCCGGGGTCGCGGAGGCGGGGCCGGCGGTGATGCCGTCGCCGACCGATACCGACGGCGCGGACCCCCCACGCCGGGCGCTGGGGGTGGAGATGGGCGTCGTGCTGCTGGTACTCATCCTGCGGTGTCCTTCGAATGGCGACGGAGTAATCGCCTTAAAGGGTAAGCCATGAACGACGACCCAGGCGTACGCCGCTCAGGCGGCGGGTGAGGGCTGACCAGGGAAGTTCGCCCCCGGGACGTCGTCCCACTTCCCCCGTACGTACTGCGCAGGGTATGGCGCCTCGCGCCAGGTGAGGCCGAGCTCGGCAGCGGCGCGCAGCGGCCAGGCGGGCTCCCGCAGGGCCGCGCGGGCAAGGAACACCGCGTCGGCGTCGCCCCGCTCCAGGATCTGCTCGGCCTGCTGCGGTTGGAGCACCATGCCGACCGCTCCCGTGGGCAGACCCGACTCGGCCCGGATCCGCTGCGCAAGCGGCACCTGGTAGCCCGGACCGACCGGGATGGCCGCCGGGGCGTTACCCCCGCTCGAGACGTCGACCAGGTCGACGCCACGGCCCTTGAGCACCATTGCCAGACGGGCCGACTGCTCGACGTCCCACGCACCGTCGATCCAGTCCGTGCCGGAGAGCCGGACGAAGAGGGGCTTGCCCTCCGGCCATACCGCGCGCACCGCGTCGACGACCTCGGTCAGGAAGCGGGTGCGGCCGGCGAAGTCCCCGCCATACCGGTCGGTGCGGCGGTTCGACAGCGGGGAGAGGAACTCGTGAGCGAGGTACCCGTGAGCGGCGTGGAGCTCCACGACGTCGAAGCCGGCCTCGTCGGCCCTGCGGGCCGCGTCGGCGAAGGCCTGGACCGTCTCGGCGATGTCCTGGTGCGACATCTCGACCGGGGCGTCGTATCCGTCGAAGGCGACGCCGGACGGGCCCATCGTCGCCCAGCCACCTTCCGATTGCGGGACGGTTCCCGCGGGCTCGCCCGGCCAGGCACGGTACGTCGAGCCCTTGCGCCCGGCGTGCGCCAGCTGCACCCCGACCGCCGCGTCCTGCGTGTGCACGAAGTCGACAACGCGGGCCCACGCCTCGAGCTGCGCCGAGTTCCAGAGCCCGGTGTCCTGCGCGCTGATCCGGCCCTGCGGGGTGACGGCGGTCGCTTCGGTGAGGATGAGGCCGAAACCCCCCTGGGCACGGGCCCCGAGATGCACCACATGCCAGTCGGTCGGCACCCCGTCGCCCGCTTCCACGGAGTACTGGCACATCGGCGAGAGCCAGACCCGGTTCTTGAGGGTGAGGTCCCGCAAGCGGAGCGGCTCGAACAGTTTCGGCATGGCCGGGACAACCGCCCCAGACCGGCCGGTGTTCCCGCCGCTGCGGGTGTCCGCTCGCCGCCCGCCGCTACGACCGACGGATCGGCGGATCGGCGGATGGGCGTCCGGCGAGCGGACCCGCGCGCTTCGGCGTCAGCTGGCGCCGATGCCCTCCAGGACCCGGCTGCGCTGGTCGGTGCCTGGGCCGCCGTACGGGTAGTCGGCGGGGGCCGGGTCGCTGGCGGCGTCCAGGCTCGCGGTCTCCTGCTGGCTCAGGTGCAGGCCGGCCGCTCCCAAGTTGTCCTTCAGCTGCTCGGTCGTGCGGGCCCCGAGGATCACCGAGGTCATCATCGGCCGGTCGACGAGCCAGGCGAGCGCCACCTGGGCCATGGTGACGCCGCGCGAGGTGGCGACCTGCTGCACGGCGTCGATGACGTCCCAGGTGCGCTGGACGGCGCTGCGGCGGTCGTACGCCTCGACGCCGCGCTCGGGGTCCTCGCCGAGCCGGGTGGCGCCGGTGGGGCGCTTGTCCTTGGTGTATTTGCCGGTCAGCCATCCACCGCCGAGGGGCGACCACGGCAGGAGGCCCAGCCCGGTCGACTCGCAGGCGGGCACGATCTCCCACTCGATCTCGCGGACCAGCAGGTTGTACTGCGGCTGCAGCGTGACCGGCCGGGACAAGCCGCGGAACTCGGCCAGGTCGACGACCTTCTGGACCTGCCAGCCGGTGTAGTTGGACAGGCCCACGTAGGAGATCTTGCCGGCGCGCACGGCGTCGTCGAGGACGCCCAGCGTCTCCTCCAGCGGGGTGTGCGGGTCGAACGCGTGAACCTGGTAGAGATCGATGTTCTCGACTCCGAGCCGGCGCAGCGACGCGTCGAGCGCTTCGCGCAGGTGGCGGCGGGTCAGACCGGCGTCGTTGGGCCCCGGTCCCATCGGGAAGCGGCCCTTGGTGGCGATGACGACCTGGCTGCGGACGTCGGCCGGCTGCTTGCCCAGCCACCTGCCGATGATCTCCTCCGAGACACCGCTGCTGTAGACGTCGGCGGTGTCGATGAGCGTGCCGCCCGCCTGCACGAACGTGTCCAGCTGCTCGTGCGACCCGGCCTCGTCGGTCTCGTTGCCGAACGTCATCGTGCCCAACGTGAGGGTCGATACGGCACTGCCGCTTGCGCCCAGCGTGCGGTACTCCATGGTGTTGTCCTGACTCTTGTCGCGGAAATCGGTGGTGGTCCACCGACGGGACCCCCCGGCCGCGCTGCGCCTGCCGGGGGATGGCTCTATCCTGCCGGGATGGCCGCAAAGACGCACAAGCTGGACAACGCCGCATACGAAGCCGAGCTGCTGCGACTGCAGACCGAGCTGGTCACCATGCAGGAGTGGGTGCGCGAGAGCGGCACCCGACTTGTCGTGGTCTTCGAGGGACGCGACGCGGCCGGCAAGGGCGGGGCTATCAAGCGGGTCACCGAATACCTCAACCCGCGCATCGCGCGGATCGTGGCCCTGCCGGCCCCGACAGAGCGCCAGCGGAGCCAGTGGTACTTCCAGCGCTACACCGAGCACCTGCCCGCCGCCGGGGAGATCGTGCTGCTGGACCGCAGCTGGTACAACCGCGCCGGCGTCGAGCGGGTCATGGGCTTCTGCTCGGACGCGGAGTACGAGCGGTTCCTGCGCCAGTGCCCGGTCTTCGAGCGGCTGCTCGTGGAGGACGGCGTCCTGCTCCGCAAGTACTGGTTCTCCGTGAGCGATGCCGAGCAGCTGAAGCGGTTCAAGGGCCGGATGTCTGACCCGCTGGTGCAGTGGAAGCTGTCCCCGATGGACCTCCAGTCGCTCACCCGATGGGAGCAGTACTCGCGGGCCAAGGACCAGATGTTCGCCCACACCGACACCGCCGAGTCGCCGTGGTTCGACGTCGAGGCAGAGGACAAGAAGCGGGCCCGGATCAACATGCTGGCCCACCTGCTCTCGACGGTCCCCTACGAGCCCGTATCGCGCCCGGCCATGACACTGCCGGAGCGGCCGCCCTCGCAGGGATACGAACGGCCCGCGCGGGAGAACTTCTCCTTCGTCCCCGACCACGCCGCCTCGCTCGAGCAGGCCGAGAAGGACTCGAAGATGTCAGCTGCGCCCAATAAGTCGGGCAAGAAGTCGGGCAAGTCGAAGAAGGAGAAGAAGGCAGCGAAGGCCGAGGCCCTCTCAGCGAAGAAGGCGAAGACCGACTCGAAGGCGGCCAAAACCTCCGGTACCAGCGGAGATGTGCCTCCGGACACCGCGCCCGCGTCGCCTGCGGCCGGGCAGCCGGCCAAGCAGCCGGCGGCACGGCGTACCTCGACGGCCGCACCGAAGGACCCCTCCCCGGCGCAGAAGCAGACCGCTCCGGTGCGCAAACGGACACCTGCAGCGAGAAAGCAACCGTCTCCCGCGACGCCGGCCACCGCCACGACGCCGGCCACCGCCACGACGCCGGCCACCGCTGGGACGACGGTCACAGCGGCCACACCGGCGAGCAGACGAGCCGCGTCGGCGAAGAAGGCGGCACCGACCGGCACCACGGCGCCTGCGGGGGGCCGTCGCCCGCGGAAGCAGGCCGCCGGTGAGCAGCGCTGACCTGCTGGCCGAGTCGTTCGGTCGCATCCGCGACCTGACTCACGGGGTC
>JAABUS010000620.1_pt1 | contig 87784 bp, 19 predicted proteins | sample 5560161 | NCBI WGS metagenome assembly JAABUS01 (sample SAMN10711885, study PRJNA513376) | rock metagenome | isolation source: Antarctica rocks | place: Antarctica: Victoria Land, Trio Nunatak nord | collected 2016-01-04
CGCCACCTTTGCCGTCATCTACAAAACCACCCTTCTCGTCCTGCGCCACGCCTCCCCCTCCCAAAAAGAAGCCTCCCCCCACACCTTCCTCGCTGGCCTGCTAGGCGGCTACTACGTTTTCGGCCGCGGCCGTTCGGGCCAAAGCTCCGTCAACCAGCAGATCGTCATCTACGTGTTTGCTCGCGTGGTCCTCGGTCTGGCGAAGCTGAGCGTGCAGCGCAAGAGGGCGGGCGGGCTGGGGCTGTCGCCGGATATGAAGGAGATGTTGGTGGGAAATGCGTGGCCAGTCCTTGCGGCGACGAGTTGGGGGCTGGTGATGTGGTTATTTAGGTGGTATCCGGAGGTGCTGCAGCCGAGTTTAAAGGCTAGTATGAAGTACATGTGAGTTCCGTAGAGCTCCTATGTGTCGTTATGGGCCTCCAAAATGGGGTTTCAAGGGGCGTTAGATGAGACGTGCTGATGAATAATGTGCTAGATACGTGAATGCGGATCACTGGGATGGGTTTAGAAACTTTATGATACACAATACATGATTTCTACAGCTGGATTTACGCTATGGCATCGGGCGGCGTTGCGAGATGGTGAGTAAGCCCAAGAGTGCAGCCAAGCGAGCCTGCATTGTCTTTAAGCGCGGTCTGCGATTTTGCATGATGCATATTGATACAGCATATTTCCATTCAAGGTGCCGTGCTATGCTGTTACAGATTCCTAGTTTCGGTCGAGGTGGATATTTCTCATTTACGAGGATCTGTGTTCAAGCCTGTTTCCTCAGAGGCCCAAATGCGCTCTCGACAGGTCTCTAATCTATTGATGTGTCTCCAGACAGTGGATCTACGACCAAATCTTTGCGTGTAACTTATTCATCGCAGACTGAGCAGCCACGTTATCAGCGATAACTCCCCATAAATTGAGTATTCTGGTGACGGGCTACCGTCACTGGCAAGTGGCCGTTAGAGAGATCCGATCTAAGCTGGCAATCAAGGACACCTCGAAGGACCCTGGCTGTGCAGCATCTCTTTTACCTAGAACCACATCTGCCCTCAGAATATCCAGAGCACAGCCCCACTTTTCGATCCGTTCGGAGAGTTGGCAAAGAGACTGCGATGGAGGGAGGCTCTACACATATTGAACCAATGCCACTGTGAGTCACGACGCCATCGATTCTAGAAGGAAGCGATAGACAGCACGATGGTGGACGTGAGCTTGGTCGACGACGGCGACAATCATGTGAGGTCAGATCTGCCCGCGAGCCTCGCCTTTCTCCTTCAATTCTCAACGATGATTGAAATAGTCTAGGGGTTGGACCCTGAGTACTCTAAAAACAACCATATTTCAGTCAATCTCCACACAGATGACAGAGACGACCAGAGGTACACAGGAGCAAACAGGGTTTGTTTTGCTTCGATAGAGTTCGGGATTTTGAAATTTTGTGATCTCGTCGCGCTCTCGAACATCTCATCCTTGTCTGGCTAAAGCTGAGGAAGACGACGGGGATGTACTCTTAATCATACTCAAAGTGATTCAATCTCCTTTCCGAACTCTTGAATCAGTGAGGGAAACGTTGGACATAGATCTGCGTCAGGCGGAAAAGGGGGGGAGGGGTGTGGTTTCTTAGTAATTGGAGCTATGAATACAGCAACGGCCTTCATAACTGATACTAAGCTTGAACACGCTATTCACGTGCTTGTTGATTATCCGTTCTGGACAGGCAGACACTCACTCCAATCAAGCCCTGATCATTGCTTTCATACTCTCAAGCTGTAAATTGCATGGAAGGCAGGCTCCTATCATGCAGGGATGTACTTTATGCCACCCCTTACCGGGCGCTGCCCTGGCGCTTCTCCCTCCACTCCCTTCGGCAGATCTCCATCTCCTCTCGAGAATACGCGGATTTCACCGGGAAACCGCCTATGGGACAGATCTTTTCACCGGTCCTCAAAGAATGCATCTCCAATCTCCGATGGCGCTCCTTTTTCGGTTTGAAAAGGTTGATTTTCTCATCGGCTTTTATTAAGAAGCGTTTTAGCCTTGGCCTCATCATGTCGTGCTGCAACTTCTCGATTATCCTAATCTCCTTATTCCATTCCCTTTCCTCGAGAACAGCATGGACTGCCGAAGAGTATCCGGGCGAATAAAATGTTGTGTGCTTCTTATGGTCCTCATCGTACCTGAAATTTACTGCCTCGAGCCCGCGAACCTCACAGAGCATGCTGTAGCTGTGACTGTGACATGGTCGACATCTGGTTAACCCGAGCCTACAAGGCAGAATTATGTCGAGGAACTTGAGCCTTGGGCAACGCTGGAGCAAGCCGAAAGCTGCGCTAGCTTCCAGACCCATCCAAACGAACGTGATATGGGTGACATATTGACGACGAGCGTAACCGATGTTCTTGAGGAATTTCCACAAGTAGCACACGTTGAGAAATTGCAGATTGTTATGGCGGTAGAAGATATGGTAAGCCTCGCGGTACGTCTGCTTAGATACGAGCAACAACGACAGAGGTCGCTTGTCCGGACCTTTGACACGGCTCCAGAAATACTTGTCGTCGTGTGGAGACTTTTTTGATCGACCTGGTTCCTCAGCGAAACTGACCCGGCGAGGACCCGGCATGCAGTCATCGTCGTCGAGGGCGTACTTTGGATTGTACTCCAAGATCAAGACGAATTTGTAGATACGATCTCGGATCTCTGGCGGGAACGGAAGGTGGACATGTGCTCGCTGAGCAGTGATCGGGGTTGCTGGAGGGCGTGCCATGGTGAGTGCTGGCAGCGACGGCGGTGGCTGCTGACCACTCGAATATGTGGAGTGGCTATCTGAAGAGCTTTGCAGCGACATGCTCTGCCTGTGCGTAGGATAGTGAGAAAAAGATACTATTTCCTCAACCTTATAGTCTTCAATACTATAAGATTGACAAGACATCACCCTCAGGTGTGACGTGGTACGTGGTCAACACTGTTCAGCACTCGTGTGCGTTCACATGTGAGCTTCCTAGTTTCAACAATACAGAGCTTCTATGCCTACTGCCTATTGCCACCTACCTAAGCCCAAACTTCGGTGAAAGCGGCAAAGGCATTGATAAGATCATTGATAACATCAATCAACGATTCTGGTAGAATACCGGGGTATAATCGGATCGATTATAACGGGATTGCGAGTATCCTTTCATCGACTCCATGTCATGGGACAAGCAGGGCGATTGCGAAAGTAGTGATTTACATCTGATCGTTTCGCTCCTGACATCAGATTCGCATGGGTTGCAAGCATTGTTAAGTAGAAATGCTGTCCCTCCAAGCCTGAGTTCCGCTGATGTGTCGACCTGGCCGTTCCAACCCTACCTTAGAGCCAACATCATTCATCACGTGATAGCGCGACATTTACATCAAGGTCTCTGTCGCATTCTTGTGAATCGAGGTGAAATTTTGGCTCTACTAGGATCTCATAGCTACACTTAATTGCCTTGAACAGTCGCTCTAGCTTTCGTCTCCGCAGAATGGAGTCGTCACGCTCGCCGCTAGCTCCGTTATCACTCAACGGTCCCTCGCTCCCAGCATTGATGCTGGCCGAAGCCTTGGGTGTATCCACTACACCTTGAGCTCTCTGTTCGTTGGGCTGACAGTTCCTAGGGCAAAGTCACACAGGATTCAATCGGCCACAAGCGCTCTTACTCCGCCATCAACCTCGACAGCGACGATGAGGCAATTACAGATAGCTGCGACACCATCCGTCGCAAGATCAACGCCTTCATCAACAGCGGCGAAATGAAAGTAACCGAGTTCGAGCGCAAAATTGGCGTGAACAGCAACTCCTACGGCCGCTTCGTGAAGCTTAAGGGTCCCATGAGCGGAAATGGAAATCAAGTGTATGAAGCAGCTTTTCGCTTTTTCGAAGAGCGCAGGAAGGCAGGCATCAAGCCCCAGAAGAAGAAAGTGAAGAAAGACGAAGAAGTTAAAAAATTCGATGTTTCTGGTGTCGAGCTACCGGGAGAAAAGGATGGGGATGTCCATGTCTGGGAGACGTGCGATGAAACGCGCAAGAAGATCAATGCTTTCCTGCTTGAGCCGGACGTTACGCAAGCGGCCTTCTTGCGCGAAGTAGCGAAGATGCACCCGGATGGCGAGGCTATACAGAGCAAGCAGCTCAAGGACTTCTTGTCCAAGAAGGGCCCGACGGCTGGGAACACGTCCAAGGTGTTCTACTGCTCGTATGTTTTCTTCGAGAAGATGCGCATCAAGTACGGAAAGCTGAAGACGGCGATGCGTGAAGGGACCGAGGCTGCATGATGTATGGAGGGAGGTATCGACACGAAGCGGAAACTTGACGGGCTATACATCTGCTATAAGGACTCTTATCCGGTCGAAGACAAGTATGGAAAAGCGACCATCATGAGAAGGTGAGGACGTGTACGCATAGATTCCCAGCCTCGTTGGATCTCCCATGATCACCTTTGGCTCTGAGTCAGTATCCCATCGGCGAATGATCGTAGCCTCATCTCACTGAATTTGGGTGTCTGTCGGCAACTTCCCAGACGGTTGTACACATGGTGATATACCGTATTTAATCCATTATACTGTATATAAGCCGATTAGCGGCCTGGCAATTCTTGATCAGGTCAGAAAGTTTTCTCTGGGTGGAGGTTCCATCAACGTTCTGAAACACAGTCCTTCGACGATGTGGAGTGTGTGAGCGCGTAGGCTGACCTCATGCGTCTCACCCTCTGATTGGTCGATGGCATCACGAGCCAACTTCACCATCACTATTCGGTATCATGAGGATTGGATGATCATTCATCATCTTACGAGACCCTTCAAAGCTACCTAGGCAGACTGAGATGCAGTGCCAGTCGTCGTACAAAGCCCTTGTCACGATGCCGCAGCCATCCAAACGCAGTGGCGACTACGCTCTCTTTGTTCACGTCAATACCAGTAGGTGACAGTCCCTTTGTATCTCTATACAATGCCGTTCATCCGCCGTCTTTGTACATAAAGCCTCACAAGAGGCTACCTTCACCTTCCTGCTTGGCATCACCACGCTCTTCGCATCCCACTTTCGCACTCACGTGCTTCCTTCACGACTAACGTTCAATACCAACGGCGTGCAACGGTACAGTATCCCATCGAGAACCCCAAAGATGCGCTTCTTCCAAGACTTTCGCTCAAAGCTGGCGCTGGCGCTAGTTGTTTTGCCTCTCGGTCTATCACACCCAGTCCGTATTCGCGACGTGTCTATCAGCGCAGCGCAGGTGCTGGCTGTAGCTCCAAGCTCCGGTAGCTGCGAAGGTGCACCCGCAGCCGGACAATGCCGCACGGCCGAGCAGGCAGCCCCGATGATTCTCAACTCCTTCCGCGCGTACGGCATCATCTCTCCTAACGAAATGGCTGCCATACTCAGCACGATCGCCTTCGAGTCGGGTGATTTCAAGTACGATCGGCCAACGAATGGCGAAGCCGGGAAAGGAACACGGAATATGCAATCGGCCGCCTTCAACATGAAATTCGCCACGTCGATCCCAGGGCTTGGTGAGAAGCTGTCACCGGTTATGACCGGTCCTCAAGGCCTCAGTGACCCCAATAGCATTCTCGAGCTGTTAACGGCTAACGACGCCTACTCATTTGGAAGCGCTAGCTGGTTTGAGAGTACACAGTGTGGTCCGACAATTAGGTCTGGCTTGGCTGGTGGCAGCTTAGCAGGCTGGCAGGCCTACGTTACTGGCTGTTTGCATGCTACACCGAGCACCGATAGGCAAGCTTACTGGCAACGGGCTGTCAACGCTTTGGGGGCCGTGTAGACGTCGGAGCAGGCAAGAGGTGGAACCTATGAGTTGACTTGCAGACTCTTGACAATAGCCGTTTGTAGAACAATAATGAGGACCTTGCTTGCATCAAACTATTAGCGTTTCAAGAACCCCACGTCCCAATCTTGAATTTTCCTGGCCGAATTCGGCAGCAATTTACTGCTTGCTTGTAGATTCAACCTCAACTTCTGTAAAATAGGAATCGGCAGTTGTAATTCTTCAACTTTCATGCTTTGCTGTTGTAGAGTCGAGTATGGGTTGTCGATTGGATGATACAAGATCTTCATTGCTCGTTGAGGTCTCTTTTGTAGTGTACTGTTCGAGTAATTGAGATCTGGCGATAACACCCAAAGCTATGATGTTGTTGATCAGCCTCTCTTCAACAAGAACATTATGAACCTCACCATTAGGGCGTCTGCCGAGTCTTCAATATTGCTACCGTGAGCCACGAACTTGTAGACAGCTTGACTATTGATCAGTTCGTGGATTTTGGCGCAGATAAGCCCTTGGACGTTGGGTTCGTCCCATTCTGCTCCTTCGCCAGTTCGAAGACACACACTCGACTTGTAAAGTCGTACATGCTGAAAGCTCCGACCGTAGAAGCCTAATACTGCATGGCATAAAACACATTCGACACGGGAATGGGGAATGTCATTTCCCTAAAACAGAATACACATCAATATGTACCCTTATATAAATGTCGAACGCCATGCCTGAAGCGCCCCACGGACTGAACGCCATGTTGGTGATCAGTGCGTTATCTGAGTAAAGCTAGTAACCCATCGCCCTAATTGGGCAGAAGGTTATCTAGCTTCGACAGATAACGTCCATAAGGGATTCTTTTTGGGGCAATTGTATCGGCGGATATGCCACTGATCCAACAAGGTGTGGAGACATGCCTCCTTCTTGTTGCCCTGGCTCACAGATATGCGAGTCTGTTCTTACGACTGGATCTGAGTAACATGCAAACCTACCTCAATTCCAGTGCAATCGCTGCTCGCCAGCCTGAAATGCATTGTATCCACAAACGCCGCTCCAGGCCTGGGTTCAAGCGTATTGGACGCTGCATAACCTTTGGCGGAGGCATCGGACGAGACCTCCACAGCTCCTTTGACGTCTGGCTTATGGCAGTGCCAAAAATCCATCATCTCAGCCCAATTCTCGCTTGGAAGATCCTTCCATGTGGACACCGTCTCTTTGACTATGCTTTTCTTACATGACTGACATGCCAACTCGGTTTCAGGACTCAATACCGATGCTGGCCAAATTGAAATCTCTTCTTCTTCTTGGTCACCTGGGCCTGTTCTCGCTTCGATATCCCCAGCGACCGGCAAGCGGAAGGAGAGCTCTTTGAGCCCCGTCGTTGGTGATGAACAGTCGATTCCGGCTACTGGACATGGTAACTCGAGCGTTGCGCTAACTCCGTCGTGCAACACGGAAAGATATCTTCTGTCGGCTGAGAGGTCAAACTTGGTGCTACCGTTGGCGACGGTTGGTAGAGATGCGAAGACTGTCACCTGCTGAATATTGAGCAGCAGCTCTGCGTAGAGCTCGGCCGATGTCATGGAACGCGCATGAGTGGCATGCAATTATAGAGCAGCTTCAGGCCGAGGTCACAAGACGGTCGATCTTGACACTCCTCCTAGCTAAGTACATAGAGTTGGAGTGCTATCATTAGACAAGAAGTACTCTTTTAATCCTTGAATAACAAGTACACGGTGTCGATCTCCCGTAGTGAATTATCTCCGAAGATAAGTCCGGGACAATGCGGGGAAGCTCTACCTAATGCTCTGTAACTTCTATCACATCGTATTTGACTACCTCCCCATTCCGGTCCTTGTATTTGAACTACGTAATAGGCACTGGGCCGTTAGCACCCCAGACATCTCGAGCTCGACATGTTCTCGTCCTTCACATCATTCTCTAATCCCCTGAGTTTTCTCTCCCGCCAGGCAGGCCCAGCTATCGATTTGGCACCTGTGGAAGTGCATGACGTGGAAACACAGCATGACAAGCGCTCAAGAACAATAAAACACTTGATCAAGCTGAACCATGCCAATCACTCCATACTATACCACAATCTACAATTCCACAATCACTTACCCCATATCCTGGGGTCAGCATACCTTCTCGAGGCCGGCTCGGAACATCTGAACGACATATATGAGCAAGAGGCCGACGGACTCGAGCCATGGAAGGACTCGCCAGGCGAAATATCCCGGCATGACTGGCGGGACTATCTAAGTCAACCAGAGTACCAGCGAGCATTCGTCGACTTTTTCGAGGATGAGCTTGTGCTCAATGGCTACGACTGGCGAAAGGTACTTGACGAATACCTTTTCAAGGGCAAGGAGCCGTTAGTCAACTGCCTCATAGGTGGCCTGGGACATCCACTCATACACCTTGGTTATGCTTTTGAACTGTCGAGCCGTGACTTAGCAATGGAAGCCCTCGGTTTGACCACAACATGCTACAGCTTCCTACATAGATACCTGGACGACGCTTCTTACACAAAGACCTCAACAAACAGCACCTCGTCTCCCCTAGACATTTTCCAACGTGTTCGGGAGGACCGACGCTTTGATGGCATCTATGACCGCCCTGGTACTGTTGATCTTCATCATCTTTTCGAGAAGCACGAGGACGCTATCTTAGAACACTGGAATGCATGGCATATCTCGAATCCTCGCAAGCAATTCGAAGACAGCCAGTACGCTGCTGTTGCTCTGCTTGTGGCAACCCACAAGCCCGGCAGCCAGTATGACTTTTTCCTTGTCCATTTGTTGACCTCAAGTCATGCAGTCCGGATTATCTTACCACTGATACCCGCCAAATTCCATATATCTCTTGTACGACAATGGTGGTTATTGACCCTCTCGTACTACATCGGACAGCTGAGACCGGTAATTCCCCTTGACCAAATCAAGGAATATGACCTTCAGAACAGAGACTGGGTCTGGATTGACAAGCAAGCTGTCGAAGGTAAACATTCAAAAGACCCGCATTACGTCAAGGCCCTCAGGGCCATTAAAGAGATTGCGAAAACGTGGGGAGATAGTGAGGAATTCTATCTCAGAGCAGCTGTTAAGTTTGGGGCGGAGTTTGGTGGATGGGGCGGTTTCGAGTGATGAGAAGACTTTCGTGGATGGCGTTCGGAGCCTACCCCTTTCATGGCTCCGCCATTCGAACCAAGACGAGAATCAAGGACACGGTGAAAGATGTATGTATGTGTGATGATAGGTCAAGAATTGGAAAGGAGTCTTTGGGCGCATTCACAGCATGTTGGCGACCGTTTGGAAAGCCTTTGCCCTGTGGAAACCCTTCAAAAATGTACAACAGGACTATGATATATAGCTATTGCGCTTTCGATGACACAATCCCTGTAAAGCGTGTCAGTGACCGGGCAAGCTGTATGGTCCAGTAAGATGCTCACTCTCTACGTCGGCAACGCTCTGCTGAAGGATCTGCTGCAGGTTCTTCGGGTTCTCCAGCTCTTTTGTAACTTTGCCAATAATGCTCTCAGCCAATTCCCTCTGCTGCCTCTGTTTGACCTGGCCCTCGTATCGAACCCATGAGTCGAGGACTTGCTTCGCTTCGGCAGCCAAAGCGGTTCTTTGTTCAAGTTCGAAGGCCTGCGATTCAAGCTTCGCGGTTTCCTAGAAGCTTTCGTATCAGTGGCCATCAGGACTAATTGTTGATGGGTAGATGCCCTACCTTCGAAACCTCGAACAGATTCTTCGTCACATCAATCACACTGCCCAACTGTTTGACGTTGTCAATTCTGTCCTTGACGGCTTTCGTCTGATCCTGCCTTGCCGAGTTCAGGATGCCCTTCATCTTATCGATCTGACCCTCAGCCCATTCCTTGTACATTGGTCCACCATATTTTCCAACGGCCCAGAATATGCTCAGCAAGGATAGAGCGACGATCGACTCCTCGTTGACGACGTAGATCTCATTGCTGATGGCAAAGATGGACAGCGCGGCGCCCGAGGATAGAATGGCGGTTTTAGAGACGAGCGAACTCCCGGGTAGAGAATCAATGATCGATTGAGCTCTCTTCTTGGGCTCTTCAGCTGGCACGTTGGAGGCATAGCGATTGGATGTAACGGAGGAGGATATAGCTGGAAGTGTACGTATTGGGACTCTGGGTCGGAGTTTTGCAGCGCCTGCGGGGATTAGCCGAATTCTCACGATGCGCAATGCTAAGCATAGACGCATCCTTACCGACTGCACTTCTTGCCAGTCGAGACGCCATCGTGGATATTCAATCTTGGTATCGTTGATTCGGAGCTCTGAGGAGTGAGATGAGGTACGATGTCGCTCCTGTCAGAGGCGAGGGCTGACTAGTTCCGGCCTTGGCATTGGCCAGCGGCTATACCTCTTTGGGTGCATTATCATAAGTCCTCACATCTACTCACAATGATCACTACGAAATCTCAATTACAACAATGCCAGCAACTGTATCTACGACCATAGCAGGAAAGAAGCGGAGAAGGGGAGATGGCGAGGAAGTCAATGATACTGAAGCGGCCATCCTGCTGTTAGAGCAACAGATCCTTGAATCGCGGAAAAACTACAACAAAATAGTCACCTTGCTAGACTATGCTAAGACCCCGGAATCACAGCAAGACAACACATCTAGTACTCTGGCCTTTGTTGCGCTTTGTCGAGTATTTTCAAAATTGATTGCACTCGGAAATCTGTCCAAGACCCGTCAGACGCCAGACAATGAGGCTGCGATTATGCAATGGTTGAACGAGCGATATACCGACTTCAAAGATATACTGCTGAAGGTCTTGTCCGGAAACGACATTAGCAGACAGAGCACAACCCTTACTCTACTCATGAGGCTGGTGAAAGCCGACGCCGAGCATTTAGACTTATCTGAGGAATCGATCTGGCGGTCCAGCACCTTTTCCAGCGTATTCAAAGAGCTCGTGCGTTCCGAAACTGCGGCAGATGCACGAGATGAGTTCACGTATAAGTATGTCAAGGAATTCAATGATGTCCGATTTTATACTTTCGCTTGCCTAAGGTAAGTTCCCAACCATGACAGTTGTCAAAGGTATATGCCTTAACGTGATTAGGAGAATTGCGATACAAGAGACATCTGAATTGGTTATCAACAACATTATCTCGATGCTAGCCGCTATAGAAAGTATGCCCGAGACCAAGGAGCAGCCTAGCAACTTTTTTCTCCGACCTCCATCAAAGCCAAAACGTAACCTTGACTCGCTGTCGGCACACAAAAGACAAGCACAAGAGGCTTGGCTGGCCGTACTTCGACATGATTTGGGCAAACAGCAACGCAAGACCATCCTTGGTTTGATGTCTCACCGTATTGCGCCTTGGTTTTTCAAAGTGGAATTGTTGATGGACTTTCTGACCGATTCATTCAACCAAGGTGGTGCGACTTCATTGATGGCGCTCTCTGGACTATTCTACCTCATACATGAGAAGAATCTCGACTACCCGCAATTTTATCATAAACTCTATTCATTACTTGATGACGATATGCTCCATTCAAAGCATCGATCACGGTTTTTGCGACTTCTTGACACCTTCTTGTCATCCACGCACCTTCCGGCAGCTCTCGTGGCCAGCTTTCTCAAAAGGCTGTCTCGTCTGTCACTGAATGCACCCCCTGCAGCCATTGTCGTTGTTGTCCCTGTTATCTACAATCTCCTCAAAAGCCATCCAGCCTGTACTTTCATGATTCATCGAACAGCAGAGGGACAAGACGGCGAGGATCCATTCTGCATGGATGAGAAAGACCCTACCGAGACAGACGCCATCGAGAGTAGTTTGTGGGAGATCCATACGCTGCAAGATCACTACCATCCCAATGTGGCAACTATTGCCAAGATCATATCCGAACAGTTTACGAAGCAAGCATACAATCTTGAGGACTTCTTGGATCATTCATATGATAGCGTAAGTCTGACGAAGGTCTGATGCCATCTGGAAGACCACGTACTAAACGTGTTCGTAGATGCTCAATGCCGAATTAGTCAAAGATATCAAGAGGCCCCCAGAAATCGAATACTACATCCCGAAGAAGATCTTCACAAATTACGGAGTGGGTGCTGAACAAGAAGACAATTTTCTGACTGGGCTCTGTCAATTCACATAACGTATAGTCCGCCTGGCAACTACGTGTCTATGAACCGCTCACAAAGGCCCAGAAGCCCGATTCCATAGCTTCTATGAGCTCGCCGATTTGCATAACAGTTCAAGATATTCGATGCCGCTAGAGATTTGGTCCACTAGAGATTTGGTCCACTAGAGCAGTACCAAGTACTTTGGCAGCTATAGTGAGATCCGAGTATATCAGCGGATCTTCAACACTCCCTGTAATGAAATAAGGTACTGCAATCCCATCGTGCTGCCATTTTGCCCCAGAGAGAAATGGAGCTAGGGTTGTATGAGGGCTGTCTGCATACGGCGACGGGGGGGCTGAGCAGCTTGGTGAACAAAGAGTCTAACCGCCCAGAAGGCAGCCAATGCATCGTCCACAGCTGAGCCGGTGTCGATGTCAAAATCCTCCCTCCAACGGTGTTCCAGGCAGTACAGCTGTAATCTCAAAGTGCGATGACTTGAGCCTTAGGATCGTCAAGTGCCGGGTATTCCATTTCCGATTGTCCATGTCCAGACCAGTCCTATAGAATCATCTTGCATACGCGCCTCTTCCTACGACTTCCCCTACTAAGCGATGCCGCTGAAGGATCTACTGAAGAAGAGAGACAAGATTAGAGAAGATGGCACGGATAAGCAGGCTGCGGCGCCGGAGCCGTCGCCCACGGAATTCACTTTCATGCGCAGCGACACCAACACCCAGGAGCTAATCCAGCCTCCATTCTTCCCCGAAGAAGACAAGCCGCCTCCTCCTAGCCATGACCATCACGGCTCGAAGCTCGTATCCCGCTTTCGCAGCTCGTCCAATGCGTCTACCACCTCTAAAGCCTCCAGTAAAGGCGAAAAGCGCCTGTCCCACAGATTGCATCTTCGGTCCGCGTCACGCGCTTCTAGTTTTAGCTCCATTATTCCAGAAGACCTACCGTCTATCGAAGATGGCGCGATCGGGAGCGAAGAAAAGGAAGCGAAATGGGAGGAGAGGGCGACTATCCTGGCAAAGGAGAATCCGATTACGCATCACCCGGCAGCTGTCACCACGGGAAACTCAGGCTTGGGAAGTCGTGGCGATAGCTTGAGCAGACCACAGATCACCCGCAACATCAGCGATGCGAAGGGCGATGTAAGAGTTGGCTCAGAGATTCGCGGGATCTGAGCTGATGAAGTAATTAGGAAACGATTCAGGAAGCTATCAGGCTTCACGAAGTTGGAGGTACGCAAACAACCGGGGAATGGCAGTCAATGCGAAACACGTCTCTAGGGAAACATGACTGACCGCGTTTGCGCATCAGATCTTGAGCGGTCAACAGCAATGTTTGGGCGCTTGGCCGAAAACAACGCCATGGCGCAGATTCTGTACGGACTGGCACTCAGGTTTGTCGCCCAACTCCGATTATCCTAAACAACATTGCTTATACCAATACCCAACCAAAGGCACGGCTGGGGCACACCGCCCAATCCCAGTCTGGCAATCACCTACCTCTCCCAAGCCGCCTCCAACTCCGCGGCCATCGAGTCCCAGGCCCTCCACTCCGGTATGAAGAAAGGCGGCGCTGCAAAGGGTGAGCTCGTGCTCGCAATGTACGAGCTGGCGAATTCCTTCCGGCATGGGTGGGGCGTGGACAAAGATCCAGTGGCAGCGAGGAGCTACTACGAGACGGCGGCGAATCTGGGCGACACGGATGCGATGAATGAGGTCGCGAGGTGTTACGAAGAAGGTTTCGGGGGTAAGAAAGATAGGGTATGTCCCGTTCAATCACAATCGCAATATACATGCCCTATGAGAGATACCTGCGCACGGAATTGCTCCGTATTCGGACTCAACGATTCGTACACTTGATGATAGGTCGCTCTGGCCGATCACGCCTCGAGCACCCCGTCAATGTGTAGATTCCGCTACCACGGCGATCAACGACCTGCTGAAAAGAAACTCCACCTATCCCATCTCCAAACCCGCTCATCACCTTTCACGTTGGGCAGCAACACCTACTCCACTCCGAAACTGAGGCTGACTATCGCTCTTCGCCAATAGTATACCGCAGCGAAATACTACCGCTTAGCCGAAGAGCACGGCCACAAAACGTTGGGCAATTCATGGTACGTTTGCCCGGGTTCTCTTCCCATTCACGCGAATGCCCAAGATGGCTTCGAAGGCTTTCTAAGCTTATCTCTGAATATTCGTTTATCACGTTATGGCCTGGAGAAGTCCAGCCTTGCCGGCAACGGCGCGTTTCATCCCGTCTGGTTGAGAGTGGGACGATTGGATGGGCGCTATCCGTCCTTGGAGCGGTGTGCGAAGGTCCTTGACGGCGCGAGCGAGGCGAGATCCCGATCACGATAGTAAAGTGGGAAGCTAACAGAGTGATGGTGATTGCAGGATCTGGAAAGACAAGTACACGCCTAAGGAATAGTGTTTGACGATGAAGGCATCATGCAGGTACGATGTTGTTGAAATCCTGGGGTGGTTGCTTTAGCTGGCTTTTTGGATAGCATATGCCGTCTCTGGCGGTCAAGCACGTTCTCGGTGCTGTCATTTTGTACCGATCATCGTGACACTCGTTGATATCTACTCGTAGGTACGCAATTTTGGGAAGTTTATCTCGAAAAGAATTGTTGCTATTCTGGTGACTGTCGATCAGTCGGCTCTTCTTGCAAGCCTGCCACAGGGCCCCTGCCAACATTTTCCCAGAAAAGCCAAACCGCCAAACCGTTCATCCAGATCCAAGATGGCCGATCCGATCGACTGAATTAGACCTCTCCATAGAACCATTCGCTGTAAACGTTGGCACTGGCCTTCAGAGCCAGCAGAGCCGGAAAGAGCAAAGCGCTGCGCTGCGTCAAACTTCGTAAGAGTTGAATCGTTCGTTTGCTCGTAAAACTCATATCCGCCACGCCATCGACTACCGTGCCACATAGAAGCCTCCATAATAGATAGGCAAATCAAGTACAGAAAATCGTAGAAACCGGTCCTCCGGAATCGGTAGGCCAAGAAGTTGGAAAGTGATAGAAATGAATCCTCCACTCATTACAAGCCGCCCCGCTAAGTCGCAAAGATTGTGGGCTTTACAACCTGATCGCTCTGAACCTCCGATTGAACCTATACGGTATCGCTAAACGTCAAAATTGTGAAATCGTCATTGCTATACTCGCCCTTGCGGGATGTCTGTGAAGTATGTATCTGCGTGCTGAACGCGTCTGTAGTCTCTGGTCGTAATGATTGCGAAAGGAAAATCGTAGACTTCATAAAGTCAATATCTGGGCTGCGAGGCTGTCGTGATCGTCGTGACTAGCCGAGAAGCTCCCCATTGTCCAGTCTCGCGGTGCCGGAGTTGCACTCTGCGACCATGCGAGCGAAATCCCGTACCACGTTTGCAGGCACCTCATCCCACATCAAGGAGCGGGTGTAAACTTCGGCGGCAGAGCCTTGCTTGTCTTTGCGCATGGCTGCGAGCGCTGCTCCAAGGTTTCGCCTATGCGAGGGCGCACTGGAGGATGTGGGTTCGTCGAAAAGCTCGTCGGAGGTGAGATGGTTGTACTGGTTTGCAGACATAGCGAAGACGTGATCTCGCTGTTGCTGCTTACTTGGAGCAGTAAGCTGGTGGTGCAGTGTCGCAAGCGGACTCTTGGAAAGACCAGCAAACTCGGAGGCGCTAAGTGTTGTCTTTGGTGGGCTCCGAGATGACGGCTTCTTGACAGTGTCGACGTTCTGGCTCTGTGGTTGTGTGATATGAGCCGGTTGAAGTCCGGCATCTCTGTAGATGTTGTCCAGAACGGCCGCGGAAGCAACTCGGACGTCTTCGGGCATCCGCGGGATTGAGGCTATTGAGGCTACCGTATTGCTGGAGGCGACCCAAGCACCGCAAAGCAGCAACATGAGAAGGAGGCCAGAAGTGGCCGTCTTGTCATCGTCATCGTCCTTGGTCGAGCTCTTTGCTTTCTTAGGCAGAACCACGAGAGAGGTTTCCTGCTTGGGTTCCGTGTCCAGGCCGTATTCGTTGACCATCGAGAAGTTGTCCCAGGGGCTGCTCTCCATGGTAAGGTGGTCAAAGTCAGAAAAGTCGGCGGAGAATCCGGTGGAACTCGGGACTGCTGACATCGATGTGCTTTCAAGCCTCTGAGCCTGTTCGGTCAGAAGTGCGTTCTTCTTGCGGAGCTCGGCCGTCTCGAGCGTATGGCAGCGGATCATCTCCTCCTTCTCCATCATCATTTCATCAATATATTGCTTATATTGCTGCTGAGTGGTCTGCCAGCTGTTTCTTTGCTGCTCCCACTCCTGTTCGCGCAGTCTCATCTCGGTCAAAGCTTCCTCCAGCTCGCTCAGGACCGTGCTAGTGTGCTTCTTCTCTTCTTCTAGCCTCTCGGTGTGCTGCTTCTTGCGTTGTCTCGAGTCTAGGCTAGCAAAAGGGTTAGCTACGGTGAATTGGAAGAATGAGGTGGGAGCTCACGCTGCTTGCCGATTTCGCAAAAGGCGCTTCTGTTGCTTCAACTCCTTTATCTCCTGCTCATCGGTCGTCTGCGTGATGAGCTGATCTATGGTGCGCAGCGTTCGCTCGGCAGGGATTTCGAAGCGGGCGTTCTTTTTTCGTATCCCATCTCGCCGTAACAATGGAGGGTTGGCGTTGAACATGGGACTTGTCAGAGTAGGATGCTTGGGCACGGACTGAAGGTCGAGATGGTCGTTTGACGAGTTGGACATCCAATCTTGCGCCGACTGAGGCGAAGCGGACAAAGCGCTGTTGGATTGGGACAGAGCACCAGGCTCAACGGGCAGTCCTCCATACATTTGCGACTCCAAATGTCGAACGGGCTCGTGAGCAAAGGCTAGCGCATGGTTTTTGGTATCATAAGCAGGATAGATGCTGTCGTAGACGGGAGTGGGCGTCAAAGATTCGGGGGTGTTGTGCGATTGCCAAGCGGGGTGTCCAAATGGCTGGGCATGAGAGACATCGGGATGAGAGTAGGTCTGAGGGTCGTGGTCGAGGAAGAAATGCGCTGGATCAGGAGCGGCCTGATAGGAAGGAAAAGCGACGATACGGCCGGTCCTTGGAGAGTACATGGGGCCGGGGTGGGGAAACGAGGGGGGGCGGTGGTGGTGCGTGGCAGCGGGAGGCATGAGGGAGGGATCGTGGCAGTCGAGGATATTGTCGTCGAGGACGGTGTCGGTGTCGGAGTCTTGATCGAAATGAGCTTGGGGGGAGGAAGAGGCTAAGGTGACATGTGACGGGGCTGGGTTGGGGTTATTGTAGTAGGCCAGGCGAGCCATGGAGCATGGAGCAGCCGATGATTTGTTGACGTCGCGAATTCCCAGAACAGGCGGTGAGTGGGTGCGTGATGGGCGATGGATGGGCGATGGGCGATGGGCGATGGGCGAGAGCGGGGATCTTTCCCACACGCCGTTTCGCCCTAGCTTGGCGGGAGAGAGGCTGCTAACCTGCTTGTCCTTGATCTGCGCGACCGCGATGCCCTTTGAGGTACACTCTATTCTTATGAGCTCACTAGGCCCAGATGCTCCCTGGCCAAGTGACAGGAATAGTGCCTTCAAGCTTGCAAATGATATTGACAATCCCCGATTCGAGGTTCGAGAATATCCAACGTCGGCACTTGTTCAGATCACGACCTTCAATGATCCACGACAACGTACGGTGATGGCGACGGAGCGAGGCCGGGTCTTATGACGGGAACCGGGGGACACTGTCGAGCCCCAGAAATAGTTGGGATCCCAATGCCGCCGAATGCTAGGCAGCTTCTCCTCCGATGTTATCACGTTATTCGCTTTGCGATGCACGCTTTGGGCCACGGCGCGAAGAAACTCTTTTCCCTGGGCTGCGATGGGACTGTGCAAGGCGATCCGTCCCGGCGTGCAAGTGGACGTCTGCACCCTGCACCCCAGTCGCCTGCACTTCCCACTACGGTCTGGGATCGATCCCAGGCTCGGCAATGATACGAAGGAGTGCTGAATGCCTAGCTAGGGCACTCTTGTCGGGGTGTCAGGTTCCGGTAAGCAGATGATGTGACTCGCGTGGGATGTCGGGCGGCCGGTACGAGTCCGCCGTTGGTGCGTTCCCTGGCTCGAGTCTATCAGCGAAACAGCGTTCTGGAGACGTCGGAGGTAGAGGAGCGTGAGAGGGCAGGAAGGGAGTAGGTGCGAGGCTGGCTATTGGCAGCCTTCCCGTGGCAGGATTGGCCTCTTGACTCCAAGTGATTTAGGGTTGGGCACACCTGCAGAATGCTGTAGCGCGACGAGGAGCATGCGGCAAACCAACGGCCTAAGTACTAATACCTGCCATTCAACCTACTTCCACGCCCCCGCTGCCTGGCGATTCGATGCCGTGTTTGCATCAACCAGCAATACGGCATCAGTGTGTGGTGTTCAGTTGAGGGAAACATGGTATGAGTGCTCGAATGGGGATGGCGGCTGAAGACAGAACCGATCAATCGAGCAAGCTTCCTGCATCGATTGGTCGAGGATCCATCTACCCCAAACCGCCGCTTTTCTCCATTACACATCGGCAAACAGGGCATCCTCAGCATTGGCTTCTGCCATGGCCATGATTGCTCACTTGCTCTTGGACGTTCACATAGACCAGCCGCTGTCGATGTTATTCTTGCGAAATGTGAAAAGGCAAGACACCATCGCTACCCGACCGTCATCTGTGTCCGGACGGTAGGTGAATCTCCGCACCCAAGATCCGAGCCCAGAGACCATGTTCCTGCTTGTTCGCCCCTGCTATGAGGTTGAGTCGAGGCTCAGGACCGGATCATACTCCAGCCTCTAGGTTGACAGGTCTGGCCGACCACGACGGTGGTCAATTTCGGGACACCAAGCCAGCGATAGAGTCGGCGATCGTTGGTATCAGCGGCATGGCACGGAGTAGATCTCGGGTAAATGTAGAAGTATACGTGACTATTTTATGCGGACCCGTACAGTAAAGTAGCCAGACCATCAAAGTGGCCCAACAGGCTACAACAAGGTGCCCGTCTCTTCCATTCGCGTCCCGCAATCCCGTTCCGGGTTCCGGGCCGTAGAGATCTGTGCTCATAGCACCTGGCTTTTACTCTACAGCATCTGCCATAGAGTAACTTGCCCTGCTAATCCAGAAACGAATTAAACCTGCGACTCATCAACAGCGACCATGGATAAGCACAGAAATATTGGAATACGAATGGTTCGGTGATCACATGACCTTGTTGTATAAGACATCGTAGCCGGTGTAGGGCCAGGGGCACTTTGTGAAGCCTTGGTATCCGAATTCCCTACCTCGTGGAATCGAGAGAAACCTTGCCAAGCTGCTGCTCGATCTTTCGACTATCTCATTCGGATAGAATCGCCCTGCTTTCCCTCATAGGTTTCTCAACCCATGGGTGTGAAGCGGAGCAAAGTTTATAGTCGTGCCCAAGTGAGATGGCTATCGCCTTCCACAATCACCCTACTCCAAGCATTCTAACCCACAGCCATAAGCATCACGGTCTTCTACCATAACGCCTTCAATGTCATGGGCGTGAAAGAAAACCTCTATCTTGCGTCCTGATGTCAAAGGCCTAAGCTAGAATATGTGCCCCGATGAAGTCGCAAGTAATCAAGGGTATCAATGGCTGTTCGTCAGACGCGCGCCGCTGAGAGCATCAAGAATTTCCACACTCAAGAGAAGTGGTATAAGCATGTGTAGCGCACTCACCGTTAACACGTTTGGCCGCTGTCCTCTCCAAAGCCGCAAAGTTCCTACACTGCATCTCCAATGTTCCACCACATACCTGTCCTGACGCTTTGAACGCCATCAATCTTTGGTATTCTAGAGCAGCCGATCATGTTGTATCTTACCATTGTTGATCTAGTGAGAGACGTCACAATCGAGACCGGTAATTGACTGAAAGTCCATGTGATTACTACCTATGCTATTTACTTCTGCCTCTTCAATAATCCGATGAAGGAGCGACCATCGACGCAAAGGAGAGCCACCAAGAAGGTGGTAGAAAGCTACACCCTGTAGATGTGCTTTGACAGCTTGATGATCTGCCATGCCAAATGAGCGAAGGACGTCCAAATACCGACAAAGGCTTCGTAATTCGGCCACTAGCTAGCGAAGAACGCCTTGGTAGCGGCTGGGATGATCCCACAGAGCGAGCACGAGGCCCATGAGTCGGAAAATCCGAGAGCTGAGCTGGCCAGAGTCAGCAACACCGAGGGAAGATCTAGCCTTTAACTATCCAAATGGCGCTACATCTAGAGTTGAACATAGTCTTCTTGTTGGGACAGAGACGGAGCCTCGTGGTCATTGGAAACATCCATCATGTGTTCTTCAAGACCATCCGAGTCAACGTCTTCGCTGTCTATGGCGTCGAAATCCTCTTCCTCACTTGTCAGGTCGTGTTCGCTTTCCGTCGAGGTTACAGCTGGATTGTTAGTACCTGCAGCATTAGCAGCGCGCTTTCGAATTTGACCGGCTCTGTCAACATGCGGCAGCCGGCACTTCTTATTACGGCAATTGCCTGTATTAGCATAGTTGGGACACTCATGAACATGCCGCTCATTACAAAGTTTCCCTTTCCCACAATATCCAAGGGTAGCGAAGTCTTTACAGACTGGGGCTGACGGGTTCACCCGAACGTGTGAATAGCGGCATGTAGGGTTTGAACATGTCCCGCGCAGAAAATGGAGACAAGCGGGCGCCCGCTCCGGTATAGCATCATGCGACAGATCACAGGAATCGCCCGCTGGGCAGGTACCTTTCTGTAGATATTCCTTGCAAATGGCGACAGTGGCGGGGTTATGGACGTATGGACAGAGTGGTCCTTTTATACAATGACCTAGAGGACACAGAGTAACGTCAGTACTGTCAGCAGTGCACATCATGCTATCAAGTAAGGGATCAAGGCCTTATGGGTTAATTGGAGCTCTAGAAAGGATTACCCGTGGCTGTAAAGCTTCTGCATTCTCCGGGCATCTTTCTGATGCGACCTGCCTCCCTAGATCCCGGTCAAACACAATTTCCATGATTCTCACAGTCAAATTCCTCCGCTTCTGGTTCAAAGGGTCTCCGGGACAAACTCACTTCTTCGCCGTAACAATACCAGACCGATATAGATTACCGTTCTTACTGCGATGGAAGGTAACATCGCCAACGTTTGCCTCCTTGGGGGTTGAATGTGCCAACTCGGAGATACCTACGGAGGGTCAGGTCATAAGTAAGAAAAGGATTATACTGGATATCGTACCTCGAACCCGTAGGAGCTTGCTGCCGCCGTTTTTCACGATGAAGCTTAGGCCGTTGATATACACTTTGTGAGCTAGAGGAGCTACAGACGACGAATGGGATGGTTGGCTGAGGTTCAGGGTCTGAAGGTGTCTCTGGATCTTCGCCTTTTCGATGTGCTGTGCTTGGAAGGCGCTCTGTCGCTTCGATTCCCTCATAGCCTTGTCGCGGTTCTCAGTATCCTTGTCGTATATAGTGGAACTGATGAGCTGCATGTGCCGATCACGCTTGCTAACCCAGCTTGTAGAGGGTGGCCCAGATTCGGTCGCTGGAGGACCATCGTCAGGGACCATTGATTTAGCAGCTACAACAGTTGCTCGTTGTTGAACTGCTCCGGCACCAGGTCTCCGCTGTCCTGCATTATTAAGTACGAGGGTCCGGTGTCTATGGGGGTTGTTAATTCTTCCACGGTGATCGATCCGAGTATATGGCGCCAGCCGGGCCGGTTTCCATGACCCGGTCTCAGCACGCCCAGTCTCACGGTTGAAGGTGAAAGCAGTCGATGGGCGTACGGGACCTGGCTGATGTGGCAGATCTGAGCGCGCGTGTGTTTTGTGGATGTTGATTTGACCTATGACGGTCAGCTTCGTCTTCTCAAAGCCTCTCCAACTCTTGCCTGCGAGTTGACTTATTCTTGCGAGAAGATCTTTGTCTTCAGACATGTTGTAGGGAGATGACTCAAATCTTGTTCGCAAAACGATGTTGAAGTAGTTGCCCGTGGAGACAGTGTTAAAAAAGTAGGAGCACGAAGTTGTTACAGTCAAGCAAGAGCAAGTGAGGCGACTTAGCGGCGCTAGCACGTATCCGGCTAGATACCTCAATATTCCAAATGTGGTTCACCCCCCGCAACTTTTGAAAATCAAATTTTTTTTTCGACCCGGAATTGCAAATATCACTAACCCCTCAACACCAACGCTATTTTTTGATCAAATATTGCTCTTATATAGAATTATAATGTTTATCAATACTGTTGTAGATTTTCAAGATCTTAAATCAACTTGCGATCAAAGTTATATGCGTAATTGTGATTTTGAACACTTCGTCTCGACACATTTTGGGCACTCCTATCAAGCTCTACCAAGCTCCATCAAGTCTTTATCAAGCTCTTACCAAGTTCTTATTAAAAAGTTTTCGCACAACAATAGCTAAACAACATCGCATCTACAATGCTCAAAATTAAATTTGCTCAATAGACACGTTATTAGTAGTAGTTAAACCAGGTTTTTAGTAATTTAGATGCGTTGATGTTGAGGGGTTAGTGATATTTGCAATTCCGGGTCGAAAAAAAAATTTGATTTTCAAAAGTTGCGGGGGGTGAACCACATTTGGAATATTGAGGTAAGGTGTCCCAATACGGTATTCCACAATTGTAAAGAAGTGATCCGACCGAGTACATGAATCCGGTGATTGCTTTCACGCAAGCGCGATAAACTCTGGTAAAGACGCACTGGGTGCTGCGTCCAGCTGCTACTTTTTGACTTTGCATGTAATAGCGTTCGTTTGAATAAGATCTGGTCGCTGGATATCATATACATCTATCATTGGCTATGGTGGCAGTACGTCCACCATCTCCTCATCCTCTTCATCCTCAGCACCCTCAAAGTCTGTAATCCCTTCCAGCCCTTCTTCCGGAGCTTTCTTAGCTTTAGCTTGCGCGTAAGCCTCGTAAGCACCCTTCTTGGCATCCGGCTTTAGCTGCCAATTGTTCGCATAAGTACCCGACCTTACTAGATGAGCAACTATCTCGAGTGTCTCTTTTAAATAAGCCGCAGGTTGTTGAAGTTGCTGTATTAGCGCCTTCATCCCCCAGTACTCGAACTTATGGAAGCAGTTATAGATGAGGTCGAGAAGCTCATTCTGTGGGATACGTGCAGCCTTCAGTTTCTGTGACTTCTCCGCCTTCTTGTTATTGGTTTTCTGTGGTTCGTCAGTCCTCTTCTGATCTACTAGGGTGATACGAACAATGAAAGTGTCAAAGGAAGCTCCTGCCCTAAGGGCCGTCGTCCCACCCCTGGAAGCGGTAGTAACTAATCCTTCAATGAGTTCTAGCTTTGGCTTCATCTTCTTTGCTGCTTCTTCAGCTCGTTTTTCCATAACCTGCTTGTAATTTACATTGTCAACTGGAGAGCAGCTTATCTCCTGCTTGATCCGTCCCGCTAGGGCAGTCTGTTCTGATTATGCAATGTCAGTAGTACACTCGAAAGGCCCTAAACCCGAGCTTACTTGGAATGCCCTTTCTTCCTTGCCCTCTCCGGGGCTTGTCTATACCATGAGGACGTTGGCCCTGGTGTATGAGTCGTGACCCAGCAGAAACAGTGGCACCGCTATTACTCGGGACACTAGCACGTTGTCTCGAAGAATAACCTGGTAGATCTTTTTCACTGAAGACAAAAGTGTTTGCTGGCTTTGAGTCTGTGACTTGTAGAACGTATTCCGCAGGTAACACGTCTTTCCTAGCTACATCCGGGAAAAGGAGAAGGCTCAGCTATTGTAGGTCCGTAAGCATAATCATCCACGACACGAAGCTTGACCCTCGTTGCTCACTCGGTTGGGTCTGTCGAAGCTGCCCTCGACTCTAACGGTTCCCAGCCTGATCTCCTCATTCTCGTCCAGCTGCGACCAACTCTCCCATAAGTATGGTGGTATGCGCGTGAGGTATAGCCCTCGTGCGGCGTTACTAAAGTCAAGATCGCCGGCATCTTCGTAGATGTCGTCATCGGCTGTAGGTATATCCATCAGATCTGCCTCTTGGTTCACAATTGCACCTGTCCCATTAACGTGTTTGATGTCCGGGTCGGCTTTAACGAACGGGACTGATGCCCCTTGTAAAGTAGCCATCTTTTGACGTCACATGCGGTAGTTCAGAGGAAGTATTTCGAGTGGCTCTCGGTTCCTGGTGTTCCTAAAGTCCAATAGGTGACAGGCTAGGAGTTGCGTCACGCACAGATAACACAACATAGAGCTGTCACAAAGGGCTGAACAGAAGCCTCGATCCGCCTAAAGCGTTTCAACCGCCTTTGCCGCCTGCCGCTGCCGCCCAACCCTTGCCAAATGCCAAGCACAAGCTATCTGCTCGTAATAACATATTTCCATCATCACCAGGGGTTATATCAAGATAGATCTTGATTCAAGCCTGAAGGACGCGTTTCTCAAAGGACTTTGATAACAAGAGGCATGTCCTTGGCTTAAAAAGTCGGGCCAACCAAACGGTCCTCCCTCACCTCGATAGCTCCATCATGGCGTCCACAGCAGTAATCTCAGCTTTGGCAAAGCTTCAAAATTCCTCCGCCTCGCAGCATGATAAATCATCTGTCTACAACGACCTCATTTCTACGGTTATCTCTGACGATGCAGGGAACACCTCCGCAGCCGACCTGAACGCCATTATAGATTCGGTACTTGGTGAAACTTTAGGCATAGTAACAGCAAGACCATTACTCAACACAACTATTCAAGCTATCGGTTCCCGCAAAAACACTAGTGACAGGATTGTGGCTGGTGCTCATGCCCTGCAGGCTTTAGAGCCAAGAGTGGTCTCGTTCGAGGAGCAAGATGCCATGATAAGAGAAATACTCGCCGACGCTTATCAAGAGAACGACGACTTCCAAGAAGCAGCGAAAATGCTTTCCGGAATCCAACTCGAATCCTCGCAACGTACTGTCTCGGATGATTCCAAGGTCAAGACATGGATTCGAATTTGCCGACTATACCTAGAAGAGGACGACACGACCAGTGCAGAAGCCTATCTCAACCGCGCAAAGAATTTACTGTATAAAGTCCAGAGTCAGGAGCTCAATCTGCAATTTCAACTGTCCCAAGCCCGCATCATGGACGCTCGACGACGTTTTCTAGATGCCAGCCAGGCGTACCACAACTTTAGCTTCTCCCCAATTTTAGAGGAAGGTGAACGTCTTCGTGCCTTATCTTCGTCTATTGTTTGCGCGATCTTAGCTCCTGCGGGTCCTCAGCGATCGAGGACACTGGCGAAGCTGTACAAGGATGAGAGAGCGCCGCAGATGGATGAATTCGGCATCCTCGAGAAGATGTTTTTGAACAGACTCCTGTCTCCTATAGAGGTCTCTAAATTTGCAGACAGACTCGCGCCCCATCAGCTAGCGCAGACCGCAGATGGCTCGACAGTCTTAGCGAAGGCGGTCACAGAGCATAACCTACTAAGCGCTTCCCAACTTTACGAAAATATTGCAATAACCGAGCTTGGCTCATTGCTAGGCCTGGCTCCGGCAAAGGCCGAGGAGTACGCGGCTCGTATGTTGGAGCAGAGCCGGCTCACAGGTCGTATCGATCAAATCGACGGTGTGTTATTCTTCGATGGGCGCGAAGGCAATAGCGAAAAAAGTAACGGAGGTCAAGCCAATGGAACAGTACGACGGGACTTGAGAACATGGGACTTCAAGGTTCAGGGGATCGCGGAAGAGGTGGAGCGTGTTGCGTCAATGATACAGGTTCAATATCCGGTAAGGTTTCCTCGACCTTGGTAAGTTGTGGCTAAGACCAGTTAGGACCTTATGGCACATTGAGCTCTTGTAGTCTGACCATGGAGGTACGCGGCAGTATCCAAAATTGGATTCCCCATCGGACATGGCGCTTCATCATAGCTTTCAAGGATCGACACTTATGAAACCCAATTAGTTACTTCAAATTTAGAGGTTCGAGAAAGTTCCGAAGTGGAATAGAAACAGATCAGGTACTAAGTCGTTCGATTCGGAGTAAAATTGGCCAGGCAGACAACTTTCGTCTAAACCAGGAATTGGCCTGCTTGTTTCAGAGACCGCAACAACGACAAGTGGTGCTCAATGGTTGGCTGTATACTGCTAGAGCTTAAGATTGTCAGAACGTTGTTTCGGATCGCCGGTCACTGCGTGTGACGACTTACAGATGGCATAGTGCTGTAAGCATTATATGCCATGACGATCACTTTGCGTGAGCTTCCCAGCATAGCGAGTATGACTCCATTTAGCATTACTGGTTTCATATGAAGTATGCTCACCGAGAAAATATCGTCGACAAGTCGAACCATGGAATCCAGGTACTTCATGAGGGTAGAGGTGAAGATGGTCCTGTCAAATCCAGCTCAAAGGTTGTGCTATCAATTGCCGGATGGCAAAGCCTCACTAAGGCACAATCTTTACAATTCCTAATCAACGATTCATAAAACAGAAGTATCCGTCTTGTTTTGCTGTCCTATCCTCAACCCCTAGTTCCTGCATCCGCTTGGCAGTGCTGTTTCCAACGCATAGACCGATTGTTATTACAGAATACGCAACCATACAGGCTCCACAGTGTATGATTATCCACTTGTACCTTTCCAAAGCACGATACTAAGACTTGTTCCTGCACTAGTTGGGCAAGTGAAACATGCCCCAACCCTTTCAAGAGTGGGAAGATTCCAAACGTGCGAGTGCTACTATCTGGTCGTCACCGAATTCGTGACCAGGTTCCATAGCTCTCTTGACCTCAAGACCAAGATACCCGTCAGCATCAGATCCGTATAGTTCAATAAGAACAATTATTGAGGGGCCAAAGACTAATCAAGCCCCGAAAGTCTTATTAACAATCGCGTAAGATGTGACGATCGAGTAGTCCCCTCGTCTATGAACTCTTCAACGCAGATGAAGAGCTCACCATTGTCGAACGCAAGTGTCCTTCTGCCTTATGTAAATGCAAGCCACACGCTTCACTGAGTGACCAGCAGGATCTCTGAAACCTCTGACGAAGCTATGACCGCGCTAAACAATGCATCTTGAGGATAACTCATCCACCGTGTCATGAATAGAGACGCGTTGTGTGATTGATATTCTTCTCCTGCCTAGGTTCTATCTTGATCTTCAAACATCTAATGTACGTATACCTTCAACTCCAAAGCGCTCGAAATGACAATAGAATACAATTTGCGACTGGCTCCGGCTAGACTTGCAGATAAGTTGATGCGCTAATTTAAGGATGACGTACTTTAATCAGATCCTGGATTTTCACTACATGTAAATACTTTAGACTCTTTCCCCGCAAACCCCGTTTCGACGCCTAGAACGGAGTTTGTGCCTAACCTATCATCTCACATCGACTGTCATAGAACGAACATTGAAACAATTATGTCGCACCCTTCAGAAGATCAGAAGAAAGCTATCTACGAAGGTCTCTCCGATGACCAGAAGAAGAAGCAGAGCTATACGGAATGGGCCAAAGATGCCTACAACAACCAGTATGAAAACTGGATGCCTTGGATTGAAGACAAGTACCTGGCCTGGTTCGGCACAGACAACAAAGCGTCATATGCAACCAAAGGTACGTCGCTGTGCTTTGCTTTCCTTTACCCCTTGGGACCAGAGCTTTGCGCGCGCTCTTGCTGATCTACGTTCTACAGATGCGCTTGATAAGACCAAAGTCACCGGCATTTCGCAGGTCGACAACCTTCAGGATGGTGTGAACAACCTGGTTGGCGGTCAAGTTGGGAAAGGTGGGCTACTCGCTCCCCTAGGAAACGCGGTTTCGAAGGAAGGCATCAACCGTGCTGAGCGGGGCGGGAAAGACGAAAAGGGGACCTATGGAGGATCTGCAGCCTCAGTCACAGACCCAGTGGCAAAGAATGCGCAAAGTGCTGGACAAGGATTAGTTGGGGGCGCACAATCGGCAGGTGGCGCTGCTGCTGACGGTGCGAAAGGTGTGGGTGGGTATGTCAGTGGGATGTTTGGTGGTGGAGGGAAGAAGACAGAATCTTGAAGGAATTCTACTTGACGACTAGCAATGATCAGAACGCACTGTCTAATGTTTTGGTTTGAATATAGGCTAGATAGTAGATACATGCTTTAAGAATAGGAGGGTATATCCTTTCGTCTAGTAATAAGCTAGCCATTAGGGGGCGCGGGTGCGCTTGTAGAGACCCTCTGCAAACATCTCCTTTTTTTCGCAGTTATTATCGCATTAACATCTATATACTATTATCAATTTTTTACTAAATACTATCGACGTTAATTTTTTTTACTCAATTTAATGCAAGTTTTTGTTACGAGCTTATCTAAGCTATACTAGTAGTTTAGATTCTATGTCACGGTTCCAGGCTAGGCAGGCTTCGCCCTCCGGTTACCCTCCGGGTCTCCACCCTCTAGCCTCGGATATACTACGAGTAACGTCTAGCGCCTTAACATTTAGAGTACTTATACTTATTTTCTGTATATAGTTAGTTCTACATAGCTAGTATTTTTGTCAATTAACTATATACTAATTATTAAAGCTCTAACTCTAATATAATACTAGCTATCTCTTTAAATACAATTCTACAAATTGTACTCTAAAGATACTTATATCTACTATTTGTTTTGTTTTGCAAAACAAATTCTAGATATAGAACTATTAGAATAGACGCTTTGCAAAGCGTAACTAAGTTGCAACAATAAATATCTCTTAATTAATATATAACTTAACAATATTTAATTTTGTTAACTTTCTAATAAATTTATTAAAATAAATAGACAATAGATTGTTCTAACTATAATTTAATAAATCTACTAGAATAGAATTAATAAATTTGTTAAAATAAAAAAACAACAAATTGTTCTAATTTCGATCTAATAAATTTGCTAGAATAATATTAATAAATTTGCTAAAATAAAATTAGTAAATTTGCTAGAATAGAATTAGTAAATTTGTTAGAACACCAATTATAATACAATTTTGTTGTTGTCTTTAAACGATACTTTTGTTTTTGTATATTAGAAGATTTGCTACGCAACAAAACAATACTTTAAGTAATATATATTTTTAATATCGATTTTTTTTTTTGCAAAAATATAAGTTCTTTAATATTTGTATAATATTAAATATATTTAATCTTAAACTTTTATTTTTGTTTACAAATATTTATACTATTTGCATTTTATCTATATCTATAATATAATTAACAAAAAAATAGTTTTAAAAAATAAAGTTAAGTTTAACTCTAACAAGAATTGCAAGTTATTTAAGAAACTCTTAATAAATAAAAATTAATTAAATATTAATATTATTTCTTGTTACAATTATTATTTTATAAATACTCTATTAGATTAAAACAATTTTGAAGAAAATTTAAAATTTAAAAAGTATTTTAATTTATTTAAAAACAATATATTCGAGTTTTTGTTATTTGCTTAATTCAATTTTTACAAAATTATAATTAACAAACTAACTAAATTAAATTTGTTTAACAATATAAATTTGTTAAATATATTAATTTAATTTTTAATATATTAATTACTAAATAGTAGTTTTGTTCAATTTTGTAACAAATATATTAAGAAAAAAAACAAAAATAAGTTAAATTAATATTGTATTTTAATTAATTAACTTAACAATTTTAACAAAAATTAACAAAAAATATTTTTACTTTTTTAAGAAGTAATTAAAAATAATATAAAGAAATAATTTTAACTATTTTATAAAAATAATATTACTATTGTCGAGTTTCAAATTAATAGAAAAATTAATTTCGATTCTATTTGTAAGCTAAAAATTTAAATTAATTTTTTAAAAACTTATTTAAATTAAGCAAAATTAACAATAAGTATTTGCAACAAAACAATATATTATCTTTAATATAAGTGCAACAATACTTTAACTTAATATAATTTGTTCAAAACTACTATATATTAACTAAAACAAAAACTTTTTTTTTCTAAATTAAAGAAATTATATTTATTAAGTCTATTTATATAATTTATAACTTTAATAGCAACAACAAATATAACTATTTTTATAAATCTAATTTATAAACAAAAGATTAATTTAATAATATCTATTTTATTTGTAATTTTAAGTTAAAGTTACAAAATATAAAAAACAATAAATACTTTCTTAATTTTTTTATTTTTATTAAAAATTTTGAAAAGTTTAAATAATAAATTACTATATTAATTTCTAAGTTTAGTAGTATTTTTTAATATTTTATTTTTAAGAAAGTTAAACTTAGTCTTATTGTTGTCAAAATTACTAACAATATTTTTAGAGAAATTAAGTATTGTTTGTTTAATAGATTTATTAATTTTAATTTTATAATAAATAATCTATTTAAAAACTTAAGTATTTAATAGAACAATTTAAACAAAAAACAATACAACTTTGTTAAAATTATATTGCTCGAATTTGTTATAAAAAATATCAAAATCTTTAATTAATATATTAATTGCTTTATATCTATAATAGTTAAAGTTTCTATATTAGAAGTTAATAAAATATATTAATTTAACAAAAGTTTAAATTATAGATTTTAAAATTGCTATATTATTTTAATAAATTATATTATTTTAAATTAATTTATTAGATTAATTTATTAGATTAATTTATTAGATTAATTTATTAGATTAATTTATTAGATTAATTTATTAGATTAATTTATTAGACTAATTTATTAGATTAATTTATTAGATTAATTTATTAGATTAATTTGTAAAATCGATTTTAAATTTTAACAAATAAAAAAAATTTATTTAACAACTATTTGAACTTCTATTTATATATAAGCTATTAATAGTATTAATAAGCAAAATAATTATATTAGTATTTCTAAATTTTCTAAATATATTAATATAAGTATTTGCAACAACAACAACTTTAATATATATATTTCTATTTGTAAATAGATTGATTGTTAGATCAAATTTCGATTTCAACTATTGAAATCGATTCGATCCAACAATTTCAATATTAGAAATCGACTCGAAATCCGATTCGATTTCTATTATTTTAAAATCGAATCGACTCGATCCGACTCAATTCTCGATTCCAATATTAGAAATCGAAGCAAATTGTCAAGAATGTCAAGAATTCTAAAAAATAGTATAAAATTAGTTTTTTTTAATTATTTTCTAGATAATGCACAATAGTAATATATAATATAAAAACAATCTACTATATTTATTAATTAAATTAGATAGAAAAATTATTTCTATTAAATTATTAATTAATTATTACTATATAATTATTACTAAAAATAATTAATTATTACTAAAAATAATTAAATTTACTAAAAATAGTAGTCTTGACAATTCGAATCGATTTTTTCGAATCGGATTTCGATTTCAACTCTAGAAATTGAATCGAATTGTCAATTTCAATATTAGAAATCGAATCGACAATTCGATTCCAACTTTTGAAATTAACTCGATTCAATTCGAATCGAATACTCGATTCGAACTCGATAATTTGATTCGACGCATTTAGTCTATTTGTAACTAAAAATAAAATATAGAAATATAATTTTAAGTTTTTAAAAACAAAATTAAGTTTCTAAATCTTTGTCGAAAATATTTTAAATTAAAATATAGATTGTATTATAAAAATATCTTTTGCAAAAACAAATTAGCTAAAATTAAAAATAAAGTTTTTGTTAAATTTAAAATTTATAATATTAGCAATTTCGAGTTAACAATATTTAGAGAAAAGAGTTTCTCTAATATTTTAAATAACAACTTAGATAACTTTAGCAAATTAAAAAACTAGATATTTTTAACAAAAGTTGCAATTCGAAACAAAAACTAATATTTATAAAAATAATAATAAAAAAGTTTAAAATTATATTTAATTTATAAGATAAAGATTTATTTATTAAAGTTAAATTTAGTTCTAATACTATTAATAGCAAGTTGTTTAACAATTAGCAATTAAATTTTTATACTAAAATTTGTTTAAATTAAATCTATTTGTTTTTCGATAAATACTATATTAAAATAATACTATTTATTAATATTAAAGTTTTTAATAAAATCTTTATTAATAGAAAGTTTGTTAAACTTTATAAACTTTCTACTATATTGTTTTAAAATTCTATTAAGTTGCATCTAATTAATAACAAATTTGTCTCTAATATTATTTATATTGTTTAAGTTATTATTAATCTTAGCAAGTATATTAATATTTTATAGTATTTAATAATTAAACTAAAACAATTTGCAATTATTTTTAGTATATTTTGAATAAAAAAGCATAATATACAAATTAGAGATAATATACAATTTCTTAAGTTTAATTTCAATTATTATATAGAGTACTACTTGTTAGATTAACAACTATTAGAGATTTTTAACAATTAATACAAACAATTAGAATATTTGTTTTCGAAATCTTTTAATAAAATTAATATTTATTAAATAAGTATTTCTATATTCTTAAAGCTTGTTATTAAAAAAAACTACAAAATAGTTGTAATATTACTTAAATACTTTGCTATACTAAATTAATTAAAGAAAAACAATAAATATCTAGCTTGCGCTACAAACAACAATATAATTATGAATATTGCAACTATTATTTTCGATAACTATAATAAGTTTTATATTAAATTTAAACAAAATTCTTTAAATATAAAGCAATTTAAAAAGCAAATCTATTTGAAATTTAAACAATAAATTAAGCTTTTTAATTTGCAAAAAGTTAATAAATTGCTATTTAATAGAAATATTAATTATATTATTAATCTTATTTTAAAAGCAACTTCTTTTGCTAAAAAAGTCTACAATATATTTTATTAAGAAAAAAAAATTACTAGAGTCTATCTAAATAATATAAAAAACAAAAATTAAATTTGCAATAGTATTTTACAGTATATTGTTCTTATTTTTATAATTGAGAAATCTAATAGAAGTTTGTGTATTTGCGTAAATTATAGAAATTTTAATATTTTAACAATTAAGAATTGCAATACTTTATTATTAATTTAAGAGATTTTGCAATAATTATACAAAATTAACTATTATAATAAGTTTGATATTATTGCAATTTTTAACAAAATTCGAATATATTTTAATAACAAGTACAAGATAGTTTTTATTATTTGTTATAATTTGTTTAAGTATATTGTAATATTTTTTAAATTATATAATATCTTAACTATATTTTAGTCTTTTATTAATAAGATTCTTAATTTCTATTTGAACAATTTTTGTACAATCTATATAAATAATATTTTAATCTATAGTAATACTAAAAAAAAAATATAAAAATTATATAAACAAAATTCTTGTTAAACTTTATAACATAGATTTTTATCTAAATATTAACAAATATATTTTTTTTGTTAAATAAATTAAATATCTAGATCTAATTATTATTACTAAAGAAATTCGAATAAATTTTAAAAAAGTTAAATATATTTTTAAGTAAAAAACTTCTATTTGCGTGCGCAATATATAGATTTTTCTAAACTTTATTAATTTTTATTAATATTTTATCTATAATTATTCGAATCTAGTTAAATCTTTGTTAATACTTAATAAACTTAAGAACAAAAATCTTAATTTTCTATAACAATCTAACAATTTTGAAAATCTTGTATTCAAAGCTTTTAAAAAAATCTTTATCGATTAATTTATTTTTTATTATTTCGATTTTAATCTAAAGATCTAAATCGAAAGTAATATTTTTAATTTTGTAATTGTTGTTGTGCTTTTGCAAATAAATTCGAATAGATTACTTTATTCGATTGTCTATATATTTAAAATTATATTATTTGCAAAATACAACTATAAAATTTATAATAAGAAACTATTAACTATTGTTTGCGTTTTTAAAAAATAATATTCAAAGTATATCGATATATTTGTCGAGCGATTTATTAAGATTATTATTAATTATTGCAATTTAAAATATTTTATAACTATTAAGCAACTTAATTGTTATTAAGCTTGCTAAGTCGAATTTTTGTTCAAATTTAACTTTAAAAATATTTATTAATTAGATATATTAAATACAAAGTTAGACAATCTAATTAGACAATTGTAGAATTTGTTCTTTAACAAAAACAATTTTTGCAATCAATTTTAACAATAAACGATTTTTAAACAATATAATTTAAAATTAGATATAGTTAAAGCTATTATAATTTATATTAGTTTTGCTACTATTAAGTATTATTTACAATTTAGTAACAAAATTAGTCTATTTGTTTTAAAATTCTATTAAGTTTAAACTAATTACTAATAAAAGAATTGCAAAAGCTTGCAAAAAGTTTACTTAAATCTTGCTAACAACTAACAAAGATATAGAATTATTTATATTTCTATTATCTATATTATCTATATTACTTTAACAAAACAAATTTTGTTTTATTAGATTTCTTTTTTTAGTCTTTTAGTTTGCTATTGTTGTATTTACAATTTCTTAATCTACAATTCTATTGTTTTTAGCTATTAATTTTTTTTAAATATATTTATTTTGTCTACAACTTAGCTATTTATATTTGCAATTTTTTTTACAATTTAGTTTTTGTTTGTTGTTGCAATTAATTTAACAAAAAAGAAGAAGTCTAAAACAGAATTTAATTTCGAAATTTTTGTTTAACAAATATTAGAAATATATCTATATAACAAAAAAACAAAACAAATTATTTAAATTAAAAAAACTAATAAACAAATTTTTTTAGCTATTTTTTGCAAAACAATTAAACTAGAACTCGAAAACTATATAATAGTTAAATATTTAATAATTAATATTAAATATCTACTTATTTAAGACAAAATATATATATTTTAAAATATAAATAATATTTTTCGAGTTAAAGCAATTAGATTTTAATATAAACTATTAAGTGCTAAATATTTAAATTAAACAACAATATTTAAAAAGATATAATATTACTACTATTAATCTATACTATATTTAAATATTAAAAAATATGTTAGAAACTATTTAATATACAAGTATATTAAGTTATATTACAAATATAAATATAATCTATTAAAGTTTTTGTCTATTTTAAATTATTATTAACAAAATATATTTTGCAATCTTATTATTTTTTTGTTGTTATATTGTTATAAAAAAAAGATCTTTTAGTATATTTTAGTAATAGTTAATAGATTATTTAAAAATAAGAAGTTTATACTTATAAACTTTTTAAAAATTAAAATTGTTGTTTAGATTTTTATTAATTTTGTCTAATATATTAAGAACTTTTTAGTTATTATTGTTTTCGACAAAGATACTTAATTTATTGCTTATTTCTAACAATATTTTTGCAAAAAATTAAAAATTAAATCTAAATTGTTAATTGCGTTCTATTCGAAAATCGACAATTAAATCGAAAATATTAACGTTGCTTTTAAATAATATCTTCGAATATATATATAGTACAATTAAGATAACTAAATTAATTATTTTACTATTATCGAGTTTATTGCAAACAATTATATTAGCAAGTTTATTAATTTATTATTATTTTTTGCTATTAAAAACCATCTATTACAATTAGACTTAAAATTATCTAAAGTCTTTTTTAATAACAATATATTAGAAGCTTGTTGCAATATAAAAAATATTAACAAAATTATCAAAAAAATTAAGATTCTACAAAACTTTTTTTGTTAAAAACTTATTTAAATTTAAATTAAACAAATAAATTTTATTAATTGCAAATATATTGCAATCTTAAAATTTAAAATCGATAATTAAATTATATTTAATATTTAAAATATTAAAACAACTCGATTATACAAGTTTCTAAAATATAAAAATGCAAATTTCTATAAAATTATTTAAGCAATTAACAATTATATTTACAAACTAGAACTACTTAAATTAATAACAATTTATTTAGTATTTTATTTATAATTTTTGTATTTTAACAAAAGCAAGTTTTTGTTAAATTAACAAATTTAATTCTTATTGTTTATTAATACTATTAACAACTTTAATAACAATTTCGAATACTATATTAAGAGTATCGAGACATTATAATACAATATGCGCAAAAATAACAATAATATAAATTTAAATCTAATTGTTACTAATTATAAACACAAAATACTATAATATTAAATTCTTTTTATAAGTTATACAAATTACAATAATAGATTTAAATAACTAAAATACTCTATAGCTAATAATTGCTCTAACTTTGTTGTTAACTTTTAGTGCAAATATTTAAATACAACAAAATTGTATTAAATATTTAAAATATCTTCTAATTAAGAATCTAATAAGTAGAATAATTTGCGTTTATATATTTTCTGCGCTCTACTATTATTGTTGTTAAATATTGCTTAATATATATCTACAATTCTTGTTATTATATTTAGAATTAATTTCGAAAATACATTGTCGATATATTATTATTGTCGAAAGTTATTTGTTATATATTTGCAATCAAAATTAAATGTTTTTTTAAATTAGACTAACTCGATATATTACTTTGTTTTTTGCGTTAATTAACAAGAATTCTAAAAATATATTATTAATATATTATTATTGTCAAAAGTTATTTAATATATACTTGCAATTCTTGTTGTTATTTCTATAGTATTTTTGTTAGATATTTTATAGATATTACTTTTAAATATTTTTCGAATAAGAATTAATTTAGTATTTCTAAATATACGCACAATTGTATATAAATTGCTGTTAAAATATTTTTATATTATTTTTTCTCTTTGTGTAACAAATTTAGACAAATATATTCGAATATAATTAAAATTTAACAAATTTCGACTTTTCGATATTGTTACTCTCTTTTTTTATTGTTAATCTTCTCTTAAATTACGTAATTAATTAATCTCTATTTTGCTATTAATTCTTCGATTTTTGTGTTACGTAATTCGAATTCTCTTTTTTAGAATTAAAATTAGTAATCTTTTGTAATCTTTTTAATTTTTCTATATTTAATATTTGTTTAAAATTTATTTACTTTTTTTCTTTCTCTTAATTTTGTTGTTGCTCGACAAATTGTTCGAAACTCGATTTTTACTATTTAACAATTGCTTAATATTTAATTTTAAGTATCAAATTATATTTGACAAATATACCCAATATTAATCGAAAATAATTAAAAATTAACTAAAATATTATTTGCAATATATATATTCTTTGTTTTGTATATTATTGTTTTTTGCATATTTTGTTTCAAAATTTTCGATTATTTTTTTTCTATTTAACAAATATATTTTCTTGCTTAATATATATCGAAAACTTCAATTTTAATTGTCGAATAATATTTAATATATATTCGATATTAGTCGAAACTTGTACTCGACAAATATTTGAAATTAATTAAAGTTAACTAAAAATGCTAACTAAAAAACTCGATATTATTTTGTCGAAGCTTGCAAATAGAAAAGAGAAATAGTATTACAATTTTAAATTAGATAGATTTTGTTTTTTTAATTATTTTTCGAATTTTTGTTTTTTAGTCTCGAATATACTACAAATAATATCTAGTATTTTAATATCTATAGTACTTATATCTATTTTCTGTATATAGTTAGTTCTATATAGCTAGTATTCTTGTTAATTAACTATACACTAGCTATTAAAGCTCTAATTCTAATATTCTATGTTTTCGAGACAAATCTACTATTATATTTAATATACTTAAGAAGCAAATATTCTAAATATAATATTTAATATATTTAACAAACAAATATTGCAAAAAACTATATTTGCTATATTTAACAAACAAACAAAATAAACAACTAGTATTTTCTTAATATATAGAAACTAAGATATAACTCTTTTATATATTGTATTTAATTTATCTTAAATTTTAACTTACTATTACAATTACTTAATTGCAAATTTTTGTTATTAAATAATTGCTTATATTGTTTAAAGATATCTACAAATCTCTTTAATAATATAATTTTCTCTAATATTTTTGTAAAAAATACTAGCGTAATATTTTAAATATTTTAAAGATATTTATAATAAATTAATATATCTTTATCTTAAATACTAGCTTATTAATATTATATCAATTATTAATTATAAAAGACAACAAAATCAAAATTAATAAATCTAATATTTACTATAAAGATTATATTAATTAAAAAAACTAATTTATATAAATAAATATTTATTTTATCTTTTATTCTGTTTTAGCAAATTAAAAGACAATTTTGGTATTAATATTTTTAAAGAAAAGACTTAATATTAACTTAAATCAAATTTACAAAAATATTTAAAAAATAATAACAAAAACTTTTGTGCAATATTTATAAATCTTAACAATTTTAAAAAAGAGCTTTAAAAAATCTTTAAAACATTTAACAAAAAATAAATAAAAAAAATATTAATTTAATATTTAATTTAACAAATTTTTGCAATAAATTACGCAATTAGATTTTAAAAATATATTAATTTAATTAAATAAAACAATATTATATTTATAACAATATTTTAACAAAATTTTAAAAACAATTTAAAGAACAAAATTATATATAATAAAAAAACTTTTAACAATATATTTAATTTTATAAAAGCAGTTATTAATTTTAACAACAAAATATATATAAAAATATATATAAAAAAAAAAATAATATATAATTAACTTTAAAAAAGAGCAATTTTTTTTTTAAATTAACAATCCAATATTAGTAAAAAGAATTTTGTTTTAATTAAAAGTATAGTAATTTTAATTATTGTAAATTTCTATTTATAAAATTAAATCTTACTTAACAATATAAAGAGAAAAACTTTAAAAAAAAGCAAAATAAGAAATTAAATTACTTTGCAAAAAATTATTAATTATAAAACTTAATAAATCGCTAATAAATTAATATTATATTAAGAGAGATATTTAATAGCTAAAATAATATTAGAGAGTAAATTAATATAAAGATAAATACTTTTAAAACTAGATTAAACAACAACAACTATTTAATAAAGAACTTAAATAATTTATAAAAAATTCTAGATAAAAAATTATTAGATAAGATATTTGTATTTACGCAAGAAATTAATTAAATACTTAATAAAACTATAAAAAATAATTAAAAATGTTATATTTTTATTTAATAACAAATTCGAATAACAAATATAAATTAAAACAATTTCTACAAATATTTAAATAATATTACAAAGTATCTTAACACTTTAACTAGTTTATTAAAGAAGAAAAAAATAAAATAAAATGTAAATAAATACGAGAAAGCGTTAGAAAACAATATTACAAAAAAAAATTAAAAAAATTAAACAACAACTAAGTAATATTAATTTATCTATATAAAAGATAAAAAAAGCTAAGAAATATACAATATATAATTAAATTGTTTGTTATAACAACTTATACTAAACTTATCTAAAAAATAATTTTCTTTTCTTTTCTAAAAAGTTAAAGTTATTAATTTAGCATAGAAAAGAAACTTAATATAAACAAATATTTAAAGCAAATTTTTTAATATTTTAATAAAGAAAAGTTTAAATTTTTAAGTAAAAATATATTAAAGAAATACAATATATTAGTTTAAAAGTAGCAACTAAATTTAACAATATATATATAATATTTTATTATACTAATTAAAGTTAATAAATAACAATTTATCGCAATAATTAATTTTAATATAATAAATAATTATACAATTAAAGCTTTTATTAAGAAGAAATTTTTATTTATTTAAAAGAAGTCTAAGTTCTAGATTAATCGCGCGGAATCGAACTTATTATATAATTATATTAAGATTTCGATTTCGATTCCAACTATTGGAATCGACTCGAGAAAAACTACTATATATAGTAATATTTATTAATAGCTTGATTTTCGGTTCCGACTTTTGGAATCGACTCGACCTAAATAGTTAGTTACTATCTAATATATATAATCTAATAATTATAAATAAAAATCTATTATCTAACAAAAATAAAAAAGTAAATAAAGAAACAAAATTATTGTTAATAGCTATTTAGTAACATAACGAGAAACTAATCTTTAATATAGTAAAAATAATTATTTATAATATTATTTTAAAAATACTTTAATAAAAGCAACACAATTTAAAATTAAATAAAATATACAAATATTTAAAATTGTACAATATAATTACGCAATTTATATTTAATCTACGTATTAATAACGTTTAATAATAAATAAAAAATTAAATTAAAAATTGATTATAAATAATAAATTTATATTTTTGTAATTTTTTTTTTAAAAAAAGTTCGACTTAATAAATATTAATAAAGATTAATCAAATTAAAAGATTAAAATAAATAGAAAAAAATTACAAATCTTTTAAAAGTTTTAAACTATTTAGTATAGCGAAAAAATTATTAAAGTATATATTACAAATATATAATAATTAAGAGTATCTATTTCAAAAAAAAACATATTATAACTTTGTCTAATATACTTCGCAGAATAAGTTAAATATTACTTAAATCGAATTTGTTTAATTCGAGTTAATTCGAATTATAGATTAAATATCTGATAGACACAATTCGATTCGAACTTTCTAATTCGAATTCGATAATACGCTAAATTCAGAATAAAAAGATTTATAATTCTAGATATTTTTCTATATATTTAGAAATCAGTAAGCAATTTAATAGAGTATATAGATATATAGTATTTGTATTCAATATATTGCAGTTTATTATTTATACTAGATTTCGAATATCTATATTTAGAAATTTTAAAGTTTTCGATTATTCAATATAGATCTTTAATATTAATTTCGAAAACTTAAAATTAGTAACTATTTTAAATTTTATATTGTATTAAATTTTATTTAAGTTTTTTTTATTGTTTTCTATATCTTTTTTGTTATAAATATTATTTACAATTTCGAGTTTTGCAATTCTTTTTATATATTTTTAGATACTTAATATCTTTACAATATTATATTAATTTCTAATTTTTTCTGCGTCAAACAATAGTCTTGTAGTATACTCGAAATAAAAACTATTGTATATTAAATTCTTTTTGTCAAATTTAATTAGAGACAAAAATATATACTTTAAAGATATTAATTACTATTTTTAGCAAAAAACTATATATTTATAATTAAAATATTTTAATAAATATATAGAATTTAAGTCGAGCTTTATTATTGTTAAATATTTAATATAAATTGTTGTATACAAACTCTCTAATCTAAAAATTAGTAAAAAAATAGATAGAATACAAAACAAATTAAACAACAAATATATTTTCGATTGTAGAAGTTACAACTACTTAAATACTGTTTTGTAGATATTTAAAAATATTGAATTGTTAATATAATTTTATTGTTAAAGCTCTTAAAACTCGAACAGAATTATATCGAAAATTAAAAACTTATTATTTTAACAAAATTAAAAAAATTAAAGATTTTAAAAATTTATATTTAGCTCTATATTAACGCAAGTAAACAATTGCAAATAGATTGTTAATCTTAGTTTAATATAATATAATATAAAAAAAATTACTATTAGACTTAATTTATTTTTGTTTTACTCTGTCGATATTAGTAATTTTTAGAAAAGTAGTTTTTTTTAATCTATATATAATTGATTAATAAAATAACAATTAATTTGTATTAAACTAGTTTTATTATAGACAAATTTACAATATAAATTAGCTTAGCAGATACAATACTTAAAAAAGAGTTGTTAACAAAAATTTAAACAATATTATAAAATAAAATAGCTATAAAAACAATATTGTTTCTATTGTTTATAAAAATTAAATACAAACTTAAATTGTTAGATAGAAATTTAATAAAAATAGAATTCTCGAACTAATATACTATATTTATAAATTCTTTTAATATTAGATTTAAAATCTATTAAAATACAATTTTTTTTGTCGATATTAATTTCTATATTTAAAATTAAAAAAAATGGTAACAAATAAGACTATATTATATATACAATAGATTTCTTTGTATTTTTGTTTATTTATACAATCTATTTTTGTTAATACAATTTTGTTAACTAAAATATTACTTAATTGTATACAATTAAGATTTTCGAATAAAAAAAATATAGTATTTAGTTTAGCTTTACAATTACTTTATATATAAATTTAAACAAAATGACAACAAATTGTCGAAATACTAAGATCGATCTAATCTAGTATCGATACTATCTGGTCTAGCATTACTCGACCCAATATTACGTAATCGATTCGAATAGCTTCGATCAATATATATAGATAAACAAAGTTCCAGCTTTTATATAGAAACTAAGCGTTCTACTATTTATTATTTTGACAAGTTATAAGTTTAAAACAAAGCAAGAAACTTATTTGCTTGTTAATTAGAATATTTAAAGCATAGCTAATAAATCAAATTAACAATAGATTTACAATTACTACAATTAATTAAGTTTTTGTTAATTTCTAATATATAGAAGCTAACAATCAATTATCTAAATATCTAGATTATTATTGTTTTAAAAATTGAAATATTAATATTATAACGTTGCCAAAACAATAGCTGAAGAATTGCTAAAATTTGTTGAACAATCAATCTCTCAATTATTCGAATAACTAAAATCTTCAATTATTAACAATTAAATAATTGATATCTAGTTAGAGATTCTAAATACAAATATTTTACTAAAAGAGCTAATATAAGTTGTAAAAACAATTAAGTTTATCTTATTTGCAACTTGTTGTTTTTGTTAAAGAACGCTAATTATTTTTAACAAATATTTATTAATAATAAGCTCTAAAGATCGAAGAATCAATTATATAATAGTTATATAATTGGAGATCGATAATTAAATAGCTAATAATTAATCGAAGACGCATTATTAAAGCAAGACAAAATTTTGCTTCGACATATTAATAAAAAAGCTAGATTATTCAATCTTTTTAATCTTTGTTTTTCTATTTATTGCAAAAATTCTCTTATTAACAATCAAATAAGTTAACTTGTTAGCGCAATAATTGAAACAAGTACTAGTTAATTTCTCTTACTACAATATACAAAACAAATTAGTAAATTAAATCGCGAATATATTTCGAAAATCGAAATAGTTTTATTAATTACTTTGAAAGTAGCGTCTAGACGCGATTCTCGATCAAATAGCAATTAATCTTATTTAAAAAAAATTAAAATAGTTTTTAATTATCGCGAAAACGCGAAAAATCTAGATCAAAAAAATTGATACTTAGTTTTATTAAAATAAAAAGACTAAAAAAATCGATTTAACAATTGCAAAGACGCAAAATAATATTGCTATCTCTATAATTATTAAGATCAAAAAAAGAATAAAGAGATTAAGTAATTTAGTTAGATTTCAAATAGTTAACAAGTTTTATCTACAATTAAGCAAAAACAACAATCTAATCAAAAATTATCTATTAATACTTTATTTTTTAAACAAATCAAATCTATTAAGCTTGCTCAAATCTATATTTGTTATAATCTTAAGATAGAACAACAAAAATATAAGACTTATTTAAAAGTTTATTAATTGTTTATCTATTAAAACTTTGTTTAATCTATAATTGACAATATCGATTAAATTAATATTATTAATAAAAAGCAATATATTTAGCTATCTTCTTTACTCGAATTCTTCGAAGAGTATCTATTAAACTAAATATTTAACTCGAATTTTGTTAACTTATTTAATTTTATAATCTAACACTTAGAATCTTTTTATTAGAATCTTTATTGCGCAATTGCGTTTCTTTACTATATTTATTAGTATTATTATCTATTGCTTACAAGCTATTAGTAAAGCTCTAAAAATAGCAAATTATATTAATACTATTATAACTATTAGTATCTTTGTATTATTTGTTGTAGCTCTAAAATAAATTGCTAAAATTAGCAATAGTATAAACTTTCTTGTTTAAAAACGAAACTTGTTCGAAGTTCTTAAATAAATTAAGCTTTAAAAATATATTAAATTAAATATTAGATCTATCGATTTATTTAATATAATTATTGAAAAACAAATTAAATAAAATATTAATAACAAAGAGTATATAAATGCGCTTTAAAATATTATTAATAAAAGTTTGTATTATAATATAAAAAAGATTAATCTAATTAAAAAAACTTATTAAAAGATTGTTAAAATATATAAGTCTAAAAAATTAAATATACTAATAAGAATCTTTGTTAAATTCGAGTCTTTTAAGATTTTTAACTTCTAAAATATTAACAAATACAAAATTAAGTTTTGTAATATTATTAATAAACTATCTATCTATTTAAACAACTTATCTATAAATAAGAATTAATTTATTTTTAAGTATTTAGTCGATTTTAACAATATTATTTGTTTCTTTATTAATTAATAGATATTTAAATATAAGTTTTTTTACAACAATAATATTTGAAAATAGAAGTTGTTTGTTGTTATTTATAATTACAAGATTTAATATATTAATTTAATAGATATTTTAACTATTAATACTATTTTAATCTTAAGAATAATTATTGAGCTAATTACTATTATAGAGAATATTTTTTTTGTTGTTAACAACTTTAGTTTTGTATATATTAAACAAAAGAAGTGCACAAATTGTAGAAAAATCGACTATTAACAATTAGATTGGTAAAACTTATATTTAAAGCTATATCTTATTTTAAAAAACAATAGCTTCGAAAACAATTAAAATAATAGCAAAAACAAATATTGTTAAAATTACAATAATTAAAAGAAAGATTAAAAGAAGTTTAAATTTAAAAAAAATAAAAACAAATTTAAGTTTAAGTTTAACAAAAACAAAAACAAAAATAGCAATAACAAAAAGTAAAAAACTATTAAAACAATAGTTTATAAATATTATTTTGTTTTTGCTATTGTAGCAATTTTATTTGCAATTTCTAAACTGTTTATTTTTACAACTATAATATTAGTTTTTGTTGTTAATTGTTTCTTGCGTAAGTGGATTTTCGACACAAGATACTTGCAACATATATTTGAAAATTCTAGTATTTTTGTATTTTACTCGAAAATGTTTTAACAACTAGTTGAAAATATAGAGAGCAATTTATTTGTTATAAATATTGAAAGCATTTATCTATTTATTAAATACAAAAATAGAAAAGTCTATTATATTACAATTTACAATATATAATATATATTTAATTTTTTCTACAATTTGATCTTCTATAGCTAGTTGAAAGACGTTAATATTGTTCGAAAAATTACTAGTTATAGTTTTTCTATTAATACTTAGCAAACTTAAACAATCAAAGACTTCGATCTCTACTTTTTAAATTTAAAAATATTTGTTGCACTCTTTATTGTTGTTATTGCTCTATTAGCAATTAGCAAGAATATAATAATTATATAGTATAAACAACTTAATTATCTAGATAAACAAAATATCTATTAATTGATTTGCAAAAATACTTTTAATTTTATTAAGTTATTTTTAAATAATACCTGTATCTCTTGTATATACGCAAAAAGCAAAACAATATTCTATTGAATTTCTATTAAATTTAATTGCTAAAAAAACAATTTTATTTATATCAATATTATAAGATCTATGCTTTTAAACAATTTCGATAATATTTGCTATATTTATACTTAACTAAATAATAAAATTAAGTATTTGTAAATAAAATATTTTAAGAATAAGAATAAAATTAGTTTGTTAATTTTTTTTAAGTACTATATCGACAAATTTAAGTATAAAAACAACAAATATATTTGTATTTACGTTAACAACAAGAATAAATATATAGATAGAATTTTTTAAATTTGACGCAAAAAACGCAAAATATATATCGAATTAATAGTTGTTGTCTTTTTTAAAATAAATAGATATATCGAATATCTTAACTAGATTTTAATAGAAAAAATTAATACTATAATTAGCATCGGCAATTCTGGAACCTCTGCTTAGAAAGTATCTATTGCGAATTTTGCTAATTTAGCTATTAGTCGACTTAGAATTTGTTTAGCAACAAAAGTCTTAACTCTTGCTTAATAGAAATTCAATTTTGATATTCGAGATACGCACAAACTTTTGCAATGCTTCGCTTATATCTCTATTTGTTACTTGTTTATACTATAGTAATTTGTATAACAAAATCGAACAATTCGTAAGATTTCTACGCGCGAGTTATGCGTTATCGGGGACGTCTCTTGTTGTGCGCATAATAGTTGTAAATTGCGCTCGTAAATTGCGCTCGTAGATTGTGTCTATAAATTGCGCTCGTAAGACTTAGCAACAAACGTGCGAAATTAGATTTTGACAAAGTACGTGTCAATTATATGTCTGCAAATTCTGCTAATTGCAGCTCAATCTTGCGCTTAATTATATAAAGCGAACACATTGACATATTAGCTAATTTGGCTATTAGCTACTAATAATACTATTAACAAGAGTTTCGAAATTGTTAATAAGTAAAGATACTAACTTAATTGTAAATCTTTAATTAGAGATTATTTAAATTGTTAACTTATATTGCAATTTTTTTTTATTGTTAAACGCTCTATTACTTTTTTCGAAACAAGTATTAAATATCTCTATAACTACAAATATATTCGACGCATTAATTAATAAAGAGAAGTATTAAAAACTTAATCAAGGATTAATTGACAAAAGTTCTAGAATTGTATTCGATTCTTAATTTTAGTAGAATATAAAAAAGAGTATATCTATTGTATAAAAAATAACAAAGACAAGATTTAGCAAGTATTAGAAATTTATTAAATAGACAATAAGCAAGCATTATCTAGCTCTAATATTAATTACAACAAGATTAATTGTCAAAACAACAATATACGCTTATCTATAACTTTATTTATACAATTTAATATTGCAAATATTATTGATAAATTTCTAGATTCTATAAGAACTAAATTAAACAAACTTTTTGTAATAATACTATAACAATAGCAAAGAGTTGTTTTGTTCTTAAATTATATCTAGAACTTTAAACTAGATTTATTTGTTTTATTTAAAATTTTATCTTTTTTAAACTTTAAGAGTACTATATTTCTTAAGTTATTTTTTAACTTTAAAAACAATATTTTTTTCGATTTTATTAATTTTAATAAGTTCTTTGAAATTATTAAATTATTAAATATATTTTAAAATTTATTGTTCTTAAATCTTAATTTAACACTATAAAAATACTTAAAATTTTAATTGTATCGAAATAAATTTGTAGATTCTTTTACTTTGTTGTTCAAAACTATATTATTAAAACTATATAAATTTAAAATCTATATTAAAGCTATAAAAAATATTTATTACAAAATAGACTAACAACTAGCTAAACAAAACAAAATTAAATTTAAAAAAAAAAACAATATCTATGTTGTTTGTTTAGTATCTAATAGATATTATATATTTTGTAAAAAATAAATTTACAAAATTAAACAAAAAATTAATAGCAAAATTCTTTGCTATAAAGTTTGTTAAATTGTTCGAGACTTTAAATAACGCAAAAATCTAAATTATATTAAGATTTTTGCAATTGTAATTAAGTCTATAAGTTACAAAATTATTTTTATCTTTGTTGTTATTAACAACTAGAATCTAGAGCAAATAAATATTGTTATTGTTTTTTTCTATAAAAATATTAACAAAGAGATCTATATAAAACTATATTATAACTTTAAATAAAACAAAAAGATTTGTTAATTTAGAAAAGTTCTCTATAGATTTAAGCAATTATTTCGAATATAATATAATACTTTTGTAGTATTTCTTAAAAAGTATTACTTTTGTTGTTAAAACTTTTATTTTAATATTTTCGATATTATATTTAGTTGTTATTGTTATCTATTGCGACAACTAAAGAGTTATAGTATTTGCTAAAAATTCTATATAGTATATTTAAACAAAATATATAGATATTCAAATTTAGTTTGTTTGCGAAAAAATTGCAAATAGTTAAATTAAGCTAAAATATATCTCTATTAAAAAATAGATAATTAATAGACTAATTAAAGCTCTCTTTTGTAATATATTTAAAGTATTTCGACAAACTCTTAAACTAATTTAATAACTAAATTGTTTGTAATTTTAAATATAGATATTAGACTTAGTTATTTAAATAACTTGCAACTAAATAGTTGCTATATCTGTTATTGTTAATTTTTGTATTATCTATTTAAATTTGTATCTATTGTTCTTTTTGTTTTACTAATAAGCTATTAAGTATTATTAATAATGTTTATATAATTCTTTGTTAAAGTTTTGTTCTTTATATATTTTTCGAACTTTAGAGTATCTCAAACTTGTAAATATATATATATCTATATATAAATTGTTAACAAAAAACTTTTATATACTTTCTTTACTTTTACTAAAAAGATACTTAAGATTTAATAGTTTTAAAATAGATTTTAAATTTAATAAAATATAGAATATAGTTTATATAGAAGCTAATTTTTGAATTTAGATTAAACAAAAGTATCGAAATATTAAGATCGATTTAATCTAGTATTAATACTATTTGATTTAATACTATTTAATTCGATATTATATAATCGATTTAAGTAGCTTCGATCAATATATATAGATAGACAAAGTTCTAGCTTCTATATAGAAACTAAGCGTTCTACTATCCATTATTTTAATATAAATAGTATAGAATCAAATTTAAAATTACAAAAACTATTTAAATAAATAGCAATAATAGAGATACTTTAGATATAAAAAGTATTCTACAATAATTAGAAAAATTAATACAATAATCGATTGTAATTTATTTAAATATTATATTTAAAAATGTGTTTATTGCTTTTATTAAAAATTATTAAATTTTTTTTAAAGATTTATAGAAAAAGTATAATTTAAAAAAGATTTAAATCGAAATTTATATATTGTTAAATTTTGCAAACAAATTGAGATATAAATATTAAAAAAGAAAAAAGTAGATACAATTAAGAAAACAAATATAGCAATAATTTAATACAAACTTAGAAAGTTTCGAACAATACTATTATATTAGATATCTAGCAATTAAAAACAAATATAGATAGGGAATATTATTTATAGAAAATATATAAAAAAGCAATAGATTGTATTTGTTGTTATTAATACTCGATTTTTTTTAATACTAATATATAATAAAGTATAGCAAAATATTTATACTAGTTAAATTGTATAGAAGAAGAGTATTAACTTAAACAAAAAATCTATTGTTAAAAATAATTGCAATTTATTTTAAAAAATTATCTCCAATATTAAGACTAAGATTGATATAGTATTTTTAGCAATTATTGTAATTGTTTATTTACTAATCTTACAATACTAGATTCTAAATTTTAGATACTTCGAAAGCTTAAAAACTTTTATAATTACAAATTTTTTAATATTTTTGTTTTAGTACTATATTACTAATTTCGATAGAATATAAGAGATAAAGCACAAAAGTATTGTATAAACAAATTTCTAATATTGCAAAAAATTATACTGTTTAAAAAAATTTGTTATATAGACAAATATATAAATATCGAAATCTATTAATATTTTAAATATAGTTTGTATTTGTTAACAATATAAATTGACAAAATATTTTTCTTTTGTGCAATTAAAACAACTTTATATACTAATATTTATTAAATTTAAAAATTTTGTTCTAAGATATTGTTTTTTTACAAGTATTTCTTTAAATACAAAATAACAATTTGACGCAATATACTTGTATATATTTTTTTTTTTTGCATATTTAATAAAAAGAATTAATATAATCTTTCTAAATCGATATATTAATAAAACAATAACTATAATTTTGTATTGTATAATTAAAATATTAATGCAAATATTGCAGTTGCAAAGCGCGTAATTATATTAATAACAGAAAATTTCGACAAAAATATATTCGAGAATTCAAAATATATATTTTTAACAAATAAATTACTTGTTGTTCTTTTAGTCGAGATTGTACAGTATTTTTGTATATAGTAGATAACTTAATATTGTTTAATTACAATACAATATTTTAGAAAATGCAATTTTTTGTTCGAAATTATATAGAGAGCAATAGAGAGATAAATAAAAATATTTGCAATTTAATATACTATTAATATAAGAGTAGCAGAATATTAGTAAAGTTTTGATATATATTAAAGAACTATATAAATTGCATATTTTATTAATACAAATATAGAAAAAACAAGACAAAATATTAATATTTTGATTTAAAAATACAAACTTATATTTTTGTTATACAAAACAAAGATTATTTTTTGTAATTATAGTTAAATATTTTTTTCAAATTATTTATATACTTTGCGCAAATTATTAATTATACAAAAATTTGCTCAAATTTTAATTCTTAATATTATTAAAAAAAATTAGAGTTATATTTACAATATTTTGTTATTCTTTATTTAATTTTAAAATTAATTTTGAAATTAGACTAAACTCTTTAAATAAAAATATTATTTTTTACTTTTTTTTTTGTTTGAATTTTGTTTTCTTTATTTAATTGTATTCTATTTAATTATATTTTGTTTATAGATTACTGTAACAATTAGTATTGTTTTGCTTAAAATTAGAAAAACAATTGTAGATTTAAATTTTTTTAACAATTTAATCTAGAAATAGAAATATATATTCTAAACAAATTAGTTATTGTCTTTAGCAAAAAACAATATATATATAATTAAAATATACTATCTAATATATAAAATTTAAGTTAGATTTTATTAATATAATATATTTTATATAAATTGTTGCAAACAAGTCTACTAAATTAGAGATTAGCAAAATAATAAATTAAATACAGAATAACTCGAACTATCAATATATTTTTGTACAAAAATATTAGTATTAACTTAAAAATATCTTGCAAAATATAAAGTGTATTTTTTGTTTAACAATATTTAATTTTAGAACTTGCTATTATATAATTTTAAATTGCTTGCACAAAAGTTGCAAAAAACTTAAATATCGAACAGTATTTTACAATTTTTTGTGTAATTTTAATTTAATATAGCATTATAGTTATAAAGTATTTTTTAGTTTTCGATAGATTTAAAGTAGTATAGAATAATCTACTTTTTTGTTTAAATTTTTTTTTCTTTTTTTTGTTAAAATTAACAATATTAAAATATTTAATAATATACAAAACTTTTTGAGCTATTAAATATTAAATTAGTTTGCTATTTTTAACAAACTTTTTATTAACAAATTTGCAAATATTGAAGAAATTAATTCAAAAAAGAAATTTGATTTTTCTAATTCAAGTTATAATATAGATAGTTAACAATATTAAGATACAAATATTAACATAATATAAAATTGCAAATTCTAGAGCAAAAATTTACTTAACTAAATTTTTTAAAACAAAAATATTACTATCTACAATTATTAAGCAAACTGTATTTATGTAAATTCTTTTATTTATTAAATTTCTGCAGTATTTAATAATAGATTTTGAATTTTAAAACTAGTTTAATATTTTGTACTATCTTACTATTATTAAAAAATTATTATTAGATAGTTTGTAATAATTTGTAGCAATTATTTTATTAATTAGATACTTAATATAAAGTTTTGTAAAAAATATATTAAAAACAAATATATTCGAATTTTGTTTTTTACAAAAAATCTTGTATTATAGTTAAAATTATCTAATATTTGTATTTAATTTATTTATTTTTGTAATTTTTACTCAAATTATTGTATAATACTGTAGAAAGAATAGTACAACTTAAAAAAATATCAACAAAATTAGATTTATATTTTGTTTTTAAAATTTACAATTTATAATACAACTAATAGAAACTTGTTAATTCAAAATACAAAAACTCTAATAGAATAAAAATTGATTCGAAAAACTTATTAGATATATTGTACTTGCAACAATAGTTAGAAAAATAGATACAAATAATATTGTATATTTAGTTAAAAATTTTACTTTAAATCCATATCTACTGTATCTACTAGAAATTTTCAAAATTGTTTTGGAGATTTATAGCAGAAACACAAAATAAAGAAAAATTAAAATTAAAATTTTAATATTAAAAAGTTTTGTTATCAAATAGACAACTTTATTAAAACAGAGAAACTGTTAAGTTAACAAAAAAAAATTGATAGATTGTTCGAGCACTGTTATATTCGAAAACTACAAAAAATTACAGAATAACAAAATACTAGCAAAAAGAATTAAGAGATTTTAAAAAAAAAAATTTAACAAATCTTATATACAAGCAATAGATCGAGATTGTTGTATTTGTTTAGACTGACCGCGTCGGGTTGGGTCGGTTCCAAAAGTTAGAACCGAAAAGTCGATTCGATTTCTAGGGTCGGAATTGACGATTCGGGTCGATTTCTAGAGTTAAAACCGAAATCCGATTCGAAAAAACCGATCCGAATCGCCAAGACTTTTAATTAAATAAATAGATAATTAATAAATTGTATCTATAACGTCTATAGATGCGAATTATACATTAATATTGATTTTTTAAAATCTAAAAATTTAAAAATTAAAAAATTTAAATAGCATCTATAGATCTATAGATACAAATTATGCATTAATATTAATTTTTTTTTATTTCAAAATTTAAATAACATTTATAATACTTATAGATATAGATAATATATTATAGTAATGCATTTGTGTTCTCTACAATAAATTAATAATTAAACAATATCTATAGAATTTATTTGAAAAATTTAAAATTTAAATTCAAAAATAGAAATTCTTGGCAAAATAACGTAATTTTCGATTTCTTAACAATTCGATTCAATTCCTAATATTGGAATCGAAAATCGAGTCGGATTGTATCAATTTGTGTCCAAAATATTAGAAACCGACTCGGGTTTCGAATCGATTTCAAAAGTTGAAATCGAAATCCGACTCGACAATTAGTCTATATTTGTTGTTTAAATATTGTCGATACTAACAATAGCTAGAGTTAATCAAAATTATTATATTAATTAAATTGTATAGAAAAAGAGTATTAGTCTAAACAAAAAATTTACTATCGAAAATAACAGCAATTCACTATAGAAAAATATTTTAGACAACAAAACTATACTAGCATCGACGTTTTTTTTTGGAGCTCTGAGCTGCTCTAAGCAAGCTAGCAAGACTAAGCAAGATTAAGCAATTAAAAGTTATTGTGTCTTAAATCGGACACAAATACAACTTGTAGAGCTTTAAGTATAGCTAAGAATTACAATTATTGATTGAGCAACGCTAATAACAGAAGACTAAATAAGTTTCTTTTGACAAAATGTTAAACTTTTGGAAGATAATTAGAATCTCTCTTGTTTTGTCTAATAGTATTGTATTTGTCTATTAGAAGATACTATTGTTGTCTTCAACTTACGCATAAAATGTCTAGATTATCAAGACTTGTTCTTAAGATAAACTTTGTTCAAATTGATCGAATTTGCTATTTATACAATTTTGATATTAACGTTAACGCAAGTATTTAACTACCAAGCGCGTATTGTAGATCGCGAATATTAAAACTTTTAAAACTAAGCTCAATTAAGATTGTTTTTGAATTGTTAAATTTAAAAAAAAAAAAATCTAAAAATCTAATTTTTGTATGTTTACATCGATTTACTCGATTACGTGATTTAATCCTAACCCTAGACTTTCTTAGGAAGTTTAGAGAGCTTAGAAAGCTCTAGAAAACTTGCATTAAATTGAGTAAAAAAATCAAACGTCGATAAGATATAGTTTTTCTAGTTATTTTTGTAATTATTTATATATACAACTTATATTAATAGTATATACAGATTAAGAATTTTATATACTCAAAAAGAAAAAGAAATATAAAAACAATATACTATTTTTAGAAATCTTTTTGTTCTATTTGATAACAATTAGTTAGCAGTATTAAATTAACAAAAAAAAGAAAATTTGCAGAGTTAATTAATATAGAATACAAAGAATATAACAAATATTTATAACTACTATAATTAGAAAAGTCTTTTATATAGATTTATATATCGATTTTTAAATTTGTAAATATTTAATCTACAGTTCAATTCTATTAAATTTATAAAATAAAAAGATACCTCTACTTTGTACTATTATATATAACTTATATACTAATATTTATTAAATCAATATTATGCAAGTAAAAATATTATTTTTTTACAAATATTTCTCTAAAATTAAGATAACAATCTGGCGCAATATATTGATATATAGAAAAGTTTTTCGCAAAATTGCCAAAAATAGCTAATACAATTTTTTCGAATCAATATTTTAATAACTCGAGAATTACAATTTTGCAAAATATAACTGAAACGCAGACGCAAATATCGAAAAAACAAAATATATATTTGTACTAATTACAAAAATTTTGATAAGAAAGTTTCAAAAAATTGAAATCGAATTATATTTAGCTTTAATATTTTTACTATAATATTAGAAATTTTTTCTAGTTTTATAAATTAATTGTTTGAGATAGTTGTTTGCTGCAATTTGTACTTTAAAAAACGCAAATTTATTTAGATACTAGTTGTAATTATTAGAATAATAATTAGAAATACTTTATATATTATATATTATATATTATAGATATACTAGTCTGCTCTTCTACAACAATATAATAGATTGCAAAAATTTGATTAATTCTATATTTTTCGATTGCAAAATTACTTTTTTAATATAAATAGCGCAAAAATTAATAACTAAATACAAAATTAGATTTGTTTAAACAAAAATACTAGATTGTTTACAATATATTTCGAAAATTAGTATAGTTTTTGCAATCTTTTGCAATATCTTTAGTACTACAAATTAAATACAAAAATTCTCTTAATACAAATTGTAAAATACTTTTTTAATCAAATACAAAAAAACAAGTTGTAATATTATTAATATTATTAATTTCTAATATTGTTTAATCTTTTTAAATATTAAAGCTGTTAAAATATAGTAAATATACAAAAACTTTTATTGCAATTATATAAATCTATTATTAGATTTATATTCTTGTTTTCTTTTCTTTTTTAAAAATAGAATATAGATTAATTTTCTAACAATTGTTTTTGTTTAATTGTCGATATTTAAAAATTGCTTTTGTAAAATAAACAATTGTTTATTTAATTGCAAAAATGCAATAAATTGCTCTCTAAACAACAATCTAATATTTTTAGTATTTAAGAGAAACTTAGATAGTAACAATATTAAATATTTTGTTGTTAATTAAATATTGTTTAAAAGATTCTTTTTAATCTGTATTTTGTTATAATTATTCTCTAAAAAACTCGACAAATTAAAGAAGTTATTTTAAGATATATTTAAAAGATATCTTGCTATATAATTTTTGCTATATATAGCAACTATTGTTAATTTTACAATTTAAAAAAGTCGATAAATTAAATTAAATAGAGAATCGAATTCTAATATAATTAATTTAAATTTAATTTGTCAAAATAATAGATAGTAGAACACTTAGTTACTATCTAAAAGTTGAGACTTTGCTTATCTATATATATTAATCGAAGCTATTCAAATTGATTATATAATATTAAATCGAATAGTATCGAGTTAAATAATATTAATACTAAATTAGATTAATTACTATATTTTGATACTTCTATCTAATCTAAGTTCAAAAATTAGCTTTTATATAAATTATATTTTATATTTTATTAAATTTGAAATCTATTTTAAAACTATTAAGTTTTAAATATCTTTCTAGCAAAAGTAAAAAAAATATATAAAAGTTTTTTGTTAGCAATTTATATATAGATATATATATATTTACAAGTTCGAAATACTTTAAGATTCGAAAAATATATAAAAAACAAAATTTTAACAAAAAATTATATAGATATTGTTAATAATATTTAATAATTTTATTAGTAAAACAAAAAGAATAATAAACACAAATTTAAATAGATAGTGCAAAGATTAATAGCAATAAATATAGCAACTATTTAGTTGCAAGTTATTTAAATAATTAAATCTAATATCTATACTTAAAATTACAAATAGTTTAATTATTAAATTAGTTTAAAAACTTGTTAAAATACTTTAAATATATTACAAAAAAGAGTTTTAATTAGCTTGTTAATTATCTATTTTTTAATAAAAATATATTTTAGTTTAATTTAATTATTTGTAATCTTTTTGCAAATAAATTGAATTTAAATATTTAAATATTTTGTTTAAATATATTGTACAAAATTCTTAGCAAATACTATAGTTTTTTAATTGTTGCAATAGATAACAATAGCAATTAAGTATAATATTAAAAGTATTAAAGAGAAAGTTTTAACAACAACAAGAACTCTTAATATAAACAATAACAATAAAAATAAATAAAATAATTGCAATTGCTTTAATAGTACTTAAAGTTAAATAATTTTTTTAACAATTTATATTTGCTTAATATACTTAATTTTATAAATAGAAAGAGCAACAATTAATTAATATTTAAATAATTAATTAATAGCAATACTTTTTAGATTAAAAATATATTTAAAAATAAAATAACAAAAATTTTAATTTTTGTTTTAGTTAATATCGATATAGTCTAACAAAAAACAAATATGTCTACAAAAAGTAAAATAAAAATTAAAAGTATTTTAAAAATAATAAAATATTTGTTTAATAATCTTCTAATAAATATTAATAAAATTAAAAATATATATATTTATTACTAAAACAACAAAAGCAATATCTAATTAAATATCTAATATTATATATATAAGAAAATTAATTATCGATTAATAAATATAATAATAATTTAAATCTACAATATAGTTCGAATCGACAATATATATTTTAAATATATCTATAAAAATAGCAATTAATTTGTACTTTTTTATATTTTGTAATTTTTTAATATCTTTTTTAAATATACTTTCTAACTTAAATAGAAAGTCTAAATTGTAAAATTGTATTTAATTTCGATTTCTAAATATTATTAGATAAAATTTAAATTAATTATTTTAAATTAATTATTTTAAATTAATTAACAAAAGTTTTTTAAATAATATTAATAAACTTTCTATTAATATCGACAATTAAAAGATTGTCTATATAGATAACAATAATAGTAGAGTTATTAGTAAAGATATTTAAATCGAAGTTTAATAAATAAAAGTAGTACTTTTTAAGAAATATTACAAAAATATTATATTGTATTCGAAATAATTATTTAAATTTAATAAAGAGCTTTTTTAGATTAATAATTTTTTTTGTTTTGCTTAAAGTTGTAGAGCAATTTTATAAAGATTTTTTTGTTAATATTTTTGTAGAAAAAGACAATAATAATATTTTTTTGCTTTAAATTTTAGTTGTTAATAATAACAAAAATAAAGATAATTTTATAGTTTATAAATTTAATTATTATTGCAAAATTTTTAATATAATTTAGATTTTTGTATTGTTTAAAGTTTTTAACAACTTAACAAACTTTATAGCAAAAAATCTTGCTATTAACTTTTTGTTTAATTTTGTAGATTTATTTTTTACAAAATATATAATACTTGTTAGATACTAAACAAACAATATAGATTTTTTTTTTTAAATTTAATTTAATTTTGTTTAACTAGTTATTAATTTATTTTATAATAAATATTTGTTTTAATTTTAGTATAAATTTTAAACTTATATAACTCTAATAATATAATCTTAAATAACAAAACAAAAAAGTCTACAAATTTATTTTAATACAATCGAAGTTTCGAATATTTTTGTAATATTAAATTAAGATTTGAAAACAATAAATTTTAAAATTAATTTAATAATTTAATAACTTTAGAGAATTTATTAAAATTAGTAGATTCAAAAAAAGTATTATCTTTAAAATCGAAAAATAATTTAAAAAATATAGTATTTTTAAAGTCTAAAAAAGATAGAATTTTAAATAAAATAAATAAATTTAACTTAGAGTTCTTAATATAATTTGAGAACAAAACAATTCTTTGTTATTGTTATAATATTGTTACAAAAAGTTTGTTCAATTTAGTTTTTATAGAGTTTAGAAATTTATTAATAATATTTGCAATATTAGATTGTATAAATAAAACTATAGACAAATATATATTATTATTTTAACAATTAATTTTGCTATAATTAATATTAGAACTAAATAATATTTGTTTATTGTCTAGTTAATAAATTTCTAATATTTGTTTGTTTTGTTTTTGTTATTTATTATATAATAGATATACTTTTTTTGTATTTTATTAGAGTTGAAAATCGAATAAAATTCTAAAATTTCTATTAATTAGTATTTAATTAAATTTTTAATACTTCTTTCTATTAATTAATATGTTAAATATACTTATAAATATAAAGATATTCGATATTTGTTTCGAAAGAAATAACAAAGTATTTAATAACAAAAAAAAATTATAATATAAATTAATTGTTTAAATAATTTCTAATTAAAGATTTACAATTAAATTAGTATTTTTAATTATAATATTAATCTTTTGTATTCAAATTTAATTAAAATATTTAATATATTTATTTATTTTAGAAAAGACAACAATTGTTAATTTAATATATATTTTGTATTTTTTATATTAAATTCGAAAGATTTTATTTGTATATTTATTGTTGTTGTTAACGCAAATACAAGTATATTTGTTGTTTTTATATTTAAATTTGTTGATATAGTATTTAAAGAAAGTTAGCAAACTAATTTTATTTTTATTTTTAAGATATTTTATTTACAAGTATTTGATTAAATATCTAGTTAAATACAAATATAGCAAATATTATCGAAATTGTCTAAAGATATGAATTTTATAATATTAATATAAGTAAGATTGTTTTTTTAACAATTAGATTTAATAGAGACTTAATAGAATATTATTTTGTTTTCTATATATATACAAGAGATACAAATATTATTTGAAGATAATATAATAAAATTGAAAGTATTTTTGCAAATTAGCTAACAGATATTTTGTTTGTTTAGATAATCGAATTATTTGTATTATATAGTTATTGTATTTTTAATAATTATTAATAGAGCAATAGCAATAACAAATAGTACAATAAATATTTTTAAATTTAGAAAATAGAAATCGAAATCTTTAATTGTTTGAACTTGCCAAATATTAATAGAAAAACTATAATTAATAATTTTTTAAATAATATTAGTATTTTTTAACTAATAATAGAAAATTAGATTGTAGAAAGAGTTAAATATGTATTATATATTGTAAATTGTAATATAACAAACTCTTTTATTTTTGTATTTAATAAATAGACAAATAATTTTAGTATTTATAGCAAATAAATTGTTTTCTATATTTTCGACTAATTGTTAAAAGATTTTTAAATAGAATATAAAGATACTAGAGTTTTCAAGTATATACTATAAGTATTTTGTGTTAAAAATCTATTTGCGCAAAAGACAATTAACAACAAGAGCTAATATTATAGTTATAAAAATAAACAATTTAAAAATTGCAAATAAAATTGTTATAGCAACAAAAATAAAATAATATCTATAAATTATTGTTTTAATGGTTTTTTATTTTTTGTTATTGTTATTTTTATTTTTGTTTTTGTTAGACTTAAACTTAAACTTGTTTTTATTTTTTTTTAAATTTAAATTCTTTTTGATTTTTCTTTTAATTATTGTAATTTCGACAATATTTATTTTTGCTATTATTTTAATTATTTTTAAAACTATTGCTTTTTGAAACAAAATATAGTTCTAAATATAAGTTTTAGCAATCTAATTGTTAATAATTAATTTTTTTGCAACTTGTATACTTTTTTTGTTTAATATATATAGAGCTAAAATTGTCGACAATAGAAAGAATATTTACTATAATAGCAATTAATTTAGTAATTATTATTAAAACTAAAATAGTATTAATAGTCGAGATATTTATTAAATTAATATATTAAGTTTTATAATTGTAAATAATAGTAGACAATTTCTGCTTTCGGCTATTATTATTGTTAAAAAATTTATATTTCGATATTTATCAATTAATAAAGAAACAAGCAATATTGTTAAAATTGACTAGATATTTAAAGATAAATTAGTTCTTATTTATAGCTAGATTATCTAAATAGATAGACAGTTTATTAATAATATTGCAAAATTTAATTTTGTATTTGTTAATATTTTAGAAGCTAAAAATCTTAAAAAACTCAAATTTAATAAAGATTCTTATTAATATATTTAACTTTTTAGACTTTTATATTTTAACAATTTTTTAATAATTTTTTTTGACTAGATTAATCTTCTTTATATTATAATAGAGATTTCTATTAACAATATTTCGAAATATATTTATATATTTTTTATTGTTAGCGTTTTATTTAACCTGTTTTTCGATAATTATATTAAGTAAATCGACAAATCTAATATTTAATTTAATTTATTTTTAGAGCTTAATTTATTTAAGAATTTTAAAAGAGTTTTGTTTTCGAATAAGAAAATCTATATTATTGCTAATTTTAGCAATCTATTTTAGAATTGCAAAAAATAACGCAAAGATACTAATAGTTATAATAGTATTAATATAATTTGTTATTTTTAGAGCTCTACTAATAGCTTGTAAGCAATAGACAATAATACTAGTAAATATAGTAAAAAAATACAATTGTGCAATAAAAATTTTAATAAAAATATTCTAACTATTAGATTACAAAAATTAAGTAAATTAACAAAATTTAAACTAAATATTTAGTTTAATAAATATTTTTTCAAAAAGTTCGAATAAAGAAGATAGCTAAATATATTTTTTTATTAATAGTATTAATTTAATTGATATTGTTAATTATAGATTGAACAAAATTTTAGTAAATAAACAATTAATAAGCTCATAAATAAGTTTTATATACATTTGTTGTTTTATCTTAAAATTATAACAAATATAGATTTAAGCAGATTTGATAAACTTAATTTGTTTAAAAAATAAAATATTAATAAATAATTTTTAATCAAATTGTTGTTTTTGCTTAATTGTAGATAAAGTTTGTTAATTATTTAAAATCTAACTAAATTATTTAATCTCTTTATTCTTGTTCTTAATTTTAACAATTATAAAGATAGCTATATTATTTTGCGTTTTTGCAATTGTTAAATCGATTTTTCTAGTTTTTTTATTTTGATAAAACTAAATATCAATTTTTTGAATCTAAATTTTTTGTATTTTTGCAATAGTTAAGAGTTTTTTAATTCTATTTAAATAAAATTGATTACTATTTGATCGAAAATTGTATCTAAATATTGTTTTCAAAATTATTAATAAAATTATTTCGATTTTCGAAATATATTTGCAATTTAGTTTACTAATCTGTTTTATATATTGTAGTAAGAGAAATTAACTAGCACTTATTTTAATTATCGAGCTAATAAGTTGATTTATTTGATTGTTAATAAGAGAATTTTGTAGTAGATAGAAAAACAAAGATTAAGAAAACTAAATAATTTAGTACTTTTATTAATATGTCCAAGCAGAATCTTGTTCTATTTTAATAATATGTTTTCGACTAATTATTAGCTATCTAATTATCGATTTTCAGATGTATAATTGTTATATAGCTAATTATTTAATTTTTAAAGCTTACTATTAATAGATATCTATTAAAGATAATTAGCGTTTTTCGACAAAAGCAACAAGTTGTAAATAAAATAAACTAAGTTGTTTTTACAATTTATATTAGTCTTTTTAATAGAATATTTGTGTCTAGAATCTTTAACTAGATATTAGCTATTTAATTGTTAATAATTAAAGATTTTAATTGTTCGAATAGTTAAGAAATCGATTGTTCGATAAGTTTTAACAGTCTTTTAGCTATTGTTTCGACAATATTATAATATTGATATTCCAATTCTTAGAGACTAATCTAAATATTCAAATAATTAATTGTTAGCTTCTATATATTCGAAATTAACAAGAATTTAGTTGATAGTAATAATTGTAAATCTATTGTCAATTCGATTTATTAATTATATTTCAGATATTTTAATTAACAAACAAATAAGTTTTTTGCTCTGTTTCGAATTTCGAATTTGTCAAAATAATAGATAGTAGAATACTTAGTTACTATATAGAAGCTAGAACTTTGTTTATCTATATATATTGATCGAAGCTATTCGAATCGATTATATAATATCGGACCAAATAGTATCGGATCAGATAGTATTGGCACTAGATCAGATCAATTACTGTATTCCAACATAATTGCTAACTATTAGCGCTTTAACAATTCAACTAGTTGATTAGATAGCTATAAAAATATATAAAAATATATTTTTGTTTTTTTTTCTTTTATATAAAGAGATTTGTGCTTATTAATTTGTTAATATTTTTTATAAATTTGTTTTACTTTTGTTAAAAAATCTTAATATTTTAATTTACTATCGATTTGTTTAGTTAAATAGCAGATACTATTAATATTAAATCTACTATATTTAATAGTTTTACAATTTTAAACAAATTGACAGTTAAAAATAAAAGTAAACAATACTTTATTTATAGTAACAAATATTGCACAATCTTTAAGAAATAATAGCAAAAAATTTATTAATTTTACAAAAACAATACAAAGAAATTCGCTATTAAAAAATATATATATTAAAATAGTAAAACAAAATATTCTAATATATAAGATTTGTATCTTAAAAATACTATAATTAAAAATAGTAATTTAGTTGCTATGTATATTTAATATAATGCTGTTTTAACTTATAATTTTTCGAACAACAATAGAATTTCAATTTTTAGCAAATATTTTAATAGCAACAGTTGTACTAAAATATTAACAAATAGAAAACTAATTTAATTAACAATTTAGAAATTGTTAAAAAAAAATTAATTTACTATTCTTTGTTATCTTTTTCGAACAATTAGCAAAAAGATTGCTATAATAGATATTGTTTAAGTTCTCTTAATTAATAGTCTACTATTTTAGAGTTTTGAAAATTGTAGTATTTTGTTTAATAGTAAAAGACTGTCTCGAGAGAATTTTAACAATTAATTTAAAAACTAGATTATAGCTACTAATTTGCTCTTTTGTATAGTAGACAATATTAAGATATTATATTTTTTTTGTTGTTTTAATTTAGATATTATTTTTTAAAATATTTTTATAATAAAACAATTAATTAAAGAGAAAAAGAATCTGTTAAAATATTTTTCGAATAACAAAACAAATTTTTTGTTTACTATAGATATTTAATCGATTTCTAATTGTTAATTCTATTTAACTATAATTGCGTTTTTTATTAATTATAACTAAGAATATTACAAAACTATTTTAAAATTTAAATATTTTGTAAACAAGTATTTAAATCAGAAAATTGCAAACTTAATTAAAAAAATACTAAATTTTTACAAAATTCTAAACAGAGTTCTAGCTATTACTATCAATAATATATCGAACAATAAAATCTTTATAGCAAATTTTCTGCAATATATTAATTTTAGTGCAATTATATATAAATTTGTATTAAACAATATTTTTAATAAAAAAAATTAAAAGAAGAATAATAATAACAATAATAATAATAATAAGTTTAATTAAAATACTACAAATATTTTTAATATAAACAATAATATTTTTATCGAATATATATTTTGTTTAATATATATTTTGTAATTTGTAATAAAAAATGTTTTTTAAAACAATATATACAAATTTAATTAACAAAAAACTACAAAAAAATTAAATTAAGAATAAGAATTATTTAGATACTACTTTATATAGACTATCTATAATATTAATAAAAATAATATTGTTTCTATTTATTTTTGTATCTATTTTTAGTTGCTAACAATTGCACAAATACAGAAATCAACTGTTTATATTAATATTAGTAGCAAATAAAAGAAATCTTTTATATAGATTTAGCAGATACAAATTAAACAAAAACAATTAAAAATTAAAATAGACAAAAATATATTAAAAATTAATTAAGTTAAATTTTTAAGTTGTTTCAAAATGAAAAAATTTGCTAAAATTCTATTTGTTATATACTAATTTAAGTCTAAAATTTGCAAAACAATTTAATTGTATTTTTAGCAAAATTTAAATATAAATATCTAAAACTCTCTAAATTTAAATTTAAATAAACAATATATATAATCGAAATTATTAAGCTCTTTTATATTTTTACAGTATTTAGTATTACTAAGATTTCTACTATTTATTATATTTTTTTAATTTATAATAATTTGTTTAACAAGCTAAATAAAGTTAAAACTAAATTGCAAAACAAATAAATATTATAGAAGAAAAAAGTACTTAACGCAATTATAGTTGCAAAAAAAATTTTTACACAATACTATAGTAAAACTTAGAATAGCTTAGACTATTTATATAACAAAATTATATTACTATATTTTATAATAAATAATAGTTTTTTTAGACAAAACAATTAAATTTAAGAGATATATAAAAAATACAAACTTTTTTAAATCGATATTTACTAAATTTTATTAAAAAAGAACTACAATTTTTATAAAATATAATATAAAGAAGCTTAAATTTTTTAACAATATATTACAAAAAAACAAAAAAAGAATTTTAACAATTAACAACAAATTTATTTAATACAAAAAATATAATTTATTTATTTAAGTTTAAAAATATATTTTTAATAATTTTTCTAATTATTGTTACTTTAAATATATTTAAATATATTAAAAACAAAAAATTAATATTAATTACTTTTTATAGTTTTAATAGAATATTTCGAAAAAATTAGCGTTCTTAATTAGTAACAACAATTAGAAAATTAATTATTAATAATAATATATTTAATATAAGATATTTTAATTTTTGTCTCGACTAATATATTTTGCAAATATTTGTTTTTTATTTTGTTAAAATTGTATATAATTTATAAATTGTATAATTCTGCAATTATATAAATTTTTATACTTTTTTGTTAATATAATATTGCAAAAAAAAAATTAGCAAAAATACTTAAATTTGAAGTTAAAAATTATCGAAAATATAAATTTCAATAATATTTAAAAAAAAAATATATATATATATAAAAAGAATTTAAATACAATATACAATACAATATATATTAGCAATAATAAAGAAAGAAAATTAATACAATTGTATACAATAATAGTATATACTAATTTTATAAATTTATTTCTTAAATTATTAATAATAGACAAATATTAACAAAATTTCGAAAAAAATATACTTTAGTTGTAATTTTATTTTGCAAAATATATTTTAATAGATATATTTTAGATTATTTTTAAACAATACAAAATGGGTAATTTTCTAAAATATAGTTAAATAGCTTAATAGTTAAAATATTTTAAATAGATTTTTAATATATTATTTTAAATTTTATAAATTTTAAATAATAATTTTATCTAAAGTTCAAAAAAATATATTTTAGTTAAAAACAAAAAAAGTAGAAATTCGAATTCTTCTTAAAAAATATATATTAATTATTTCTTAATTTTATATCTTCATAATAGTCAAAAAAAATTGTATAGATATTAAATATAATATTACAATTAATAATAGTTAAAAAGATTGCTAGAAATAAAACAAATTATATCTGTTAAATATATCTATTTCAAATAGACTACTTAATATAGTATTAATTTTATTATAATTTTTGTCTTTTGTTTTAAAACAAACAATTTGAGAAAAATATTTTATATATTGTCTAGAAATTTAAAACTTTTTATATAATATTTTGTTATTTATACTAGAAGACAATCTAGAGATCGATTCTGCTATTAAATTTAATATAATTAAATATATAATATTAAATTCTAATAATATTGCTATATTATACTTTTGTTTAATTAGAATAGCGCAACAAATTTTCTATTATTTTTTTTGTATTTTAAATATTGCAAATATTGTTTTAAATATATTGCAAACTTTTGTATTCTACTTTTTAATCAAATAAACTAATTTAAATACTTAGAATAACAATATTATTATTTTTCTAGATTTTTAATTATAGTTAATATAGATTCAGAACTTTCTTTTTTTGTTATTTTTTTTATATCTCAAATATTGCAAATATTGTTTTAAATATATTGCAAACCCTTGTATTCTATCTTTTAGTTAAATAAACTAGTTTAAATATTTAGAATAACAATACTATTATTTTTCTAGATTTTTAATTACAGTTAATGTAGTTTCAGAATTTTTTTTCAAATTTTATAAACTTTTCGATAAAATTTTTAGCAAACTAATTTAAATATTTGTATTTATAACAAGAATTCTTTTGTATTTTCTATTTTTGCTTTAGTTAATATATAAACAATTAGAAAATCTATTAATACTTTATATTAAAATATTGCAATATATTTTCTACGCGTTTTGCTTGCAATTAACGCTTTTTTGTAAAACTAAAAATCGAAAATATATATAATAATAGAATATATTTTGAGTACAATTTCTTTGTATAATATTTATAGTATAAAAAAGCAATATATAGAAAGATTGCTACAAATAGAAAAGAAAATACAATTTAATTAAACTATAATTCTAAATTTAGTAATTTTTTTTTTTTTAATATTTGCAATTATAAAATCGTTTTAGTAACTTAGCAATTAAAGTATTGTTAATAGAGAGTTAAGAATATCAATTTTAATATTAGTTTAACCGAAAATTAAACGCGTTATAAATAGTATTTTCGAGTTTCTTTCTCTATTAGTAAAAATCGAAAACTCGAATTTCTTCTAAAACAATTTTTTGTACTATATTGTTTTTATTTTATCTGTTAAAATTAAAACAAAAAACAAATATTCTAAACAAATTTCTATTTACTAAATTATCGAAATCTAAATTATAAAGCAAAAGATAATTAAGAAACAAAACTATATATAGTAACAAAATATAATTTAAGTACAATTTCTCTATCTTGCATTTGTAGTTTAAAAGAGTAATAAATAGAAAGATTACTAAAAATAGAGATTAAAACAAATATTAGTAGAGTTGTAATTGTAATTTCTATAAAAAATTTATAGTTTAATTATAATTTATATATTTATATATTAGTTTTAATAACTTAGTAATTAGAGTATTATAATTAATTTTCGACAATATTAATTTTAATATTAGCTTAACCGAAAATTGAGCGCATTATAAATAATATAGTCGAATTGTTAGTTATTAGATTAACTGTCGAATCGGATTTCGATTCCAACTATTGGAATTAATCCGATTCGAAAATTTCAATATTAGAAATCCAATTAAAATTCGAGTTAATTTCTATTTTTTTAAAATTAAATCGATTTGATTCGACTTAGTTCTTGATTTCAATACTAGAAATCGAATTGAATTGTTAAGAATTGTCAAGAATTCTAAAAATAATATAAAATTGTTTTTTTTAAATTATTTTCTAGATAATATACAATAGTAATGCATAATATAAGAATAATCTACTATATTTATTAATTAAATTAAATAGATTAATTATTTCTATTAAATTATTACTTAATTATTACTAAAAATAATAAAATTTACTCAAAATAGTAGTCTTAACAATTCGAATCAATTTTTTTAGATCGAATTTCGATTTCAACTCTAGAAATTGAATCGAATTGTTAATTTTAATATTAGAAATCGAATTAACAATTCGATTTCAACTTTTGAAATCGATTCGATTCAATTCGAATCAAGTATTCGATTCGAACTCGATAATTCGACTCGACGCGATCAGTCTATCAGTTATAAAAAATCTGAGATTCGAGACTCTTCTAAAACAATTCTTTTAATAGTTTTAAGTATATTTAATTTGTTTATTAAAACAAAAACAAAAAAAGAAAACAATATCTAAAAGAGTTAAACTGTTAATCTTAAAATTCAAAAGTATTAAAATAACTCAAAAGTCCAAAACAATTTAAAAATTCGAAAAAATATATAAATATAAACTTATATATCTTTTTAAATTATTGAATCGAAATTTATTAATACTAATTGTATATATATTTTAAAATTATAGAAAAGTAATAAATAGAAAGATTGCTAGAAATCTATATATAATTATTTTGTTTAACTTACTATTTAGAGTTAACTTTCAATAATTAACTATTTAGTTAATATATTATCGAATTTAAATATAATTTACAAATAATTTAAATTAAATTGCGCAAAATCTGTTTTAACTTAAGATAAATTTAAAATAAATCAAATTATTATAGTTTAGTATTTGCTTTAATTTATCTTGTTTTATATAGTAGATTTTAATCTGCAAAACAAAATCTTATTATACATTTATTTCTATTAACAACGCAATATTGTTATTAGATATCGAAAAAAGTTGTAATTATTGTTTTAACAATTTTATTGTTTTAACAAATTTAATAAAATACTGAATTATAAAATAATATTTATATATATTAATATTAAGCGCTTCTTAGATATTTTCTATATATTTGCTATACTAATTTGTAAAGAACAGAATTTATCAAAGATTAATTTTAATATACTTTTTTCTATATATAGATATTAATAATTGACTAGATTTATTAAACAAACAAATAAAACTAAATATACAGAATAATTATAACTTTTGTCAATATATAATATTGTTACTATTGCGTTGTTAAATTATTATATTGTTTAGCAATTTAATCTCTTGTTGTTGTAAATATATATTTTTGCAGAATATACAATCTTTTTTTTAACAATAATAGTAATCTATTTACTGCTATATAGAAGAAGAAAAAAAATTAAAATATAATTTTTTTTTATAGACATTTTTTTTCTTGTAGATTTTTTAGATAGTTTAGTAATTAAAACAATTGTAGCAGATATTTAAAATTTATTTGAGACAAATTTTTTAATAAATTTGATTGCTTTAAACTTATTTGTTAAAATTAAAAGTTAAGAAAAATATTTTAAATAGAATTCGAATTTGCGCACTTCTACAATAGAACAATATTATATATTATTTATAGCAAGCTATTAATTAAAGACTAACAATTAACACTAAAGCTAATATAAGAATTTATTTGTATCGAAAACTTTTATTATTAAACTATCAAAATCTAAATATCTCTAATATATATTTTCTGTATTATATATTCAAAGTTTAGTAAAAAAATAACTAGAAAAATTACTACAAAATCTAATAATTTAAATTTGTTTGCATTACTATTAGAGATTAGCAAAAAAGCTTTTAGTATACTATTGAATTCGAATATAATTTGATAAATATTTAATTTGATTCGAACAATAATTTGAATTAATTCGAACAATGTCTAATTCGAAACAAATTAAATTTCAGAGTCCGAAATCCGATCCAACCCGACCCGTTCCGCGGAGTAGTCTGGCATATATTTCTTCCGGATAGACAGTTTTCTTCTTTCGAATAGACAGTTTCCTCTATAGGAAAATCTCAATAGAGAATAGTTTTATAGAGAAAAAACAGAAGTTTTCTTTTTAGATAGTTAGACAATACAATTATAATTCTTATTATTAGCGTTCTTTTTGTAGTGCGTTTTTGTATTATTTGATAGCTTTAAATAATTAGAAGTCAATTTTTGTATTAATTGTAATTAGAGAAATTTTCTTATTTAGAAAAAAATCTCTTATTAGAAAGAAATACAAATATCTTGTTAGTATTTTAAATAAGATCTGTCTTATATTTTTTATTATTAAGTTTTTTTTTTATAAAAAATATTTCTGTACAATAAAACATTTTTTTTATTAGATAGCAATTCTAATACTATTATTGAAATTTATAAATAAGATTATCAAATTTATTTAAAAACTTAATAATTTTCTGATAAAAATTAGCAAATTATTGTCGAAACAATTAAAGAAATTTTTGTCTATTTTGCAGAATATACTAGATAATATTTTTAAATTAGTAATTGTTTATATAGCAATTAGAACTAGTAAGTATTTAAAATTTGCTAAATTGTTTTACTATTTATTAAATTAAATTGTAAATCGATTAATTTTTATAAAAATAGTAAAGACTTTTGTAATAAACACAGAAATCTATTAAAAAATTTCGATCTATTTTAGTTTCTTTCTTTCTTTATAAACAAGAAAGTTAGAAAATTTATTTAAAAAAAAAAGTATTTTGTAGAATTTAAAATCTTTAACTTTATATATTGCAATACAATTTTAAAAAATTAATAATATTTTTATATTAAAAAAAAAATATTTGTCTAATTTTTCTATATCTATTTTATCGATCTTTTTTATTTTATTTATATAGAATTTTTTTTTAATTTTCGAAACAAATCTAGATTTTTTTTTATACAAACAATTTTCAAATTAAATTCTTTCGAAGTTTGTATTATCGATACTTCAGAAAAAAAAAATTAAAAAAAAATAAGAAATTTAAAAAAAATAAAAAAAAAATATCTTATTTATTTGAATAAATATATTACAAACAATAATATTAGTAATAACAAAAAACAAAAATTTATTAAACAATTTTGCTATATAAAAGTTTATTAATAAGACAATAACTAGAATATTATTAATTTATAATATTTAATTAAATAGATTGTTTTTATTTGTCAATTTTTCAAACTTAGTCGATTTTGCTAATTAGTAAAACTTTTTAAAACAATAAAAATTTTCGAAACTATTCGAATTAATCGATAATAATATTTTAGAAAATAATATTATATTTCGAATCTTTAATTTAGACTATTTTTATTTAGATTTTAAAAAATTCTATAGCAAAAACAATATTATTACTATTGGAAAACAAATTATTTATTAAGAGATATATACTTTTTGTTGCAGAATAGACAACTATACTATTATTATTAAAAAAAAAATTAGAAATTATATATCTATATATTTTCGAGATAATATATTATACTAATAATTAAATAATTTTATTTAAGATAAGAAAAATACAATAATTGTTTTGCTTAATAAACTGAAATATATTTTTTATTACTTAAAAAAACAATTTAAAATTTTTATATTAACAATTTAAGATAAACTAAATTAAGAAATCTTTTTTGTAAAGAATTTGTAGAACAAAAAAGAGTTGTATATATATATACAAAATATAAAATTGTATACTATATAAATAGATTTAAATAAAAATCTAATTAAAATAATCTAAATTTCAAATTATTTATTGTTAGAGTTTTAGATAACTATATTGTTATTAATAGCAAATATTTTAGTTTAAAAATTTTGACAAACTAATAACAAATCGAAAAAAAATATAACGATATATTACTTTATTTTAAAAGAAAAATAAAAAACAAAAAAAAAAAAAAAAAAGTCGATTTTCGAATAGATTAAAAAATAGATTAAAAAACTATAAAAAAAATTGTTGTAATTATTTGTAAATACAAATAGATAAAAGAATTTTTATAAATTATTCTTTTTTTAATTGCTATTTTAAACAAAAACAAAAAAACTTTTATTTAAATTATTAGAAATTTTACTTTTTTTTATATTAGCATATTTTCTTATTTTATTAGTTAAGCTTTTTTTTTTGCAACAAAACTTTTTCTATCAAAAAGAAAATTAGAATTTTTCTTATATTAATAACAGAATAGAAACTTTTATAAATTAAAAAAATACAAATATATTTAAGTTAAATTCGACTTAGATTTATTTAAATTTAAAAAATTATTTTATTTTTAATAAAATAATTGCTAATAATTATTGTCGATAATACTAATTTCTATTGAAATAGATTATAAACATAAATAGAATTTCTATTGTAGAAAAAAAATATAGTAGATTTTTGCTTTGTTACAAAATAAATAGTATAAATTTCTTTTTCTACATCTTAGATTAACAAATAATATATTAGTAGATTTAATTATATTTTAATAATTAGAACAAAAATTAAAATTAGAAAGAAAAAAAAATAGAAATTTATTTTAATTACATATTAACAAATATCGAGACAATATATTTTTAAAATTATAAAACTAATTTTTGTAACAAAATTTTCGATAGAAAGAAGAATAATAATAAAAAATAACAAAAATATTAGTAGTTTTTTTGTTAATATAATATACTATATTTCTTTACAAAAAAATATTTTTAAAAAATTAATTTGTTAACAATATTAAAATATTTTCGATTTTAGAAACAAATTTTATATCTATATACAATTGTATAAAAAAAATTAACAAAAATATTTAAATTTTATTTCTAAGAATTTTCGACAATATTAGTTTTCGAAATTAGTTTAATCGAATATAATTCTACAAAAAATAATAGTCTTTTTAATAATATCTTTTAAAGAGAATAAAATAGTATTTAGAATATAATATTATATTATAGTAATAGTTAAATATAATATTAGCAATTTATTAAATCTTTTTTGTATAAATTTTGACTATAATATATTTATAATAGATTGCGTTTTTGTTAAAACAAAAATATCTAATATAAAGATTAGAAAATATTTTTCAATTCTATTAAAAAACATTGACGAAACAAAACATATTTCAAAGAAGTAATTTTTTGTAAATATCTATTTAAAGAGCAAGAACAAAAATAATAACAAAATAATTGTTTATATTTGTTACAAAGTTTATTTAATAAATAATCTTAAAATAAAATTTCTTATAAATATAAATATTCTAAAATCGAAATAAGTAGTTATAGATATATTAAATTAAAAATTAAGATTTAAATCTTATAAAGAAATTGCAATATTCTACAAAATAAAAAATAAAATCAATATTTAAATTTGTCGAACAATTTGTATAACAAAAAAAGAAATAATATTTGCAAAATTAACAGCAAAAATTGCTATAACTCTAAAAAAGAAAAAGAAATTTTCTAAATATAAGTTTTTTTTTCGAATCTATAATATTAAAAATATATATCTATTTTATAAATACAAACTTTCAGTTTATTAATTTCTGCAATAATAAAGAATTTTTGCTAAAACTAAATAATTGCTATTATATAAAATATATTATAGATTACAAAGATAAAAACTATTATATTACAAAAAAAAAGAATTACTGTTTTGCAACAATTTTTCTTTTTAATAATTATTTAATTCAATCGAAGTTAAATTCTACTAAAATATAGTTTTTTTGAAAAATTATTTTAAAGAAAATAGAAATTTAATTAAAAAACAATATTATTATTTATAATTTATTTAATAAAGTTGCAAAATATATTAAAATTGTTAATTATTATTTAAAAATTTAAAAAAATATCGACAATATAGTAGATATTTTTCTCGAAAAATATATAGAGATTTCTATAGTAATTAATTAATAAATTACTATTAATACAAAATTAATATACAAAATTTATCTATTAAATTAGAAATTAAAAATTTTAATTAATAAGAAATTCGACAAAATATATATATAGAATAGATTAAAATAATTTGAAAATTTTATATTATTTAGATTTTCTGTTTTTGTAGTATAGAAAATTATATATATTAATTTAAACAAAAAACTTATTCGAAAGAACAAAACAATAATAGATATTTAAAATTTAAATACTATTAATATTACAAATTTGTATTTTTTATTATTGTAGAAAAATATAATAATTAAATTACAAAATTGATCTCATATTATTGTTGTAAATAGCAATAGTTAGTTTTATTAATTTCTAGTTAAAAAAAAATATTAAAATTGTTTTACAATTATTTTTTACAGAAAAAAAAAGTAATTAAATATTGTTTTTATAAGTTTTAAAGAATTAGTATTGTATATTTAGAATAAGATAAACAAATTTCTTAGATTTTATTGCAATTTCTGCAAGTATTATATCGATAATATTGTAATCTTTTTATATAGTATAAATAAGTATTTAATATATTTTATTATAGACTAATTGTTTGGTTCTAACAGTTGAAACCGAATTGCATAAATTATAAAAATACTAACTATATTAGGTTAAAACTTAGTCTAATTAGATATAATTTTCGGGTCGAGTTATAGATTTTGGGGAAAAATCGACCCGAACGATCAGTCTATATTTTAAGATTATTTTTACTTTGTTTTTTGAAATAAAAATTTCTTTAAAATTTAAGAAATTGTATATTAAATATCTATTTATAATATTACTAGAACAGTATATTAACAATTTAAATTTCTAAATTAAAAAAAAAAAGTTTGTTGTATTAAAAAAACTTAGTTTTTCTAAAATATTAAAAAATTAAAAAATTAATTTAAAAATAACAAATTAATTTCGATTAAAGATTGTCTACTATATATAGATAGCAGAAATTTTGCAGAATCTTAAAATAGTTTTGTTAAAAAAATTTCAATTAAAAGTAAAAAAGAGCAAGTATAATATTATAAAAATACTAATATTAAATTTATTAATACAAAATTTTAAAACTTTGCTATACTTTAGCAACAACTTATTAAGAAAAACATATTATATTATTATAATTCTAAACAACAAATATTTATAGATATTAATAAATTTAAAAAATACAAATTTGAAATTTATATCTATTATATAAGAAATAATACTACTATTTTTTTTAGACAATTGATATTTAGACAATTTTATATTTTTTTAAAATATTAAATAATATCGAAAAGAGATATAAATTAACAGAGCTAAAAGTTGTTACTTTTGTATAAATACTAAAAAAAATTTATTATATATTTAATTATATATCGAAAAAATTGATTGTAATTTTTATCAATTATTTTGCAACAATAAATATAGTAAAATAGATTAAATTATTTTTCTTTTTTTTAGATTATATAAATTTGTGTCTTATTTATATTTTTTAATATATTTTTCAATTCTTGCTTAATATACGCTAAAAATCAAAAAAATTTAATATTGTTTCAAATACTTTTTTTAAACTGTTTAGAAAAAATTATTTTAAAAATTATTTTAAAAGCAAAGAAATTCTTAATAAAATTGTTGCTTATTATATAATTTTAATTAAAATAACTTTAATTTTTAGAAAAAAACTAATAGAGATTTACAAAATTAATAAAAAGTAATTTAAAATTTACAAAATATTTTTCAATTAACGCAAAAAAGATTGTAATAATTAATAAGAAATTTAAAATTATTTAATTAATTTAGAACAAATATTGAAAAAACAAAAATTTGCTATTATTATTTTAACAAAAGTTTTAATTTTAGCAAAAACTTAAATTATAATCTTAATATTTAATATAATAAATACAACAAAAAAATTAATAAAATTAAAAATAATAAAATAGAAATTTGCTATTGTAATTTTAACAACTTCGACAATATTAAAGAATTTTAAAAAGATTGCTATTTTAAAAAAGTCGACAATATTAAAAAAAGTTAACAATATTAAAAAAATCGATTAAATTAGAAGAAATCAAAATAGAAAATATTTAATTTATACTAAAAAAAAAACTTATTTATTTTTAAGACAAAAAGAACAAATAATTAAAATTATATATTTCTAAAACTATAAAAACAAAAATCTTTAAATTATTGTATAATATATAAACGCACAATTTTTTTTTATATATCTATAATAGAATTATAGTCAGTTATTATATAAGAAATTTAATTAGACAATTGAAAAAATATTTGAAATACTATCTATTATATTAGTTCAACAATACAATTAGATATTATCTATACAAATAGCTAAAGTCTATTATTATAAAGTTAAAGATATTTTATATTATTATTATTAATTTTATTTTTGTGCTATTAAAGTTGTTAAATAGATACAATTCTTTTATATTAATAATAAACAAATTCTTTAAACAAATTACAACTATAATCGAAAAAACAACTTTTTTAACAAAAAAATAGATTGTAAAATTAATCGAGATTTTAATCGATTAATATCTATTAATAAATATTATTTTTAATAAAAACAATAAATTTCTGTTTAGTCTATAAAAAGCAATATTTTATTTTTTGAAAATTAATTTACTTTATTCTATTGTCTATTATTTATAATTCGACAATTAATCGAAACAATTAAATTAAACTATAGAAATAGTTCTATAATATTATTTTATCTCGAATTTCGAAATAGATTAAAAGTGTTTTACAATTAGACTTTAAGATATTCTTAACAATTCTAATTATATCTTAATAAAAAAAAATTTAAACAAATTTATTTGTAGAAAAATTCTTTATAAAAAATTATCTATATTTAATTCTTATTAATAGAATACTAACTATATTGTAAAGCAAAAAAAAAATTAAAACAAAATTGCAATATTAGTAACTTTTGCAAGCGCAAAAATAAAGCTATATTATAATAATAATAATTAATTATTTGTTTTAAGAAAAAGAAATAGAACTTTTCTGAAGTTATATTTAGAATACAAAATTTCGAAATCAAAAATTCTTAAGCTTTTTAATTAGAGAGCAAGTTTTTTTAAAATTTTAGAAATCTACAATTATATTGTTTTCAAATTGAAATTATTCTCGAACTAAAAGATATATTTAGTTATTTTTATTACTATATTAAAATTTGTTTCGAAAAAAAGTAATTTGTAGACAAGAAAAATTGATACAAATATATCTTTAGTAGAAAAAAACAAAAAAACAAATAACAACTATAAGATTTAGCAATTTTTAAATAGATATATAATAGCACAAAAACGCAATTCTTGTAGAAAAAAAATAGTTTAATATCTTATTAAATAGAAAGACTAGAATTCTGTCTATAATATATAGTACAATAAAATAGATTTAATCGAAGTGCAGAATTTTATTAACAATTATCTCGATATCTATAATACAAAATCTATTAAAAAATATTAAATTAAGAGAATCTAAAAAGTATATTAGAGCTAAAATAATAAATCGACTAAATTAAAAGTATATTGTTTATTTATAGAACTAATATTAGATATATTCGATTTATTTTTTGTATTTTTGTATTTTAATTTTACTATAATATTTTTGTAAGACAAAATTATTAAGAAAATATTTTTTGCAATATTTAATATAGTATTATATTATCTATTAGAAAAAAGAACGCAAGTTCGACAATCTACAGAGCAAATTACAATAATAGAAAAGAAGAAGAAAGCAAACATATTTAAAAGATATCTTTATAGACTAATATAATATAATAAGTATATTCTAATTTATATTAAGACAATCTATATAGCAAAATTGCAAAATTGTATTATTTTAGATTTAGAATTAAGAAACAAATTGCAGAATTTAAAAACTATTGTAATTGCTATACTTGCTACAAGACTAGAAATAGTACTAAAAGTTTTTTAGAAATAAATTGTTATATTGATAAAAATTATCGTAATTTTCTGACTATTTTACTATAATAAAAATTTGTCAAAAAACAGAATACTTAATATAATTTTTTAGCAATTTAATAAATTTTAAAAGATTTTTGTCGAAATAATAGAAAAAGTAGTTTTATAAATTCTAAATCTTTTAAATCTAATCTTATATTTAAATAAAAAATTAATTGCTACTTTAATTTTTAACAAGTATAGATTCGAATTATTGTTATTAGCAAAGAAAAAATTTATTCGACAAGATTATATAGTTATTAAAAATTGCTATTTAAAAACAATTACAAATAATTGTTAATATATTTTTAACTTAATAGAACAAAACAAGTATCTAAAGAATAAAATAAAATTTTTAAAAAATCTGCTTAGAATATATAAAAATAATTAAAAAAAGTTAACTTTTGTATTGTTAATATTGGCTATTTATAATATAGTAGCAATTTCAAAAAATTTGTTTTTTCTAATAATTTATTTAAGAATCGAAATTACTATTTTAAATTTGTTAGTAATTAATTATTAAGACAAATCTACTAATCTTAAGTATTTTGTTCTGAAAATATAAAGAAAATATTTAATATATTTTTATTTTTAGAGTTTAAGTTTATTCAAGATTTTCGATTAAAATAATAATTTTAAAATTTTTATTTAGTTGCTATTTTAGATATATTTAAAAAAAATTAGAATAGAATTTTTTAAACAAAAATTTATTATTTTGCTAGAAATAAATACAATTGTAATATTCAAAAAATACAAAATTGCTTTAAAAATTTTAACAAAATTAATATTTTAAAATTCTCTATTTTGTTGTTTGATTATATATATATATAATACAAAACTAAGAGTTTATAAAATATTAAATAAGAATAAGAATTTTTATCTATTAATAAGAGAGATACTTGCTATTAATATTCTTTAGCAATTTAATAAATACAATAATTTTAAATTAGTTGCAATTTTATTTTTTCTTGTATATTAAAATACAATAGTAACAGAAATTTGTCTATTAAAACTGTCGATAATATATATTTTTTTTAGTATATTTATTAAAAGTATTTTGTTAAATATAGAGTCTTTAATTAGAAAATTCTTTACAATTCTCGAATTTTTTTAATTAAAATATTTTAGAAATATAAATCTAATCTAATTGTTGTTGTTAAATAAGAAATTAAAAACAAGTTTTTTAAATAATTAATTTTTAATTTTTATACTTTAAAATTAAAAAATTGTATAATTTTTGAAATAGAGTGCAACTTTTATTTGCAAATTTGCAAAAAACTTATCTAAAATATTATTAACAAATTTAAAACAAATAATAATATTTATTTAGTAGCAGTATTTTTGTTTTTAAGTTAAAATAATACTATAATTACAAGCAATTGTTTGCTAGAATTATTAATATATAGTTTATTAATATTTTGCGCTTTTTTTAGTTTAACAAGCGTATTCTTAATATCTATATTAAATATTTTGCTATTTATTTTTATTACTGTCAATTCTTTTTTTTGCAAAAAAATATTAACAACAACAATTATTTTTTATTGTATATATTTTACTTTAATTCTATTTTAGAAGTTGTCGATAATTAAAACAAATTAATCAAAATAACTGTTAAAGTTAATACAGAAATTCGATTTTCTTTCTATAATATCGAAATTTTCGAGAATTTAAATTTTAAAGATAAAAAAAAATTAATTTTAAATATTTTTTAAAAAGTTGTTCGATTTTCTTTAACATATAGATTTGAGTTGTTAGATATATAAAAGTTAAAATTTGCAAAAAGTACTAACAAAATATTTTTAAGAGCAAAGACGCAATAAAAGTCAATATAATAGACAATAAGAAATCGATAATATTAAAAAATCTTGCAACAAAAAAGAATTACTATATTGTAATATTCGGAATTACATAGCTTATAGATAGTAAAAAATATGCACAATTTTTTTTTAAGATTATAGTCTATTTTATTAATAGAATAATTGCTCGAGAATTGATAATATTTTAATACGCTTTTAACAACAAGATCTCAGAAATAGAAAATATTAAAAAAATATATATATAAACAAGAATTTTTTTAGATATTAAACAAAGTTTTTAGTAGAAGAAATTAAAAAGAAGAATTTGAAGAAAAAAATTAAAAAGAAATTTAAACAAATTGTTAAACAAAAAACAGAATTCGACTCTAATAGAAGAAAAAAATAGAAAAAAAAATTAGATTAATATTGCGTTAAGAAAAAGACAATAAAAATCGAATTTACAATATTTTAAATAGAATTAAATATAGAGTAGACTGATCGTCGAATCGGATTTCGGTTTCAACTATTAAAATCGACCCGATTTGACAATTTTAACATTAGAAATCGAATTAAAATTCGAGTTAATTTCTACTTTTTTAAAATTGAATTAATTCGATTTAACTTAATTCTTAATTTTAATATTAGAAATTAAATCGAATTGTTAAGAATTGTCAAGAATTCTAAAAATAGTATAAGATTAGTTTTTTTTTAATTATTTTCTAGATAATATACAATAGTAATATATAATATAAGATCAATCTACTATATTTATTGATTAAATTAAATAGATTAATTATTTCTATTAAATTATTAATTAATTATTACTAAAAATAATAAAATTTACTAAAAATAGTAGTCTTAACAATTCGAATCATTTTTTTCGAATTGAATTTCGATTTTAATTCTAGAAATTGAATTAAATTGTCGATTTTAATATTAGAAATTAAATCGACAATTCGATTTTAACTTTTGAAATTAATTCGACTCGATACGAATCGAATATTTGACTCGAACTCGATAATCCGATTCGACGCAATTAGTCTAATATAGAGATATTATCGAAGAAAAAAGAAGAATCAGAATTTAACTCAGAAATTCTAATTAATATTAACAAAATAATTGTACTATTAATTAGCAGTTGTATTATTAACAAAAAGAACTTTTTTTAAATACAGTTACTAACAAAATTATTGCTAACAACAAAAATAATTAAAAAATAATAAAATAATAATAAAAAGATTTTTAATATTATAAAAATTTTTGCTAACAATATTTTGTTTAAACTGATTTTTTACTATTCGAAGTTTACATTTATTAATTTGACAAAAATAGAGAATTTCGATATATTAAAAATATAGAATTTTTTTTGTATATAAATACTTACAAGTACAAAAAAAAAATCGGATTTTTTTTAAGAAAAAGTTTTGTATTCTTGAGAATTTTTTTAATAAGACAGAGATATCGATTTAGTTTTTTTTTGCTACTATAATTACAGGTTTTTTTTTAACAATTTTTCTGACTGTTTTTACTGCAACAATGTTTTCTATGTTTTTTATAATATATTACTTTTGTTCTGATTGTCGAATTCTATTTTAAATATATTTTATTTTATATAAAAATATAACGTATTATTTCTATTCTAATTGTTAACTTTTGTTTTTTGTTAATTAAATATCTTTTTGTTTTAACAATTTTCTACAATATTCTTTATTTCTTTCGAAATATATTATTCTTGTTCTAATTGTTGTATATTTGTTGTTTTTAGAGCAATATTTTCGATTAATATACAAAAATATAATATATTACTTGCGCTTTAATTGTTGATTTTCGATACAATTTGTTTTACTATCGAGAACAATAGCTTAAAAAAAACAGAAAAAACTGTTATAATTTCGTCTAATATATATTTTTTTCGAATAGATAGTTTTTTTATAGAAAAATTCCAATAGAAAATAGTTCTATAGAGAGAAAACAAGAGTTTTCTCTTTAGATAGTTAGACAATACAATTATAACTCCTATTATTAGTGTTCTTTTTACAGTGTGTTTTCGCATCAAAACAATAAAGACTTTCTCTAAATATTAATTGTAAAATTATAAAATTAAAATTAAATTAAATAAGCAATTTATACTTAAATTTACATATACTTTAGTTAAAAAAAAGTTCGAAATACTTTACAAATACTTAATAAAAAACAAAAAAAAATTATTAAAAAATCTTAATTATAGACAAAATATTTAATTCTTTTTATATTAAAGAAGAATAAAACTTTTGGTCTATATATTAATTATTAGAAGCTAAATAATATTATAATTAAAAATTAAAATTTATTATTTAATATTAGCGAACTTTAAAATTAATTATTTGAAGCAAAGTACTTTATTAAATTAGATTTACAAAAAGTGTACAATTAGATTAAAATAAAAATAAAATAAAAATGAAAAATAACTTTTTATATATAATATAAATTATATAAATTATATAATATTATTATTTAAGTTTATAAACATTTTAACAATATATTATAAAATAATTAATAATATATTATAACAATATTTGAATTAATTTGTTATAATATACTTGAATAATATGATAATTTATTTAAAATTTTTAAAAAAATATATTAATTATATTTTAAACTAAAGAAATACAAATTTAATTAAAAGATTTTTTTTTAATTTATTATTAAACAACATAAAATATATATAAATTTTAAGAAACTATAAATAATTAAAAAATAAAAAATATTAAAAAATATTAAAAAAATATAATTTTTTCTAAATATTATAAATTATAACAAAATTTTTATTAGAAGTTACTTAATAAATACAATATTATTAACAAATTTTACAAAAAAAAATACGTTATAAATATAAAAATTTATAAAAGAGAAATAATTTTAGAATCTTAAATTAAAATGCTTAAAAAACTAGTATTATAAACATATAATTCGCAATTATTAAACAAAATTAAAATTAAAATATTAGATCTAATTATTAATATATACTACAATTAAAAGTATAAAAATATTTAATATTTAATAATATATATTTTAAGAAAACTTTTATTGATTAAATAAAATTATAATATTTACAATAAAAAGTTATTTACTCTTGTAATTTTCTTAAAGTTATAAAGAATATATACAAAAAAATATTAAAATTTATAATTTCTATAAATTATAAAAGATTTGTACACTTTATTATTATTAAATAGCTAAACAAAAAACAAGTATAATAATTAAAAAAACTTAAACAATATAAGTTTAAAATATAATATACTTTAAATAAAGATAATAATAAAGTAAATATACTTAATGAAAAAAATAATTATATAAAAACAAAGAAATTGTTTAATTATAATATACTTAAAATTAACAAAAACAAACTACTATTAATAAATAAATGTAAATTAAATACTATATTACAAATATTTCGAAATAATATAAAAGAGTTTTTAATAAAGAAAGATTTTTTTTAGATTTTTATTAATAGACTGATCGTCGGGTCGAGTTTCGATTCCAACTATTGAAATCGATTCGACTCGACAATTTCAATTCTAGAAATCGACTCGAAATTCGAGTCGATTTCTATTATTTTAAAATCGACTCAATTCGATTCGAGTCGATATTCGATTCCAATATTAGAAATCGAATCGAATTGTCAAGAAATCGAAAATTACGTTATTATGCCAAGAATTACTAATTTTAGAATTTTTTTTATTAATAAAATGCAATGTTTGCATCTATAGACTCTATAGATCTTATAAATGCAATTTATTTATAAAATGCATTATTTGCATCTATAAGATCTATAGAGTCTATAGATGCGATTTAATTATTTTCTTTTTAAAAAGTAGTAATACATTACTATAATGTATTATCTTATTATAATTTAAATAATTAAATATTATAAAATATATGTTAACTATATATTGACTATATATTGACTATTAATAATTATAATACAATTATTTAAATAGTTTTGGCGATTCGAGTCGATTTTTCGGGTCCAATTTCGATTTCAATTCTAGAAATTAACTCGACACGACTTAGTTTTCGATTTCAACTTTAGGATTCGACTTGTCAAGACTTTCGAGTCGAATTAACTTGAATTGTTAAGATTTGAATCGATTAATCGATCCAAACTCGATTAATCGATTCGACGCGATTAGTCTATTTATTAACAAAATTAACAAATATATAAAAGAATATTATTAGATTGATCGTCGGGTCGGGTTTCGATTCCAACTTTAGGAATCAACTCGGCCCAACAATTTCAACTCTAGAAATCGACCCAAAACCCAAGTCGATTCCTATTATTTTGAAATCGATTCGACTCAACTCGAGTCGATATTTGATTTCAATATTAGAAATCGAATCGAATTGTCAAGGAATCGAAAATTACATTATTATGTCAAGAATTACTAATTTTAGATTTTTTTTTTATTAATAAAATAGAATATTTGCACCTATAGACCCTATAGATCTTATAGATGCAATTTATTAATAAAATGCAATATTTGCATCTATAGACTCTATAGATCTTATAAATGCAATTTATTAATAAAATGCATTATTTGCATCTATAGAATCTATAGAATCTATAGATGCGATTTAATTTTTTTTTTTTAAAAAGTAGAAATGCATTACTATAATGCATTACCTTATTATAATTTAGATAATTAAATATTATAAAATATATATTGACTATATATTGACTATATGTTGACTATTAATAATTATAATATAATTATTTAAATAGTCTTGGCGATTCGAGTCGATTTTTTAAGTCGAGTTTTAATTTCAACTCTAGAAATCGACTCGATTTGACTCGATTTTCGATTTCAACTTTAGGAATCGACTTGTTAAGATTTTCGAATCGAGTTGATTCAAATTGTCAAGATTCGAGTCGATTAATCGACTCGAACTCGATTAATCGACCCAAGGCGATCAGTCTACGATTCAAGTCGATTTTCGATTTTAACTTTAGAAATTAATCCGTCTTTTCGATTTTAACTTTTGGAATCGACTTAACTCGATTCGATTCGATTAATTAATTCGAACTCGATTAATCGATTTAATAAAATTAGTGTAAATTTAAGATTAACAAAAATTTGAACCAAAAAATTAAAATTGTTTAAACAATATATTAATTAATAATTTAGAAAATCTCGCAACAAATTTAATAAAATTTATTTTATTTATTTTTAAATTTTTAAATTATTAATATTTTATTATTTTATTATAATTATTTTTAGTTCTTTATATTTTAGAAAGTTAACTTATCTTTTTAATTAAGTTAACTTAATATATATATTATATATTTCTTTCTTTAAACATATTTGTTCTTCGTAAATTTATTTAATTAAAATTGAAAAAATAATTAAATTATAATTACAACTAAATTATATATATTTTATATACTTTTTAAAATTATTATTTATACAACAAATTTTATTAGATATTGTACAATTATAACAAAAATATGTTGCTAAAAATATTAAATTTAGAATGTTAAAAAAATCTTTTTTTCGAAAAAAGAAATTTTCAATATTAATTTTTCTTTAAAAAATAATAAGAAGATATTAAATTTTAAGATAAAAACTTTAAAAAAAAATTACAAATTTATTTAAGTTGTATTAGTAATTTAAATTCTATATTTTTTAAATAAACTTATTATTATATTTAATATATTTAAGAAGCAAATATTCTAAGTATAATATTTAATATATTAAATAAACAAATATTGCAAACAATTGTATTTTAGACTGATCGCGTCGAATCAAATTATCGAGTTCGAATCAAGTATTCGATTCAAATCGAATCGAATTGATTTCAAAAGTTAAAATCGAAAAGTCGATTCGATTTCTAATATTGGAATCGACTATTCGAATCGAATTGCAAACTTGGAATCGAAAATCAATTCGAAAAATCGATTCAAATTGTTAAGACTACTATTTTTAGTAATTTATTTTATCTTTAGTAATATTTTATTTTATTTTTAGCAATATTTAATTAATAATTTAATAGAAATAATTAATCTATTTAACTTAATTAATAAATATAGTAGATTGTTTTTATATTATATATTACTATTGTACATTATCTAAAAAATAATAAAAAATCTAAATTTAAACTTATTTTATACTATTTTTAGTAATCTTAACGTTCTTGACAATTTGATTCGATTTCTAATATTGGAATCGAAAATCGACTCGAGTCGAATTGAGTCGATTTTAAAAAAGTAGAAATCGACTCGGATTTCAATTCGATTTCTAATATTAAAATTGTTGGATCGAATCAATTCCAATAGTTGGAATCGAAATCCGATCTAACAATTAGTCTATTGTATTTGCTATATTTAATAAATAAACAAAGCAAATAATTAATATTTTTTTAATATATAGAAACTAGAATACAACTCTTTTATAAATTGTATTCAATTTATTTTAAATTTTTACTTATTATTACAACTATTTAGTTGCAAACTCTTGTTATTAAGTAATTGCTTATATTGCTTAAAGATATCTACAAATCTCTCTAATATCTATATAAAAAGTACTAGCATAATAGTTTTCTAGAGTACTCTAAGCTTTCTAAGTCTTCTAAGAAAGTCTAGAGTAGACTAATTACTTAATTTAGTTTTTTGCTAAATCTAGAAACTAAATCGAATTGCTAATTATATTAGACTATTTTTTAGTCTAATATAGTTAGAATATATATCGAAAATTAAGTTTGTATATTATTTAAATTTAGTAGATTAATTCTTTGAATTAATTTTTCCTTAAAATCGAAAACTTAATCTATAAGTTATATTTAATTAGATTAAACTTTAATCTATTAATATAGTTAGTAGTTTTATAATTTATAAAATTTAAGTTCAAATAATTAGTATATCGCGAAACAAGACAAGTTTTAGATAAATTAAATTTTAATTTAAGAAACTTGATCCAGATTTAATCTAAAGAATCTAATCTAATCTTTTTATATTTCGATAAATATACAAGCTAGTATATTGAAACTTTTTAGCGCAATAGACTAGTCTATTTAAAGTAGTAATATTTATTATTTAAGAATTGTATTAAAATCTTTAAAAATTAATTTTTGAATTAATAAATAAGAAAGTATTTCTCTTGCAATTCTACAACAAGAGATAGAACAACTTGTATAGAATCTAACTTGTTTTGCGACGTAACAATTAGTCTAAAATTTAGCAATTGTTTTAATCTAAAGTTAGTATTTAATTATATAATAAACTAAGTTAATCTAAATATACGAAATTTGTATTATTAGAATATTTTTTTTCTAAAATTCGACAAATTAAAAACAATCTTAATTAAGTTTAATTTAATTTTTTTAATATTCTTAATATATAATACTCTCTTAATATTAATATTAATAATATTTAATCTTTGTATTACGCTAGTACTTTCTACGAAGATATTAGAGATAATTATATTATTGAAGAGATTTGTAAACGTTTTTAAGCAATATAAGCAGTTATTTAATAACAAGAGTTTGCAACTAAGTAATTGTAACAATAAATTAAAAATTATAATAAATTAAATATTTTTTATAAAAAAGTTGTATTCTAGTTTCTATATATTAAGAAAATACTCATTGTTTACTTTGTTTATTTATTAAATATAACAAATATAATTGTTTGCAATATTTATTTATTAAATATATTAAATACAATAATAAGTTTGTTTCGAAAATATAAAATCTAAATTATTAGTATAACTTAAATAAGCTTATAATATTTTTTTCTAAAGTTTTTGTTTCGAAACTTAATATCTTTTTATTATTATTTTACAAAAAATTAATATTAGAAATTTCTTCTTTTAAAAGAAAGATTTTTTTAATACTTTAAATTTAATATTTTTAACAATATATTTTTGTTGTAATTATAAAATATTTAATAAAATCTATTATATAAATAATAATTTTAAAAAGTATATAAAATATATGCAATCTAATTGTAATTATAATTTGACAATTTTTTAAATTTTAATTTAAAAAAAATATAAAAAATAAATACGTTTAAAGAAAGAAATACGCAAAATATATGTTAAACCAAGTTAATTGAAAAAACAATTTAATTTTCTAAAAAAGAAAAAGAAAAAATAGTTATAACAAAATTAAAAAATATTAACAATTTAAAAATTAATAAAATATAGTTTATTAAAATTGTTACAAAGAATTTTAAATTATTATTTAATATATTGTTTAAATATTTTTTATTTTTTATTAATTAAAATTAAAATACTATTTTTATATTTTGTTTTAATAAAATTTTCTTGAAAGATTTTAATATGAATTAAAATTCTTTCTAAATTTTTATATATTTTTTTAATATAAAATATTCTTTTTACTTAATAAAAAAAATTGACTTTTTTATTTTTAATTGTTTCTTTTTTTGCGAATAAAAATCTAATTAAATTTGTTAATTTTAACAATAAAATATTAAAAATTAAAAATATTTTAATATTTTTAAGTAAATTAAATTTATAATACTTTAATCTTTTAATTTTTTAAACAAAAAACAATTTAGTTTTAATATAATATAATTTTTTGTTTAACTTTCTTATTTTAACATTTTTTGTAAAAAGATATATTTTATTTCTTTTCTTTATTAAAGATTTTGTTTTTTATTTTTTGTTTTAATACTTAATTATTTTTTTTGCATTTTTAAGATATTATTGTGTATAGGCTGACCGTTCGGGTCGGTTTTTCCCCAAAATCTATAACCCGACCCGAAAGTTATACCTAATTAGGTCAAGTTTTAACCTAATATAGTTAGTATTTTCATAATTTATGCAATTCGATTCCAACTGTTGGAACCGAACGGTCAGTCTAATTGTGCATCTTTTTTAATATTATTACTGTTTTAATAACTAATTACGTTAGAAAATATATAAATTTTTATTAAAAAATTTTACTTTTTTGTTATAATTAACAAAAAATAATATTATTTTAATAATATTCAAAGTCTTTGTAATAAGTTCTAATTATATTATAAATAAAAGTAATATCTAGTTATTATAAGTATTATTAATATAATATCTTAAATATTGCTTAAAA
>JAABUS010000621.1_pt1 | contig 87717 bp, 78 predicted proteins | sample 5560161 | NCBI WGS metagenome assembly JAABUS01 (sample SAMN10711885, study PRJNA513376) | rock metagenome | isolation source: Antarctica rocks | place: Antarctica: Victoria Land, Trio Nunatak nord | collected 2016-01-04
TGAGCGCTTTAGTGAGCGCTTTGGTGAGCGCTTTGGTGGGGGCGCTTTGGTGGGGGGCGCTTTGGTGGGCGCTTTAGTGGGAGCGCTTTAGGGAGCGCTTTGGTGAGCGCTTTAGTGAGCGCTTTGGTGAGCGCTTTGGTGGGGGGCGCTTTGGTGCCTTTAGTAGGGACGCTTCAGTCAGATTTGATTTCAATCACGATGCTTCCTAACTACGGAGTATTAGTCTAGTAGATAATCAATCCTAGCAAGAGCATCCTATAGTTCATGCAGGATTTTCGACCCCAATAAAATCATCCCTTTAGCTCCCACTCTCATCCCTATAATGCCCTGCAACCAAAAATGCCAGCTCAAGCGCCTGCTTCTCATTCAATCTCGGATCACAGTACGTCGTGTAATTGACGCTCAGATCCCCCTCTGTCAACCCCTCGCTCCCACCAACACACTCCGTGACCGCTTCACCCGTCAGCTCTAAATGTACACCTCCCAAAAAGCTGTTCTGCTCCTTATGGATCCTCAATGCACTACTGACCTCACTCAGGATGCTTGAAAATTGCCTTGTCTTGACCCCTGAAGGCGTGCTCTTAGTATTGCCGTGCATAGGGTCGCACTGCCAGACTACGACGTGGCCACTTTCTCGGACAGCCGTGATGTGGGAGGGGAGTAGAGACGCTATCTTGTGCTCGCCGTAGCGGGTGATGAGGGTGACTTTACCGATTGACTTTGAAGGGTTGACGGTGTCAAGGAGGGCGATGAGTTCGGGGGAGGTCATTGTAGGACCGACTTTTATGCCTATGGGGTTTTCGAGACCACGAAAGTATTCGACATGTGCGCCATCCAATTGCCGCGTGCGATCGCCGATCCAGAGGAAATGGGCGGATGTATTGTACCAGCCTTTGCCATCTGGAGAGGATTGTAATCGGGGGCCATTCATGTGAGGTGAAGGTTGTAAGCAGGCGGATTGCAAGGATGTGTACACTGGTGGATGTTTGAGACGACGTGTGAGACTTTGTTCATATTCGAGGAGAAGGCCTTCATGGCTTGTGTACAGGTCTACAGTCTCAAGTCCACTGCTTTTGTCTGCGCCCACTGTCCTCATGAAACGTAGACTGTCGGTAATATTGTCCACAATACGTGAATACTGGGCTTTGATCTTCTCATCTCTGACGTGACCCAGCTCCCAGTCCAGAGGGGAGTGCAGATCCGCGATTCCCGAAGATAATGACGCCCGGATATAGTTCAGAGTTGTAGCAGAGTGGAAGTAAGCAGATACCAAACGACCTGGGTCCGGTATCCGATCCTCCACCTCGTATCCATTTAAGATGTCCCCTCTGAAGGAAGGTATTTCCCTACCTTCGTACATCTCTGTTGGGCTTGATCTAGGTTTGGCATATTGGCCAGCCATTCTCGCGATACGAACAACAGGCTTGTAGGCGCCGTAGATCAGGACTAAGCTCATCTGTAGTAATAACTTGATCTTCGAATCGATAACACTATCTTCGCAGTAGTCGAAAAGCTCCGCGCAGTCGCCGCCTTGGAGCAAGAAGGCTTTGCCGAGCGCCACACCTTGAAGATTTTTCCTTAATCTGATAATCTCCGTTGGTGTGACTATCGGCGGCAGGCGTTCCAGTTTTGCAAGGGCTTTGCTGACTGCGACACGGTCGCCGTAGACTACGTCTTGCTTGATTGGCTTCGTGGTCCAGGACGATGGAGACCACTTTGGCGAAGTGCCAATTGGTTGCGGTGTCTCTTTGACAATGACTTCTGCAGCGCCTTTTCCGGCGTTGCTTAGCTTCGGTGGCTCTATAACATCTTCCATGCTCTCCAAAAATCCAAGACAATCCCAAAAATAGATCAGAATTCAAGATGAGATATAATTGGCAGATTCTTTCCAAAGGAGATGAAACGATGGGAAGGGAGGGAGAGTATATCAAGTAACAGATCTACTGAGTCCAGGCTCACGAAATTGACATACCAGATATTCGGTGCAAGCAACCTTTAAGAATGTAGCGGCAAACATAGCGAGAGGCTAGTGTGGTGACTCGAGAAGAAGAGACCCTTGAACAAATTCGCACTAGGCCCGAATCAAGTCCCACATTTTTCCCTGTCAACCACGCTCCATAGTTATATCATGCCCCAACAGACATTGAACTTTTTCACAGCACCATCCTGCGTGCGCAATCATCCAACATGGCAGAACCTCAGCCCGCCGCCGTCCAAGACGGCATGGACCCCGAAGGTCCCCCACCTCCTGCAGACGCAGAAGGTCGCAAAGCCGCTGCCGCCATGTCCTCCCTCGAAACCTGGGGGAAAGAAGACGACGGCGAATCCAAGCCCAACAAACAGATCGACCAAGAAGCTCTCGGTAAGGCCATTAGCAGACTGGAGCTAGCGGACATGGCAGGGAAAATTGCGGCCGGGGACAAGGGCGATAAGTTGGCGAGAGAGAAGGAAGAAAAGGAGAAGAGATCGAAAGTCAAGGTGGATCAGGCGGATGTGAAATTGTTGGTCGAGGAGCTGGATTTGACGAAGGTGAAGGCTACGGAGTTGTTGAAGGCACATGAGGGGGATGCGGTTAGGGTGATGAGGGCTTTTGTGAGGGCCATAGCTTGAGAAAAAGCAGATCTATGGGGTCTGAGCTCGCAGGGTAATGTTTACGTCCGAGAGATGGGTGGTTGAGTATATGTGGTGGTGGCCGGGTGTACCATGGACAATGTAATCATGCTATGGACGAGCTAGGCGAGATGACTGACAAAAAGTCAGAGGCAAGCAGGGCATGGCATTGTCAATGGCTGTAGCGTGATCGAACGTATACCAACCCTGTGAAACAATGGTCTATTTGTGCTCATTTGAAGACAGCCTAATGCATATCGGCCACCAGCCACCGTGTAAAACCGCCGACCTGTAGGCTGCCACAAGATTCAAGAATCGAATAAGTGTTGAGCCAGTATTTTGACTACTGTGATCTCGCCAACGAAATGCTCAATGCTCATCTCATCAAACATTTCCTTGCACCCGAAAGAGCTCGCCGAAAACGAGAGCCCTGAATTGGGAATCGGCCTAGACTTGTCAGTACCCGAACAGACATATAGTCTTCGAACTACATACCGTGTTTGGCATGAGGATTGTCTAAGCCTGAACATGATCCTCGATGATGATCGGTTACCTTTCTTGCTCATTTTCCTTGTCAATGGAAACGCGAAGGTCCTTGAATGCTTTGAAGGCCCGTATCGGATCAGGATCAAGGCTCTTCATGACGCTGCTGATCGCATCGGTGATCAACTTGCTGCCCGCGTCCCGATCTGCAGCTCCGAGTAATTCTCTCAATGCGTTGCGCTTCTGGCCTAACCCAAGGAAAGCTTGTCCACGTGTGAGCGTCATGAATTCTCTATTCCTCCCCTCGATCGGGCAGAGTTTCGCAGCGTACTCAGTGTATTTCAGTGCGCTGTTATATTCTCCAAGCATTTGTCTTGCACGTGCAAGATTGAGTGCGATCTGGACCACTGCGCGACGTATCTGACGGTACACTTGCTGATTGGCTTCCAAAAAGGCAAGGCCAGGAAATCTGCAGCAGTCCGCTAAAAGAGCGAGCTGTCCTTGAAGGCACATGGCCCCTGCCTCGATGTTCCCTTCGTCCAGGTATTCTGAGAATTCCGCCATCCATGGTTCAAATTCTTTCCACACATCACGGCTATCTGCGTATGGAGTTTCAAGCGCGGAGGGCATACCTGTGATGTGCCTCTGTTGCCTGGCACCGGTGAGAAAGAACCGAAAGATTCCATGAAGCTCATAGAAAGGTTCCAAGATTAGGTCCTCAACAAAAGGGTTTGGGATTAGCAAGGGATGGAAATCTAGGAAAATCACCATTTCCTTCATCCCAATTCCCCACAAAGCTCGTGGGAAACAGTAAAACCCGTAGTCTGTCATCAGGAAGGTTTCGTACTCTGGATTGTCCAAGCGGAGGTAGTGGATTTTGACCCGAACGATAGGTTTGGGGTAGTGGACACCTCGCGAAGCGATTACTGCAAAGCCATGTTCTTTCATGTCCCTGCCGAAGCCGGCTTTATTGACTTTAACATGGATCCAAACGTTCTCGGCATACATCAACCTCTTGGCCTCATTGTAAATCTGACGGTTGGTACGCAGGATGGAGACCTGGAAGTCGAAGGTGTGGATAAAGACGTTCTGGCATCCTATCTTTCCGATCTCATCATCATCTGACCTCGGCGCGTTGACAAGAGGTTCACTCTCTTCTGGTGAATTGTGGTACGCTGGATTCGGTATACGCTTGCTGACGCGAACACCGATCAGGAGATCGCGATAAATCTCTTCGCGTGTTTCTAATGCCAAGTCGAGGAAGCCTGGACCGGCCTGCTTGTTGCTAGCAGTCGACATCTTGGCTCTGTTAGCGTGATCCTCTACAAGATGTGTTGGGCTTCTCAAATGAAGGAGCGTACCTCCTTCTTACTTGTGTTGGATTTGTTGGCCTTCCCGGATCGTCAGCGCAATGTCAATGCGTGGTAGTGGAAGACACTTAGCAAATTGAACTCACTTTCTTGCCCTTCGACTTCTTAGCTCTGGTCATTTTGGGAGAGCTGAGTAAAGCGAACTCTCAGAGTCACCTTAATCCGGGCTGGTAGTGTGAGAAGTCTAGACAGTATCAGACTGAATGTGAGTGGCGGAGCAGGTCATCGGGGTAAAACGGCGTCACCTAGCATTCCTTCTCGCAGGGTTTCAAAGCTAGTTTACCCGCTGAGTTTGCCTTGACAGCGAGAGGAATCACCCATTGATTGTATTATTTGTAATTTGAAGTCGAAGACGACTACAACCACCGATGAAGGAGCGGAAGTAAAGCGGACATATTGAATATTGAATTCTGAATTCACTTCCAGCTAGTGGGAATAGCCAAGGGAAACATTATTCACAATAAGCAGCATATGAAAATTATTACGAGGTAAACTCGGACGCAGTTGCAATGATCTTGTGCTGGGCAAATGCATATTCATCGCTAGAACACAGTCCAAGGAATTTATGCAAATGCGGTTCGGAAACAATCTGACCCAGATGGTCGATCCATGTCTGATTACTTCCCTGCCAAAGACTTGCAGAGTCGACATCATGTGCTCGTTTCCCTTCCGTATGAGAATACAACACAGAGGGTCCGTTCAGAATCCCTGCCATGCTCTCGAGATCCTCCTGAACAGCTCTGTGTAGGTCAAAACCTAACCGTTTCCTCAATTGCCTGTAATGAACCACAGTCATCGTAGCATTCTCTAATTACAAGACTATTTCAGTTTCTGACTATCTGTGCCGTCCTTTGCGACGACCGAGCGAAGTCTTGCCATTCCCACATGGTCCATCACTCTGGAAGTAGTAATAAGAAGGCCAATATCTGTTGCTGGCTTCAACTATCTTTTTCAGTGGGCGTCTCTTCTGGCTCAGGGACCAGCTGCTTTTGCTCTTGGCCCAGAAAAACTTTAACAGGGTCAGTCAGAGACGGCATCGTAGGTCATAAAGCTTGTACCTCTTTGATATAGCGCATAGCTCGTACCGACGGCAATTGGGGTTCCGACCATGATACCTATCCACCTTCAAGGATTTTAGTGAAGCCGAGGCAGCAGCAAGGACTCTGAAAAATACCGCCTGGCAATGGTATTGTAGCTTCCTATGGCTTTGAATCCTGGATTGGTAGAGCTGTTTTGAGTCCCAGAAGCTACGGACTTGGGAGGTGCTGGCTTCGCAGCTTCGTAAGGCCTCGAGCTGATAGAGTGGGTGAAGACCCGTGTCCTGAAAGGCATAATGATCAAGGTTAGTCTGACCGCTGCTTTGTGTAGGTAGATGCAGCTAATTATGCGTGGGCAAGAAGGTGTCCTGCATTAGATGCCAAGACATTGAGATCCTTTAGGCGATCAACCCTACATTTCAAGACGCATCACCCTAGATTTACTTGCACTCAAGATACAATCCATCCACAGCTGGCTGTGTGACCCAATGGCTCATCCCATTCACCAATGGCCTCCCCCGCACTGCCATCTCCCACCATCCTCAGCTGCAGCGACAGTCCCCTCTCCACCACCGCCTCCATAGTCGGCATTTTGACATTTGCCCTCGGCCTCATAGCTTCCTACATAGCACTTCAATCCGCCACTCGTGGTGCACCCTCCGAAATCACACGCTTAGTCGAGGATTTGCGGACTACACAGCGCGAAATCAATAGGGTCGCGGAATACATCTTCGATGATGCCCATAACGCGCCTGTACCTGTTACTACGAGGGCTGCATTTAACGAGGAACGGGCATACGTAATTAATTCAAGAGGGGCGGGGGCTGGGGCGGCGGTTGGGCCTACCGGGAGTATGCAGGGACTATATGATGAGGTGCAGGATTTGTTGGGGAATTGTGTGAGATTATTTTATGAGGCGGATGATTTGCTGAAGAGGTGCGAGAATGATGCCGCGAGGTGGGACCCAGAGGGTTTTTGGAAAAGGATTACATACGTTATCAATAAGCATGAGGTTACGGAGAAGATATCTAGGTTGGAGGATCAGAAAGCGAGATTAGGGGATGTGAGGATGAGTCTCTTCTTGAGGAAAAGTGCTATGCAGGACACCATACTCAAGCAGATTGCTGAGGATCTCAAGAAAATGCAGATGAAGCGCAAGAAAAGAGACGTTTCTTCAGACGATTCGGGAATTCATGTCGGAGTGCCGCCTTAAAGGAAAATTGCACATTCAAACTATTCGTCACACCCTCAAGAAAGACAAAAAATGAGAAAAACAGAGAAAGAAAACCAGGAAGCCGCTGTCATAAACCTTCGTCTACGCGTCAAGCCATGTCGCATCACTCGTCCAAATCACCTCCGATTCAATCAGCATCTGCCATTTCCGAGTCTGCATCGTGTCTTCGCGCGCAAATGCAATTACTCGGCACGAAACCCTCAGTGTGGACAACCGTGTGCTTCGGCGTCTGCTCGCCCTCCTCAGCGACATCAGTCAACGCCGGTCCAGCCGGCAGCTCAATAGGCGAAGGCTGATCGAGAATCTTATGAATATTCATAGTGGAAGGCCTCCTGATTGGGGCGTCCTCCTGAACGATGTTGGCTGTCGCAGCACTGTCAGCGACGGGCGTAAGAGTCACGCGAGTAGGCCCGACCAACGATTCAATTTCCTGGATTTTGATTCGCAGCTTGAGGAAACTGGCCTCCAGTTGTGCGACCTGATTTTCCAACACGGTCACTCGCTCCAGTGTCGCATCTGAGCCTGAATGTGCAGGTCCTGCAGCAAACGTGGATTGCATCGGCGCAGGTTCCGGACTCGGGGCAAAGCTGCGCACGCTTCTTGCAGGCGCACTCGAGAAAGAATTCGGAGCCGCACTCGTTGGAACCGAGAGGGAAGGGGTTTGAAGGCTTTGGAACTGTCCAAACCCATCCTGACTCATCGCATTGCCCTGTTTCTGAACCTTAGCCATATCCGATTCCCTTATCAGCAACGTCAGTCAAAACCCGCTCACCAAACCCCAAAAGAACAGATACTCACACCTGCTTAATCTTCCCCTCCGCCGTTGTCGACAGCTTCTTATCCGGCATCGGCTGCCCAGCCAGCCGACACACGCCTTGCGGATGCAAATCACGTGCAGTACACGAGCAGCATTTCCCAAATTTCGAGTTCTTGGAGCGGATACATGGGATCTTGAGCCCGATGCAATAGGTGCAGGACTCCTCGAAAGAGCATGCATAGCCCTCCCTGAAGATCTGCATGCCGCGTTTGCGTGGGTGGTTGTCCTTTTTGCCGTCAGGTCGGAGCCAGGATGGGTATATGGAGAGATCTCCGAGTTCTTCCATGTTACTGGTGAAGGCCATTTCGCCGGGTTGGGTTTCTGGCATATTTGCGGTGGCTCTATATTTATAAAAGATCGTTTTGTTTTGTTTCTTGTTTTGTTCGCGTTCGTGTCTGGTGCAAGCAAACATCGACGTTCGCAGCGCACCTTCATCATTTTGTGCGTGTGCGAGGAACAAAGGCGTGGCGAGCACTGCTCTGACGAAAACAGAACAATTGATTCATTGAAGATGGTCTATTGTAGTAGAGAGGTTGGACAAGCTATTTTTGGCCACCATGACGCTGCACAACAATGGGAAAGCGAGCTGGTGCTTTGTGATCCTGAGTAGATACACGGAAGGGTTTCACTGTTAAGTTGGGAGAGGGCAAGAGACTGCTTTGTTTGCCACTCCTTTGCTAAGATTGTGCTTGATATCTATTGTTACCTATCTATAGGCCATTGTTGTGTTTTGAGCGGGAATTGCTGGGTGGGTTAGAGACTGTAAGTGTCTTTCTGGATGTATATGCTCCGCCTTGACACTCTCCAGACATCTCACTCCCTGGAGCGTCTCGAGGAGCTCAGATAGCACTCGAATGGTATGTCAGTACATACACAGTTGGTTTATTCAATCCACTGACTATCAGCCCTGAGCTGGTCTCTGTATCTGCTGATCATAAATGCAACAACGTGACCTCAAAACTCAGTCGGCAAGTTGCCAATCGCACGATGCTCTTTCCTGAACGCCACGCTTTGACTCTCTGCTCCTTACAGCTTCTCGGGGCCTGCCCTCGACGCAGGCTCCGCGCCTCGAATGAATGTTCACGACCTCAAACATTCGTAGAGTGGAGTATTCCACAATCATTGCCTTCTTCTTGCATGGTGTTTGTAAACGCGATTCTCAAAAACTCTGAGCAGATTGTGGTGCGGCGGGCTGGGGCAATGTTAGCGAGTGGTACGGCAAGAAGGGATCTCAGGGACTTACCGGGCTGTTGAGCATATTGTTTCTCTTGTTGCGCCCCTTCTTGATGTGGCTCTTTAATTGACTCGAGTCAAGCGGCTTGAGCAATTCGAAGCTACACAGAAGCTCGGCGGAAACCGCCATAACAGCTCCCCAGTTATCAAATTCGCCGCAATACTGCAGAAACGTCAGCCTCGAAAATGTTATCTCTCTTAGATATTGGAGACTTACGTTAGGTGCCGAAAACACCGTTACCAGGATACGATCGTTGAAAAACTCATAGCCATCCTCTACCACCATGTGCGCTCTGCAGACCAGATCGAAGTCATGCTTTTGCAAGAACTCCATGATAATCTTCTTCCCAAAGCAATAGCTTACACCCCTTTCGTTAGCTTCCCAATCAGATTCCATATCAGCAGGATCACTCCAAAGAAGATCGTTTAGTAAGCCGTAATCAGGTACATCAGTCGGTCGTGCAATTTGCCGAATGTCGTCCATATGTGTCAAACTCGGCGAGAGTCCTCCATGGACGCAGAAGATTTTTGAAGCAACGACTGCAGCTATTGGGAGACAATTGAAGGTGTCGATAAAAGTCTTCCATACTTTGATATTGCATCTGCGCTTGCACTCGTCATAGAAGCCGTATACCCGTGTGACGTTGGCGCATTCATGGTTGCCTCGAAGCATGAAGAAATTTTCTGGGAACTTCAATTTGTAACAGAATAGCAGAAGAATAGTCTCGAGGCTCTGTTTCCCTCTGTCCACGTAATCACCAAGGAAAAGGAAATTGGCGTTGGGTGGGAATCCGCACATCTCGAAAAGTCGAATCAAATCCGTGTACTGGCCGTGAATATCCCCAACGATCTTGACGGGCGCTGAGAGCTCCACGAGAGCAGGTTGGGATAGGAAAACTTCCCGTACTGCGGCACAAATGGCTGTGATCTCCGCATTTTTGAGGCAGACCGCCTTCGTAACCTTCGTAGAGTAGCCTGCGTCTAAGAGTCTAGTAATCATGTCATCGATATCGAGCGACTTCAATGCTCCGAGTGCCAGACGTCCAGGCGAGCTTGAGATGATAGTTTCACCCTCAGTAGCACTAAGATATGGCGAAGCTGGAGCCTTTGGAGCCTTTGATGATATAGGATTGATGACATTCTTCTTCACTAGTATAGACTCCTTCGGCTGCTGGTTATGCGATGGGTGCAAAGTCCCTGACGGTGGCGCATCCGACACATGGCCAACTTCTCCAGAGTCCTGCGCACCGCTGACAGCCTTGTGCCCTTTGCCTACAGAAGCAGACAGGGTAGGGGAAGGTGGGGGCTGCGGCGATCCTGGCCGTGAACTCGGTGATACGTCTCCGTCTTCTGTTGCAGAGACTGGGTCGACAACGGGTTTCGATCCCCCGGACTTCGCAATCGCTCCTGATTTCCCTGATCCCCTAGTGTCTGATCTCTCCAAATTTCCACTTGCCACATCAGCCTGGGAGAATGAGCTCCTGGGACTGTCGGACCTTGTTCCTGGAATCTTTGATCGTAGTCCTCGAAACGAGCGAGATGATTCCTTGGTATCAGACTTGCTGAAGGAGGGATAGGATTGTAGGCCTTCGGTGGATTTGTCGAGAGAGGTTGATGAAGTGTTTTTCGGCGTCCTTGAGCCATCGCTTCCTTTTGAGGGCTGATTACCCATTCTCCTCTCTGAGGCTGATTCTGTGGTTGTTCACGGACGGATGCCGGATGAGACTTGAGAGGTAGTCGCAACGAAACCTTATAGTCTTTCTCGCCCTTTGATGGCAGCTTGGAGACTCCGTGGTAGCTGAAATTTCCCAAATGCGATGTATCCGATCTATAGCCCCAGCCCCGGGTATATCTCTTTTATCCGTAATGGGGTAGTGTTGCCTGATAGTACTAAAGCTGTCAAGGGGGCTTTAACAAGCTGAAGAGGAGGCACAACGAGCAGGGCTCAAGGAGTAACCATGGAGCTCGAAAATGGAGCCTGGCCAATATTTCAACCTCGTTCGAGGCTAGGTTGGGAGTGTTCTGGTTATCCAGATCGGCAGGCGGAAGACAAAGGCTGCTGGGGAGAGAGCTGAGAGCATTGCTGGTATTAGCTTAATCTCTTTAGATGGAGAGGCTCAAGCTTGAGCGCCATATATGGGTAATGCTAAATAGAGGAGGATGTAGTGAAGGGGTTGTGGGGCACAGCGTACAACAAAGGGAAAATCCATTGCTGGACCTGCCCCTCACTGCGCATGGTTGCGCCAACAGTCTAGAAGGAAAGCATGAAGAGACGAACCTAGGCGTATCGAGGTTGAGGTTTCCTGATTATTAAGGCAATGTTTCTCTGTCAGGCTGCAGAGGGTTGCGGTTGTTGACAGCGGAGGGAAGGCAGCGGTTGATAATCTACACGACGGATTTAAGGTTTCGCGGAAGCTGCAACGCTCTTCCACCGTCACTGATCAGCACGTTTACTACCCGCTAAGGTATGGTTCGTTCTAGATCTTTTGGTCAGGCTTATGTCGTCGCTCACGATGTCGTTGCTCGACGCAACACTCTACAGTAACAACAAAAGCGATATCAGAGAAATCTCTTTGCCATAAGTCTTATCATAATTAGCTGCGAGGCTGAGCGGCGCTAGCTGAAAAAGTGATACCTCCCCAAGGCTCTCTTCCTCCCTCCTGGTAGAAAATATTTCCTTCCTTGCGCAAGCTGCGTTCAAGCCCAACATTCACTCTCACATATCCCGATTGGCCACCTCGATTACCTTGTGCCAGCTCACTATGATAGCATGATTGAGTTCCATAAGAAACGATACCAACCTACGGAGCCAGGCTGGTCGAAGGATTATCTTCTGTGACGGACAATGCAGGCCATTACCTCGTCCTCGATTCGAGTATGTGCAATGCCTGTGTCGAGACAGGAGCCATTCCGTGAGGAATTGTAGCCATCGAACACCGGTAATTGAACCAGTGTGAATTCATCTCTCCTAATAATTCAAGGGCCCTCCGACTCTATTTTCGTGATATATTGTCCGGGAACGACAATAAGTCCCAAGAATCGGCTAGTCATGTCCACCTTCACTGTCGCTGCTGATGTGGAGGAAGCTGCAGCTGCAGCTTTGAGAGCGTTCGAGGAAGGCTGGCGGTATTCGTAGGCCTGGGAAAGGATTATGTTGCACTCCTGGATGGAATCAGCGAAATGATATGTAGAAGCAACTGCTCTCGAACGATTTGACTCACATTGTCGGTGCACTTTAAATCCCCTAAGAACATCCTTGAATCATTGGTGTATACGCGTAGCTTCTTATTAAGCAGTGCCTCCAAGTATTCCGTAGCCTTGGGGTTGTCCATGTCTGCAGAATCCATGTTGTGAAGCTCGTACGTATGTCTCACAGCGCTATTTCGGAGTCGTCTCGAGGCAAGATATCTAAAGACGGAGCAATGGCGTTTGGCGAAGTCTTGCCGAGTGTAATCTCCTACCCTGACATTATGGTAGAGCAATCAGAGCAGGATCAAGCTGTTCAATGGTGGAAGTGTGGTTCCGCGGTATTGGATCTTCGGCAGGGATGTCGCTAGCGCCATCATCTCCATCAGACCTTTCTCTGCAAAATGCAAGTTTTGGGCAAGCAATCCAGAGAATCCATGAGATAGGCGAGTGGAGGAAGTCTTCAAATACATCTGGTGCTCTCGTTATCCTAGAAGTACTCAGTGTTTTTGCATAGACTACTAGCTTTGCACGCGCGTTTCGCGTACTGCCTTTTGGTTCTCTGCATGCAGGAAAAAAGGAGAACTCGATTCTCATCAATCTCTGTTGTCATCATTGTCCACGGTGGTCGATGATCTCTGCATTATGGTCAGACTTCAATGATGAGCATTGCCCTGCAGCCTTTGACCATGCCGATGTCGAACTTCTCTATTGCCTAGATCCACTTCCGTTGCAAAGGAAATTTTCTTCGATGTAAAACATGGCTCTAAACCTGCAGCGTGCATTTGGTATCCTTGTACTGAGTTAAATGAGGAAGCACGCATATGATGCTTGCTTTTGGACTCCAATAAGAGGGTCCAATAGCCCTTGCCAGAGTTGAGGCTGAAGCTGAGAAGGCTGAATTCATCCTTGGACGTTGGCAATGAACTTTAGCTTTCAGAGGATTGAGATACCTATCCTTGCCACCATCTTACTGTGCAAAGTGGTATAAGGCGCGTCAATCTGGTTAATGCAACCAACAACTGGTTGGATTGGGGAGAGCGAGGCCAGACGAAAAGCATTGGCTGTTGATTTGCGAGCTCCACCTAAACGTTGGTCTCTGGCCGGCTTTCTGTGAAAGTGCCACCTCTCAGATTTGCAATAGCGCGGAATGTCGTTGGCGATCTGTTGGCTATCTGATGAGGGTCGGCGAAACGCTCGTAAAGGCCAAAAACTCCGAGCTCCCAGCAGACTTTTTTCTTGCAGAAACATAACTTTGGGCGGCTATAACTCGTTAGGCCATAGAGGGGTATCTAGTGATGTTGTTGCGAGTACGACGTTGCTGCAAGCCGCTCGCTGCCTTCACAGATCGGCACCCAAACTCGGTAGGATATAAAATGGCGGCATGAAGGGACGCATGTCAGGAAATCCGATCCCGGGGTGATTTCCGATCTCAGCAGAGCTGATCTTCGTCATTGTAGAAACGTGCACCCTGCAAACTCTCGCCACTGATGTGAGGTGAAGTTTGAGAATGTCATTCGCTAGCGTCAAGGAGTCCCTGTTTCCATGCTTCCAACCTCACCTCACTTCGAAGAACCCTGCAACCTTCCACCATCATCGGTCGTTTTGAACATCGTTCTCAACAATATTATCTTCTCTACGCAAATTTCTACAGTATACAATCAGATTGACGATCGGGTTTCCTTTGCAAGGCTTTGTGCACAATCATTATGGACTCGTTAATTCAGGTCAAGATTGAGACCCTAGATTTCGCGGACCGCAACTCACAGTCCTCAACGCCCCAAGCCTCCGATGATGGTTCCAGTGCAACTGAGATTGAGACCCCAATTCCGGCACAAAATGGTCATCGCCAAACGACCTTCGACGACAAAGCGATTCGACCACGCCCTGTCAACAGATGGCAACCAGCCCAGCGAATTACTCTAGCGTGGCTTTTTTTTGCTTACCAACCACAATGGAAGGCTATTACGTCAATCTTCAACAAGTATTTTGAAGTCCAATTACCCACCCAGAAAGGACTGACAGAAGGCGCTCTAAGAAGTATGTACGCTCACATGAGGCTACGAGACAATGAACAAAATGCACTTTACGAATTGGACTCTCCCACTATATCATCTAATACTACACTATCGAGAGAAATCTCTCGGCCACAGCTTGAGAAGTTAGCATTGGATCATGGCATCGATCATACGAACCAAATGCCAGCAGCTGTTCCCAATCATCTGACAACTGGAAAAATACGCAAAGCTCCGAATCGAAAGCGAAAAGCCTTGAACCGCGGGGACACGCCTGACGGTGGCTTCTCGAGAACAGCAAGGACAACGAAGCCAGCGGCCAATGTCGATGTAGGAAATCAGGATCCTAACTCTAGCCCATCAGATGCTGAGACCGACTTTCTGCCGCGCACACCTAAACGACAGTGCCGGGTATTAGTACCTCATACTCCTGATAACCTCCATGCTACGATTGGCGAAAATGGCCTTCCGACTCCTCCGAACAGTTCCAACTCAAAGCAGCAGCCCATGGTTCAAGGTCCCAAGCGATTGCCACGAGTCGCCTTCAGGGCGTTTTCAGACAGCTCACAAGGGTTGAATTCCATAGATGGTTTCCTTGCTGGATCTTTCACCGACAGCCAGACCAGCACCCAGACTATCCAGCTACCGCCAAGTCCGGATGATGCTTTCTACCTCCATGAGGCGGCTCGCCATGTTGCAAGAGTTCACACAGGCAGTACATCATTCATCTCATTGTCCAGGAACCTTCTTCGTTGCCTGCATCGAGCGATAAAAGCAGGACCCGATTCTTCTATCGCAGTGATAGATATGGAAAAAGCTAATAGCAAAGGTGCTGTCCAATCGGCAATGGCTCTCAGGATAAAAGCCAACTGTGTATACAAGCCCTGGGGCGAGTAGTGAGTGTCACCTCTATCGATGAAGATCTGCACACTGATTCGCATCAGCCTTGTTTGGGCACAAATTCCGAAGCCAGCGATCATCTCGGTAGTCCCACTTACAAAACTACTTGCGGCCATGCCTACTATGCCTGGGGATGGAGACCCTTTTGGTGTCGAGCTTGTTCATAAAGCCAAGTATATGAGTGAGGTCCGGACGCCCATATACCAGGATCCTCTGCCAATGTCTTTCCAGTACGTCTATTTTGAGTTCTTTCTTCTCTTAGGATACCGTTTTGGAATCCCGAGACATTATTCAGGAGTACCTGCTCTTGATATATCCTGGAAGTGTTTCAAGTGACTTGCTAGACAACATGGAACTGCAGAGCTAATTCCGAAACAACGGATAGATCTGGTCAGGCGATTGGGAAGCTAATGAAAGCTATGGCGATACCGAGCAGGATAGATTTACTGGAGGGTGCCGTTTATTCGGTGTGTGCCCTTTACTCCAATACAAACGGCTCGGGACTAACAGGAAAAACCAGATCATTTCCGATTGGAAATTCAGCGGCAAGTGGAAAAGGTTCGTGCTTCTTGGAGTCTTCTTCCCTGCTTTGTCCGATGTCTTTGTTCTACGTCTTGAGTCGCAAAACAAGTCTTGGGAGTCAACTCATACCCTAGTCAGAAAGACTAATGCTAATTTCGACATCTGCGTAGGTGGCAGAAGAATACGGCTTTCCGGGAGGGTCTCGAAAAAGGATACTTCGGTGAGCATAACGGGCAGCTACTAAGCCTAGTCGATAGTGGTGAGGAGGATACTAGTAATCTAGACGAAGAGCCAGAGGGCATCGAAGAGGAGATCCTACCGGTTGATGGAACTAATCAAACTTCGGAAATAGAGGACGAAGACGCTACAATATCGTTGGATAGCGAGGAAGAGCTGCAAGAAAATTCCAAGCAGCGCATTGGAGACATCGCAAACTACAGTCTTTTAGAACAACCAAACCTGCCTAACGAGGGCACCTTCGTCGACGGCTTCATCGCGACTAGAGAAGATCTAATTGTTGACGATGACCGTGACAACCGAGTCACTGGTCAACGGATTGGCCAGGAGATTCTGAGCAAAATTCGAGCCGAAGAAGAAACGAAGCTCCTGCAGCTGGACTACGCAGAAACATATGCATGGACCGGGATGTAAGAATGTTGTTGTGATTGACTTCTAAAGCAGCACGCATGGGATTTCGACCACGCAGTGTCAGACTAGGCTGTCAGATGGAGTACTGTGGCGAATCTACGACCGATGTTTCTTGTTCACGACGTCGTTGGTCACCAGGAATAGACCTACCGAGTAGATATGTCTCATACTGTCAGAGATCCAATGTGTATGCACCACTAGATATTTGGAACCGCAATGTACGACCTCCATTGGCCGAATGTCATGATTGTCAAGGTTGTAGTAGCAGATTCGAGGCCTTGCTCTCAGCTATCGTGAGTAACCCTAGCATGGGTCAGATCGCACGCAATGCCAGCTGCATCTCTCCACCTCATCCAGCCTTTCAAAATTTCTGGAACCCCTTCACAGCCTTGCCAGTTCTTGGAAGCACACGTAGAACATTGAATCGCACCTACAAAATCATTGTCAGCACCATAATTGATGTTCCACGTCACAGTAACCCCGTTATACGTACTGTCTTACTCAAAGGCCTACACTGCCCAACCGTAACCTGATCACCATCCTCCACACGGAACGCTGGCGAGACATGCGCTGCCAAATTCTTGTGACGCTTCTCATATCTGGAGTATTTGGGGACAAAGTGGAGGTATTCGCGACGAATGACGAGGGTTCGGTGCATCTTGGTGGAGACGACTGTGCCTGTGAGGATACGGCCGCGGATAGAGACTTCGCCAGTGAAGGGGCATTTCTTGTCTGTAGGTCGAGCGTTAGAACTTCTTTCCAAATATCGGATCCTCCTCAACATCCTCATACCAATGTATGTGCCTTCGATTGCCTGCTTTGGTGTCCTGAACCCCAAGCCCACGTCCTTGTACCATCTTCGCCCACCCTTGCCGACTTTCGTGCTTTTGGTGCGCTTTGTCTTCTGGTTGACGAAGATATGGGGTTGCTTTTGGAAAGCGCGCTCCGATTGTACGGTCAACTCTGTCGCCATGACTGCGGTGTGATTTATCCGAGGTGATGTACGAGATGGCGTGTGGCAGAAATCGTGGTGGGTGCCAAGTTTCGCTAAAGCACAACGGGCCGAATTCTTGCCCGGACTAGCGTCATGTCTTGTTTACTCGCGAAGCGCGCCCTGTAAACACTACTATTCAAAACCTATGACGATTCACTGACGAGAGCAGCTGGACTTGTGCTCATATCTGGTCAAGATGTCTTCTATGCAAAGCCCCAGGGCGCCTCGAATGCGCCAGGCTCGCAAGTCCCTCGCGCACGTGCCGTCAACAGACATCAGCGGAGATAAGGAGAATCTGACTGTGGACTCTGCAGCGCTCTCGAGTCCCACTGCGCAAGGAAAGCAAGCTATCAAAAAGAGTCGGAGTAAAAGCATTGGACCTGGAGGATTAGACGCGCTCAAGGAAGGAACTGGCAATAAGCAAGAGGTAAGATTCTCGTTTGCCATCTACAACACTGGGGCTGAATATATGCAGCTTGTTCTTCCCGCTCAGGTCAAATCTATTCTAAAGCCTACGATACCAGTATCTCCTCCCAAGGCCATCCCACCACACAGTAATGGACGCAAAGGATCGCCTCGTAAAGCCAATGCCCAGAGAACACCGGACAGGTCGCCCGCGAGGTCTGCAGGCAATGGGTCCGAGGGTCCCCCAAATCCGTTCGAGGGATCTCCTACTCGAGCTGCTGCGAAGTCGCAGTCTCCATCTCGGTCACCGGCGCGCGTAGCATTACGGACAGAGGAGGAACAGCAAGCCGCCGCAAAAGAGCGCGAACGGCAAGAGCTTTTGGCACATAAGGATGCGAGGAGGAAGTCCCTAGGTATGTTCGTGCCATGGTTCTAGCGACTAAAGGTGCTGATTTGAGGTCCAGCAAACCGGAGAGTATCATTCGCACCAGAAGCCACTCTTCACACTTGGAACGTCGTAGAGCTGGCCGAAGATTCAACCACTTCATCCGCATCTACTAATTCGACTCGACGAGCATCTAGTCTAACCGCAAATGCTGGATCAACTTATACTGCATCTCGATCACCAATGCCATCCTCTGACGCCTCTGAGCCACCATCGACTCCGCCTGAGCATGTGGAAGAATTGCAAGTGGCCGCTTCTCCCGCAGACCAACGCGATTTACACCAGAAGAGGCGCCGACGAAGCTCAGCCATTACTCCTCCTTTAAACTTCAACAACCCCGACGATTTCTCCTCAAGCCCCTACAGTGGAGCGTCAGATGATACAAACCAGACTTTCGTAACGGCGGACGAAGTGGACAAAGATAGCGATTCGGATGAGGACGCTGACGATCTTGTCGAAGATGAGACTGTGACTGGCGTTGATGGAGAGGACAATACGGTGCGTTCGACTGGCGACTCAAGCACATCCTCAAGTGGCCGACTGGAAGCCGCTCTTCAACAAGCTGCAAACCAAGCTGGTACGCAGGGTATTGATTTTGACGAGCATGGGGAGATTACCATGGAGATGGCTGATGACGAAGTCACTGCGGCCTTCAAGCCATGGGTGAAGAATGGGAAGTATGTGCCTCAGGTGGTTGGAGATCCAAGTGCTCTGCAAGATCAAGAGAATCTGAACCCATTTTCACCCGCTTTCAAGGCGAATGTCAGCAGAATTGTGCAGGAAGATGAAGATGGAACTATGGAGATGACGCAGGCTGTTGGAGGCATTTTGCCAGCTGCGGATCCGAGCCAGTCCTCACCGAAGCGTAGACACAGAAAATCAGTCACAGGTAACCGACGAAGAAGCAATATCGCACGACGACGCTCTTCTGGAGATGGCTCCGCTCTTGGTGACGAGAACATGGATTTGACGACGGCTATTGGTGGAATTCAAGCAAACCAGGAGATGCCGAAGGATGAGGACAATGTCGGCCAGTCTGCCGACGAAGACGAAGAATTGACCATGGAATTCACGTCTGTTATCGGCGGTGTGCTTCAGTCCAACAACAAAGAACCAAGCTCAGCAGATGATCAGCTGGCAAACCCACAGCTACTCCAGGACGCAAACCGTCGCGAAAGTATAGAATCGACTTACAATGAAGAAGACATGGATATCACCTATGCAGCTGGTGGTATTCTGCCTTCGATCACTGAACGCACCGAGCCGCTCGAGGATCAAACCCTAGATATGGACATTACAAAAGCTGTTGGTTCGATTCTACCCGAGCAGCTAAGCACTGGCAATAAGGCAGAAGCCAAATTGCTGATGGAACAAGAGACCGACGTTGGGCAGCTGTCTGGATCACCTTTCTTTGGCACGCCTCGCCAAAAGCCTGTAGGCGTTGGCTTGACAGACGAGAGAGCACTGCCCGGTCACGTCAAGACGATGGCCTCTGAGACCGGTAGCCCTAGCCTAGCATTCTCTCAGCCTCGGAGCAATTCCAGGAGGAGCATAGGATCACGACTGTCTGTCACCCCCAAATCACAACAACCTACCCCAATCAAGAAACCCAACACTCCGTCCAAGCAGTTGACACCACAGCCTATACGCCCGACCACTCCAGGGAAGACTCCACCCTCGAGGAACGTCTCAATGAGGACAGCATCACCGAAGAAGCTCTTCGAAGCGGAGATCAGAGCAGAGGCGAAGAATGCGCCACATTCGACTCCTAGACCAAGTGGCTTGAACCCATTGTTCCGTAAGGACCTGAACACTGGCGCGACGACTCCGAGTATTGTTCTGAAGCCTCGACGACGGAGGTCGTCAGGACTCGGCATCGATCGCGAAGGCCTTGGCTCACCTCATGTGACTGCTTTGCTTGACAGGCGAGCTTCAATTGGCGAAAATGCTAAAGCTTTTGTTGCTCAGGGCCAACTTCCAGCAAGCGTTCGCTTCGAGGATCCTCAAGTAATGGAGCAGGAGCTTGACCAAGAGCGGGCAGAAGATCAGCGTCGAGAGAGTGGACGCGGCATTCTCGAAGCCGAAGCTGACGCACAAGGTACTGAGGAACGAGATGCCACTGCCAATCTTAAGGACATGATCGAAAGCCTGACACCGCAGAAGAAGAAGCTTAACGGTCGCAAGAGCTTGCACGTCGGTGCTGCAAAAGGCCTGCTGGGCAAGAGACCGGCTGAGCTCGACGATGACGAGGACGACGATGGTACTCCAAAGCGCCTGAAGGGAAAGGGAGGTAGCCCCGTCAAGAAGGTCAAATTACCGGCGCCACCTCCTAAGACTACAACTACGGGTCGGACCACCAGATCGACAAGACGCAGCCTTGCAGACACGACGGGTAATGTACAGATAGCGACGCCTTCGGAAAGCACTTCTCCTCTGAAACCAGGGACAACTCCAAAGGATCAGCCCCGCTTCAAGGACGCCGAGTCACACAATTCAGCCAATGTACAGTCTTTCGAGCAGAAATTGGATGCCAGCGCTATTGGTGGTGTTGCAGTGGCTGAGGATGATGACCGCATCCATCTTCAGGATTTCTTGAATATGACCAGCATCCGTTTCATGGAGCTGACTACGACAAAGCGCAGACACACGATTGCACCAAGTGCTTTACTTGAGCAGAGCGCGAAAAAAGCCAACTCTGGGGTCGAAGATGATGGTCCGGCTGAATCGTCCACCAATCTTGAGAATTGCGTGGTTGCTGGTGCCTGTACTGTGCCGATGATTGAGCTTTATCAACATGTGAGTCAAACGGCGATCGATGGGCTATACGTAGGAGATAGCTAACCTTGCGTACAGTCTTGCCGAGAACTCAAGAACTACATCTCCGAAGGTCGCAGCATCGTCAAAGAGATTGAGGCAGACACATACGAAGAGAATCCACCGCTCTTCCGCGAGTACATGTCGGCACCGCCAGATGTCAAGCCCATCATGGATAACCAATTCAAAAACGTCAAGACTCACGCTAGACTGCTCAGCAAGGCTATGTGGTACGAGTGGCGTATGAAGCTCCTCGACGGTCTCAAGGAAGGACTGTTGAAGATTGGCGACGGTATGGACGAGGACGATCGAAACCTGATCCAGCAAGAACAGATGCTTCAACCAGTGCTTCCAGGCCTGATCGAGGAGCATGAACAGCTAGAGAGCCAGGTTCAGATCGCCCAGGCCCAAGCAGATGAGCTGGCAGATTGCGACCAAGACGAGCTCAAAGAGGCGAGGGATAGTCTCCAGTCGATTGAGAAAGACCTAGAGGCGAAGCAAAAGCTCGTCGAGGATCTTCAAATCCAGCTGCGAGAGATGGAGAACATCCTGGGCGATGTTGTCGAGCGGAAGCAGGAATGCGTTGAGGAGATCAAGGAGGCTGAGAAAGTCCGTCAGGATTGTCGGGGTTGGAGCAGCGCAGAAGTCTCAGCTCTGCAAGGTAAGACTTGACCGCATCTCTTGCGCTGTACCATCTTGCTAACGCTACTCGTAGCCAACGCCAATGCTCTCGAAAAGGCCCACGGCTGGACCATCACTGCAGTCGCCGAGTCCGCTCTAACGATGACCTACAATCGCACTCTACAGCTCTTCTTCACGCCCGCCTCGTTCAAGCAAAATGATAATTCTCAGACTGGCGTCGAAAATTCGCCAATCAGCCTTACATACGTTGCGGATGCCCACGAGTACCATCCGCAGCCGTTAACAACGGAAAAGCGCTTCTTCCTCCAGATTGTGCGAGCACGACTCCAGTGCCTGCAGCAATGGCAAACCAAAGTCAGAGACTTGTTATCGTTCGTAAGCAGCAGCTGGGAAACCGCCTCCACCATCGCAGAAGAAGCCCGCATGCTAGGTGTCAGCTACATCACCGAACCCTCCATAACCTCAGACGAAGCCATGGCCGTTCGATCAAGTATACTGTTACGAGCCATGAGGACGAAAGTCGAGGTAGATTTTGAGGTGAAAGTGCGAAGCGGCGACGGTGTGGCAACTCTGGGCGTTAGTGTCAGCCCGAACGCTAAGGTCTGCTACGGTGAGACTCTGAAGGAGAAGAAGATGGCGGAGTTCTTGGAATCGATGGTCAAGGGCGCTAAAGGGAGCGGTGTCTGGGTCAAGGCTATTGGGGAGTTGGAGGGGAGGTTGCTTACTAGGGGGAAGACGTCATGATTGCGATGTTGGAGTGTATTTAGGAGCGAGTTTCGGGAGTTTTGTGATATCCTTACGGTTCATTATATCGATCAAGTTACCAAGTTCCGGGCCTTTCTCTTGACACGATCCCTGACTTGACTGCCGTTGGTAGCCAGCCCGAGCAAGGCGATGTCAGTGTCGCTGCTCGCTCTGGTTGTGCGTGGAATGCCACTTGCCTTTGGTAAGTATCCTTGACGTTGCGAGTTCGATATTGACTCTCAGGACAGTAAGTGTGAACATGCAAAAGTCTTTACCCAGGCCAATGGTGAGTTTGATGCTCCGTGTTTGACATTCTCGATAGGCATGATGCATATTGAAAGTTTTGCCGCTAACCTAACGGGGTCGTGAATACTGTCTTTGAGCACTGAATTAACAGCAGTCTGGACATGTCTAGGTCAACACCCTGTGCGTTTTACAACGGTAACATTCGCCGCAATATCCGCCATTGAAAAGAAGACCAACAAGACCGGGAATCGAACCTAATATCGTAAAGTACTGAAACCCAGCAAACGATTGAATCCCCTCAGACAACGGGAGCAAATGGCTTGGCTCTGCTGAGTGCTGCTGGCTAGTCCAGGGTCGATCGAGATCCCTTCGCCAGGAACAGGCAAAGTTGATCGGGATCATCCCTCCAATCTACCGAACGCTTTGAATTCAAGCCATCACTTTTTCGGTAATTTTTGTCTCCAGGAGCAGCAGAGACAGCAAGGTCGAGTATCGACGTTTTCATGTACTGGCTGCCGAGACCTCAAGGAATTAACGGTATCCAGTCAATGTGATAGATTTGATTGCAATCTCTCCGCTTGCCATTTTGAGCGAAATGGCGGGCACTAGATCTGCAGTGATGCGGGATCGGACGCGCTATCAATTAGAGTACTGCCGCGCCAAGAAATGAGCTTCCAGGGAACTTCGATCACAATGTGAGAATGTAAGTAAAGCCGCCTGTCCTCCCTTTTCAATCGACCCCACGCTGCCATTGCAGCACCTCTCGTTCTCTTCACGCCTGTCAATTGCATATTTATCTACCCTCTACTGGAGTACTTGGAGTGTTTGAGGTGTATCGGTGTTGTGGTCCGCCTGTACAAGCTTTTCGTGCATTTCAAGCGTGAAACCCTGGATACAAGAGGCAGTCTCGACCTTCTGTATTCGATTGACTACCGTAACCTCCGTCATTGAGACAATCCTCACATCATCGACTCCCAACTACCTCCTCCGCCCTGCTAAAGAGACAAACGAACAATTTGCGACCTCCTCAATTGCTCCCATCTCAGACACCCAACAACCCACTGATTCCGAAGGACTGCCACTTCGACCTGCCATTGCGTACAACAATATCACTACCGACTAAACACAACCCCGCCAGTATGTATAATAACGAAAAACCCATCACCGGCGCCTCAATCGTCACACCAGAAACGGACCACCTCTCACCACCCCACACCACTCCCACCACCCTCCCTAACCCATCCCTCCACACAATTACCCCCTGCTCCTCAAACTCCTTCTCCGAAGCCGACCAGACTGCAAAAGAAGACTACGACCCCACATCTAACCACCCTTTCTCCGCCTTCTACTCGCACCCAACCACCCGCACATCCTTCGAACAAGCAAAATGCGAGTCCAAGGTCCAAATAGCCATCTACCAGCATGACATCGAGTCAGGATCTCGGATTACACAAGCGGAGCCGGTACATGAGGGTTATCATCACAAAGAGGACGATAAGGTGTGGCCTTGTAAGAAACAGCTGAGGGAGAAGCAACTAGCGAGGAGGCAGAAGGGAAGGAGGTGTGATCCGTTTGGAAGGTTGAGCAAGAAGCAGAAAGTTGTGGTACAGACATTGATTGTGTTGCTGCTGGTTGGAGCGATTACCGGGTTGGGGATTGGGATATCGAAGGCTGTTGGTGGTGGGGTGTTCAGGACGAACGACAATTCGAATGCTCCGATAGGGAACGATGATTGATCTGTGAGTAAGAATACTCGACGTGTTGTAACTCACTGCCCGCTCACCCGCTCATGACGCGCTGCTAATTACTCGATAGCCTTACCAGTATCCTCAACACATGCATATATCATCCTGCCTGCGTTACTATCATGGAAATCTCAAACGACCGATCACCCTCCGGCGGCCTTCGCCACCTCTTCTACATACCTTGGGAAGCAATCAGACATACCTTTCAACTACGACGGAACGACAGCTGCTATTTTCTTGTCAGCTTTACTACCCACTTGCTTCAAGTTGTAAAAAAAGACGCAGCACTTATGGGAAGAATTGTGGAGAATCCGAATTTGACCTCAAGGCCACGGATAATCACATTAGGTATCGGGCGGTGCCACACAAGCTTCTCTGTGAACTCCATGGTCAACAAGACCACATTATCACTCTGTCGAAAGGGCGAAACCGTAGGAATAAGGATGGGTGCTGGCGAGGCTTGCCCTATAGGCTTATGCTACTAGCGAATCAATTCACGTTCTAATACTCATTCTTAGTGGCCACTAGCCATCATTGCGCACCACTTTTTGCAGTTGGCTTACTTTTGCGCTTGGATTGTACTGTACAAATTCGCTCTGCACAGCCGTCCTCACCTCTATAATCTCGCGTCTGAAATCTTTGAAATGAAACGGATAGTCTGATTTCGACCACGCGCTCTCTTGATATCCCTGGGTGGGTCTTTGAGAAGAAGTCCCATGTTTTGCGATGCTGTATCTTTCTCTACAGAAGGCTTAACAAAAGCCAATGGAATCCCAGCGGTCCAGGTATATTCAAAATGTAAGTAAGCTTCATTCGCCAATAGTCATCCAGAAAAATGCATCACGAATTCATTCGAGCGATCTTTCCTAGTTTTTGTACAACTTTTGGTGGCAAAGTGCATTGATCCCTACGAGTCTGCCACACAGCCTGATTCACTCCCCATCGCATGGTGCATTCTTACCCCCACATTCGAAGGGCAAATCTAGGATAGGTACTTTGAGAACCATTCAATACCCTGTTGCGCTGACTCGTCCATAGCCTTCTTATCCTTATCCGAAGACCAGTCATTTCGAAGAGCGAAACCGTGTATTTGGTCTTCGTACAGCTAAGAAAATATTAGCAAAACGACCGACTCTGTGTGGAGCATAGAATTCACCCTAATCTCATGCGGTACATCCGTCTTCTTCGCCATCAGATCCTGAATCTGGCCAACCGACTTGTTATCCAAAAGGCTGTCTTTCGTCCCCAGCGCGAGACTGAGTGGCTTGCTGATAGGGTCGAAATCACCCGGTATAGCGACCAAACTCGGATGACAAGCATACGCCGCATCCACACCGCCAATATCACTTCCCTGCCCACTCTTCCCCTGCCCATGCGCCTGCAGGATCGCATACCGCCCACCCCAGCAGAACCCAACAGCACCAATCTTATTCGTCCCAGGAATCATCCGCACCGTATTCACGAACCCGTCAATGAGAGGCTTTGAAACGCCCTCGCGGTGCTTCGCTAGCCATGGCCCCAGTGTAGCGGGGACCAGGGCGGCGTTCTTGGCTTTGTCGGTTATGCCGAGGGTTTCTTGGGTTTTGAGATTGGGCTCGATGGTGTTGAGGAAGGAGATGGGGAGGGAGTCGCTTTGGTGGATATCGGGGATGTAGGTGTAGAAGCCGGCTTTGGCGTATTCGTCGGCTAGGAGGCGGATGTTGGGGAATTTGTAGCCGAAGACTGGGGGTTTGTTAGAGGGTTGTGGGGGGGGGAGAGGGGGAGGGGAAGGGGAAGGGGAAGGGGATAGGTGGCCGTACTGTCGCAGATGAAGACGATGGTTTTTTCCTTGGAGCCGTTTTGGGGCTCTGAGATGTAGGTTGCGAGACCGCCGATTTGGTCTTCGCGGCCTGTGGGCTTGCCGTCGTGAACTTTGCCGCTGAGGCAGCAAGAGGACATTCCGACGTTTTGGGACATTTCGTTTTTTATGGAGGCTTTGTTGTGTGCTTTCAAAGTTGACTGTTTGTGTATGAAGGTCGAATGTTTGTTGCTGCGAAGTCAATGGTAAATGTTGTCCTTCTCATGACGTATGTTGTGGTGGGGCGATTGCCTTTCTGGCCGAGAAGCGGCGCCCGCGGAGTTGCAGGTATTGAGCCTTCCATTCATTGAGGACTCTTTGATAGCTACAGGATTAGTGGGAAACGAGGGTTTGGGGTAGTTGGTAGATATGATGGGATTCACGAATTCCCTTTCAATGGCAGGGCCGCTAGCCTGATTAGGTTCACCTTGCAAGAAATCGATGTATTTGAAAGCTAGCACCTTTGCTACTGCTAATCCATGCATGCATAATACACACGAGGGAATAAACACTGTCTCGTAGAAGTTGTATGATATCAGGCTTGGTGTCAGAATGAGTGGCACTCTTGGACGCCGTTAGATTGAGAAGAGAATAGGTCATTCAAGCCTATTCAAGAGCCCAGGATTACGCAACTCCTACTCATCTTAAGCGTTGATAGGATGATTTCTTTGCTGTAGAAGGATTTTATGCTGCATATTTCGGGCTCTGTAGCCCTCGCAACTGCCATTTGTTCTGACGTTAAGCCTAATGCAGAGAATACTGAGAATAGTATCTTATATTTTCACAGAATGAATACCAAAAGGACATTTCCCATTTGGCAAATTCGCCGCAGGACAAGGTGTACCCTTGGGAAGATGCATCGTGCAATGACGAAAGACAAGAAAAATCCAGTGTGTAATCGGCATTAACATTGATAACAGGCCCGCCAGCTTTTCCATTGGCTATGCAATTGTATGCGCCATCAAACAACGTCAGGAGATCCACATGCCACCCAGCATTTGCCTTGATCTGCGTCAATGCGTAACATGCGTCTGCTTTGTTAAAGCCTTTTTGAAACGTTTGCCCAGTGCTAACCTGATACTGACGTTGCGTAATACTACTCCGATAGAAACAGCCCGAGTCTGAGTCGCATATTCCCTGACTACCCACGCAGTTTTTGGCGATCTCGAGGGCGGCCACAGTGGTGAGGCCCATTGGCGTTGCAGAAAAATGGGTTTGTGCCATGAGCTCCAAAATTATGTAAGTGCGCCACCCTGAAGACCATCGTTCCAGGCTTGGAAGATTCGTCCGTAGGAGGTGTTACCAGATTGGAGGCCGTACCCAGCGAAGATGCCAAGGGTTGTGATATCGCTCCTGATCAATTGGTATCCTTGATCCAGTAGTGGTAGAAGCGTTGAGGCCGCTGGTAAAGCAATTGAGTCTACAATCCCACTGGTGGGGTCCATTGGCGAAGACAACATAGCAGCGCTGACGTCTGGCGCTTGTCTAAGACTTTGGGCAAAGTTCTGGGATACTGTAATGTATGCTGAAATCCTCAATTCCGGAGACTCTGACGTTGAAGTGTTCTGTTTGTACTTAGAAACCCGTACGAGGATCGATCGCTAGAGACTTGCTACGTAAAGAGGTAACCCGGCGATCCAGGCTGATAGTAATTGATACGTATTCACGTTCCCGTTTCCAACAGTCGTGATAATCTCTGGTATACTGCCCAGTTGAGTATTGAGTGCTATATTGTTTCGGAGAGCTGGAAACGTTGCAAATATCAGCGCAGCCAGTAAAGTGGGAAGGCTAGGTCATGACTCACAGACGAGAAAGCCATCGAGTACAGAATGAATAGAAAGGATATTTGCCACGACGTAGGTGGCTTGGGCTCTGATGTTTGGAGGTAAACTTAGCGGCCATGAAAGAGCGAGCGATAAGAACAGTTATCGCAGAATATAGACCTCGTGTACGCAATGGTTGACAATAGTAAGAAAACCCGGGCAAGATTTCGAATGAAGGCAAGTTACAGATCTCCTCTTTATGACCATGAAAGAAACGGGTCGGGAATAGCAATGACAAGGAGATTTGCTAGCTGCAACATTCAATACAAAATATAGTACAGACGCAGCCTCGCGGACTCAGAACAAATCCACCAACGCATGCTTAGAGTCATCATAGAATACATGAGTGCAATGTGCTTCTCGGTGAAGTCGAGGGGTCGCAGGAACCGTCACTGTGTTGAAAATAGTACTCTTTGCCCTGAAAAGCTTGCGACGATTCGACCGAGTACAGAGAAGATGGGTGACAATATGCGCGTATACGCGTGTAGTGTGCTTGTATCATCTTTAGGTTGGGTGAGTGCCGCAAGACGTTGGCCACCAGCCCAATTCCCTTAGTCATATCCAAGCACTTTACAATTGTAGGCTAGCATGATCTCTGTATTTCCGGCGGGCATCCAACTTACACGCACCAGTAACGGGGTGAACGTTGCACGTGTTCGGACCTTGGATCGGTCTTCCAACAGATACTTATGCTTCACCAATATAGCTTACAAGCTCAAGAATGAAGCACACAAACTCGGAAGAGCAAAGAACGCATCCATCAGCGCTCAAGATGGGTGGCTCTTAGGCAAGTCGTGGCTCTGAGAATTGGCTAAATACCTGGTATGCCGCTCTTGTCAAGGCTGTAATAAGTCGCGTCGAGGTGATATCCAGCTCCTGGGTGGGATTATACACCCAGAGATGACAGGATTGCAGCCAGATAGATCGCTACAGCAATGAAGGACGGATATCTGAAGTCGCATGTGGAAAAAATCGTGATTCCAAATGCGACCATTCCTAACACTGTTAGCTTACCCGCTCACCATTCTCGGCCGAGGAATATCTCCCTTACTAACGAGTAACGATGACATCGATATGCTGGGACGAAGCAGGGCTCCGCTGGGTGCGACAGCATAGAGACTTGAATATCGTAACGATGTCAACTATTCTGTGGCCAAATATATGGATTTCCGCGCTCTTCTCACGTCTGTGATATTAAAATACTTCCATGACGAACATCTTTCACAATGATCACTCCTCCACCCACCCCATCTTCCGATGATGAGCCAGTCATGAGGACAAATGTGCTCATAACTGGCGGTACAGGCTTCCTTGGGGTTTTCATCATCGATGCCGTGCAAGAGCAGCATCCAGAATGGGCACTCACCGTCGTAGATCTGAACATGCCTACGGTGGCTAAGAAGAATGTCAAATACGAGATTGGGGATGTTACGGAATTTGCTTGTATGAGTGGATTAGTAGAAAGGGTAAAACCAGATGTGATCATCCACTCCGCCGGATTGGTGCCAGAGCTCGCTTTTAGATATGGACGAGAATGGAAGGATCGGGTGTTCAACATCAACGTCAGTGGTACTCGAAACATGCTTGCTGCAGCAAAAGTTTTTGGTGTGAAGGCTTTCGTATGGACTGGCTCCTGTACAGTTGTAACAGACGATATGAGATATCAGTATGCAAACATAGACGAACAATGGCCAACATCGAGCCATTCACTGATCTATGGAGAGTCCAAGGGAAGCTGACATCCAATCGCATTGAATAGTGACCTTTACTAACCAAACCCAAAGACTGCCGCTGAAGCACTGGTGCTTGCTGCGAAGGATGAAAAGCTTTCAACTTGTGCACTGAGGCCTTCGGTGATATTCGGCCCAGGAGATTATCAACTAATTCCCTCACTGCATACATGCATTGCGAAAGGTGAAACACCTTTCGTTATCGGCAGTGGAGAGAATCTGTGGGATGTGACATATGTAAGCAACATAGCCGACGCTCATGTACTAGCTGTGGAGAATCTTCTTTCAGAAAAGACAGCTGCGGGAGAAGCATTTTTTATCTGAAATGAGGAACCCATCAGTTTCAGAGACTTCTGTTTGGAAGTCTGGGGTAATTTCGGTCACTATCCACCATACGAAGTGCATATTCCGGTGGCTGTAGCCACTATCGCTGGCTACATTGCGGAACTGGTAAGATGGGTCACTGACACTCCGACGATGTTGAGCCGTGGAAGTGTTGTAGATGCATGTGCGACGGGGTATTGCAGCGGCAAGAAAGCGAGAGACATTCTTGGGTACAAACCAAGGGTAGGTATTGAAGAAGGCATTCGAATCAGCTGTGATGTAAGCATCGAAAAGTGCGTAATCAACACAGTATCAAACTGACTGGACGACAGGATTATGCACAACGCTCGTTGATACAAGCGGCCAAAATACCAGAAAAGAAAGGCAACAAGCTAGCGGACACTATCAGTGCGTTTCTGCATCAGCCATCGCTTCCGAGCTGAGGTAAATCTTGATCAAAAACTTCACAAAGGGCATGAAGAGTGATCGTTAGTCTACTCCTTGCATTGCACAGGTTTGCAAGCCAACAGCCTATGCAGATTCCCATGTCAAACGTCGCAAAATACTTTACGGGCAAGGCAGCAACGCCCTATCTATCAATCTTTGGGCACAGCCAAGCGCAGCATAGCTTTATATAGCACGCCAGGCTCGATGGGAAGGGTCATGATAAGTATCGCCGTGACCCATATGAGTGGACGTGGAGTTGCTCTACAGATCAAACTTGGACCGCTTATCGGCAAGACGATCTATTCTTGAATCACGTATAGTGTCTCAGGTAATACCTGGAGGACAAGGCATCCTTTTCAGCATCTCATGCAATAGATGAACATCATTACCACTCTACGGGATCTCGAGCAAAAGCATTAGCATTTCGTGTAAGAGGCGAGTGTCATCATTGGAACTCTCAATCGACTTGGAGCAAATTGATCAGTACTACAGTCCATGTATGAGCAGCCTCATGGCCAAATTCAGGAGGTAGAAGAATAAGAATCCAGCAACTTCTATACCAATCTAGCAGTAACTCCACCATCCTGATAGATTTCAGAGCCCGGGAGATAGCACATCATTCCCCAGATGAGCTTTGATTTTGCCAATTCATGGGGCCGTCGCCGGCAGAGGAGTGTGGGGATCTATGGTTGGCGGATCCATAGGCTGGCGTTTTTGTGGGCTGGCGCTCTAGCGGGTGTTTCCATGGGGGCATTTTGACGAGCACTGTAGTGAGCACTTTGGTGGGCGAACGCTTTGGTGAGCGCTGTAGTAAGGGGCGCTTTGGTGAGCGCCTTAGTGAGCGCTTTGGTGAGCGCTTCGGTGGGGGCGCTTTAGGGGGGGGCCCTTTGGTGAGTGCTTTGGTGAGCGCTTTGGTAGTGTGCGCTTTGGTGGACGCTATGGTGGACGTTTTGGTAGTGTGCGCTTTATTTAGTGGCGCTTTGGTGGACGCTTTGGTGGGTTAGTGGTGAGCGCTATGGTGAGCGCTTTGGTAGTGTACGCTTTAGTGAGCGCTTTGGTGAGCGCTTTGGTGGGGGCGCTACGGTGAGCGCTTTAGTAACCTCTTTTGTAGAGCGTTTGAATAGGCAGGCGTTTGCACAGGCTGGTATCTTCAGGACGCAACCATGTTTTGACCTGGGCTTTGTGTGCGCTGGTGGATGTATGAGTGGCTCTGGAGGCTGGTGTATGTGCTGTTCACCTGCACAGTGGTTGATAATCACGTATGCTTGCCTCGACATACAGTAAAGCATTCAAATTTCTTTTTTCAGACGTAAGCAAAGCGAGCCTTGCCAATTATACCACGACCGCAGAGGTAATTTGTCTCTAAGCCCCTGTCCAATACTCCATGCTCCTCCAATCAGCCGCCGGTTTTCCCTCGCAAATGGCAGGGTGTAGTATCAACTTCCCTTCCTCAACGACTACCACGCACAGTGATCTTATTTTCGCGCAAAACGAGCATTGGTGCTGCTCCCCATTTGACCACTCACTTCCCCGTTTGCGCAACCGTGACTCCACACACCTTGGTGGCTTTGCCACCGTGTCCCAGCCCACCTTGGACGTCTTCCAAAACCCGATCTTAGCCCGGAGTTTCTGGAGTAAACCGTCAGACACATCCTTTGGGTTGAATGCCGGGTCATGTATATCTTTCAAGGACCAAGTGACAGTAGAAGCTTTCACGCTGTCACGTTGAGCGTTGCCTCCAGCTCCTATACCATTTCGACACCAGCTACTCCCTTGACCAACAGAAGCCTCCACATCATCCCCATCCTCTGAATCGCTTTCTACAGCCTTGCGTTTCCTTGAAACAGGCTTCTTCTGAGCTGCCGCCCCACTAGGCTTGTCCCAAACGGCCTGCCCTCCTCTCAAGCCCATCCTTGCATCAGAGGAATGCGAACTTGCACTCGATACCTTCTCACCAGGTGCCGTGTCCAAATCATCGTCAATGTCAAGGTCGGATAAATCTTGCCCATAGACAGATTCGGATCGTCCTGGCTCAATTTCTGGACTGCTTATTTCAAATTGACCGATTTGTTCCTCGAGTCTCTTGATTCGTTCACCCTGCTTGTCCACTATACCCCGGGCTTCTTGCTTTAATGCCTCGAACCGCTGATCGGCATCGTGGACCTGGACCTCGAGTTGCGAAATCTGATCATCTTTTCCCCGAACCTCTACATGAAGCCTATTCGTCTGTATATTCAGACTATTGACTTGACCTTCGTGAGTTTTTTGAACACCATCAAGTTCCCTCTTCGCCCACGCAAGTTGCCCAATCTCACCCTGGAGCTGTGAGATATACCTTGTTTTCGTAAGGACTTCTTCTCTCAGATTATTCAGCTCGTTATTTAATGACGCTGTCTGATCGCGAGTCTGGTCTGAATCCGCCTCGAGCAACTGGATTTTGCCTTCCAGCTCCCCAATTTTCATGTACTTGGCTGAACAGTCGCTCCTGAGCTCGTTATTTTCGCTCTCTTTCGACGTCTTCGCATTTGCCTCTCGGGTTGCTGTATCCCTCGACTCAACCAATTGACTATTCAGACTGTTCATGTCCGCTCTCAACCGCTGATTCTCCGCTCGACACTGATTGAGGTTACCTGCCTGGCCTAAGACTTGTTGCTGAAGACGATCGATCTCACGAGACGTTTCAGCCACTTCCGCAAAGAGACTCTGCTTTTCATTTTCTAGTCTCTTGATCGTCTCTCCAGCCTTCCGGAGCTCGTCCCTCAGCTTTGCGGCTTCACCGCTTGTCGTTGTTGTCAAGTCCTTTAGTTGCTGGGCCAACCGCTCGATGCAGTTTTCCTTGGCGTCCAACTCCCCCTTGAGCTGCCCGCACTTGGCCTCTGAATCTTTGACCTCCTCTTCAAAAATTGATCTCAACTTATCAATCTCTCGCGTACTTGTGGTTTTGAAGGCTTCGATTCGTTGGCTAAGAGTTGTGACTTCTCGTTCCTTCCCGCTCAATATCTGGCTCAACGCTTTGTTTGAAGATTCCAAACGCTGCTCAGCCTGAGTGTGCTGCTCTGTCTGGTCTTTCAAGTCTAGGGTCGATTGCTTTTTCTCATCCTGAAGCAATTCGACTTCCTCCCCTAGTTTGGCTATCTTGTTGAGGCCATTCGCGACGTCTTGTCTCAGTACGCCGTCCTGGAGCTTCAGCTCGTTGACTGTCTGTGTCTTCGCTTGGAGCGCCTCTATCATGGATTTGGTGTTTGATCCATACTCATTGTTGATTCGCTGAACGTGGGTGAATCGCTTCCGCGTTTCAATGTGGGCATACTGGTTCATCGCATACGTTGATTTCAGACTCGCAATCTCCAACCGCAAAGCGGCCTCGACCCTCTCTATTGCTTGAACCTTCTCGACGTATTGTGAAATCTCTTGCTGTGTTATCGCATCAGTAAGATCAACCCTGGCCTTCAATTCTGTCATATCCGCGTCGCGGACGTTGCGTTGTTTCTCTAGATCTTCCTTTTTCCGGGTCAGAGTATTGATCTGTAATCGGAGACTGTCTCCTTCAGCCTTCAGCTTAGGTATGGTATAACACTCCAAGCCAGAAGCCTTTTCTTCGAACTGCTGTCGTTCGATGTTGGCTTGCCCAAGCTGGCGTTCGAGTTCAGTGTTTGCGGCTTCTCGGTGCGTATCCCGTGACCTGATCGAGGAACATTCCTGGGTCTTCTTTACCAGGCGCTCCTTCAAAGATATAATCTCGGTCTGTCTACCTTTAGAAACAGTAGCGAGGTTAAGAGAATTCTGATAAATCCCCGATTCGTGTTCCCGAAGAAGTTTCAGATCACCTAGCTCTTTGCCCATATTCTCCAGCTCGGACTCCGCTCTACGAGTGAGTTCCTCGTGCTTTGCTACCTCCTTCTGCCTGTCGCTGTAATTCTGTTGCAAGGCATTGAAGCGGCGTTGGATAGACAAGACTAGTCCTTGGATGTCAGATACGGTGATACCCGAATCACTTCCGGTCGTTTTGGCGAGGACCTTTAGAGCAGAATGCACACTAATAATAATCGAAGCGTTTTGTTTGTTCTTGTCCTTTTGAAATATCATGGTATCTTCGGCTTCCGAGAGCCGCTGCTCTCTCGCGTTGGCGTCCCTGCTTCGCTTATCCAAATCCTTCTCTTTTGCATCCATTATGGCTTGCTTCCGCTTATCATTATCGTTGAAAGCTGCCCATCGGTCGTTAAATTGGTGCTCTCTAGCCTCGAAAGCCTGGACGTGTGCTGCATACTGTTGCTGACATTGGGACAAGTCATTCGTATCGCTTCGATGTTTGTCGGCAAGTGCCTTGAGCCGGTTAGCTTCTTCTTCATGACCTTGTTGTTTGACTCGGATTGTTGCTTGGGTAGACTCCAAAGCAGTATTAGCTTCTGTCACCTGATCCTTAAGATTCTCCAGCTTGGTTTCATGCTCTGAATATTGCAACTGCAAATCTTTGATTCTCCCGTCCCACCGTGTCCCTTGTGAGTCAAGATTTGCCAGTTCACCAGTTCGTTCGCGAATGGCTCGGTCCCATTCCGCTTTGCTTTGCTTAAGCTCGACCATACTGGTGTTCAGTTTGTTCTCGATGTCGAGCAACATACGCGCGAGCATGGGAATCTCTATCGGAGCTCTCTCCATCGCATCGCCGGCACCACGACTTTCCAGGAGGTGCTTCATGGCTGGCAGCACTCTGGTAAACGTTTGTGCAACATCCGCCAACTGTTGGCGCCATGCAGCATCTGGCGCCAGAAGATCGGGTTTCTCCGCTACATGCGTAGATGGTAGTGACATATTTATAAACGTTTAAATTCTCAAACGCCCAGATGGGCCGTCGAGATAAATGGTCCGCACTCTGAAGTCTTCCAACTTCAGGAGCACGTCCGAGTTGTTGAAAGTTTTGGGGCTAGCCCACTATTTCAATGATACTTCAAGCGAATTCACATCGTTATAATCATAGTGACTACGATGATAGGCTGAAGATGGGTGACGGAGATGGTCCACGATGGGAAGCAAAGGAAGGAAAAGGAAGCCTGCCAAGACGCCAGAGCCGAGGATTCACCCAGCAATGCATCATCAGGAGTGACTCGATACAGTCGAAAGTTTCACTGTTCTAGAATCGTTCTTTCATGAATTATCAGAATATACAATTAGGCCATCCAGGAAAGCTCTTTCATATCATGCTCAATAGAACTTATCAGTAGCTCCTTGATCTTGTTTAGCCTCTAAAGCTCCATGAACCATCTCTATAGCAGCATCGAGTGAACCATTCAGAGCCTGGTAAAATCGTTCTTGCTTTGTCAGATGATCTTCTGCCTCTGCCTGTCTCTGCCGCTGGGTATTCTCCATCTTCCTAGCTTCGTCTCCCATCTTCCTGATTTCACGTACCAACTCTCCGGAGCGGCTAGCTTCATGTCGAAACTTTGCCCAGTCTTGCTTCGAGGTTGTCTTATAAGCGCCACCGTTTGAACGGCCCGCAGTGTAATGACTGAACCCACCAGCTCCTTCAGTGTATCCTTGACCGATCTGTGTCAGGATGATCTCACTGAACCAACACTGCGTCGGCTGGTAGCAGGTGTATATCACAAGCTGCTGAAGACGAAAGGAGCCGGGGTAGAGATGATGGAACAGGGATTCGGCTAGGTTCATGAGATAGTTTGAGTTTCGATGCTGGCGGTGCTCTCTTAGTCTATGCTCCGTGTGGATAGAGAATCCGATTTCATTGACGCCCGCCTCCAACGGTATATGGCCCCTGTCATTATGTAGATCACCATATATTCTGGCTTGCATCTGTGAAGCAAAGTATTGGACCATCTGCCGACGCGATCTGTTCGGTTGCCTGTCACCGTCACCCTCAATGTAAGATCGCCATTCGGTGTATCTCCGGAGTCCAAGATTCGCCAGACGTCTCGGCCATTTAGCAGGAGGACATACCAATTGATCGATGATGGTTGCCAACTCGTCGCTCTCTTTTCCGCCCATAACGTAGGCCACCATATGAGCACAGACATTCTGCCATTGTGTTGGTGTTGGCGAAATGCCTGCTCTGTCACATATTGTGTTCATGTAAATTGAAGGTGGAGCCGGAACCTGCTCACTCATCTTCTGTAAAGCGCTGTGGACTGGACCGTGTGTAATTTCGGCCTTCCGGGATAACGAGCCATTGATAAGAGCCTTGAGCAGCTCCACATCCATTGACGCCAGGATATCCAGTATTTCCATATTTATCAGACTAGAGTATTCCATCCCCCTGCCCATGAATTTGGCGAGTGGTGTTCCATGAGGACTGACGTTGTCTTTGTGTTTTATTAGAACCATCAGACCCGTTTTGCCGTTCTCTTCCATCGACTGCAAATACTCGTCCGCAATTGGGTTCCGATAGCTCGGAGCAATGGGGTCGGGCGGTGGTATAGCACGAAACCACTGGCCTCTGGACCATGCGTTGCCCTTGACCATGCTCCCAAGACGCTGTTCCCAGTATTGGACTGCAAACCTCAACTCTTCGACATGTACGTCGAATTGCACCTGTGTGAAGCCATGTGCAGAGAGAAAGTATGCAGCAAGCTCGAAGGTCAAAGAGTCGTCGGGAGGTGAGACGCCTTGAAGCAACCGTAGACAAACGGCCAACCAAACATGTATTACAAGTGCATGTGCATAGAGATCGAGATCTGGATTGGCGCTATGGTCTATTTCGATGCTTAGTGACATGGACTGACATATGAGATATGGTAGACCTTCCATTGTGTATGCCTCTGCTTCCGGTGTGCCTGTATGGAGACACAAGCCTACTAGAAACTCCTTGTACCGCTGGTGTACCGGGTGGTTGAGGCATGTTGTCGAGTGAGCAGTGGCAGCGGTCTCTGCCAGACAGATCATTCGTGGTATTTGGTACGCATCAGCCTCGGGCAGCTCATCTGGGTCACTGATAACGTCGTCATCGTCTCCAACATCTGGGTCTAGGGCACGCCAGTCGATGTTGGGATCATCGGCATGGATGTCATCCATAACATCGAGTTGAGTCGCAAGAATAGCATCTTGCAGTGTCTCAAGATCATGGCCCTCGTCGTCTGCAATCGGATCGCCGTGAGATGGTCCTAACTCAGGACTCGAAGGCAACATACGTCGCTGCCGAGGCCTTGTAGATGCTGGCGCCGGGCTATCTCGCTTGCGTCTCACGTTAGGAACATTTGGTGGTGATTGGGACATGATTTAATTTTTAATCCTACTGAGCCAAGGGCCTCAGAGGAAAATGGCCAATAGAGTGGACACTCTAAGGACCAGTGTGAGCATGGGCTCAGGTACAGAAGGCTCGATATCTGGTGAGAGCACTCAATATAGCATGTTACTAGAATAGGAGTACTTGAGACGATGGAGAATTGTGCTACGCCTGCGATGCCGCAAGAAACCTTTAGTATGCCAAGACTTACAAGAATATTGACCGAGTCTTGTCTTTCACCTTCTTACGCATGTCGTGGCGAACATTATATCTGAAGGCAGCGTTGGTGCCATCCACCTTATCGATAAGTACACGAAAGACTCGACTGTACTCTATATACGATTCACCACTGCAACGACCTCCTCGCAAGCTCATCCGTTCGACGAGAGATGCAATTTCCTACTTCGTGGCGAGGTCGCGTCAGGGCCCGTTGACAAGCACCGAATTAATATATCAACAACCCTCCGAGTAGGACTCACTTACACGAGCTGAATACTATAAGGGCGCTGCCGATTATAGCACAGACCAATCACTCCATACTACCCGTTGTACCACAACGCCAGCCGAATACCAATGTCCACACTGTTTCGGCCGTATATGTTTGCAGGATGTGGCGGGAGCCGGAGATCGAGGCCTTCATCTTGGTACTGACAACGACCAAAGGGCCCTACATACAGTCGGGAGAGCTGTTCGTGTCTGCAAGGCCTTGAACGGTTGTGTCCAACGTCGTTTCCCAAGGGAGTCCATACTCCACAAGATAGTGATGCCAATCACTAAGAGGAACCACTTCAGCACTCGCGCGGATAGAGATGGGGTTGCCCAGGAATGGCAATCGACAGGAGCATCCCCGGTTCAGTCAGAATCTCCAGAATTTCCTCCATGGTCGTTCTACATGGATGTCTTATGTGGTTTTACGCGCGAAGGGGAGGTCTTAGGTGTACGAGTCCACAAGGGAGGATGAAGTTGCTGTATGGCGGAATGCGAATAGGGCCGCTTGGCCCTTGCTCTTCATGGCTTGGGAGAGTTGCAGGTAGAGACAAGACACTGTTGTATTCGTAGCTGCTCTCAACGATAAAGTTGTTCGCGATGCATGTTGTCGAAGATGGGTAGATGCTTTCCCGCTTGCAAGCCACAGACATCGCACGCCCTGCCATTCGCTTGCCTCAGTCCCTCAGACCTGTCGAACAACCGCTAAGCCCTTTCGGGTTAGAAATGATGACCTCGCAGCTGCGGCAGTCACCCTGCGTACCTTAGTCAGCAGTGTGGGCGATAACCCGAAGGGGCTTAGCGGGTTCGGCAGGTCTGAGGGACTGAGGCAGTCATTCGCTACAACAGTACGCTGACCTGAATCGTTCAACGACATACATGATACCTTACTTTTGGCTTTACTCCTGCGACCTGATGCTCCGCTCCGCGTTACAACTAGCCTCGCATGGGCTGGGTTGAAATCGTTTGATCCTTCCTCGCCAGGAGATCAAATCGCGTACAGACCCCTGGCAAGTTGGCTCGAAAGTTGAGCCATATCGCAGTACTAATTTTGCAGTTGGACATGAGGCGGACTTGGGCAATCAGACCTGACGTGACAGGTATGTGTAGGCTTCTGGATGGTTGCCGAGATCACTCTTGCTAAATTCCTACAAAGTGAGCTTCCATCCTCTTACCACACACAGCCTTAGCATTGGGCAAAGTCACTCCACGAGACCACGACCATCACGCCATAAGCTGCGTCTACAGCCTCAGCTCTGCCCTACCAGACCCAAAGAGAGCGGCATTCACATAGGAGGACCTTGTACTTCACGCTTGGCAAATGGGAATATCTTTACCCATCATGATATTAGGTCTCGTGAAGGCTACGAGGGCAGCACCCCAACATACAGAACATGGGAATTACATCTCTACCGCCCCGAATGGAGCGGGACGTCACAAGGCGGTAGCTCTCCCAACCGTCCTCATCGTCACCGTAAGGGGAGATTGCTCCCTCAGTCTCGAGGTCGGAATTGGCATGCAGGGTGCAGTCATCATCCTGTCATTTGAGGCAAGCATCCACGATACCGCCGAAGGACGGAGATGGCAGCCAGTCAAAGGCTTGTTAGTCAGACAATCTGTGCAGATTACACAAGCCCACATCCCGTCAAATGTCAAACCGCCAATGCTCGCCCCACGCGGCCGAATGGGGTAATGTTTTGGGGGCAGGGGTATGAGAGTCATATACCCAAGCAGAAATTTGCGTGCTATCGGGACTGGCTGGGCATCGAAGGGCAATGCGGGTGCTTAAGAGCCAGCTCGTCGTGGTGTGGATAATGTGACTGGTCCTCTGGGTCATACCCCTGCATTGTCATCTAGTCCATTCAAGACACTTCCATTCTCTTAATGACTTGAAGACTTGGCTCGTTAGTCAACTACGATTGGATCAGCTATGAGAAGACTTGACTATCCAGCAATTTCTAATCTCCGGTGTTCATTTGCCTTGTAAACCGCCGTTCATTGTTATGGCTATTTCGCTTTCTCACTCCATATAACCATAAATATACTACAATCCTCTCCTCGGGTATTGTAAACCTCACGTCTAGTTCGTTGTGCTGGGCTGCCATGCGGTTGCTTGGCGGGGATCCTTCTTTTACAGCCGTTGCCGTACGAGCTGCAATTTCCCTCTCTAACAACATTGATTTGATATGAAGAGAATACCAACATCTGGTATTGACTCGATTGAGTGTAATCTAGAAGATCTCTTTGTCTCTACTCTCAAGGCCATATACCACAAACATTTGACGACACCTCGTGCTTAGTAGAGCTTCGGCTCGAACAGTTACATTTCTTGATCCTCTGAAGCCTCCTGGCTCAGTAGGAAGTTAAATCAACCAATCAACCTTATGAATCCATCAAACGACCCACCTGCTAAAGGTGTATCCGCAAGCGGTAAGCGGAAGACTCCTGGTCATCTACTACTGGACGATTCCCTGCCCCGTAATGTCAAGGCCAGATGGGATCCAAAGAAGCCTGCACTTGAGCATTTGATGGATGACTTGTTAGTTGATGAACAGATCAGGCCGTCCCGCGCAGATTTTGGAAGAGCTATTAGCTTCGCAGATGGTACCTTGATACCAAAAGACTGCGTAGACGCGATCAGCCAAAAGCTTTTACCCTTAAGAGGGAATGTCTCTGCTAGAATGGATGATCTTAAAGAGATATTCCAAGATCTGAGTGGAATCAAGCTGCCCGACGAGAACGCTGAGTCCATTCCACTTGTCTTTCAAGGACTAATGAGATTGTTGCAGGTAGCTCATTCACCAGTAGAACAAGAGCGAGATGCTGCTCTCCAGAAAGCCAAGCAGTTTCGTGACGAGCGAGATGAGGCTCAACGAGAGCGAGACGCTGCTCATCAAGAACGAGACCAAATACGCAGCGAGCGCGACAGCTATATCAAGGAGACACAAAATGCCAGAGAAGAACGAGATGCCTTGCGTACCGAGAAGAACAAGTATTTTCAAATGTGGCAGGGTGCAGTCCCAAAGTCCCCCCCCTTAGAGCACGCACAGGCAATCGGATCCCTGGTCACGAACCTCAATACTACGACGGAGCTTCAATGTCGATACCTACGAGAAAGAGACGAGGCACGCGAAGAGACAAGGTCTGCACTGTCACTGCAAGTCCGGTACCGGAGGGAGAGGAACACTGCATACCAGATGATCCACAAAGTCATCCAGAGGGTGATAAACTCCAGTGATGGGCCAAAGACATGGGACGTCGTGGACATAAAGAACACCAAATACATCCCAAGTCCTCACCTTCCAGCCTCAACACTCAGAAAACTCCGTAACAACATAGAGAGATGGGATGATAGCAGGCATGACTGGATGGTGCCATCGCGTAGTAGCCCATTATGTGCCGAGATGCTGACCACGGAACGGGCGTCGACATGGTCAAACGGCCCAGCATATCAGTGTCAAAACTGTAACAAGCAGAACGATCTTTGTGTTGTTGTGGAGGATAATGCCAAGATAACTCTGCTTCCCATATACGATAAAGACATCGGCGACCTTCGGTGCTCAATGTTGGATGACAAGCAGGGTGATCCAAGCAGGATGGCAGCAATTTCACAGGCAACCTTCGATCGTTGCATGGGGCAGCTAGCGAAGATCATCAAGGTTGAGGATGATCACCTCGAGCAGATAGACTACGCATGGCAGGAGCGAGACAACGAGAGAAGGGAGAAGCTGAAGTACATTGACGAATTTGACAAGAAAAAGAAAGAATTGGAAACTGTACGCGTCAGAAGTCACGAGTGGTCAGACGAGCGGGAGAAGATTATTATCCACCTAGAGGCCGAAATTTCCGACAGCAGGGCACGAATGGAGACATGCCGGAAGGAGCTGACCTCGATGAAGCATCATCTGGATGAAGTCGAAGACTCCAGTAAAGGGCATGTTGAAATGTCACATCAGCTGTGGAAGAGGAAAGAGCATTATAAAGCAGAGCATCAACATGTAGCGCAAAGCCTCCGTAATGAACATAATCTCGCCCTCCGTCGACAGAGAACCCAACTCCAGGTCGAGGCCAAAAAGGCGGCCAAAGCGGAACGGGATGCCCTTATCGTAGAGCATGAGATCAGTCTCAATCAGCAGCTGGCTGAGCAGCAGACGGCCTTGGAGGATGAGTATAAGTCGAACCTTGCCCGAACATTAAATGAGCTGAAGGGCGAGCATGAGGACGCGGTCCATTCGGTGATTGAGAGGACGAGACAGGAAATTTCCAATGCTCAAAAAGCATCACAGGAAAAATACACCAAGCTCTACGGACAACTCAGCATAGAGAAGGCAGGTCATGAAGCGTCTCTAAGCGCAAAAGATGAGAAGCTTGCAGTCCTAGAAGCAGAGTGCAAGATTGGACGCGCAAACTTGACTAAATTTATATACCACAGGAAGGCGCTGCCAGCACTGACGCAAACCCTCAAAGAAAGCGAACAGGCTCGTGCAAATCATCAGACAACTGTATGTCAACTCATACGCCTCGTTCAGATCTTACGGACATCACTTGGTGAGATCAAAACAGCTTTTACGAAGAGGGGAGCAGTGTTGAGGAGGATCCGATCGACGGCAGCATCGAGAGCCATACGACTGATGGAGGCTTGGGCGTCAGACCAGGCAGTCATCAACGATTTCGTCTTCGTCGTCTACCGCTTACGCAAATCGTTCAGTGCTGTCAAGATAGCATTTACTGGGAGAGGGGTACTCTTGAGAAGTATTGAAGGCAGCAGGATGATAGCACTGGAAAGGGTGACCGCACTGACTCGTGACCTCGCAGAGGTAAAGAGGGTATCAGGATCTATTTCGTTGGAGCTGAAGACCAGGGAGACAGAGTTCGAAGAAAAGAAGGCGGAGCTGGACCAGGCACTCTCATCTCACAACACGACAAGCAAACATCTTGCAGCCATCGAGTCTGTCCATAAAGCTTGTGCGCAAGATCAGCGACTCCATTTGGGTCGACTCGACAGTGGTACTCTTTTCGACGACTTCTCCAACCATTCAAGAAGCTTGCCGAACAGTGAGGTTTTCGCGGGTGAATATAGTGGCCAAGCGGTCGACGTTTGCTTCTGCCTCATGCCCAATACTGTGGACGCCCTGTGCCTAATTCGACTTAGTACGACATTCGTTATGTGGCGGGGCAAGATTGAGGACGCGTCTAGTTTCACACATGATTGGCGGCGCTGGATTCGTTTGCAGCAAGGGGCACAAGGCAGGGCTTTCTTTATCATGGCGAGGGACTTGGTGATAGGGACCTGGTTCAAGGAGCGGATTTCGGAGTGGGTAGGCTCAAGTAGAGAGATGGAGGCTTTCCAGAAAGACAATGGTTGGACTTAGTGGACGTATCTACACTGCAAACAGAAACCTGGATTTACACAAAATGGCACCGATCACAAGCATAAATGACAAAGTTGTGTATGTATGGATTACTTTCAATGAGCGGCATTCCTTGATTAGCGGGTACTATTTCACTCGTCATCTGAATCAGAAAGCAGCTCTATATCCCCCGTCACCTCCATATCAATAAGCTTACTAACAATCCTAGGCGTTGAGGCTGGTGCATCATTGCCACGATGGAACATAGCATCGTGTTTGGTGGCGGTGGGAAATTCTAGGGGGGTCGAGTGAGGGTTGGTCGCTTCCGACTTTCTTGCACCCTCTCGCAATATCTCCTCAACGCTCTTACCAAATGCCGGCACTGAGTTGTTGACGGACAATTCCGGCTCGTGGGAAGATCGGTCTCTTGCTGTCTCGAAAGCCCCGGAGGAGAGTGCGAAGGTGGTCTTGCTGTCCCCTGTTGGGGCTGGAGGCTTCGTGGCCAAGTTGTCACGGCCGGGCTGCCCAGTGCGGCTAGACCCTACCTGTGGCTGAACTCCATGTCTCAGTGGTGGCACTGTATTGACTTTGACATTCGTAGGCCTAGCACCAGGTCGCTGAAGTGACGGAGTGAGAATGAAGAATTCACCCTTGCTATCCTGCGCCGTTGCCAGAGGTACCGACAGTTGATCAAACATGCCCTGGATGATCGATAGACACTCCGACTGAATATTGCGGCGCTCATTCCGATTGATGAACCAAATCTGCAAATCGTAGCCGTCCCTTCCCCCACATAGTTTCTTAAGATCCCGCTTCTGGGCATCGGGACGAGTAGATTTCCATGCGTCCTTCATGACGAAACCATTCTGGTAACCGCCGCGAAGGTTGAGGGAGATGCAGAAGAGCTGACTTTCCAACCATGTCGGACAGTCGCGTAGAATCTGTGGGTGCTGAATTTCCTTCACGTGTCGGTTGGCGTGGACTGCATTGACGGCGAGCTTCCTCATGACCCACTCGCTGTCGGCGCGATCACATATCGCCCACCTGAGATTGGCGACCTCTAAACCCCGGGAACCACGGGACTTGAACGACAATGTGATCGAAGGCGATCCAAAGCACCCAGCGTCCAAAGAGAGGGCCACTGAGACTCCATCTGACAGCATATCTAATGAACCGATCAAGGGACCGCTATCGACCTGAATGGCGCAACTGATTCGTGCATCTGGGTTCTTTAAATCGTTAAAGTCGATCGCGAGAGAAGGTCCGGTCGTCAGTCGAGGCCTTTTCGGAGCAGTCGCCTCATTGGAGGAAAGTCTCCTCTTACCTGTGATAGATCCAGCAGGCTCGTCCGATTCTACCTGACCTTCCTCGAGCTTGTCTGGCTCTCGGAGCCCAAGAAGAACGTTGACTTGATGTCGGACCGAAGGTGAGGCAGTCCGGTACATACGTATCAACTGCTGGTCCTGTGTGAGTGACTGATTGTCAGCATTGTGTACACCAGTCATGAAGGAATCCTTGCGTTGAAGCGGGGAAGACATGTTTTGTAAAATTTAAAATCCAACCGAGCCAGGAGACTTCGGTGGAAACTCGCAGCGAGAGAGTGAGGAAATGCCAAATGCCACCTTGAAGGTGGCAGGCGAGGTGTCGATATGTACCAACAGGCTGGTAGGTGAATGGGTAGTAAACCAAAAGCTCTGTTATGCCGATCGGGGGTGTGTAGCTAAACGTGGTGTTTTATGTATGAGATTTACCAGTGAAGGTAGAGTTGCCCCATAGGGCTAGACTAGCGAGCGCACCCACAATATCAATAGTCGATGTTCCAATCAAGTCCAACCCAAACACATCCACATTGATGACAGCCAACGTCCTCTTTACCATGTTCCTGCGAGCTGCGATATAAGCAGTCGCGACCATACCAATACCTCCCTCTCCTCTCCCTTCACAGTGAGGGGGGGACGAGTTATTCACCGACCTCCAGTGGAGGAGTGTCATTCCCGAAGCTTACGCTTCAATTTCTCGTCAGCCTTCGGGTGATTGAGATTTTAAATTGCACGCATGTCTCATGCAACCAATATGTCCGCCGGCGAGGTTGACGACCTTCGTGCTGCGCTCGAGCGATCGAGAGCCTGGTCGAAGCACCTCGAAGGACAGGCTCGTTCCAAAGAGCAAGAGTATAAGGATGCGCTTGCAGCACTCGAGAAGAAGGTCTTTGACCTTGAACTCATCAATTCGCAGCAGACCGAGAGGCTCGCCAAAGCAAGAGCGGCCGATGTCCAGAACAGCATGACTGCTGTCGACCAACTCAAGACGCAGGTCGCAGCGAAAGATGCCGAGATCACAGGGCTGAAAGGAAGGTACGATGCCGAGATCTCAGGGCTGAAAGGAAGGTACGATGTTATGCTAGAGGCGATACAGCCTATTTTGAGATTACAGATGCAAGGTCAACCCTTTTTCGAAAATCTCTCCAAAAAATTCGGCGAAACATTGTCGGAGTACTTATCGATCGTTCCTGACGATGCAGGCACAACATACCGAGCATTAAATAAGGAGGTAATTGACGAAGCCCCCCTTGCACATCTAGGGGAACAATCTAAAAATTCTGCACCAAAGGAAAAGTTTAAGATAAAGCCAAAGGCTGCAGCACCTACATCTATGGCACCTCCTCCATCGGACCCACCACAAAAATTTGATATTGATTCAATGCCGCCGCCACCTATACCCAGGCGTATCGAGGAATCGCCGCCTCGAAATGCCTGGGACAGGCAAGGAGGGTCGATGCGTGGCCGTGGTGGCGGGAATAATCAGAGAGCACAATCCAATAGACCACCAAGAGACCAACAGGCTCAGCAGCAACAGCACTCTCAACAAACAGGAGCCCAGACGCGTGCGCCCCAGCATGACTCTAGGCCTGGAGCTGGTACGACAGGCAAAGCTCCGGTCTCTTTTGCGGAGGCCGTTAAAACCCCAGCCAGGAAGCCAGAGTTCACGAAACACCGGTACACACAGGAAGAGATGACGGACCCGGACATCCCTGTCCCTATTCGGACCAAAAAGAAGTCAGGTCAGTCGACACCTCCGCCCGCTACCACACAGACAAAGCAGTCAGGTAGCCTGCGAGATGAGACAGTCAACCCCAAGGATAGGAACCTGTCTAGTCAAGGTAAAGTGGAATTGGATCCCCCGGTAGCCGAAGCCGCTGAGCAGGCTGCGGACTTGCGGAATCATTCCCAGGATACACCAACGAAGTCGGTTGAGGCCCCAATGAAGCAACCGGATCCGACAGCTTCTCCACCCAAGGCCCAGGCTCCTAAGGGAGAGGAAAAGGGTCCAAGCAAGGCATCTCTTCAAAAACCCGAAAACAAGGGTGAACAAACAGTAAGTTCGCCCAGTATCGGAAGCCGCCCAGACAAGGACTCGAAGACCAACCAAGCAGAATCCAAGAAGAAGCTGGTAGCGGGGAAGCAAGCTCCTCAAGCTACTCGTCCTCTCCTGCCTGCTAACCAGCCATCTGTGAGCCCATGGAATCGAGCTAGCCAGCCATTGGTGGACCGAGGGAAGATTGATGCCACGGCCGCTAGCTCCCATCCAGGTAACTTGCTCCCGAAACTATCGGATGCCGTCCCACGTCCCAATAGTATCCCAAAACTGGGACAGAAGCAAGTCAATAAGACTCCGGGGGAGGACATGGCCCAAACGAATCCGACAGACCCAATCCTTCACTCTGTCCCTCGCTTTATCCAAAATACTATGCCGGCAGCGGAAGGGTTTCACATAGAGAGCGATGACGACGAGAGTGTCAATGACGAAGGCCCAACTGGAGCTCCTGCACAGATAGCGAGTCGAAAAGAGGATTGGGCAGCCGAACCTGAGACAGTCGATGAAGATGTGGGAGACGAGGAGTCTGGGATGCAGCCTGAGGTGGAGGTCGAGAAGGAAATCGGGAAGAAGGCAGTCAGCTCCGATACAGGCAAAGGTATCTAGTATACACAATCTCCACTCCTGATCCAGAGGTATCTAACATCCAACGACAGACCCAGCTACCAAAGCTGCTGCAAAGGAAGCCAACCTCAAGGCTTGGACGACACCCGGTCACATAGAAGAGGCGGACGCAGAGAGAAGCAGAGCGGTGGCTGCTAAGCGAGAGCACGACAAATTGTCGGGTATTGAGGAGCCCAAACCGACGATGCCAAAGTTCAACGAAACCTTTAAACAGACCAAGGTTGAAGGGGGCGAGCGCAAGGTAGTCGGCACCTCTCATCACGAGCACTTCGCCCACCGCGAAAAGACCGAGGAAAAGGCCAATGAGGAGTCAGACGAAGCCAAAGTTGGGGTTAAGGATGATCCCACTGGTGATGTTGGGGAAACGGTATCGGATGCGACGGCTAGGGCGGGCGGAGAAGAGCCCCACGCTGAAGAGGCGAATCAGGAAGTCGTTGGGAGTGTTCGCGGTCGAAATTTCATGAGGAATCAGGCGAAGAAAGAGCGACAGAAGCAAGCAAAGAGAGATAAATCTTTGCAGGCCGAGGAGCCGTGAGGGTACATAGAATTTGGATCTACATAGTTTCTACGATACACCCTTCCCCAACTCAATGTCTCCGCCCAGCCGCTACCGGGGTTCGCGCTCTGACGGAGAAATCTTTTACTTACATGCGCTTTCTTCCATAGTTACGAGGATTCATCCACCGGATCAAATCTATTAGTAATGCTCTACATGGGGGTATTCGGTGACTGTATTAATGCTTGTGGACAGGCGAGTAGTGGATACACTATAGTCTTGTATCAGGACTGATGAAGGGCTACGCCTGCTAGGGATTACAGGATATACACATCGGATTGAATTCAAAATACTACATTGGGGTGAAGGGGGAGACGCGATGCATGGATAGAAGGCATGAGTGGGATAAGACTTGATTCATCCCTAATCAGAAGTCGTTCCAGAACGACGCAGAGACAACCCATCCTCATCCCATCTTCTTCTCCTTCTCCTTCTCATCCTCCACGCCCTCCTTCCCGGTACCCTGGGCCCCCTTCTCCTTCTCCTTCTCCACGCCTTCCATCGGGCTACCCTCGGCCTCCTCCTCGGCAGGCTCCTTCTCGGCAGGCTCCTTCGCAGCAGCCTCCTCAGCAACCATCCTTGCCTTATCCGCCTCTTCCTTCGCCGCAGCCTCCTTCTCCTCCACTACCCTCTTCGACATTGCTCTGGCCGTCTCAGCCTCCTCTTCACCCAGCGGGATCACCTTGCCCTTCGAAGACGATGCATCAGCCTGCGCCTCGGCCTCGGCCGCCTTGGCCGCCTTGGCCGTCTGACGCTCCTTTTGCTTCGCCTTCCGCCCGCGCTGAGATACTGGTGTGGCTTCGATCAGAGTGACATGCATTGGATCATCGCGGATGGCCTGGAGACTAAGCTTCGGCTCTGCGGCTTGGCCCTTTCCGTCTGTCGTTGGAGGCTTCGCCACCCGGCCTCGAATGATAGAAAGGCCATCCGCAGTGGTAGCGATAGGTTTGTACTTTCTAGCCTTCCTCAGGTTGGTCAAAAGGTTGGCTTCCTGTTCCATGAGAGACGAGTCTATGAGGGCCTTGGTTTGAACCTCACCCCAATTGACTCGGAGGGCGGTTCCCTCGGGACTAGTGTCCAGCTGGGCATCCTCGTCGACGACAAGACCTCGATCGTATGCGTCCTTGATGAATTCACTGAGTGCCGCCCTTGCTTTGCTCTGTGTTTTGTTTGATGTGGCGAGCAGAGGGCTTGTCTGGCAGATGACAATCAGCACATCTTTTGCCCGTGTGAGTGCACAGCAAAGACGATGTCCATCTCTAACATGCGCTGAGATATGACGCGTGTTATCGTGGGTATGCAGAGGGCTATCCTCATCCTCGCTAAATTCGTCGTCTTCGGTGGGGGCGTTGCCTTGCATTGTTCCATGAGGATGCGCCACGACGATATCGAGGATGACGGCTGTGCTCTCTTGGCCCTGGTATGCATCTACCGAGGAAATTTCGCATTCTGTTGGCTCCCAGGTTCTCCCGTTGTCACCGACTACCTCGCGCAGCTTCATGAAGACGCAGAATTTTTGACCAGTGTAGTAGGTCAAGACCGTTATCTCGCCGATATGGAGTCCTGCTTGCAGTAGTCTATCCACATTGGCAGCGACGACCTCTGCGTTGGCAAAGTTGGTAAGAGAAGTGCCGTGTTGCTGTAGTCGTGAGATCCCTTTTTTGACGTTGATTACGAATAATTCAGAGCCATCTTTCTCAGGTCGTTCTCCTTCGAGCTTATAGAACTGCTTGGAGACCTTGCGGCCTGCTGCTCTTGCTGGATGGTTGTCATCGACGGTGAGTGAGACGTGGTTTCTCAGCAAATCACTGTAGAAATACTTAGAGACCCACTGCATGATAGTGGGGGCCACTCGGTACACCACGTCCAGTCGCAGGACGTGATAATTCTTCTCATCCAGCATACCAAGAGATGAGACCCTGGAGTTGTTCCTGAATTCGTTGAACATGCCTGCAACGCTATATGGAAGGAGCTGTTTTGGGTCGCCAAAGAGCATAATTGCTAGCCAGTCCGTGAAGCTCGTAAGAACGACGGCAAGAGAAGCCATGGTGACCTGTCCAGCCTCGTCACATGCTAGGACCTCGGGTCGGAAGCCCAACTTAAGCATGCCAGAGCCTGCATTATTGCACGTGGTGAAGAGACAGTCGATCCGCTTAAAAACGCGGATCATTTGGTTGCTCCAGAGGGACGCGAATCTTTTTTTGCTGTCTCTGTCGACCTTGCCTTTGAGCTTGATGTAATTGTCGAGAGCCGTGGTGTACTCGAAGGATGCATCGCGTGCGGCAATACCCCTGATGCGCCCATCAGCCACGCGAGCGTTGAATTCCGCTTCTTCCAGAGCGTCAGACGCGAAGGCAGTCCAGTATTCACCCCCAGGTTGAAGGTTCATGTCGCGCACCATCGAAGCGAGGTATTCGTCGGTCTTCTTCGGCCCACACCAGGCATTCTTGACCATGTCGAGCTCTTTAGTGGCCTTCTCGTCATCCTCGATGGCGAGGAGAAATAAATGCCATCCGCTTGTCATGGAGGCAGGGACTTTGGACGCCTTTCGCTCAGCACGTTTCCGAAATTGCTTGAGAGCCCTCTTAAAGTCCTTGGTCTTGTGGTAGAGATTGGCAAGAAGCGTCTTGTTACGCTCATACTCCCTGACCGCCCCCGCCATAGCCTGGATGAGTACGTCGTCATTCTCGATGGTGGCCTCGGCATTTTCGACAGTGACGGCGGCTTCTGGGTGGGCCCTATCGGGAGTCTTGTAGTCTTTGACAGCCACCATTGCCCGAAGCTCGGCAGCGTTGACCTCAAGACGCAAGAAACGGAAGGTATCCCGCTGTTCCTTTGGGAAGGCATTGTAGACGTAATTTGCAGCCTGATCAACCGATTTGTTGGAAGGTCCTACGACCAACTGGGTGTATCGCTGGAGCACCACTGCAATGACCGCATCTGCTAGTGATTTAGTTTTGCCTGCTCCTGGAGGCCCAACGACTGCAAGCAACCTGTCCTGTATATTGCCGAGGCGTCGGACAACCTCTAGCTGACGAGGATTGTCTTGACAACGTTCGGCAACTTTGCTTGCCCACCAATCGTACCAGTCGGGACTTCTCTTTGTCAGGTCCGTGATCACTGGTTGACGGGTCGAAGGTGTGCCTCGGAAGGCTTGACGGATTGGTCCCAGAGTCTCGGGCTCGTAGAACGGGCTTGCCAATTTCATGGCGGCTTCAAGATCCCTCTGGGCGGCCGTAGTGTCGATTTTGATAGAAAGCCATGCCACTGCTAACGAAGCGTCACTGAGTGCCTTGACGTTTGGGTGGACGTGCCGGTTATGAGTAGCTCCGCGTGGTACACTGAGCATGACGCAAAAGTCTGTCTTGGACATGTTGACCTGTTCTTCCATCAGCACGACGTTTCCTACCCACTTGTCACTCTTCTTCTTAGACGGCTCGTGAACTCTAACACCTTCGATAGAGTTGTCCCACTCTAAGACGACGACATCATCCACAGCTGGTGCTTTGGGCTTCCTGTTACTACCTGGATTCTGCAACAGACGCACGTAGCAGTAGACCACATCGCTGAGTTCCTTAGATACCTCGCTGGAGAGACCCTCAACGGGGTACGAAGGCGCCTTGACAAGCATGGCAAGGTGTGGACGTATTCCAAGCCCGCTGGCTTGGGCCTGAGCGGTCTGCACGTCGCGGACGACAGGCATGGCGATCGTAACACCGAATTCTGATGCGGTTTCCCACTCAGTTTTCTGGCGGAATGCGTAATACGATTGAGGCACCTGCGTAGTGTCGTCTTTCCCCCTGACTTTTGGATACAGACAATACATGCCGCCGCCAATCTCCTTGATCGTTGGTGCAGTGTCTAACCCGCATTCGTAGTAGCCGAATTTGTTCTGGTACTGATGACACGGCGGTACATGTGAGTTAACCTGGTATTGAAGGTGCTTAGCCCACCTGTCCATCTCACTTATGCCGTTGAGCTTGAAATCGAATTCTTTCGACCGGAACCACAAGGTGACCTTGAAGGGTCCGGGTTGGAAGAAGAGCCTATTGAGCATCGATACGACGCGTGGAGGTAGGCCTTTGATAAGGCTCTGGAACTCATCCTTCTTGGGCGCCTGACTTAGCTTGATAGCATTGGAAGTGAATTCCAGTGCCACGATTGACCCAATTTGGCTCTTTCGCTCACCCTCGGCTAGGTTGTCCGCTAGGTCGTTCAATAGGAATAGATTGTGGGGATGTTCGCCAGCAGGCGCCTTAGCTATGGATGCCAGTACCATATGGTCCATCATGAAGTGGCCGTTGACTGGAACGCCTGGTCGCCAGGTAATCTTGAAAGCTTCGTAGTCCGAGGCATTCTTAGGCACATTCTCTGCCTTCTTGCCTTTACTGATCTTCATCAGCAGTACAACCTCTGGTGTACCGTAACGACCGGCGTCGATTGTGAGTCTCAGTGAGTAACCAAGCTGTGCCTTGAAGACACTTCCAATTGGCAAGGGAAGCTCTGAGGCATTTTCCGGGCGAATCATGGCAGCGCACCAGCGGTTCGGAGGGTCGACCACCATCCGGAAAGGAAATTCGGTAATCTCAGGATTAGCTTGAGTATTACCCATGTCTTGGTCCGCGGATGGCTCTGCTGGTTGGGCCGACTGAATTGTCTGAACTGGTTGGGCTGCTTGACCGTCGGATGTCTTGCCCCTCTTTGAGATTTTCTGTTGATCGGCCTCGAGCTCGGGTCCCACTCTCTTGAGAAACTTTTGGACTGTCTCTCTCAAAATTTGCTTGTTGTCCACTGTTGGTTCTTGAAGCCTCATCTTGGACGTTCTTGCGGCAACTTCATGCCAGTCATCGAGTTGCATAGGAGCTTCCTCGTCGAGATCTTCGCTGTCCGGGAGCTGAGCAAAGTACTCCTTTACAGCAGGGTCCTCTTCGGTGGGCGAGGGTATAATATAGTGTCCCGGAGCCCTGGGTTTATCGCTAGCCTGTGCCTGCTCTTGGCCCGCGGGATCTGTTTCGAGAACAGGCTCTGGAGGCTGCTGTCCTACTTCAGCCGTTGTCCGCTCCTGATTCGTGACTGGTGCATGTTCCTGAGACTGTTGTCCAGTATCCGCCATTTCCTGGGAAGGACCAGCGGTTGCCGGCTGAGATGAGGGTTCATGATACTGCTGGTCAGCATCCGCCATGACCTGGTCTTGGCTGGCGGTTGCTGGCTGAGATTCAGGCTGATGAGACGGTTGTAAGACATCACGCATCTCTTGATCATCCTCTTTGCTCTTCGACGAGCTTGGCTTGGCCCTTGCAGGCGCTTTGTTACTGCGTTTAGGCATTATGGAAAAAAATTTCAAATCTCAGACGCCGTGAGGTCGCCGAGAAAAAGGGGGGGAGAATGATACCACTGCTTCGGCGGTGGTATCGAGGTGTCGAGAGGAATGTACCTCCACACGAGGTGGAAGCACGGTGGTGGCGCCGCAAGGGCAGCCAAACAAGGGGGGTCGCTCGAACGACCAGAGTGGCGAATTTGTTGTAAGCATGCGTAGGTTGTGGCATGCGTGTTGACGATGTAGGTGGTGAAAGAAGAGGGACGAAGAGGCGAGATCTGAGATTATGAATTTGTGTCTCGCGCTAGTACTTCAACACGCGCTAACGCACTCTACGCGGCTCTACACTACATCCATTCTCCTTGCTATTACCTCCTCTCCTATACCATGGACTGGGAATGACACTCAATTCTCTTTGATCGGGTATTCCCTCGGGGGAGGGATAGTCGTCAATTTCACATCCTACTTTCCTTCTCTTGTCTCTTCCTTAGTCCTCCTTGCGCCCGGTGGCCTTGTCCGTCCAGACCATTTCACGTTGACGAACAAGTTTCTTTACAATACCGGGTTGATACCCTAAGAGATAGAACACAGGCATGGCAACTTGACAATCACCCTGGATTCGTTAGGTCTTTCATGTCAGGCATTCGATACGGCCCAATAGGATATCAGCATCTTGCCTGGAGACGGATTGGCCAGCGATTGAATTCACAGAATGCTACAACCGAGCAAAGATACGCTAAACAAGGCTTGCAGAATGGTAAGGTATTGATAATAGGTGGGAAGAAGGATGTCCTGGTCGTGAAGGATGAGCTCGTCGAAGACGCTACGGAAGTGCTCGGTGCTGGCAATGTCAGGATAGAGTTCGTTGACGCAGGCCACGAGTTGCCAGTGACAAAAAGCGAAGAGATTGTGGAGACCATATGGGAGTTTTGGCAAACATAGAAAGGCACGCATACGGAACCAATTTCTGTGAGGACAAGTATTGTTGTGTTTGTAAGTATGTTATCTTATGTGTTCGGGCTGCACTATCTTATTCAGACTACTCGAGACTCGAAAAATACGAATCAGGTCAGATATTCTTAATGAGATACTTTTCGGTTGTGAAGCGTAATGACTTGTTTCTGCTTCTAACAGTCCTACTTTGCTACGCTTATTCTGCCGTTTGGCTGAGAAGAAACGCAACTTGTGATCCATTCCATATAAAGTCGGCTTACATCGCCCCGAGCAGAGTATGGTCCTCGAACGTCCTGAGCAAGAGCCTGGATACTAGAAAGAATCAGCGCTCTTTAAATTCAAGCTGAACGTGTCTTGGTCTGGGACCGTGACAGCAGATTTGGATTACCACATCCAACCCCCAAAAGCCCGGGTATACCATGTGAGGCAGCCAAAATCTCATGATATCTCTTTCGGAGATATCAAGCATTGTCTCCCTCTTCTTGCCTTATCATCTCGATCTCGTCCAACAAAACCCCCGTCACGAGGACCAAACGTATAATAGAGCCCTTCCAGCCCTCTCCAGGAAATCCCATCCTCCCCATTCCTCCTCGGCACCATTCAACCGCCCCAATCTCGATCTGCCCGACCACGTGATCAATCCCAGCTGCGACATTGGCATTAGCTCACGCGAGCAATATAAAACACCTGCACAAGCACAAGCACAAGCAACCATAGCTCGAACCACAGTTTCGGTATGTACTATTTTAGCACTGATGTTAATCACGATACCCAACACGATCATCCAGGATGTCAATCTTCAGTTTCCAGAAAACCCCCACGCAGAAGCACTGAACACATGCCACGCCAATCCTCCGATTCGATTGAGCACGTTCCACCCGGACCTCAACGGAAGCATTCAGGTCTCGGACTTATGGAGGTATGCTAAGCGAAAAGCGAAGGGCTGAGTACCCGGGGATTTTCGACTTTCTCACCCCGGGGTCTAGCTCTAGGGACTCTTAGGGGGTATATGGTCAAATTACCACAACTTACCAACCATGGTACCATGAAAAAGGATTTTGGTATAAAAATTGTAGCAATTAGTAATTGCTCCGACTTTGTATGCGGATTCGTAATATCACAACGGGCGGTTGTGCAGTTATAGCAGGGTGGCCGCCTCAGCGGTGTGGCCGAGTCGGAGGTGATTCCTTCTAGCGGTTAGTGACAGGTTGACAGCTGTAGCTGAATCCTTCGAGACGAATGCATTTGGGATTGTTCGCGAGAGGCGTTGGTTTACCCCTACACCTAACCCAAACTCCACCAATCCTCCCCTTACAATCTCCCTCCTTATGACCAACATGGAAATCCGCGCATCAGCCCAACAAAGTACTCAGTTCCAACAGTGTATGTACCCTCAACCCACAACATCTCCTCGCTACTCTACAAGCACCCCCCCCCACCCTCCACACCCCTTCCTACAGCCACGGGCCCAGGTTGCTTCAAGGCCGTCGCCGTAGCCTCTCGCGCCCACCCGATCCCCGAACCGCCAATCTGCATCCTTATCCTGCAGGGAGACTACCGGCATGAGGGGGCCACGAAATCACGCCATGCATGTCGCAGCATGCAGGCAAGAATCTCTTGTTTTGCAAAGCGAAAAAGGGGCGCACATGTGCTGATGGTGGGTTGTATCGTGACCCTATTGCTTTGGGCGGGACATCTGCGCGGGTGAGATGATGGTGGAACTGTAATGACGGGCATGTGGAGGTGTGGGTGGAGTTGTGTATGATGGATGATGATGAGCTCGATTAGATTTCCCGCAAGCGGAAAGTGCCACGATGCACCCTCGTCTCGTTCCGTGCGCTCTACCAACGGTACTACCACCCCAGTACGGAGTAATATAAATGATAGTTCGGGACGAAGTAAAGCCACTTGCCTCACCGCTTCGACAACGTGCGTGGGGGCCTCCTTCCAAGACGTTATTTCGTCATCTACCACTACGTACGCATCCCTATGAGCTGGCACCTTAACGCTGAAGCTACAGCACTGAGCAATGAAATGGTCTTTTAAGCGAGATGTTGGTGGAGTGATGTGAATTCTTTAGGCAGAGTTGCATGCAGGGCTGGTAGTGGTTGCATCTCTCGACCCTGTTGCCGCCAAGATCCACAGCACATGTGGCCCGGCTGGTTGGAAGAGACGGGAACTACGCCGCTACTTGCATGCATGAGGGGGACGCGAGACATAGAGCTTAGCGCATTAGGCAGGTGTGCCGTGTTTTGATTTGTGTGTGTGTGCTGGCGAGTATTCAATCATTTTGGAATTACTGAAGGATTTTCGGAGGGCTTTTGGGTGGTATTCTCATTTTCGATTTTTTTTGTCTTGGCAGTGGTGAGGTACGTAGGGTAATGTTTGAGTGAAGCTCGACGTCTTTTTGCGTGCTGCCTCTGATGCTTTTCTGTGGGGGAGAATAGCCTCTGCCCCATGCGGACAATGCAATGCCTATATACGCCCTCGCCGGATAAATACAAATCCCATCTAGTTCCCAACCAATCTAGTAGTAGTATGTGTAATGATATCAATCTTGCAGTCAAAGAAAATGTCAAAGTTGCAAACGCAAAGATCCTAGGGTATATATCTCTGCCAGACACCAAACACGAGTATGACCGCCCACCAGAATGTACTGTGTAGCCCCTCCACCACCTGCCCTGGGGGGTTTGGGGATACAACGCTGCACGCTCGAACGCTGAGAATTCCAACCGCAGGGGTATCAAGTTCTTCTTGCTGTAAATGTAATGTAAAGGAAAAGAAGAAATGCTCGCTAAAGCGCTGAGAGTTAAGGACCGACTTGCAAAGATCTGATGTGTGCGTGGAAAGCAAATTGGACAAAGCAGCAATATATACATCGCTTTTGTAGGATGTCATCGTTGTGTAGATGGATCGAATGGCCCAGTCTTGAGGGAAAGAGGCTCCTGTAAACGGCCTCTGTTGCCTCCTTGAGGATGTTCTGACATGCTTTGTGGTGGTTGTTCGAATTGAGATATAGACGGTTGTGGTTCGGCTGATTGAGGAGGAGGTCCAGTCGGTGGTACATAGTTGCTCGTCCGGCGTCTTGTATTTCTTCCACCATTGCGGTTCCCACCCTCCGAACCTTGGAACTGTAAATTCCCAAAGCCCATCGCACCCCCCATAGACGCGTGTCGTCTTTGCCTTGGAGAAATAGGCCGCGGCAAAAGATGGGGTTGACCAGGACTGCGGACTGCAACTTCACGGAAGTAATCACGCTCCCTCCGATAATGTTCTCGCTCTTCCTCCATCTCTCGAATCTGTAGTTCGAGTTTCGCAATATTGTGAGAAGTCTCGCGCTCTTTTTCTTTCCGGCGTTGGCGAAATCGATGGGAGGCGGTGGCATTGCGCTTGCGTTTCTCGTCAGCGACTTTCGACGCAGCTTGCACGTCAACAGGTACCTGTATGGGACCGTTTTCCGTGTCTAGGGTCATCATTTGATATGTGCTTCCTCCTGTTGCACCGCTCGATGCCGGAACATCTAACCCCATCGGCGCCATGGACGAAGAAGGGCCAGCTGCGTTGAAAGGATTCGTGAAGAAAGATTGAGGTTGGCCACTGGAGATGCTGGGTTGCGGACCCGCTGGAGGTGTTCGGCTGAGTTGGCTGTATGATGAATATTGAGTGCTGGGGCTGTCGCTTTGGGATGCTGGTGGGTGTGATCCGGTTCCCCCTCCACTGGTGCGCGCCAGGAGGACTTGCATACGGTCGTAAGAAGAGATATCTTGACTGCCTTGGCGGCCAGGCGGGGAACGTGATCGTGGCAAGGAAGACCCATATGGCTCTCCTGGCATAGATGGTACACGTGCAATTTCTGGACCTCTTTGTTCTCCGACGCCCGTGCCTTGAGCTAGCACAAAAGGCGACTGTTTGGCATCCATCGTTCCCGTCGGGTTGTTGATTGTGATAGGAGCCGGAGCATACGTTGAAGGTGAGCCGCGCGGAGTCAGCACTCGACCTATCGGCTGTGGGTAGGTGCTCATCATAGGAGGCGTAATGCTTGGTAGTGACACATTCATGGGAGAGCGGTTGGTCATGGAGGGCGCAGGCCAAGATGGTGTTGGCGCTCCAGGCATTGCCAGATTGGCAGCTGCACCTGGAGGTGAATCCAAGTGCTCGCCATTTCGGCGCCGATTTTGCGGGTTCGTGATGTCCTCTCCTGAGGTAGGGTTGAGTAAATTCTGGACATCGACGGGTCGCGTAGATCGCTGATTGGGCGGAGTAAAGGATTGGGGCTGCGGTCGTGCTGACAAGTTGTGTGTCGCGGATGGGTTCGGGATCGTCTGCGGTGGTTCCGCAGGTGTCGGTTTTTGAATCGGAGGCAAAGTCCTGGACCCAAGGGGTGGAAGTCGTTTCGATCTTTCATTTTGTATGTAGTTGGATGACGGACGCGATGTCGCAGACCCCTGGGACATGTGAACCTCGTCTTTGTAATGACGTTTCTCTTGAGCCCTCGTGCATTTAAAATGGCTTGATTTCGAATAATCGCTGATTTCTGTGTACGGTAGATAGTTTCGGGACTGAATGCACGAGGTAGACAGTAGATCTGGACGATGTTCTTCGAGTTCCGGAAAAGACAAGGGAGGACCTGGAAAAGGGAAGGGAGAAGGAGTTGGTGATAGGACCTCCACGGCGGCGGTTATGGGGACGAATGATGTCCCAGCATACAATATAAAGCGATGACGGGCTGACAAAAGCCTTAGATTGGACAAACAAACATATACTAGACGATCATCGCAAGGTACGTGTGCAGCTGTGCAGCAAAAAGCAGGTGATGTCGAATTTATGTAAACAATGACGATGGTAAGGCACGAGACAGGAAAGTATGTACACAATCGCGCACGAGTGGGTGAGAGTGTGATAGATATGTTTAGGTTGGGCAGCAGGGGGAACGGTGAGGTAGTTTTATTAGTAGTATTAGTAGTAAGGAGTGGTAGTAGTAGTGATGACACTTCATGTCTGTAATGCACATCACCATCACGCTCATCCCATCCCATCCCATACCTTAGATCCAGGGACATGAAACTAAACAGAATTTCGTGGGAGCTCATCCCAGCAAAGCATGTTCGCATCGAGACGCTGAAATCTTTGCTTGGGACGGAGCGGCGGGCTCGGGGAGCCAACGGAAGCGCTGTTAGGAGGATTGGGTGGCTGTTAGATCCATCGGAACATGGGATCTGAAGCTTAGATTCCGAACAAATCCTACTCACAGTTCCACATCGGCCACGCGAGGAGGCCTTCAACTGTTACACTTTCTTCTTTTCGGCGTTCTTTGGATTTATTTAGCCGAAAACCCACGTTCTCGGCGTAAGCTACAGGTTGCCATGTTTGCTTGGTCTTCGGAGGCAACTAACATACCTGTCATCTGCCATTAACACCAACAACTCAGGGGGCAACACCGTAGCTGTTACATAGGGCTACCACTGGCCCGTGGTTACTTAAGCATAGGCCATAAAGAACGATAGTGTCTCAAAATCGTCAAGATACTTTAGAAAGCGCAGTCTCATGACGTGGCATGGGTGCGTAAACGAGGGATTCAAAGCCAAGGAGTTCTTCGTCGGGACGTCTTCCCCTAGACTCAGGCTACCCTGCATGCCGGCCATGCCACGTTGTCTATCGTGTGCTGCGCAGAAGCCGCAGATCTTAACGCGCTACCGAAGACTGGCTAGTTTGGGCGGGTTAGCTCGTAGCCCCTAGGGAGGCCCGAGGGGGGGCCCCCATACCATTGGTGATCTATTATCTTGATAAACTTGAGCGATTTTATCTGTAATCCACAATGATAATTGATTCCATCATCGACTTTTATCTGCCGTACGAACATCCAGTTCGCAGCCATCGTCCCCGAGTACTTCGATGGCTACGGACATTGCCATTGCGTGGGTACCACTGTGGCGGTAACGACCTGCAATGGCGTAAGAGATGTCAAACCTTCTACGAGTAAAATTAGCATGAAGCTTCGCTGATATCCTTTTCCTTTCGGGGCAGTCTCATTAAGCTTGCATGCATTCGGGACCATGGCTCTAACCTCTTGGATAAAAGGCTTGGCGAGTCAACAGCCCTGCGTTGTTGGTTGCCACCAGGTGCATCGATCCATGGAACGCCCATCTCGGAACTGGTTACGACTAAATGACCCCCTAGAGCTGGCCTAGGGGCTTCCCTAGGGCTATAACAGTTTCGGCATCTCCTCCGAGATGAGGAGGGTCACTTTAGGTTGATCTTTAACGTCTTGGCACCATTGAAGTGCTTCTTCTCAACTCCCATGGGCGTTTGGGGTCAGTAAATAATCTCCTTTTCATCTCACAATGATGACGGTTTGTCCATATCGAGACGACGCCGTCGATGGGTAATCTGACAGTTGGACAGATTTGGCGCTCCAATCGACAAGCTCGAGATTGCCAAGCACGACCTCCTTCCATCTTGAGATCAGGCATATGAGCACGGCGAGAGACGCGCCTCTTAGTTCATCAGGTTCTCATAACATCAATCAATTAATTAAGTTTTTTATAAGAGCGAGTTCAGGGTTTTGGGCGGATGAAGTTGGTAGACAAAGTAATTCGTCACTGCAAATCGCACATGGCTACAGGGCCAGCTCCCGGGAACCCTCGTGGCTTGCAGGCATCTGGGCCCACAGAAAAAACCCCCATGCACGTTTGACGTGCCCACCTGCTTTCAGCCTCACAGTTCACAAGTCTGGAACCTTTTACCTTTATTATGATTGAGAAAGTGCACATTTCCTGCATTCCGAAAAATCTGCAATGGCCGATATCGGACATTGCTATGAGCGTAACAGAAACTCACTGTTATTGCGTAACATTCTCCATCGAACTACAGGCTTACAGCACTATCAATCATAGAGGTTTCTGACTTCGTGTAAGATAGGACGATAATGATACCGCCGTCTCGTGGCAGCAGCCAACAGTACCATTCATCAGTACCTTTCATCAGTCACAACGCTACTCCCTCGGATCTCGTATAACTGAAACCAACACCCGTCTCCTCATCAAATATCACATGTTGAGTCAGTCTCGTCTACATTTGCCAGAGCCGACTGCTTCATAGTCAGGCAGAGGCGCATATCTCATTGGCATCTGATTAGGCTTCTGCATCTGAAAACGTCCGCAGTGGGAGATGGATGCCTGATCTAGATGCCATCGCTTCTAAAAGTCGAAAGCGGTCAAGCATCTTGCAAATAGTGAGAGCGGAGCGGTGACATCTCCGGAACGAAGAAACTCATTTCACGGGCGAAGTACTCCCTATGGCAGATATGTAACTCTTCTCTCTGAGCAAGGTTGCTCACCAACATTAGCCATGCGGCAGGAGCCGCCATATCACAGATGCGTCCAAGTTTTGTCTATCAATACCTTTTGAAGTCGTGCAGTGGCAGAAGTCACACCACCGTGCATCTTGAACAAACGCGACTCACTCGATATGGTCGACCAAGCAAACACCTTCATTTTCACCAATAGGGCCTGCGTTTCGTCTATCAATACCACTTCAACTCGTACAGCAGCACAAACCTTACCCCCACATGAACCTTGAACGGGGGTAGCTAATTGAAAGTATCCGCGCAGTAAGAACTACCAAGTTTTTTGTTTATATTTCAGACATACCCACGTTTTACCTATTGATCCCTCTTAGCTTTATGCTACAACAAGACTTCTTCCCCGCATATTCAGTATCCCAGCTGCACAGCAAGAATCGATTACAAACACAGACGCATTGATATCTTCTTTATCAACGTCTCCGAATTTCATAGTAATGGCAAACTCTCCTCCCGACAAGTACCTTGACCAAAGACAGCAACTCAGAACTACTTACGCAGCAAAACCCCCAAAATAACAGATGCATTCGCAATCTATCCGCCCCACTTAAACATATGCAGCGGCAAAACCCCCACCCCCACGTGCACCAGAAAAAGACTTCCCCCTAATCTCACAGAGTCAGGATACTTCTCTGGCTCCTCCTCTTCCGCCGACGTGACGAACAAGTCTTCTCCCGCAAACGCAGGACAAGAAATCATCCTCGTAGGCATCTCCACCACGCCAACCAACTCTCCTCCCGGATTAACCCTCAGCACTTTCCCACCACCACAAATAGCAATCCACAAACACCCCTCAGCATCCATAGCTAATCCATCCGGCACCCCTGCCCCTTGCACCTCATAAAACACTTCCCTATCAGAGATCTCACCCGTTGCATTGTTGTACCTGAATTTCGAAACGCAGCCATTGGGCGAGTCAGTAAAATACATCGTTTTCCCATCGAGGCTGAAACCCATGCCATTGGGAATCGTGACGTCGGTAAGCATGCGGTGGAGGCTCATGTCGGGGTCGAGGCGGAAGAGTACGCCTTCGGGGGAGGGGGACTGGACTTTGGGGTCGTTCATTGTGCCGGCCCAGTAGCGACCTGAGGGGTCGATGATGCCGTCGTTGAAACGCATCCTGCAAGGCTTGGAATCAGATCACTAGGGCAATTTCTTGGGGAATGCCGTGATGTTTATGTGGTTACCTCTCACCCTTGCCCTCACCGTCTTTTGCTTCCCAGACTTTCTTTATGTACTCTAATTTCTTCGTCTTGCGATTCATGAGGGCGTAGCCGTATTTGGCACCCACAATTATCTCCTCGTTTTTGCCTTCGATATCAGCGGTGGTACTGCGAGTAAATCCAATGAATATGCAATATTTTCATAGGTTTCTGCAACAAACTCACCTGACAGGAGTTCCCAAGTCAAATGACTGCAATGACGAAGGGCCTTCTTTGAGATTGACAAGGTGCAATTTTTCTTTGACGATGTCTACAAACCGGAGGCACCCAGTACTAGTTCCATAGAATGGTGCTTCACCGAGACCACATTTCATTTCAATGTAGGGCTACGCGAATATCAGACATCATTCGCTGATATCTTGTACATGACTTTTGCAAAGACGAACCTCTGTGACCTTCCATCGCTGCATTTCCGCCATAGCTTGTAAAAACTGCTTTCGAAAGTTGACTACTTCAGAGTTCTGATCATCTACGATGCTAGGTAAGGTATGTTGGTCGGTATCCAGTAATTGACGTGACAAGCTATGACGTCGCATTCAGTCGTACTTTCGGAGGAAACTCCGTTAGCCGTCGTCCCAAGCAGATCTCCAATATGCAGCCCTAGTAGCAAGCTGCATGGGCTTTAAAGCTTGATGCCAGAGGAAAATGCAAGAATAGAACTCGGTGTTTTGAAATCTTTTCTATCATGATTACAGTTCCATTTGTATGTACATAAGTCAGGTTCCCTTTGTGTACACCACCCCTTCTCATCATACGCTATACACCCCAAACTCCTAATACAAAAGTATGTACGAACGAATCTCATCAGCAGAGCCCGTACTACGCAGCGACCGCTGGCCCGGCCGCGAACCCAATACTATTCTACAGCAACATCAATGCTATCAATGCGGCTAGAATCGCAGTTATACTAGGTGCAACATCTCTCATCCCACTGCTCTTCTTGGGGGCGAGAACTGGTCCGACCTTGTACGGTGGCACATAGGATCCGGTAGCATTCGTACTGTTTACTATCCCATCCCAGCAGAATCGCAGGAAGCACTGCTTGCAGACATCTGGAACCGGGGTGTTCGTCCGCTCTAGACTCCTGCCGAGAATAGCACATCCCACACAGGTAGGCCATGTATTATCAATAGAGCCATTGCCCATTGATGCAGCATTGTTTCCATTCATTACAATAGCGTCACGTTCCGAGGTATTGTAGCTTGGATCAAAGGTAGAGACGTTGCTTTGATATGTGTAAGGCGCGTTGGGGATGTACACGATGATAGGCGTTATGGTGGTTGTGTTCGAGGAGTTGCAACCAAAGAATGTAGGCCGCGTATTCAATCCTAGGTTCACGAACGTATTCTGATCTGGAACTGCAGGGAAAGAGGTCCCATTGGCAAGATTCCCGCTTTCGTTGAGAGAAGCTCGTTGGTAGGTAGCTACAAGCGATGTGCCATTGGGCCAGTAATTATCGGTATCTGCAGATGAGTCGACGGCGAAGATCACATCAACATGTCGACCAGGCTGAATGAGGGGGTGTAGAGGTATGTTTTCAAGGTCTTCGCCTCCGTCAACAAGTGAAAGCTGACGCTCTTGAGCGATCTTCGAAGTGGCATTACGCCAGCCATAGAAGGGGTTAGGGCTATACTGTGCGATGTCATTGTTATCGTTGCCGATGGCTGAGAGGACCTTGTCGGCGAAAGTTTTGGCAAGTTGGGGAACAGAAGTTGTATTGACTTGCAGCAGAAATAGGTTGAACAGAGACGACGATGTCCCCATCAGGTATCCCACGTTGTCGAAGCCACGGACGCAATCTTCGTTTTCGGCCAGAACTCCACCTGAGAAATTCGAACCGAGATTTTCCAGAGGTACGAATCCATACGTTGTAGGATCCCATGTTCCGAATTCGAATGGGTTAAATTCATAGACGGTGGTATTGCCAGGAATCAACACCTCACCAGGGGCGCGCCCATCGGTGACCAAGATTGGCATGGGTGATTCAGCGTTGGCAAAGATTTCCTGCAGCTGTATAGACGACCAAGTGTAGCCTGGCCCGCCATCAGAAGCATTGACCAACTGGTACGAGAGCGCTCTGCCCCAGTAATCGGTAATGGAGGTATTGAATCCAGCGTGCGCCTTATCTCCAACCTCATTGTAGATGTTATCGAAATACTCCGCGGAGCTAAAAACCTGGACCTTACTTGTCGCTGGACCCTCGAAGATGGAGTTTCCAAATTCCCAGACTGAGCCGGTGTTGGTGTCCAGAAGACCAGAAATCGTGGTGAAGTTGTTGACAAGAATACTTCCGACCAGCCAACCACCACCTGATAGGCCAGCCAGGTATGTCGCAGACTGCAAGAGGCCTCCGAGATGACCTGCTGCTGTTGAATTCATTTCCCGGCTGTCAAAGGCTTGTACAGCACCTCCACCATTCAGACACGCTCTATATCCTCCTCCACTGACTGCTATAGCGACATTCGGCAGAGCTGATGCATTCTTCGCATTATTCGTTATATAGGACTCGGCGTCAAATCCTGTGATGTTCAATCTTCCCAGAAAGTCTCGCATAGGCCCCACTGTATTTTTTCGTCTCGTTTCCAGCCATGATGTTTCGTTGTGCGAGAGGGACGACGCACTGCGGATTGTGGGTCGAGTTGAAGGGCAGTTTGCGCCTTTGGGAATGTAGCCATCCGGGGCGTTCGGGAAGGCTCGATGTTCCAGCTGCGCTCGGGCAAGCGTCAGGAGGAGAGCGAACGCGCTCAAGGAAGACGTGAGGTACATGTTTGACGGGAGATTGAATAGCAAGGACGGAAGCGATTTTTGTAGAATGCTATGGCCAAGAGCAAACTGTGGGTAGCATTGACGTCGCGGGCTCCGGGGCTCCGAGGAAATCGGGCTTAAATCCAAGAGCCTTCACGTGCACGTTCGCGAAAGCATTGCATAAACCTGAAGCCATTCGGCTCCCGCTTTCTGTGCAAATTTTCCACCCTGTCGAAGCATAGACGGTAACGTCATCGTACGCGACAAATCTCCCTATCAACAGAGCGGAACAGCGTCATGACCGTTGTCTTGGCAGAGTCTCGTAGATCTTCCACCCCAGATCAGATCTTTCTCCATTCATGGAATTTATTTTCTAAAGATAAACATGACTCGGACGTAGATCGGTACCGCTTGATTCTACAGCCTCATACGGCCCGCTTCCTTCTCACTTTGGGTGCGTACATCTTGACTGGCGCCACTCCTTATGTCATTAGCAAATGTGGCAAATGGTCGCGTGATCCATGAAAGATGGGTTCAGACGCACTTCACTTCTAAGCCTCCATTTTACTACAAGCTATGTGAAAGCCTCATCTTTATTTTCGGATTATTTCCAGTAGTAGAAATACTCTGTACGGCCTGGGAATTCTGGCAAGGCAATGACGACTACGGGCTCGTACGAATAAATGGAAATGGCCCGCCCACGGAACGGTATTTAGCATGGCCGTGTGAAGGAAGACAGCTGAGCCTCACACTTGATTCCCTTTTGAGTTCCTACGTGCTAGAAGACTAAGTGCTTCCAAGCAACTGCATGAATGATCAAGGCTTCAGAGAATACCGTTGTTGTGAATCGATCTTGACTCAATGAAGCTTCCATATGGCATCTTCATGACAATTCCGTGTTATTGATAGACTCTTCTGAATATCAGAATGTCAACAGATGCTCCCGTTCAGCTCCATTCAGAAACGAAAGTGATGGAAAAGCTTTAGGCTACCCGCATTTAGCGTCCTTCCGTCAATTGAAACTCGTCTCAATCTTAATTTGAATCTTTAACAACTATGCAACATCAACGTCGTCATGGCTCCAAAAAAGCGTAAAGCTGATGCTTCAGATGAACCTACAGCACCTCTAGCGAAGAAAGGCACAAGAATCAAACAAAATGTTGAGAAGACCGCAAGCTCGTCTCGGCCAAAGAGAACCTCACTGACTACAGCAAATGCTCCAAGATCAACGAGGAGCTCTATGAGCGGATCTGGATCTGGAACACCTGCTAAGACAAGCAAGAAAGCCACCACGATCTCAGTAAAAGCTACGACCCAAAACAACTCCAAGACCAATTCTAATCAAGGACGGAAGAGAGGGAGGAAGGCCTCCAACACCCCAGCTATGTCCACTCAATCGGACGTTGATCAGCATGCTAGCTTTTCGGTCGATGTACCAACCAAGCATACGAACGGGGCAACCGAAGCCCATAATGAGGAGGAACATGCCGATGAGCCATCTTATTGGCTCATGAAGGCAGAACCAGACTCACGCATCGAGAAGGGTAGAGACGTTAAATTCTCAATTGATGATCTCAAAGCTACGACGGCTCCAGAGCCGTGGGATGGTACGTTCCTATTCTCAAAACATTCCGAGCCGTTCACTGACAATTCACCGTCCCTAGGCGTTCGTAATCCTTCTGGTAGGGCTTAATGACCTTTTTATTGGCTCTAAAATGGACAACTAACAATTGTGGCAGCTCGCAACAACATGCGTCTAATGCTGAAGGGAGACATGGCTTTCTTCTACCATTCGAATTGCAAGGTACCAGGGATCGTGGGAACGATGGAGATCGTGCAGGAGCATTCTATCGATGGTAAGCTCGTGTCCAAGAAACAAAGCTGCTCATATCTACTCACTTGACTCACTCGCAGAGAGCGCCTTCGATCCTGAGCATCCATACTACGACGCGAAGTCAGACCGCGAGAAACCCAAGTGGTGCGTCGTGCACGTCGAATTCCGTCAAAAGTTCCCAGAAATGGTCAAGCTCAAGGAGCTCCAGAAGTACGCCAAGCCGGGCGGTCTCTTGGAGAATCTGCAGACTCTGAAGATGAGTCGTCTGAGTGTGTCCAAGGTCTCGAAGAAGGAGTGGGACTTCATCATGGGCCTGGTGGACATCGACGACGTCGCAGCAGCTTCCGCCCAGCACACACCGCAGATGGTCACTTAGATTCTTCGGTCGTAGCCATTATGTGACCTTGCATCGTCAGTCATAGCGAGGCGGTGGCGAAACTATGAGGGGTCGGACATTTCGGCTCGGGGACTCATCTTGAGCATCTGTTATTTTTGTGCGATGGTTGCGATTGATTCAGGAGATTCCGCTCCCGAAGCGCTCAAGGCTTCAGTGCATAGAAGTGAACCGGGTAAAGCCCCTTTGGAAAGCCCCTCTGCGGCTCAGTCTTCATGCACCTAACACCAGCCTCTTTGAACAGCACCTTGAATTTCTCATTCGATCTTGTCACACTGCTGTCCAAATCGTCGAATACGTCTTCCCCATTTGCATTCGTACTCATATTCTCCTTGACGATGATCCATCCATCCGCCGTGACTGCCTTCTTACACCTCTGAAGATAATCCACTAGCTGCTTATCCGTCAAATGCCCCAAACACCACTGGTTCCAAATCACATCATACCGCTCCTCTGGCCCCCAACTCTCCAAACCCGTAACATAAACATTCCCCACCACCCCCTTCCCAGCCATCTTTGCACCCTTGGCCTCGTTCGCGAATTTCTCCACAGGCTCAACTACATCAATAACTTCACAAACAGTGCTTAAAAAGAAAGCAGTAACCCTTCCAATGCCGGCACCACAGTCGACCCCTCTCCGTAGAGATCCTTGAGCTGAGGATGGATGTTCGCGGCGTAGTTTGGCCAGGAAATTGGCGGATCCTTTGAGATCGGTGCGTGAGATCTCGGGATAGCCGCCTAGCATGCCGTCGACGGTTGTAGAGATTGAGTTCCAATATTTGAGGGAGGTGGAGGAGGAGATGTTGGCGTCTGGGGCTGATGCCATGATGAATTGTACGTCCTTGGGGTAGTTACGATTTTTACAGCATCGGAAAAATACAATCGTCCCCAATGGCTCTCGGAATCCAACCGACGGTCTTCTCTCGGCGTGAGCACAGGGAGTGCCCGACTGTCATCAAGGGAACAAGTCAAGCAACTGTGATGCCCTACTATCCTAGCTTCAATGATCGTGAACTGGACTTGTGACTTGTCCTCCTTTCGTGACCTTCTCAGCGTTCATGCGAATGGTGGGTTTTCTGCACCTCTCTTTTCAAGCGCTATCCCTATTTTGCCTCCTCTTAATCCGTCAATGTAAGCCTAATAGGTGACGAAACCTTTCTCGCAGACTGTGCATATTAAAAGAGCTCAACGCAATCTAAAAACCGAATCATGTAACGCACAACGACAGGATATTAGGGCCAACTAGCGGTAAGATTTGCGAGACTAAATTAGCGTATACCTCATCCGCCTAAAGCCGTCCTCTTACCCTCTCATCAGAACAGTTAAGATAGATCTGCACCATTACAAGCCCAGCAGCAATCCAAAGATGGCCACTCTCCCAATTGAACTATGGCAACAAATCTGTTCCTCTTCCAACGGCAGGTCTCTGAAGTCTCTTCGCCTGGTCAACCGTGTCTTCGGCGAGACTGCTGCACGAGCACTCTTTGAGGAAGTCTATGTCGCTATGCTGGAGGATTCGTTGTGCAACTTACAGCACGTTGCAGCTCATCCGGTCTTACGCAAACATGTGATCAGTGTTTCATGTTTGAACGCAGTAATGATAAAGTACGATTCGTACGATATTTGGAAGGCTAATGTTGACTTACGCGATGATTGCTGGATGTGCAGCGGTGAGGACAACGGTGTAACAACACGTGAGCGAATGAATGAATACTATCGCAGTCCAAAGATAGTTATACAAGACGACATCATACCCAAGGAGCACATTGGAGTGATTCGCAATTTGACAGTCTCCGAGGATTATCTAAAAGATTGTTATCGACGCTATTCGCGTCTTTGTTCTGAGCAAGCAAGCTTCATTCACGAGAACGTTGATATACGGAAGACCGTTCTAGCTATTCGTGCATTGCCAAACCTACAGTCTGTACAGAGCTACGAGATCCTTTCTAGGCCAAAACACAACTTCTTTGACGCACTTTCGGATGTGCAGGAGTCGCCAGCTCCAATTCTATCGCGCCTCCAGCGGGCAACGCTCCTAAAATACCCTTTCGTGCTCTACGATTCCCACAAGCTAGATGTTTCCTCTTCGGATACTGCTCGGTCTCTGGGATGTATGATTAGTGCACTGAGTCGACTTGATGGACCTTCTCGTGTTCGAAGTATCGCCATCAACTCAATCCCGTGGTGCTTCTGGCAGCGTGACCTGGAGATCTCTTACTGGGACTATTACCAATTCATCGTACCCAAGGCATTGCAAAACGTCCGTGACATGAATATACGTTTCCGCCTTGATTATCTGGGCGACTATTCACGTGATCCCACCTCCGTGCTCCATCAGATTGTCTCGTTCCTGTCAGTTGCGCAGCAGGTTGAAGTCCTGAAACTCACATTTTACAACGCGGACAATACTGCCTACGAGGATGCGCTCAGACTTCTGGAGTGGGAGCACAGACTCCCGGACGTGTCAGAGGTGTTCAAACAGATTACATGGTCAAATTTGAAATGGCTCAAGCTCGGCACGTGTGCAATGAGTGAAGATGCTTTTCTGGGATTCATCCGTCGTCACATCCGAAATCTAAAGACGTTCGAAGCCAACATTCTACACATGACGGACCTATCAAAGTCTTGGCAACACGCAATGGAGACAATCGCTCCCGTCATTATCCGGACTGATGTACGGATTAAGAGGCTTCAGGACGAAGAGCTCAAAAGCAACGCGATGGCCGATCGCCACTTGCCTCGGAAAGCTGCCACAATGCGGCAGAAAGCCTACCATGTTGGCTTATCTGAGTACCTGAGACTTGGTGGCAAAGCCCAGTATCCTATCTGGGGTCAGCTCGATGACCCGACGTCTAAAGCTTGATGAGAGCCAGCTACAGGTCACATTTATACCTGAAGCCTCTATCGGCATCGCCGAGTGAGGCATCAGACCATCGAGGCCATGCGGTCGCCGCGTGGCAGCGAATGAGAAGCCTGTATTTGTGATGCTCTGCATAACACAGTCCCCCGTACAGTGGCGAAGGCAGCCTCGCGCCAAAGCCTTATAAAATGTCATATTCCCAACTGTTGATTTTTTCTCCGGCTCTCACGTGGACCATGGCCTCACAAGCTACCGACATATGGCTGCATATCAGCTTCCATTGTGACATCCAGACTCCGAAGAGTTCACGGTTTGTCAGTCGCGCTCTCAACCATGTGGCCTCAAGAGCGCTGTTCCAAGAAGTCTACGTCGCTATCTTCAATCATTCTCTCCATGAACTATCTCATATAGCAGAGCATTCCGTCCCGCGCCTTTACGTAACAAATAGGAATTTGCGCACAATTACTGGACGAAGGCTACAGTATCTATGAGAAATGCAAGGAATCTCTAGGCCTATGTATAGACGCCACACACAGTAATGAAGGGCGCCACTTGCCATATATGACATTGTCGCCAGCAATCTTGAAGCAGCACCATTCATCGTTCTCCTACTTAGAAGAACCTCAAGTGTACTTGCTCGCCTGTGACCCTAGTGGCGGGCCGAATTCATCGCCGGAGGAATAGACTTAGCCATAGACTCCCTCTGCTTCGCATCATCAAACTCTTCAGACCTTCTCACAGTAACTTCATACGATGAACACAGACACTTTATGCGTCATCACGGCTCCCTGGAAACAGATTTCGAAGCACCACTACCGTTTATGTCGCGTCTACAACGGGAAACCCTTCTCAAGAATCTATTTCAAGACTCTTACACAATGAGTTTCCATTACGAGCCAGCTCCAACTATGCTACCACTATACTATTTATTCCAAGCACTCGGTAATTGGACAAGCAAAGGAAGAGATCCCACTATTGATGCACTGCCCTCGTGCTACTGGAACCACAACTTCTACCTTTACCAACTCGCCTACACAAATCTCTTCCTAGCCAAAGCCTTTCCCAACCTACAAAAGCTGACCAGTCGCATCTGCGTAGGCCTATTCAACCCACAATTAGAATGGCCCGAATCAATTCCAGGCCAAATGCGCGAATTCCTCGCCTAAGCCACAAACATCTCAGTCCTACATGTCGAATTCCAAATTCCAAACAATATGAATAGTATACCATCCCCGGCTGGGATCCGTCTCAAAGAAATATCGACGTCTCTAGGATCTTCTTTCCTTTCACTACCCACGCCTCAAAGCTCTCGCGAATTTCCTGTGGCTTCGACCTCAGAAAATTCGTCCAGTTCATGCTCCGACACACATCGAACTTAGAGTCCTTTATCACTGTGCAGTAAGAGACGGTGTACGAGGCGAGCCGGTGGCAGCCAGCTACGGAGAGGATTGCGCCGGTGATGGGGTGGAGGTCTACTGAGATGGCGCCTTAAAGGGATAAAGAGATTACCTAGAGGGTTACGCAAGATTTACTTTATAGAGAGGAAGATGATAACTTGCGAAATGTATGGGCGTATAAAGATGGTGTGGTGAGATACCTCGTGCTAAAGGGACGGACAGAGTATCCGTTTTGGGGTCAAGACCCGCCAGATTCAAGTCACTGAGCGAAAGAGGATTCGGAATGCACAGTTAGACCATGATAAGGAGTGTCATCGCTATTTGGACATATCGAAACAGCTCAGAGCGCCAACGTAGGTCGAATCAAATCCAAAGACCGAGTGTTTCTACAACTACCCTACATCTTCCGTATCTCACAATCTCGTCCCCATGTTAACATGCACACTCTTCGCATTCGTATACGCCCTCAACCCCTCCTCACCCAACTCCCTCCCGATCCCACTCTGCTTAACGCCCCCAAACGGAATCCTAAAATCACTATCATTACTCGAATTAACCCACACCATACCCGCCTCGATCGCCCTCGCAACTCTATGCGCTTTAGTCAAATTTTCCGTAAAAAGTGCACTACCCAACCCGTAAGTGGTATCATTCGCCCTCTCTACAGCTTCTTCTTCGTTTTTGAAAGATGAGATGACGACGAAAGGGCCAAAGACTTCTTCGCGGTAGATTCTCATATGGTCTTTCACCCCTGTGAAGACCGTGGGGGCGATGAAGAAACCTTTACCGCCGGCATTCTTGTGGGCTTCGCCGCCCATGGCGAGGGTTGCTCCTTCGGATTTTCCGGACTCAATGTAGCTCAACACCTTCTCGTACTGCGCCTTTGTGACTTGAGGGCCTTGGAATGTGGAGTCGTGGAAGGGGTCGCCGACTTGGCTCACGCTTTTGACCTGCTCTTTGAACAGCTCAACGAACTTGTCGTAGATGCTTTCTTCGACCAGGATTCGGGAGGTTGCGGTGCAGATTTGACCCATATTTGACATTATGCCGACGTGGCTCCACTTCACAGCCTGATCGAGATCGGCATCCGCGAAGACGAGGAGGGGACTTTTGCCTCCTGTCTCCAGAGTGATATTTTTGAGATTGATGGAGGCCATCTTCATGATCTGCCGTCCCGTGGCTGTTGAGCCTGTGAAAGCGATCTTGTCGATATCGAGATGGCTTGCAATTGCCGCTCCGGCTTCTTTGCCGTGACCGTTGAGGATATTGACCACCCCAGGCGGGAAGCCAGCCTCCTTGATGAGTTGCGCGAAATACAAAATACTCAAGGGCGTCTGCTCAGCCGCCTTGATCACGACTGTATTTCCACAGGCCAAGGCAGGTCCCAGCTTCCAAGCTGCCATCGCCAACGGGTAATTCCACGGTATGATCTGCCCACAGACACCCAGTGGCTCGCGCATTGTATATGCAAATTTATCCGGATTCGTATTTATAACCTGCCCATGGATCTTATCTGCGTAGCCACCATAGTAGCGTAGCGTGCCGGCTACCCCAGCAACGTCTTCTGTGAGGGCAACCTGGTATGGCTTTCCATTGTCCCACGTTTCGATTGTGGCGAGGGTCTCAGCGTGTTTTTCGACGAGGGAGGCAAGTTCGAGCATGAGGTTGCCGCGGTCTGTGGAGGGAAGATCACGCCATGAAGGATGTTTGAAGGCTACACGGGCAGCTTTCACGGCGGTGTCAACGTCGTGCGTGGAAGCTGCATACACGGATGCTATCTCTGTTTCGTCTCTATATAAGAGTGAGTTTATGGTGATATCTTTCAGATTATCTCTTGGCTGCTCTCCAAGGCTTACGTTGGGTTGATGCTTGTGATCTTACGTCCAGAGCTTGATTTGACAAATTCATTGTTGATGAAGAGGCCTATTGGCTGCTTGTACTCACGGCCGTTGGGAGCTTTCAGGTTGACGAAGAGGTCCGACATAATGGTCAATCCGGTGCTGGAGCTGGTAAAGTTGTAGTGTGATAGATTAACGTTTATGCGGGAAAGAGTTCGAGGTTGTCGAGGAAGAAGACATGCCCCGCAGAGGGGTACTGTGACAGCTTTCAGCGGTGCAGATCGATAACGATAGAGGGGATACAACTTCCTGATCGATCATAGCTCGAAGATGCACGATGACAAGAAAATTTTCCGCGTGGAAGTTTCGCGGGCGATCCCGTCCTGATTGCTTCGCCTTCGAAGCTGCCAAATGCCTGTCATGTTCTGGCCTGTGGATGTTGAATAAATACGGTTCTTTTGGCTATTATCGGTATGAAAGGCATGCTGCATACTTGCGTACAAAAAAGCCCCTTGATATATGTTCAGCTCACGATAATGTCAATCAAATCTCTAAGAAGGCATCAATTCATGATTTCCTATGTATCGATGTCAGTGCCATCCCATGTTTTGCCACGAATTCTAGACTTACACTGGCAAATTTACTCCTCGCGCGAATTCGTGGCCCAAAGAAGACCAAGACCCACGGAACTACTGTGAGGAGCGCTCCAACGCCTCCCAAGAAGCTGGAAGCTCCAGCAAAAGTCATTTGCCTAAACATCGCATCGGTGACTAGAGGAAACACACCGCCAAGCATGTTTCGGCAAAAGGATTGTGCTGCCAATGCTGAGCTGGCGTATCGATGGTACGTGTCCGCGAGGTAATTAAAGACTGCAAGATAAATCGAGAAGATGCCCATTGTTGCGCATCCTACCGCCAGCGTAGGAACGATCCAGTGCACTGAGGAGGAGGAAGTCCATCCGAACCAGAAGAGGCCGATAGGTAGGAGAGCGCTTTCCACGCAGCTGAAGTACAGTCGTCCTTCGGGGGTTGATGAGAGCTTGTCGTAGTGCTTTGCAACTTTCTCTTGGTAAATGCTAAGGACTGTAGCAAATAGAGCTCCGACACACATAGCTATCGCCATTAATTATGTTGGCGTAGTAGCATAAAAGGGCCTTACCAGCGAACACTGCTCCATTCTGCTTGGTATTGAAACCGTGATATTTGGTAAATCCAAGCGGAATCGCGGAAAAGGTCAAGTACAATACGGCCCAGCTGAATGCCACCCAAAGAGAAAAGAAGAATACTACTGGTTCAGTTAAGAGTAAGTCTGTCACATGTCAGTATACTGGCGGAGGATCAGTTATGAGTTGACGGACGAAATGGCCGGTAGACAGAGACGCCAATCATTTTCGCCAAGCCTTCCCTTTCTTCGTCTGATTTGACTTTCCATCTGATTCTCTGGCTCTGCTTCTTCCCATCATCCAGCGGTATGTCAAACCCAATTAGACCTGTCTTTTCCCTGGCCTCATACCAAGTATTAAGGAGTCCTGCTCTTCGGCTCAGAAGCACACTGCCCCGAGTTTCTTTGAAGAAGAGAGTCACAGCCAGGATGAGAAGCCCGCAGTCGATGACTTGGACGTAGAATACCCATCTCCAAGATATGTATTGTGAGATGAAACCTGATACCAGAGGACCCAAACCTGTACCAAATAAGGCGGCGCCTGAAAAAAGAGCCATGGGTGTATTCCTGTCTATGAATTCTCGTCAATCATGCGGTTGCCTTACAGTATACTGCTTGCCGCTCACCTTCTGTATGATACATATCACTAACAACACCACCTACCATTGTCGAAAAGGTACTTCCTCCGACACCTGCAAAGAAGCGAGCAACAAGCATACCGGGATAAGACGTAGTAACAGCGCAGCAGAGCTGACAGATGACGAAAAGGATTCCTGTAGCAATGAAAACTGGTCTCCTTCCATTCAATTCAGAGAAGGGTGCCAAAACCATTGGGGCAATGGCAAAACCTGTTGTGAATGTCGTGATCCCGACGTAGATGGCCACCTCGCTGACATGCCAGTACTCGGACATCTGCTGGGAAGCAGGACTGTAAGAGCCTGCGGTGTAAGCTGTCACGACTGTTATTGCACATGAGAGCCAGGTAATGAAAGTCTTTCGAGATTCGGGCCATGTGAAAGGTGATACGCAGTTTCTGAGATCTGGAGCCTCTGGTGCAGGCGAGCCATCTTGAGCTGGTCCGAGACTAGTCAGTGGAGGCAACTCAGTCTCGAACGTCAAGTAGTGATAGACAATGGGCTCATTAGCTGTTAGAGAGCATGGCACCGTCTCTCCAGCTGTATCGAATTTCTCTCCTAATTTTCCCAAAGAGGCATGTTCCAAAGCACTGACTGGACTTCCGTCGCTGTCATAAGAGTTAACCTGAGATGACTCAAGAGGCAGATCTATCTCCGGCGATGCCATGACTTGTTTAGCCAATGCCAGTAGAAGGTAAAGGACTTGGATACCTAACAATAAAAGGGCGACAGAAGAGTCGATGTAAATAGAAGGAAAAACGTAGGAGGACAGATACAAAGACTTGATCGAACATAGCAAAAGATTGGGTGGAACATTACTGCCGAAAGCTTGCTATAAATTTTGGGTGGGGGTGGGGTTGGCGTGGATCTATATGTTTATTCCCGGAACCAATGTCCTAGTTTTTCTATTCAATCACAGGTCTTCTCGTGGTTGACAGGACGATTGTAGTATACTTGTATCTAATCTTTCGGTTTTGGGAAGTTGATGACAGCCAGAAGTGGGATGTGAGGGGATGGTAAGGTAAGCTTTGCCACATAGATGACGTGCCTGCACTTAAAACGGTTCTTGCAGAACCTTAGCTGCAATTGCGTGATAGCCGTTTGGTAATCCTTGGCCCTTGCTCCAGAACAATAAAGTAAGGGCAGTGCTCCACCCACGATCAATCGACCATTGAACACATTACGATCACTTTGGCAAATCCTTCTGTTAGCCGACCGTTTGACAAGAAAGCAGACCTCACCGCAACGGAAATGGGTTCTACAGGAGAAGACCGCCCAGCGCCGTAAGTTCACACCAGATTGTACAGCCGAAAGACTTGCTGACTGCAGAGCCAGTCTGCGTCTTGGATCGATTGCTCCCAATTTCCAAGCCGAAACCACCAACGGTCCCATCGACTTCCATGAGTACGTTCGTGTCCCCTTGCCTCATGCAAACTTGATACTGACAGCAGAACAGGTTCATCGGTGACGAGTGGGTCGTGCTGTTCTCGCACCCCGAAGATTACACACCTGTCTGCACCACCGAGCTCGGAGCTTTCGCCAAATTGGAGCCCGAATTCACCAAGCGCGGCGTCAAGCTGATCGGTCTCTCCGCCAACACGATCGACTCACACGGAGGATGGATCAAGGATATCGACGAGATCTCCGGCAGTAATCTGAGATTCCCAATCATCGGAGACAAAGAGAGAAAGGTGGCCTATGCATACGATATGTTGGATCACCAGGATATCACCAATGTTGACCAGAAGGGCGTCGCCTTTACCATCCGAAGCGTTTTCGTTATCGACCCGAAAAAGACCATCCGCCTCATTTTGTCATACCCAGCCTCCACGGGCCGCAACACGGCCGAAGTCCTGCGCGTGGTCGACTCGCTGCAGACCGGCGACAAGAACAAGATCACGACGCCCATCAACTGGATCCCAGGTGATGATGTGATTGTGCACCCCAGCGTCAAGACTGAGCAGGCAAAGGAGCAATACCCGAATCTGAGGATCGTTAAACCATATCTGCGATTCACCCCCTTGCCAAAGGAGCAGACCAGTGCAGCGGTATAAAGGGGGCCGGCAGGCAAAGCATTCGGGCGTACACGGTTGGATGGCGAATTCAAAAGCGCTTTAGCATGTCACAATCTTTGCTCTCCCAGTCAGTCAAATTAGCACGAATCAAACTTATTTGTCGTCTGTATCACGATAACTCCATTGCCTGATGGATTTGGGTTGAGTCTCGGGGATTCAGACGGAGCCAAGGGGTTTGCGGAGATTTGCTTGGCAGTCGGCAGATCTTTCCCCTTTTCAGCCTCGGCTGCGATTAGATAGCACCGATCCAAACAGGCTGGAGAACTTCAACGGCTATTCACTGCCCTCTGCCCTTGCAGATACATACTACCTTAACTTCTCGTGCGCTCAGTCGCATTGCGCAAGGGCTATTGTTACCTCTTTGTATCCATTCGAGTACAATTCAATTACGACATCAATTCGCACCAGCATACGCGGTCGTTCCTGCTTGGTGCGCAAGGTTCAAGACAGGGGAAAGCAGGTTGCCGAGAATTGACCAAGGGTCAAAGAGAGAAGGAACGAACTCGCCGTCTTCGCCGAATCCATCAGTAACGCTGAAACACAGCCTGATTAAGAGCAAGAGCAAGGAGGCTGGGCCTCGCTCGGTTCGAGGGGTGAGCTGCTCTCTTGACACCTGCATGATGCAAATCCATATGTTCCTATGAGTGAACCCTACCCCGGATTTTGCTCTTCTTCCTCTATTCTTCTTTGCATGAACACTCGTGGCCAATTGGTTTTCGAGGACTACCCAAAGCTTACAATGTTCTTAACAGGTGCTCAACGCGCCGACTCGGCGCTTAGGCCAGCCTTGGACCTCAAGCTGAATCACTTCGACCCTTTTGGACCTCCAGTGAAAAAGACGACGCCTAGTCAGCTCCGGATACTTGCTCAACAATCTGCTTCTGCTTCGCCGACTCGTGAACCTGCGCCCTCGCTACAGCTCTCAGCCCCAATACATACTTCCTATTCGAGAGCGTTCGCCTATGAAGCAGGCTTCAGCAAGCGCAAACCCAGACATGTCCCCATTATCATACCACCCAACGTTATTGATGCTGTCCTGAAAGAATTACCAACGTCAGAAAAATATTCCGAGCCTATCTCACTACCAACCCCACGAGCAACACCCAGACTTACGTACGACTTCACGAAATCGGAGGCCTTCGAGGTGCCAAATCCCATACCCCGGCCACAATACAGACGCATTGTAATTCCAGATTTTGCTCAACCCCACGGGATCACGCCCCCAACCCCTCCAAGCAGTAACGAGAGTACTCCTCGAGCGTCACACGTCGCACCACATTCATGTAAGTTGATCTTCACCGAAATGTCGCGACCTACTACAAGTGGAAGCCGGACCAGCACGCTCGACTCCAATGCCTCCGCACCTTCGCCTCAGCAGATGTATACCGATCGCTTCAAGCCATCATCGAGTACATACCTGGCGGACATGAACAGCAGCAGCGAATCCAGCCTTCAAGACCAAGTATCTAATGATGGACAAGCCAATGCAGAACCCATGCTGAAGCCACCAAATGGTGTGGAGGCCATGGCGCAAAAGGTGGAGCCTTCACCTATGGTGAGACAGCTACATACCCCTACGTCTACCAATGGGACTACGAATCTATCGGGTCTGGTCTGCAATGTACACAATTGTACAGGAAAACAACCACGTGCACAGGTGGGAGCTACAACTACAATCTTAGGGGACAAGCTGTACGTGTTTGGGGGTCGAGTTCTCAACCGCAGGCAGCCTCAGCTTACCGCGGATCTATACGAGTTGGACCTCGTGCGCCGACACTGGACGAAGCTCGAGACAAGTGGAGATATTCCTCCGCCAAGATACTTTCATAGCGTATGCGCGTTGGGCGACACGAAACTCATATGCTATGGTGGCATGGCTCCAGCACCAAACCCCGCACATAGCAATCCCGGACAGCCACAAGGCACTTCGATGGGCGAGCAAGCTGATACGCAGGTCATGTCGGATATACACATCTATGACGCCCAAACCCGTGTATGGACGCACGTTGCGACCGCGAACACACCGCAGGGACGTTACGCACATTGTGCTGCCGTGCTTCCATCATTAGCGACTTTCACAAGCGCAAATGCCCCTCTTTCTGCAATACACCACAATCCACCCTCTGCATCATCTCCGAACCAAGGCACTCTCGGCATGGCATTGGACGGGACAGGAGGAGCAGAGATGGTGGTAGTGGGAGGTCAAGATAGTGCTAATCATTACATTGAGCAAATCAGTGTCTTCAACTTGCGGAGTCTCAAATGGACAACGACATCGACTTTAGGTAGAAGTTGTGGGGCTTACAGGAGTGTCGTGGCACCTTTGACAAGCCTCCTAGCTTCAAAGATTGGGAATGGCCCAGAGGCCGAGGATGTGAATGGAGCGACAAGGAGGTCAGACCGAGCAGATTCGGATTCTTCGATGCTCATTTATTCGAATTACAATTTTCTGGATGTCAAGTTGGAACTTCAAGTCCGACAAGCTGATGGCTCATTGGTGGAGAAGCCCATGACTGGACAATTTTCACCTCCAGGACTTCGATTTCCTAATGGTGGAGTGCTCGACAATCATTTCGTTGTCAGTGGAACGTATCTCACCTCATCCAAACAAGAGTATGCGCTTTGGGCTCTGGATCTAAAGACTTTGACATGGAGTCGCATTGACGCAGGTGGAGGTGTATTCAGTCAAGGGAGCTGGAACAGGGGCATCCTCTGGCCTCGCCGTAATACTTTCGTCATCCTCGGGAATCGGAAACGAAGTCTGGTCGAAGACTACAACCATCGTCGGATCAATTTTGCAAATATCTGCATGGTCGAACTGGAAGCCTTTGGCCTTTACGATAATCCCCAGCGAGCATGGCCAACGTCTAATTATCCTTCTATCAGCGCCCCCGTCCTCCCGCCATCTGTCTCTCTCAAGACTACATCTATTGCTCGACCATTGCCTAGTGCAGCAATAGACCTCGGTCTCATGGCAATGAACCTGCGGGACCTAACCGATATGGATCTCGTTGCTATTGGCGGAGAACGTATTTCCGTCAACTCATATCTCCTTGCCCGACGGTGGGGGCCTTTCTTCGTCCAGCTCTTGCGTGATAGTACGGCAACCACCGCCTCTTCCTTTGGAAATGATGCTTCCTCGTCATCAGATGGTGGTACTTTGCGGCCTGGCCATTTGATGAACCCTTCATATATGACCTCTCGCAATTCATCCATAACAATAACCCCCAGCATAACAACCGCCGCCTCAATAGCCCCTTCAAATGCCCCTTCTAGCCTAACCGTCAACTCGAATTCCACCAACGCAACTCTCTCATCAAACAAAACCCTTGATCCTCCCACACCTCATACGCTACCCGCTAATTCACGACCACGGCAACTTTACCTCCCCCACACCCTCCTCACCATTCGCGCCCTTGTCCACTACCTCTACAGTAGCTCTCTTCCGACTCCTCCACATCAACTCTGCACCCCCCAAATCCTCTGCTCACTCCTCCAGCTCGCCCGACCTTACCGTGTCGACGGCTTACTGGAAGCAACCGTCGAGCGACTCCACCAAATTCTCGACGGCCGCAACGCAGCCGCTCTCTTCAACGCCGCAGCAATGGCTGCCGGCGGCGGTCGCGGCACTGGCGTCGCCTTCAGCAAAGAAGGCGAAGAAGAAGTCGATGACCTCACGCAAGGTGGTCTAATAATTTCACGCCCTCGGTCGCAGCCTCGAAGAACAGAAAGCGAAAGCGGAAACGAAACGGGCAGTGAGGTCTCTGGCAGCGAAATCAGCAGTAATGCTACTAGCGAAAGCGAGACTGATTGTGCTGCTGGGGAGAGTGGGAGTAAGACCGCTGTTAGTGGTGCAGATGAAATTTGGGCTGGGGGGGTTAGTTGTGTGGTTGGGTTACAGAAACGGGGGCTGAGAGGGTTGATGGAGGGGAGGAGGGCGAGGGAGAGGGGGCAGGGGGTTGGGAGGGTAACTAATGGAACGTCGGGGACGCCTGTGATCGCAGGTAATGCTAATGCTGTTGCGGGTGCTAATGCGAATGTCAACGGGAATGGTGTTGGGTTGGGGATTGCTTGATTTGCTGATGGAGCATCGATGGAGGTTATTATCCCTCATGGGCGAGGCATACTAATGATCTTGGAAATGAAATGAAACCTTACTAAAGAGATGGAGCGCAAGCATGGGATATTAGGGTCATGAGTAAAGTAAATAGATTACAGATGAGCAGATATCGGAAACGTTTGGCAGGCTTTGGTGTCCTTGCTTTCGAAGAAATCGTTTCGCAGGCCTCAATGTCCTTGCTAAAAATATTTGGATTACCGCCATGCATCTGAGCAGCAGCGGCATGCGCACAATAATGATCCTGCTAGACTTCCAGAGATCCCAAGCTATCTTGGGTAGCTGCAAGTGCTTTCACCTGCCTTATCCTGATAGCATCCACACCACGCTATTCAATGCAATCAACAATTCTCAAAGTAGAAACCACAAACCTCGCGCCCCACTTATTGTTCTACCTATTCGCTGTCACCATCCTCAACATACCTGGGCCCATCATCCTGGCCCCCCGCATAACCCGGCGTCTCCGGCTGCCCACTATACGGCGTCGGCGCATCGCCGCTAAACTTCGGCGTCTGGGCTCCCCCCAATGCAGCGGGGGTACCTCCCGGACCCCCATATCCAGCATTTGCCGGATGCGCACCTGGCGTAGGCGCAGTGGTGAAATCTTTTCCTGGGGTTGGAGCATCGTAGGCTCCTCCTCGCGGAGCAGGGGTTGGGTAGTTTTGATTCCCTGAGGCGCCGGGGGTGTGGTAAGTGGGTGGTACATAGGCTGGGGTTTTGGGGCCTGCGTCAGCGGCAAGGGAGGAGTAGGAGGAAGCTGTGGCCGTGGCATTCCAGGCAGGGGTACGGGTGGAGGTGGTGGAGCCGTAGACCGTGCGAGAGCCGTCGGCGTAGGGATCTACGGTTTTTGACCCGTCGTTGGAAGTGGCGAAGTAAGCGGGGGTGCGGCCACCGGTGGGGTTGGAGGCGTAGGCTGGTGCTGGGGAGGGTGTTAGTGGGTTGGTAACGAGGGGAATAGGGGAGAATTTACTTCGTGCGCCGGCGCCCCAGGATGGTGTGCGTCCGTTGCCTATTGGTAGTGGGGTTCGACCGCCTGACCAGTCGGGGACTCGTCCTGGCGTTGCACCTCCTAGGTTGCCGGAGAAGCCACCGCGGCCGCCGTCGCCTCGCCCGCGAGAGCCGGAAAAGCGGCTGTAGTCAACGTTTTGACCTGTCAGAGGGCTGCCGAGAATTAGTGTGACAACTGAAGGATGGGGGAGATTCGACGTACTCTTTGAAGCCAAGGGTATCCTTCGGCACGCTGATAGTCTTACTCTTCGTGTGTAGTTCCACCCGTGCATCTAGATCAGTAGTGTCCTTGACGATACCAAGCAAGCCTTTGTAAGGCCCCTTTCGGACGGTGACAGTCTGCCCCAAAGCCCTATCCCGACCAAATGACTTCGGTGGTGCCATTGTTGCATTACCGTTTGCGCCTTTTCTCGCCATTGCAGGATTCATCTTGTTGAGATCAGGTCCGGTGGTGCCACCTTGGGCGACTCTCCCACCTTTGGCTGCAACGGTGGCAACATTGTTGGCTCGTACCACGGAGATACCAGAATCCTCAGTCTGCTCGCGGTTGTGGAGGAAAAGGAAAGATCGGAAGATGTGCAGGATGACACCTTGCTTCTGCTCACCACCGATCTCTCGGACGGTGTCGTCTGTTCTGATTTCTGACCCATTTCGATCGGTGGCAACAGCATTCCGCCGCTTCTCGATCTTGTTCGATATTTGTGAAGGCATGACAGACCGTGTGGAGCTGTTTTGGTCTAAAACTCGTAATGACTCACGATCCACCTTGGTAACGCAGGCGACTGTTGCAGCATCAAGTTGCACCAGGTCGTGGATGTCGTATCTTCCAAGTCCACCTGCTACCCCTGAATCACTTGCTTCTCTCACATCTTTGCTGAAGACTGTAATCTCTTGCATGCTAAGATCGCTCAAGAGTGTGACCTGATCAGCCTTGATACTGACCACCATACCAACTTCATCTCGATATCGGCTTCCACCAATAACTTTGACATGGTCACCTTCCCTAAAGCGTTTTCGAAGACCTTTTACTGGTACTTCGATGCTTTGGCCGGCAAGCTCCCCTTCGGTTACGCCAATTGTTACAATGTCGCCTCGAACGGCTGTTGCTTTTCCGAAAACGCCCTGTTGTTCGCCTTCGTAGACCTCAACTGTGTCCCCTGGCAAGTAGTTCTCACTTAAAGTGTTCTTTTTCAACGTCTGGGCAAGAGCAGCCAAATCAAGGTTCTCCGTTCCGTCTTCTGCACCCGCAGAGAATCGGCTGACCTCTTCCAGCGTTGGATTCACATTCTCGGTTTGCAAATGCTGAATTTTGAAATCCTTGATCAAAAAGCCGTTAACGTAGTTTTCACCCATGTATTGCCAATGTTTCTTGTCGAAAGTGGATACCTGTGCGAGGTGTTTGATATGTTTCTTCCGGGCCTCAACATCGCTGAAAAGCCGCGGAGGAGGTCTGACTGCCGTATTATTGAGACCTATTGCGCCCTGTCTCTTGCGCTTTTGAGCTTCCCCCCTTAAACTGCCATCTACCATGGGACTAGTATCTTCGTTCTGTCCGTAGTCTAGGCGCGGCACGATTCGCAATGACGCCTCAAGTCCGTTGGTCTCCACATCATCAATTTGGGCCAAGTCACCACTATATTTCCCTCGCTTTATTCGGACGTAACCACCTGCTTGTAACTGCTGGCTCTTGGTGACTCGTAGTAACTCGGGCATCTCCTTAATTGGGATTAGGGTGACCGAACTCCTGGGATACACATTCATGATTCCCTCCAGAGCTGTATAAACGTCGGCTTGCTTGCGCGCTTCAATATAGACATAGCCCTGCATGGTGCGGCCACGTTCAAGAGCAGATATTATCGGCACAGGTTTCTTCGTACCGGCCCTCTCTTCAACTCTCTTCATGAGAGCATAGACAACTTCCCGCTCTTTTCCGGGTTTGCATTTGACACCCCATATGCTAGGATCATCCACACTGGGGAGTAGCAGTCGCTTTGGCACTGTGACGGCATCGGTAGTAGCAGCCTGCCTGCGACCGTATTTTTCTCTCAGCAGCTGCGCTTGCTTTTCCGCGTCTAGCTGAATGGCAGCTTCCCGTTTACGATCAAGCTCTCTATGCCGCCTATCATCATTGGCAGCGCCCTCTGGGAGTTCAATAAGATCGTCTGGATGTGTTTCCGCAATGAACCCCTCCCCGTGACCCTCTTCATCCTCTTCATCGCCCTCGTCCTCCTCGTCGACCTCAGCTTCGACATCAAGGAACTGATTTCTGGGATCCCGACGCATTCTCTTTCGTGGTCGACCCTAGTCCATCTGTGAGCATTGGTCATGAAAGGTTGCAAAGAATAGGGCATACAGAGACAGCTTCCTCCTCATCCTCGTCCTCGTCTTCCTCTTGCTCTTGCTCCTCTTCTTCCTCGTCCTCATCACCTTCACGGTCCACGCCCCCGATATTTTCGCCTTTAGCATCGTCGTCATCTTCCTCTCCGCGGCCACTCGAGCCATGGATATTGCCTTGCCGGCCGTTCACTCTAGGCGATGCTTCGTCGTCGTCCTCATCACCACTCTGCTGTCCCGAAGAAGAACGCCGTTGCTGGGGCCCGCTGGGCTTTGTGGGTTTCCCTGCCTCTTTATCAGAGTCGCCAGCAGCATCATCGTCTGAGTCATTAGCAGGTGCTGGATTGAAGTTGTCGTCCTCGGATTCGGAGCCAAAGTCTTGGTTCAGGAGGGCAGCAGACATCTTGACGTTGAATCGTGAGCTGCACTCGAGGTTGGTGCCTCCTCTCCGTTTTCATTCAGTGCCGAGAGTTGTCGAGGATGTTTATTCAGGTCGACGAGTTTGAACGCATTCCAAACAGAAGATGTCAATTGATTGGTCAACGCCTGAAGCGTGCTTTCGGAATAGCTCCCGCAACTCTAGCGCGCTTTTCAGTCGCATTTTTGACATTGTACTTGATCATTATACGAGTGCGCATATTACCTTAGCTCAAGCTGCATGCGATAAGTATCTAATGTTTAGCTCACCGTCGATGCCACAGCCGAATATCTCGAGTTACAGTGTTAGCTGTATGGTGGTGGCAGTGTCTCGCTCAGCCCCAGGTAGGCGTGCCATGGTGATGCAAACTCGACCCATCGACAACAGATCCGCGAACATTCGGATCTGAATGTGGGCATTGTTAGAAAATGAGACATGCGATCCATCGGTACACTCCGAATGGCACATAGCCTGTTTCAGAGGGTTTGCGCCTCCTACGAGCAGGGCTTGGTCCATCATTGACAGTGGAAATACATGCGATCTTCTCGCAATGCTGTCCTCTATGGAAATAAAGTACTAGCCTAATGCAAGGCTTGGCCACCTTGGCCTTCCCTTATTGCGGCAAGGCTCAGACTTGCTCGATGTAGATACCCTTTCTGGCAGTGTTGTTCCCTAACGAGGCATTGTCGGATCCTTCTTACTATGCCATTCAATATATAGAAAAGCCCCCCTCCCCCGTGATTTGTTCATCTCCGTTTGTTTCAAATCAAGTCCTCAAGTATTTTAACATGAGTTTATCGTTCGAAAATCTCGCACATACTCAGACTCGACCTCAGCGTGATTGGTCACCTCGCTTCCTTAATGCCGTGAAAGGCCTAGTGCACCGAGCTTCAACCGGATCTATACGCCCGGGAAGCGCACATAGCAATACTGATATCCTTCATTCATGCTCTTGCCGAAGCTCTCAGACCAGCTCCACACAGCAGATACTGTGGAAACGTCGTGGCCAGACACCGGGAATGGACGACTACCTGACATTGTCTCAATTAGAAGATGTTTGGGGTTCCCAGGACTCATACCTGGGTTTTATCGATGTACCTCAGAATGCTACCCAATACACCTTCCAAGATGCAGTTGAAGCTCCTGTGATAACGAAGCACAACTTGATCGATTGGCCTGCCGAGGCGCAGCCACGACCCCCTCCGCCGCCAAAAGGTTCAGTGCCACGAATCCAAGATCATGATGATCCAAATGTCATCGATGGATCGGTCCATCCAGCTCTACGACCTGAACCTTACCTATCAGACAATGACTCGCTAGCGAGACAACAACGGCCACCGCCTCCTCCACTTGCTATAATTGTCCCTGAAACGACTTGGATATAGAGCCGAAGTTAAAGCTTGACTAATTCGCCATGTGGGCAAGGGATCCAGGAAACCACGAAGAGGCGAAGGTTTAAGAACCGTCCAATGAGAAAATGATGCCATTCTTCACGACCCTGAAATGGACAAGTGCACAGCTTGAAGTGGCCACGGAGCGAACACCATTACGCCCGTCCAGAGACTCCGTTGACGGTATATCACCTAGCATGGTCAGGCTGTGACACAAGTCGTTGAGGATTGAGGCTTTGTGGGCGAAGGGGAAAGGGAAAATACCCTGGCATTTGGTCTTTGCTCGAAAGGAACCGGAGAATGTACATATTCAATCCATTTTGTCAACTGTGAAATATAGGTTCTTTGTTCACTGAGCCTGCCTCGAATAACAGACTCTCTCATTCAATGTGTCCTCAACGCACTTGAGAGGGGAATGTAACGCCAGTCACTATCGTAGCAATACCCACCTCCCGCACATTCTATGAGCCTAGACTCCTCTCAATTTATCTCCATAAATTATGGCCACTACATACTTTAATTGAGTAGGTATACAATATGGTGTCCAGCCCAAATTCGATGAATTCAACGCTTCGCTGCCTCGGAATAATTGTCAATATCTACAGATGGATCTTTACAGTCGACCAGGATTCTCACAAAACAAGCTCACAATGGCACGTTTTCCGCGGATAAATCGGTGTTTTTAGCGTGTGCAGAAAGCTGCGGAATCCTTGGCAATTTTTGATTTTTTCTACGGTGTTAGAATCGCCTTAAATAGAGCTATCTAATCATGTAAAGTAAGT
>JAABUS010000624.1_pt1 | contig 87548 bp, 86 predicted proteins | sample 5560161 | NCBI WGS metagenome assembly JAABUS01 (sample SAMN10711885, study PRJNA513376) | rock metagenome | isolation source: Antarctica rocks | place: Antarctica: Victoria Land, Trio Nunatak nord | collected 2016-01-04
GCCCCCCACTAATGAGATTTTTCGACGGATCCGACTCAGGGCTCATGGCTGGTGCTTTCTGAAGCTCCTAGGTCTTCCCCCAGGCTGACTGTCGGGCCTCAACTTCATCCGAGCATGAGGCTTCATCAAAATACCCATCCTAAGCTCACCTACCGCAGAAGTATGTCTTGATTATTATTCGTATATGGACGCCACCAAGTAAGTAACGCTTTCAACTTTTGCCTAGAAATCGTGAATGTAGTCCTTAGGTACGAGGACTCCTGGTGGAGCGTGGAATTCATCCAAAGTAAGATGGCCAATCAAGTCATGTGAGGTCTCTTATTTGGCCATCCCGCAAGGTTGCGGGACTGCATGAACTGTGGAGATAAAAAGCTACGCACGGATCAGTTGGCCAATTTTGGGGGCACATGGCTTTGGAAGTAAGTCTGCCGTAGGAAAAGTTCAATGGCTTGCCGTAAGATGGAGGCACGATCTGAACCTTGCCGCCACCAAGAAAAGACTAGAAGGAGCACATGAAAGTCAGTAACCAAAAGGGAAGAACATCACTTGAACGATGCGCCCTCTACGGAAGCTGAGAGTGTCAAGGACGCTAATCAGTAGAGCAGGCGTAGATCCTTGGCCAGGAGATGGTGGGAGGCTTGTGGGGAATGGGGCTACGGGTTTTGGTGTTCATTAAAAAGTGAGAAAGTCTAGAGTCTATTTGAGAGACTCGTGGCGGCCATGCCAGAAGGGTTTAGAAGTCTGGGGAAGTGCATAGAATCTGGGGAATAAAGGCCAAAAGCGAAGAAGCTGGCCGTCTTCATGGGCACATGACCTTGGAGGCTACTCTCACATGAAAATGAGGCAATGGCTCAAATTAAATTACAGACACGATCCGAACCATGCGGCTGCCAAGACCAGACAGATGGAAGGAGTACACGACGACGAGACAGGAAACGGCAAGACGATATCAGGAGCAAAAATAATAGGGATAACATTTATCGAATCACGATGTCCTGGTTTCGAAGACCTCGTTGAAAGGTGAGATGAGGTAGCCGTGCGCTGAATAGGGCAAGGCTGACGTTGAGATGATGCCTCCAGCCGAAATACCATTGTCTTCAAACTTAAAGCCCCCCACGATGACACGCTTCCCTGCCAGGAGCTGCACACTTTGTATGCATGCCTCCACAGCAATGATGGCACGCTTCCCCACCAGGAATCGCACATTCCCCGCGTGGGGATTAAGTTTTGTATACAAGAAATTCAAAAGGCTTGGTTAAAAAGACTAGTTTGCCTGAAATCTGGCACCATTCGAGCAATCACAGTATTGGGAGCTGTCAGTCGGCCCACATAGTGGACTAAAAGTCCTAATCAAACAAACTTTGTGGGAAACACCCCACGCCAACTACGCTTCCGGAGGGTACCTGACTAGAGCATGCTTACATATTGCAAGGCCAGACAAGCCTCCACATGTCTCTCACCGTGAAAGTCTCGTCGGCAATTACCCCATCGAATTCCACCGCTGAATCCGTCGCAGCCGGCTTCCTCTCTTCCATCTCAGGCGGCCACACCCTCGTCTACTCCCACCTCCCGCCGCGCAGCACACTACATAATCGCCAAATCTCCTTCCCGCTTCAATGGCACCAAGTCCAATAAAGGTGCCGCAGAAATGCAACTTTGGCTTAAAGGCAACAGTATGCGCCTGCTCTCCCGCTCGGAAGACAAAGTAGAGGACAAATGGATGAACATGTCGGTACCCAGAGATGGAATTGTGGGTGGGCCGAAAGATACGAACAGGGCGAGTTTACCGACGTGTGAGTTTTGATCGCGGGAGGAAGATTGGTATGGCGAATCTTGTGGCAAGGGATAGTAGGGAGAAAGATGAAAGGGCGCCGGGGAAGAAAGCGGTGCCGCAGAGGAGTGGACCCAGGGACGAAAGCTGATCACGTGATTGGTGTAGATCGAGAGGAATTTGCAGTGGCTCTCGAAGGCAGGGCGCCACCACCTAGGGTTTAACGGAGTGTATTTGACGATCTGATGGGTATGCATTAATGGTCTGCTTCTTGTTATACCGTTCTGTCATTTCCTGAAAAGTTCATTGGCATATACGATTGATTTATCCTTTGTCGATTAACAGCAACCTTAGCGAATAATATTCTTGACCTCTTCTGATTGAGATATCTCTTCTGCATCGTCTCATCTAGCGTGTAGTTACGTTCTCGTCCATAGCTTTTTGAAGTCCAGGATTCCGTGTTTGCATTGCACTAGAACGTAGGATTTGATGAAGCAATTCATATTCGCAAGCTATCTCTCTCTCCTTGCAAGCGCTACAGACATTGCAGTGGAAACTGTTCGCATGCTCTCATCCTTGTCCTCGACTATCATCATAACGACCATCACCTTTCTCTCCCTCTCCTTCAATCAGCATACCCCACATCCCTATGCTTCGCCCCCGTCCCATCAAACGTCGGCGTATCATACGCATTGTCCGGATCCTTTCCGGTCTCCATGATATACTGCTGCAACTTCGCCAACTCGTGTCTCAACCCGCTAATTATCTCATGCATATCCAACTTCACTTTCTCATTCCTAACTGCGCCGCCTTTGATCGCTGCTTCGGCGACGTGATACCTGCTAACGCGATTCCTGAGCATCATGTCGAGGGGTGTGGTGGTGCTTCCTTCTTCGCTGTAAGCTTCAATGGAGACGCGGTGGAGATTGGGACGGCCGAAGAGGAGGCCTTTGACTTCGTCGCCGTAGCCGTGGTAGTTGATGTGGATCGGGCGGTCGGTAGTAAATAAACCGTCGAAGTCGTCGTGGGTGAGAGCATGAGGGTGTCCACCCTCATGCTTGAGGATCAATAGATCCGTGACATTGACGACGCGAACGCGGAGACTAGGAGCGATCTTGCGTAGCATAGCTGCCGCTTCAATGACTTCGAAGGTGATTTCTGCGCCGATACCAACGAGGACGACGTCAGGATCGAGCCCGTCGTCTATGCTGGCGAATTTCCAGACAGAGGCACCGGCGCGACAGTGGGAGTCTGCTTCTTCTGCGGAGAGAAAGACGGGCTGTGGTTGCTTAGAGCCGACCATGAGGTTGACGTAGTTCACCGAGCGTAGGCAGTGAGAGATCGTTGAGAGGAATGTGTTGGCGTCTGGGGGAAGATAGACACGCGCGGCATTTGGCTTCAGGTTTAGGACTGCGCCAATGAAGGATGGATTTTGATGCGAAAAGCCGTTATGCTCTTGACGGGTCCAGGTGCTGGTTTCGAGGTAGTTGATGCTGCTGATATCTTTTCGCCAGCTTGTCTCGCGAGCCTGTTGATTTTACGGTCAGCTCAGATACTATGGCGCCAACTTTCGGAAGAACATACCATCTTGTTGAACTTGCTGTATTGGACCATCATCGTATGAATGATGCCCAAAAAGCTCTCATATGATGGGAAAAGACCAGTCCTTCCAGTAATCGTGTACCCTTGAAGAAAACCCTGGCACGTATGCTCGGACAGTATTTCGATGACACGGCCACCACGAGCATTCGAGAATTCGTCCCATTGGAAATTCCTCCCGGTGTGGTTGAACACTGCATCCAGCTTGTTACTGACAAGTTCGTCTGGAGAGAATATTCTGAAGCTCTTTGGGTTGTCTACCATTACCTGGTCTAGAAGGTCACCGATGGTTTGCATGCAACTGGCTTGGCCACCTTTTTTGACAGAGTACTTTTTCCAGTCTGGGAGCTTGAGAACCTCATGCTCGCTGTAGGTGATTGGTTGCTGACCTACCTTCTTACTGTCGTCTGCGGGAATGATGTCTAGGATTGATTTCGCTATGCCGCCCTCTTTGGTAAAAAATTGATCTGGCTTATAGCTTCCGAGCCACTCTTGGAGCTGTTTCAACTCGGTGGAATCCTTCTTGGCAGCCATCAATGGTACTTGATGTGCACGGAATGACCCTTCCATGATTTGACCGTTAACTTTCTTAGGTGCGCCCCAACCTTTCGGGGTTCTCATGATCAAGACCGGCCATCGGGGCTTCATGATAGGTTTTCCAGAGCGAGCTGCTTTTTGGATCCTATGTATTTCGTCCAATGCCCATTCCATTGATCGACACATATCTGCGTCAATGTCTTCCAGGTCTTCCACGAAACGGCACTGGTAACCGTACCCAGTAAATAGAGCGACCATCTCTTTGTCGTCCATGCAGCCATAGATCGTCCGTTCGCTGATCTTGAATCCGTTGACATGGACAATAGGTAGAACAGCCCCAGATTCCGCGGGGTCGATGAACTTCGCTCCATGCCAAGCAGTAGCCGTAGGTCCACTCTCAGATTCACCGTCACCAACCACGCATGCTACCACGAGATCGGGCTTGTCCATAACGGCCCCAAACGCTACTGATAGCGCATAGCCCAGCTCTCCACCTTCGTGGATGGCGCCTGGCGTCTCTGCATTGATATGGCTGGGGAATCCACTGGGTGTACTGAACCCTGTGATGAGTCTCTTCAAACCAGCCTTGTCCCTGCTGTACTCTGGGTAGAACTTCTCCAGAGAGCCTTCAAGCCACAAGCTCGAAAGAATGCCAGGCGCGCCGTGACCCGGTCCCACCACAAATATGATGTCCTTCTTCCTCTGTGTAGCCAACAAGTTGAGGTGGGAATATACGAGTGTCAGGCCAGGGCAAGTTCCCCAATGGCCGAGAAGACGTGGTTTTATGTCGTCGAACGTGAGTTCGCGCTCTAGAAGAATGTTGTCTCGCAGGAAGATCATAGCTAGTAGACAATCGTAAGCCTATGTTAAAACGACGGTAACCATTAGATACTTACCCGCAGCGATGTAGTTCGCAGCCCGCCTGAACTCCTGCAAACCGGCGTATGTGGAGTCATCGAGCTTAGTCTTATCCAGCTTGATTGCCAGTGACAACACATCCTGAGGGATGTTGGATGGCAGAGGCTGGGGGTTTGGACGATCGATCTCTTCTCCAGGCATGATGGCGGTATCTTGTGTTTTTCAATGTATGGATCGAGGAATTCGATGGATAATAAGAGGAATCAATGTGCTCTAGGGTTGTTGATATAGTCTGGAAAGAGAAGCTATCACCTGAGCATCACCTGAGGTTGTAGAAGCGAGCGGAAAGCGGCAGAGCTCGGGAAGGCTGGTCGGAGTGAGTCCGCTGTACGCCGAGACTTGAAAAGAAGACTTTCTGGGCCTGTAGGCCTGATGGACACTGCATTCGCCAGCGTCTTCTGCTTGCAAGGTTGTTGCTCGTGCGGAGATATTTCGGCTGCTGCCGTTGAAAGTGATATAAAAGGGCAAATAAAACGGTCTGGTCGCTCTGGTTAAGTTTTCAACGCTGTTAATCTCAACAGCTACCTTTGAAGAACCCATATGTTACTGATGCAGTTGTAAAGAGCGTTGAGACAGGATAGACGTTTCGAAGCGGTAATTTTAGAACCTAACACCGATATATCGATAAGGTTTCTGCCCTAAAATAAACAATTGGATTACTGCAGTGAGGCTGCCTGCCCTGTACAGGTCCAAACGGAGCGGAATGTGGGAGGCTTAGAGAGCCTGACGACCTCTCCTCAGCGAGACCTTCTCTCTCAGCCAGGATGGCAATCATTCTCTCCATCAACTCCGGCTCGTCCTCCGTCAAAGTCTCCATCTACAAGTCTGCTGCCCCAGGTCATCCACCAGTCCAGCTTGCAGACGCCCAAATCAGTGGCCTCACAGCACCACCAGCTAGTTTGACTTACGAGCGTGGCTCAGATAAGGTTGAGGGCCAAAAAGTCAAGGATATAAATTCGAACGAAGACGCTTTCAAATATATTCTAGACCACCTCGTCAACGACAAAGGATTATCTGAGATATCAAGTAGAGACGACATAACCCATGCGTGCCATAGAGTCGTTCACGGTGGAGACTATCCCGCAGCTCACGTGGTTGATGAGGACACGTATCACCATCTAGAAGACTTGACGGATCTGGCACCGCTCCATAATGCCAGCGCTCTAGCAATCATAAAGGCATGCACGAAAGCGCTGCCAAAAGCCAAGAACATCGCATATTTCGACTCATCCTTCCATGCTACGATCCCAGAAGCAATACGAACTTACCCAATCGACCCGGAAATCGCAAAGAAGAACAAGCTACGGAAGTATGGCTTCCACGGAATCAGCTATGCCTTCATCACGAGATCAGTAGCTGGATATCTACAAAAGCCAGAAAGCGAGACGAACATCATTGCCCTGCATCTCGGTAGCGGAGCGTCGGCTTCTGCCATTCAGAATGGGAAGTCGCTGGACAATAGCATGGGACTGACGCCACTGGCTGGTCTACCAGGAGCGACAAGGAGTGGTGATGTTGACCCAAGTTTGATTTTCCATTTTACGCATGATGCGGGAAAGCCGAGTCGGAGTAGTAGTAAGGAAATGCACATTAGCCAAGTAGGTGATGCCTTACGCTCAACCCGCACAAGGTCTTAGTCTTGAGCTGATAGCATGATAGGCGGAAGAAATTCTCAACAAAAACTCTGGCTGGAAGGCATTGACCGGCACCACAGATTTTGGCGAGATCTCTTCTTCAGAAGATCCCAAGTGCAAACTCGCCTTTGACATCTTCGTCGATCGTATCCTCGACTTCATTGGCAGCTACTACGTCAAGCTTAATGGTAAGGTTGACGCATTAGTCTTCGCAGGCGGTATAGGAGAGAAGGCTGCCTTGCTGCGAACGAGAGTTGTGGAGAAGTGCGAATGTCTGGGATTTGAGCTGGACCAGCAAACGAACAACAACGTCATTGAAGACGTCGTACGGGATATTGGAAAACAAGGTGCAAAGCATCGAACTCTGGTGTGCGAAACGGATGAGCAGGTAAGTAAGGTTCTGTGCGGATATGAAACTGTGATTTTCTGACATTCGCGTAGTTCGAGATGGCCAGACAGTGCGCAGTAGGTCTGCAAACGAAGTGAACGTGCATAGATGAAGACTATAACGTGCGCTATCGAGTCCCAATTCTCAACATCAAAACCGTGAGGCATCCGCATCTGGCCCTATCATATTCTTCCAAGCTGTATTATCGCATGTGGAATTGGGATCAATGCCCGTAGCTGATCATCAGAATCCTTGATGTTGAAATGAAAATGAGAAAAAGATAAGATCGTCCACTCGAATACCTACTCCACGTATAGCACGAGGCGCACCTGTATCAGCTGTAAAGAGAGCTAAGCAAATCAGTCCATCCAAGAAGATGAGACGTATCGTCATAATTCTATCACAGCAAATAATGGTAGGCTCGAGAACATAAAGGGGGCTTCTTTCGCTTCAATTTTTGAATTTCTTCTACATATCGCACCTGTCCCGCATTCTATCCTGTCCACTGCACCACTAGCTTCCAATGTCGATATCTTTAGTCCCTATTTCTAAGATGGCAGAAGTGTATCAGCAAGCAATGTAAGCTTCCAATACGTCCACTGTACTAGTGCAACCGCCCTTACTATTATTTTCACCCATTCGCTCCAACACGACCGAATCAATGGCCTGCTCCTGCTCCTAGAACGACACCGCACACAACTTTGCAGGCAGAGGGGAACGAGTAGGGAGGAGGAGGACAAGGTTGGGATGGTGAGGGGATGCATGGGAGGGCTGATGAGAGGTTGGGGGATGTCGTGGAAGTTGATGAGAATGAGGATTAGATGGACCGATTTTGACTCTTAATGTTATTTCTCGTCCCGGTCGGAGATGTCTAGTCAAAGGGAATGACCGTGATTCCGTGATAAAAGACAGGGGAAGCGATTATTGGCTAAGTGGGTCACAGTTGAGGAGCCTTGCTGGGAACATATCGCACAGCATTGCTGTGGTGACGCCGTTAATGGATCAGGCCGACAGTCAATGTAAGCCGCGATAGATGACACTATATTTTGCTGTCCATTTCATACGGGCTTCTATCCACACAATAAACCTTTGCCTAGTACAAAGAGCAGAGTGGAAACTTGGAAGATATATAAAGGGATATCGCAGTCGTACCGTTGCCTTGTTCGCCCATTGGCCTGGAGTACAAAGAGCCAGGCATGATCCAAGCTACTTCAAAGCTTCCTGGTACGCCGGTCAGAATCGATAGTTGGTCATCTCGTTGTTCCCGGAGCTCTTATCCTTGTCTATCTTCGAAGAAGGCCAATTGAGCATCGGTCCAATGGTCCCTCTGGTATGCACACGTTCTTTAGCAGGGCCGGGTCTCGCTTCACCCGCTCGCTCCCCGTTCTATACTCGTATTTGCTGTTGGCAAGAGCCCAAGCCCACTCCGGCCACAAACCCTTCCGCTTGGAATAATGACTTGGGCTGAGGCCTGCTTTGTCGACCGCGTCGGGATTGCATCCGTCCTCTAGCAGAGTGAGCAATTTGGATCGCAACCGCAATCTGAGGTTTCTTTTGGCGGTTTGAAGATCCAGATTTCGTCTTTGCCCATATTCGCAGACGTCCCTACGAGCCAAAACAGGCATTTCATGAGCCACGATAAATGCATTCTGCAGTGTCCGCAGGGATTTGAAGGCTTTCTTGGCTCCACGAATAGCACAATCATCACTCTCGGTATCGTAGGTGCACGGTTATTTGAATAATGAGAAACATCCACCTTGAGAGGCTTTGCTTGGTCGCCTACACCTCTTGATTGACTGTTCGACCCTATCTAGCCCAATATAGCGGACCCCATATTGAGCTCTGACGCCTGTACCCTCGGACTTGCGCTTGCCGAGAAGGGAATTGATAAGAATCAAGTTTTGGCTACAGATGTTCTTCCTGACCTGCTACGTCTTGATTTGATGTTTTAGCTGCCGTTCACTATTCCTTGAAAGTCATACATGAATCTCAACAAAAGGCTCAAGCCGGGTGGATTTGCATACGTTACTGCGAAGTTGTGCTGGGTTTCTACTACATCCTTGAGTGTGACCCCAGTTTCGAGGGAAAGCTCTACCAGTCTGCCCTGCCATCTATACCACTCCTCATTCAATATACGGCGCGCACATCCAGAATACACTGCTACGTAGGTGCGTGGTGGTAGAGTCTCGGCTTCAATGTCTCTAATTTCGATTGGACTTGATACCCGACAATATTGAGTAAAGATGATAAGGAGAACAGAACATGTCGAAGATATTCTGAGACAAGAGGTTGGGAGTTAACCTGCATATCTAGCTGGAAGGCAAGATCTGTCTTTAGCGATTGATTGCCTTGTCTCGAAGAATTCTGCTCATTGGACAGAGTCACATGGGTATAGCTCTTCACTAACTATATCTGGCGTAGTTGACAAAGTACATGATGGGCTGCATACGCGCTGTGTCAGCCGAGCCGCAACCACGACGTCCAAAAGGACACAACACTTCCATTCTTCGTTCCTGATCGTCTACTGGAGGACATCGAAGTGGCCAACCACGACAATAGGAGCATCATGCCAGAAGTCCCGGTGTTCGTTCGGATCGGGTGATCGCATTTGGTAAGGCTGTCAAATGTACGCGGAAAGCTTTGAGCTAGTCCTTTATGAGGAGGCCGTGGGAGAGCTGATAGCTCCATCCTCCTATGTGTTTTCCTATTCAGGGTATGAGAGGCAACAAAAGTACAAATCAACCCCCAATTTCCCCGAGGAAATCCTGGGGTCGCCTGCTTGGGACTCGTCTATTTTGAAAGTTGCCAAAAGCACACAAACTTGAAACCCAACAACTCTGAAGTAAATTTCTGCACCAAATAACAGTCAGAGCACCTGGTTTCAGCCAATTTCCCAACAAACCAAACTGATGGAACGTACCGTCTTTCTATCTGCTACCCTATAGTAGTCTTATATTCCTGACAAAAGTATATAATGGGCTGTATCAGCACTGTATTGGCGAGTATGAAGCCAGCTGCGGTATTAAAATCGAGGCCTCATGGTTTGTGTTCTTCTCTCCACGAGATTGGAGCTACAAAAGTACACAACATGGCAGCCTCCAAATGGGTAGTTCTGGTACGCAGCTCCATAGCAGTGCCTGTGTATGCCTATGAAAGTGATTTCCTAAATGCTCTTCTTGCTCTCAATCAACGCATTGTCTCTTGCTCTGTTGCTCAATACGCTGTCGCAGAGTTCCATATTTGCTTGTGAAGAAGACATTAGCTACCAGTCAGTGGTCACCAGGGCGATAGTGAGTCACGATGCTCGACCGCGATAGCAGATCAAGAACGCATGACGAAGCATCGATCGAAGTGAGTTTTTAAAAGTAGCACTATAGAAAGGCTTCTTTCCAGAGGCAGCAGGTTTCGAAGACTGACCGAATTTTTTTAAGGCATCAGAACACAGATTCTTGGCCTCCTATCAGACGATCAAACGAGCCTGGCCAGGCCAAGAAATGAGTTTCACCCAGCTACACCTGAAGCCAGCCATGCAGCGTTGGGCCGCTGGGCCAAGGCGAGAACGACCGTGGGAAGGGATCGCAAGTCTGGCAGCGCCGGCGTCTGGTTCCGAAAAGAAGGGAAAGCAGGCGGCAAGAGGAGAGAGGGGTAGAAATAAAGCAGGCAGTGATTATGGAAGTCGACAAGCTTAGGCAACGGAACGGGATGTCTGGGTGATGGGACTTGCATTGCTCTGGAACTGGATGATGAGTTGGTTCGAGGCTTTAAGACTCCGCTATACCTGATATTCTTCAATCATTCTTGCGAAATCTTGGAGCAAAGAAAATACAGCTCGTCTTTCTAGGCACAGATGTACAATGCGTCAAGTGCAAAGCTTCTGTTCATCCTGAATTTGAACCTGTGACACTTGACTTGCTTCTTTAAGGCAATAATATAGGGTCGTTGATATTTACTTAAGATGTTATGCATGCCAGGACACAAACATCCGCTCCATGCACAGGACTTAAACAAGAGCCTCAAGATGCAGTATCCACATAGGGGTAGTAATGAACGATTGTTACTAGAAGTTAAGGTTAGGACGGCGAAGCCGCTAGCCACTTGTGGACTGCCGAGGCTACCGAATCCTGGGGTATCAAGAGTGCCATAAATAAGCCATCCTCTAACATATGTCATTCTTTACAATAACACGTGAGTGCCACATACATACTCACTCAATTTATTCTTGAACAGCAATGGCGCAAGTATACAACAGCCAGCTTGTATGCCCTCTTCGTCCGCTTGACAGCAACTCGCTGACATTGTTCAGGATGCTTTCGAGCTCTACCATAAGCTACAAGAAGCTCCAGAGAAGACCTTCTCCATCCTCGGCGGTCCAGCTCTCCCAGCCTTAGGCCATGCAATCGCAGGCTCGACGGGTGCCGCTATCTCCAACGTCTGCACCTACCCACTTGCCCTGATCATCACTCGGCTGCAAATCCAGCGTCAGCTGCGCAAAAATGCTAGCTCGGCCCATTCAGAGAAATACAAGTCTATTGGAGATGCCGTGCAAAAGATATACAGCAACGAGGGTGGCGTCAATGGTTTCTACATTGGGGTTCTCTCAGATACGAGCAAGACGATTGCCGATTCCTTCCTTTTCTTCCTTGCCTACAACTTCCTACGGCAGTCCCGAATACGGTCGTCCAAACCTTCCAGCAAGCATCTGCCTATTCTAGATGAGCTGAGTGTTGGGTTCTTGGCTGGGGCTTTCTCGAAGTTTCTCACAGCGCCCATTGCAAACATTGTCACCAGGAAGCAGACCTCTTCGATGATGACAAGCCGAGATCCTGAGAAGAGCACCAGCCAAAACTCGGTACGCTCAATCGCTGAGCAAATACATGCGGAGAAAGGGCTGCAAGGATTTTGGTCCGGCTATTCGGCGTCACTCGTTCTTACGCTGAATCCTTCCCTTACATTCTTCTTCTACGAAGCTCTGAAACGGTCTCTTCTCCCGCGCGACAAGCGTTCAAACCTGTCGCCACAAGTGACCTTCTTGTTGGCAGCAATGAGCAAAGCTATGGCCTCTACGATCACATACCCCTTCTCATTAGCCAAGTCCCGCCTGCAATCGTCTATGGGTAGAGGGCAAGACCAAGACCGAAATAGCATCAAATTGGGCGCCCAACCACCACAGACGGTACCAAATAACGTATTCGCCGTGATTCTTCAAATAGCACGGACAGAGGGTCTCAGCGCCCTCTACGAAGGCCTGGGTGGCGAGGTACTGAAAGGCTTCTTCAGTCACGGTATAACAATGATAGTGAAAGAAGCAGCACACAAGGTGGTTATACAGCTATATTACGCTATTCTAAAGATTCTCAAAAAGTACCCAAGTCCACAAGAGCTCGTTGAAGCAGCCAAAGGGCGGGCCGCGCAGACGGCTTCGGATGTCGCAGACAGAGCTCAGGAGGCGGCCAGCAGTGCTGAGTCACAAGCGAGTCAAGTAGCGCAAGATATGGATGAAAGGGCGCAGCAGGCAGCCGAGACGGCGAAAGAAGGCGTTGACACTCTCACCGAGAAGGGGCAAGAATTGGTGGATTTGACCTACGATTATTTCAACGGTAAAGATGAAACTTGATGGAGCATAGCGCCAGATGTAGAGAGAAATCGCAGCGATGAGTTTTTCACTAAAGCATCGCTCGCATCCTAGCGCACGGATCAGGCAAACTTCTGTGGTGGATCAGCCCTTTAGCCTGGGAATCTCGCTGGCCAAATGAGATACGAACTTGAATGCATGTAACATGAAGATCGAACGAAACGTGCAGGCTCTCAAAGGCCGCGCCGCGCTGCGCCGCACGCATGAGGGTGAGAGCGAAACCTGGAGAATTTGGAGCGTGTGGTTGAAGAACAGAGGCGATTTTTGAAGTATTAAGACGATTATGCACGAGTCACGAGGCCACATGGTACGAAGTGTTTAATTTATGATTCAGACAATGTAGACATCCGTGGAGACGTCCAGCTCGCATTTCATGCCAAGCTGATAGTGACACCCTGCCCTCATTGCATATCGATTTCCTGATCCAACGCCAGCATACAAGTCATGATCTCCCCTATGCCCCACACGCAAGTAACAACACCACAGCACTATTCCTCTATCCACCGAAGCCATAGAGCGTACGGCCCTGTCGCTTCAGAGCATACACGACATCCAAACTCGTAACGGTCTTTCGCTTCGCGTGCTCGGTGTAGGTGACAGCGTCGCGGATGACGCCTTCGAGGAAGGTCTTGAGGACACCGCGGGTTTCTTCGTAAATCACTGCGTTATGTGTTAGTATGCTCAAGGCAGTAAGGTGCTGGGGCCTCTAGGAGGCTATGGGGGTGGAGGTACTCACTAGCAGAGATACGCTTCACACCACCACGACGTGCGAGACGACGAATAGCGGGCTTGGTTATGCCTTGAATATTGTCACGAAGAATCTTGCGGTGACGCTTCGCGCCGCCTTTGCCGAGTCCCTTGCCTCCTTTACCGCCTGTTAAGGGATATTAGTATGAGTCGATCAAGGTGTGAAGATGGGCGCTAGGAAGGTAAGGATGAGTGGTGAAGTGGAAGGGTGGTGAGGTGCTTTGGGTATGGTGGTGGATAGACGCGTTGAGAAAATCGCAACACCAACAAGTGGTGAAGCTTTTTGGTGGCGGCGACAGCGACCGCAATGATCACGAAAACGAGGCGACGATGAGGTGATGGATGTTAGGAAGATAGTACTTACGTCCAGTCATGATGATAGCTTAATTGAGGATGATTTGATGGTTGTGATTGAGGAATTGATGAAAATCGTCGTTATTTTGATGGCCGATTAGTGGATGGGAGTGGTGTAAAATTAAAGAGGGAAAGGTGTGGGAGAGGGCGCATTATGTACTGAGGAGGGTGATTGCGCTAAGGGACTGCAAATTCACGGCATTTCTGCCTAGCGAAAAATCCCTTTAACGAGTGCTGGAACTGAGCACTCGTAAATGCTGGGATGTAGGGCTGGATTTTTGGTGAGGAAGAGCAATAGATTGATTTTGGCCAATGAGAATTCAGGGCTTAAGCGACAGATGACTAATCTCAGAAACTTCAACACTTGGAAAACATCTTGACGCGGTGACGCGATAGCCTTTGTCGTTAGTATTCTTCGCCCTTCCACTACGTGTGTTATAACGTCATTTCCTGTGCTGATAAATGCGTTTAGTTGGAAGTGTTTCTGAGACCTAAATTGGAGCCTTTATTGCACGACTAGGGAGATGAATGATGGCAGAAGACCTGGATGTGGAGTCAATGCCAGGCCTCACAGATACTGACCGAGAGAACCTCGCCGGAGGAGACGAGAAATTCTCGCCGCACACTTGGGAAGAATTGAAGCAGATTATAGGTAGTATAGATCCATCTCATTGCTTCCGCCTGTCTCCTTACCCTCCTACGATGCAGCTGTGAACGACCTCGAAGTACTGAAACGCAAACCGTCCGATCTGCTTCGCTACCATGCCTGGTCGACTCGGACGAAAGCCGAATACGGTCCTATTACCAAATTTGTCTGCAATGAACGTCTCCACTGGAGACCTGTATACGAATCGCCGGAGACAGGTCCTGTGTTTCAATGTGAAGACTCGGTTCCCTTCAAGAATCCCAATGACTTCAAGATATTGCTCAATGACTGGCCATACGGCATCTCCCCGGAGGTCACACACATAGTCGTCTGGTCGAAGGTACCTATACCCGTTCAAAAACCTGAGGGATATCTTACGCCAGAATCGACCGCTCTGATCATGGATTTTGTGCAGAGGACTTTCATTGAGCGGCTTGCTGTTGTTGGTGTCGATAATCCTCAGAATCGTGTTCTCTGGTTCAGGAATTGGACTGGGCTGCAAAGTGTGAGGGGGCTAGAGCATGTACATATATGTGTTCGGAACGCTCCCGAGGAACTGTTGGAAGAGTGGACTGGACGCCGAAAGCTAGCGTCATGAAGGTGCAATCAATTTATGAGTCTCTTCGTCTCCTGCAGCATTTCTTGACTTTCTCCTTTAGAAGCAACCAAAATGGTCATGCGAGGATGAGCCTCTAGGACAAGTTCTTCAAGGTTATAACATCTACTGACCTTGAGCTATTGAGCTGTACATTCGGACTGTGGCCGACGACTGCAACAAGTGACTTGTTGTGAGCATGCTCGTAGCTATACGGACAACGCAGTGGTTACGCAGTCACTACAGCGTTAGATAGACAATCACATCGTCCGTTCAGACCATTTGAGTTTTGATTGAGGTCCATACTGACGGTACCCAAAAGGTGGGTTTATAGAGAACCTACATTAGAAAGCATACTTCACGGAAAGAGTCGCCCAATTGAATTGAGCAAAAACTACAGTAACATAGATTCTGAACATTGCCATATGGCATTATACTTGGTCTACCTGGCTGGGATCGCACTTGATACGAGTCTGGAGTGACCCGTCAGATCCCCCGGGATGAAGAAATACGGGGCTCGAAGCCGTGTCGCTTTAACAAAAGAATGGAGAGAGTTCCCAGTGAGAAGCCACAAAGTCTACTCCCAGGCTCGCCGAAATGTTTCTCACGGCTACAAATCCTCATATCTTAGCGATCCAGAAGTGGTCATACTCGGAAGAGCAGTCACGGCTCTTCCCAAAGCCCACTCAACTATGTTATCACCTGGTCCTAGATGAATGCCGCAGACCCGAGGCTTCTCCTCCTCTCGCACAAATGCATCATCTGCCAACTGGAATTATCTTGATCGCGGTGGCAAAGGGTTTTCGGCGCTGACGACCGCGATATTGGGTCTGATGGTGACTGTCCTTTTCCATACTACCCAAGTCGAAGAGCACCAGCTTCTGGGCCGGAAGATCGATGATAAGGCTGTCGATCATACTGTACTCAAAATTCATCGGCCCCTGGCACTGACGAATCAGGAAGTAAAACCTAAATGCCATCCGAGGCCGCCTAGACCTGGAACGAATCTCTTTGCGCTTCAGGCTCAGCATATGGATTTCACACAAGGTTGGAAGTCATCGGCTGCGTATCAAGGTCTTCGAGAAGTTTTTGAGAAAGTTCTATTCAGCCCAAACGCTATCAATATCACTTCATGTATGTGCTTGTGCCTTGGAGACTTATCCCAGCCGTCATAGCATCCTGTATTCAGGAGCTACAACAGTGCGATGTCACAGCTTGTAGTGTTTGAATGCTTGGTGGAATTAATTAGTAAGAATTCATCCGGCAATTCCATGACAGGTGGTGACCAGATCAAACAGGAACTAGGTACACGGTCAAGAACGTCTATGTAGAGTACAAGATTCAACCTTCAACTCGCTCGGTATTCATTCCCTGCAACTACGTGGCTTAAAAGTGATCCAGACGCCAGTTTCTGACAAGTACGTATCGCCAACCTCGTTTGTGTTCATGCCGAATGGCGATTGGGAAGTAACGCTCAGCACCATCGACGCGGCATACCCTTCTCTGATGATATGCTCATACATGAGGCCTTATCGCTGGTTCTCTTCAAATCCTCGTTTTTCCCTGCGCGGCGAGATGTAAGTAATCGAATATAGTGATCCTCAGCACGCAAGTGATCAACTTTGCTCAAGACCAATGAAGGTTCCAGAAAACTCTTTTAAGCTCCCTCTCGCTACCACCCTCAAGCGCGCTGCCATCCAAACATTTTTTGACGGACGCATCATGAGACCGTTACTCGAACGGAAGCAACGCAGCGAGCGGAAGGACACGGACTGGCTCGGCGATCATTATATTTACTACGAGCCCGTTTCGGAGAGCGATCTTGGACTGATAGCCCTCAATCTAAAAGACTCGGAGATCTACACCGAAGAAGAGTCCAATCTTTTCTGGGAAGCATGTTTAGCAGTCCCATACGAGTGCTGGCACCAGCTAGCTAATAAAACACGAGATGGAGAGGAACGCTTGTGGAGATGTGGCAGCATATAACATGAAGGTCCTGACTCAGGGCTGAGAAAGCGGCAATCTAAGCCGAAGCCATAGGCCTGCAATGAATCGATTTCTTTGCGTGGAAAGGTTTGGAGCCAATGTGACATTCATGATGGGCATAATTTCGAACCTTTGACGATACTTCAATTTTCGATATACTGGTAGCGTCCAGGTCAGGAGCTTTACAGCGCTGCGACGTCCAGCAACTCGAAAACCGTTGAATTAGCCCCAACACACAATGCTCACTGCCCCTCCTTGTCAAATTCTGAGCAGCACTAATTTATCGTTGTATCACAATATCCATCGAGACTAGTGCCCAGTTGTCAATATGTTGAGGGTAGCGAGGTACCGATCAAGCCTAGTGCCCCAGATACTTTGATAGATGTTTAACGATGGATTGGTATTTATTAACTTGGGCCTTAGAGCGCACATGCTACCGGAGAAGTTGCCTCCATCCCAGTCCAAGTCTTGAAAATACCTGTGATTGGAGATCATGTGCACGTATATAAGGTGCTGACTGTCCATCCCACTACTCAGAGGCAAGCCACCACATCCTTATCCCTCGACTATTGGTCTTCCAAAATCGTCATAACGACAGCAATGCGCTCGATGTGGAATAATAGCAGGAATCGCACGTTCCGAAATCCACAGATGCTGCTGCCTAGAGACTCAAGCTCGGCTTCTCCATAAAACCAGCAATCCTCATGAGCCTAACGATCCTTTCCGGCTCACCCTGCATGAAGCATGAATATTTGAGCAGGATTGAGAATTGTTGAGCGAATTTCAAGCCCTCGTACTGATAATATCCTCGTTCAATCTAATTGAGAATGCAGGTATCGCGCAAGCAAGGTAGGTACCAACAAAATCGGAATCACAGCGCCGTCATCCTACTTTTGCAGCCGGATTCCGCCAAATCGATGAGTTGGTGAATCTGTTTCTTGCATTGCTGTAAGAATACATAAAAGCTTGCCATAAAACATCTTCAACAAAATACCCATATTTCATTGAGAGCCAAAATAGTCCTTCCTTCCTAATTCTCAATGGCATCTTGCAACTGTTCTTTCACCACACCTCCCTCTACCAAAATGTCTTCCTCCACGAAAAAGGTCCACCAAATCGCCGATATCCTCTTCGCGGGCGCCGACATCCTCGACTACGCCGGCCCCATTGAGATGCTCTCCCACATGATGTACAACCACGACATTTCCGCGCCCGAATGGGCTTTCAAAGTCCACCTCATCGCCAGCACACCCACTGTTTTCACAGGCGGCGTCATGACCGTCAGCGCCGGTGTGACTTTCGAAGAGGCTACCGAGCGCGTTGAAGACTTTGATATTTTGGCCGTGCCGGGTGGGATGCTGCATTTGTTGGCGGGAATGGCTAAGAATGGCAGCCCTGAGGTGGAATTCATCAAAGCGTTCAAACACGCCGCGCAGTGGCAGAGGGAGGAGAGTGATGAGCGTATCATTCTCTCTGTGTGCACTGGTGCGCTGCTAGTGGCTGCGACGGGCGCGTTGAAAGGGTTGAAGGCTACGACGCGTCATACGGCGTTGGAGATGCTAAAGAGAATTGATGGCTCCATTGATATTGTTAGTAGTGTCGGTGATGGTGGAGTGGGGAGGTATGTGGATGGGGGCAGAAACGAGAAGGGCGTTCGGTTGATAACAGCAGGGGGGGTTACGTGTGGGCTTGATGCTGGTTTGTATGTTGCCGAGTTGAAGGCTGGGAGGGAGGCGGCGGAATTTGGGGCGCGAATGAATGAGTATGAATGGAAGCGCGCTTGAGGGATGAGGTGGAGGGAGGATGGGGACGGTGTGGTGACGGGTGCGAAAGGTAGGGAGTCGGAGATTGGGTGTGGCTGGTTTGTATAGTATTATAGCGAAATCAAATCCACTCACTCATGACCAATCGTAAAAAATCTTTCATACCACAATCGGCCTCAAACCTAACACGAGGCACATTTCTCAACTGAGTACCTCGGAGCCAATGCGGTCCCACACAGCCGATAGCGCCGAAAAGCCTGTGTTGAACACTACTCTAGAATTTGAACACAAGCCAACAGCGAGCAGTCAGAGTCTCGGATCCCCTGGAAAATATATTTCACAATCAAACATGATATTCTACAACTTCAATTAGATTGGTCTACCGGGTGGTAAACTCTCAAAAGTGCTTCATCGTCGACTCGTGATGACTATGTGTAGAAATTAGGCCACTCTAGCGCGGTGGCAGATTTTTACAGACTCCAGACGTTCATCCAATAAGAATTGTTCATCGTTGAGTCGTGATGACCGCGGGTAGGGGAGTGAATGGCGTGTTGTCGAGTAACCGAGTCCTATTCCACGACTTCTTCATGCCAAGCCAATCATGAATACATATCCAAGCATTTCTAACGAGATGTCACATCATTGGGGTAATAGCATTAAGATTCCAGTAGAAACATACACAGCTAACCATGGCTACCTTGCAAAGCAGGTTGTTTTCTGCACGGTATTTACCCTCCCATCCAACGTGCAGACATCTGGACTTATACCGTCAAAGCCCATGAGCGAAGCTATTAAGCACACTCTCTCTTGGAGCACTGAATTCTGGCCATAATGATTCTTTTACGCTTGGCCGAGACTCCTCCTTCTGGGCAAGCTCGGGGTATTTTGTAGGCGTGAAAAGTTACTCCGAGAGGGTCTATGACCATGGGATTTTGCCCTGGAACAATTGCAAAGAGAAGGGATCTAGGACCGAAGATCAATCACGCAAAGCAGAAATGTGATACTGTATAGGCTGTTGCGAGCTATGCTGATCGGGGTTGAAGTCAAGACTTTGCCGCAATATTTCCTAATAGAGACAGGGTTTCTTATCGATAAGAGGAAATGTTGACCGAGCCCGGCCAAAAAGAGACTACTGCAATTTGTCGATATAAAGCTCCATAGCCTCTCTTGAACTTCAATCATTGACAGAGTCTTAACTTGAAGGACACGCACTCGATTGAAGCTGCAGCTTCTACCCGACAAGATGTCTACTCCTTACCAAGTCCGTCCCACTTCTCTCCTGTCCGCCCAATTCGTCAATGGAGTCTACATCCCAACAAGCCTTATGATTCTGGGAGTGGGAATTACCAAGATCGAATGGCTTCCATACGCGATTGCTGTCTCACTGGTGTTGGGGGCATTCAAGATATACAGCACTGGTGAGTATACCAATAATTTGGGCTAAATACCCTTTCCTGGCAGACATGAGCTGACAATGTACTCCGACAGCCCCGGAGCTCCTCGTTCCTCGGAAAGGCCCCATTACCTCCGAAGTCGTGATACCCCCTAAAGCCCTCAAGCCTGACGAGTTCCAAAATTTCGCCCTGAAGGAGAAAACCGTCCTCTCTCACAATGTCTCAATGTAACACTCTGACTATTCTACCGGGCAGAACAATGATATGCTGACGCTTTACAGCTACCGTTTCAGCCTCCAATCCCCAACCCAAATCCTCGGTCTCCCCATCGGCCAGCATATGTCCGTCGCGGCAACCCTCACCGTAGAAGGCGCGCCCAAAGAAATCGTCCGCTCGTATACTCCAATCTCCTCCGACGAAAACCTCGGCTACTTCGATCTCCTCATCAAGTCATATCCTACCGGAAACATCTCAAAGCACATGGGCACTCTCAGTATCGGTGACACGATGAAGATTCGTGGACCTAAGGGCGCGATGGTGTACGTACCAGGGCTTGTGAAGAAATTCGGCATGATTTGTGGTGGGACGGGGATCACGCCTATGTTGCAAATTATCAGGGCGATTGTAAGGGGAAGACCGAGGAATGGGGGAAAGGATGCTACGGAAGTGGATCTCATATTTGCCAACGTGAACTTCGAGGACATACTGTTGAAGGAGGATCTAGATGCGCTTGCAAAGGAAGATTCTGGGTTCAGGGTCTACTACGTTCTCAACAACCCTCCCGAGGAATGGGATGGAGGCGTCGGCTTTTGTACACCTGATATGATCAAGGTAGGATCCTAAGATCTTAGATACGATTTGACTTGTTGCTGACAGACGGCAGGCCAATCTACCTCCTCCAGGTCCAGATATGAAGCTACTCATGTGCGGTCCTCCGCCAATGATTAGCGCTATGAAGAAGGCCGCTGAGTCACTGGGGTACGAGAAGGCTAGACCCGTCAGCAAGCTGGCAGACCAAGTCTTCTGCTTCTGATGTTTGTGAGAGCCTCATGAGTGCCATAAAGCGGGTTTCTCGCAGTGATGCCTCCACTATAGGCATTCATTGCTGGCGTTGTTGATAGATTTGGGGGGAATCATGCAGATAATGGCGAGTGAATTAGAAATCCTCCAAAAAGCATTCAACATCAGATCTCATGCAACCAATCGTCTTTGCGTTTAGTCGACCTCGTTCACTCTTATCGTATTCCAAATCTGCAACACCGACGTGCGCTATCGATATTGCGTTTTTTGCCCACCCCGCTTCTCCAACTTCTTCTGCCTCTTACTCTCTCCACTCTCCGCACCATCCCCATTGCCACCATCTTGTGTTCCCATGCCTGCCATACCGTTCCTCATACCCAAGAGCACCGTGCTCGCCATCCACATCGAGTACATCGGCACGGCAGCATACATCCACCACGCCGGATTTCCCAATAACGCCGCAGCAGCAATACATGCCCACGTCCAGTACAATACATCCCACATGAACTCCGTCAATCCTTTTGCTTCAAGGTCTTCGCCGGACTTCTTGAGCTCGCCATTCTCTGCGTACTTCGGGCGCCCAATTGTCTCGAACCAGTATTCGATGCCTAGCGCTGGAGCCGATAGGACGATGTACAATATGAGTGTGTTACGTGTGTACTTTGCGCGAAAGATCAAAAGCCGCAGTAGAAGGAAGAAGAGGTTGTTGCCGAGTGAGATGAGATGGACGCGATTGAGGACGCCAGTATTGCGCGCAGCGAGCTGTTTTGCTGCTTTCTAAGACCTGATCAACTTCCCTTGTTTCGTGCTATCAAGATGTTCTAACGTACCTGCGCCATTGTTGTCAAGGAGAGTTGATGGGTAGCACACAAAAAAGTGAAGTAGCAGGTTGTTGTGCAGCGATTATCGATAGCAGCCGTAGGGCTGAGCGAATCCAGCCAACCAGGGTGAACCTAGCCACCAAACATCACGGTCCTCGATTCCTCCATCACCCCAACAGCCCAGCACTGCAAACACTACATGCTCGCAGTCTAGCCATTTCCCAGCATACCTAGCTGAGGTGCTCAAGTTCTCCCACTCAGCAACTGGACACGGATTCCCCGCGCCTAGACCCTGTCAACAAAGAGACTTCTCGCTACCAATACGACACTGAGGACCGTGTATGTCCTGGTGAGGAAGGCGCACTCCTATAGTGAAGTTCACTGAAAAATGAACTGCTTCATCATGCCTCAGTGTTAGCAGCAGTCTTGCAATATTCTTAGCAAATTCTCCGATGAGCGGCTACAGCGAAGGGCTACCATCTACCTCACCCTTTTCACTACCAATACCTCACTTTGCTCCCATCAACCCTCCCCCATCCACTTGAAACACCGTGACACCTCGATGAGCACAACAAAGATGGCGCCCGCCAACCCCCATATCATCAGTCAATTACGACAGCTTATCTACTACCACTTGGATTGCAACCTCATACGGAACGCCCTCTTCCTCGCAGGCCGACTACATGCGTATGAGCCAAGGTCGTCAGAAGCAGCATACTTACTGGCTCTCTGTCATTTGCGACTAGGTCAGCTAAAGGCGGCCTACGATTGCAGCAGGGTTTCGGGCTCAATAGGGACGCACCTGGGGTGCTCATATGTCTTTGCACAGGCATGTCTAGGATTGGAGAGATACATAGAAGGCGTGACAGCGATAGATCGGAGTAAGGGGCTATGGCAGTCGAGGAATAACTGGGGTGGGTCTAAGCCGTTAGATCCTTGACGTTGGGCGAAAGTGAGGGCTGACGTTTTTTCTTTGCAGGCAAGCATACAGATACCCGAAGACAACACTTACCAGATGCGTCCGCGGTTTCATGCCTGCAAGGAAAGCTGTGGCAAGCTCATTGCGATATAAATAAGGCAATAGAATGCTTCGCGGAGTCGCTGAAGCTCAATCCTTTCATGTGGGATGCGTTCCTTGGCCTGTGTGATTTGGGTACGTGCTGAAGCGGAGAAGGAGTCTGGGGACTGTTGCTAATGGATCACAGGCGTCAACGTACGGACGCCCAACATCTTTAAGATGACCCCCGAGATGATGAGCCTATTATCGAGTTCCTCTCATGAAGAGACGCCGCTCGGAATACTCGATGAATCTCCTCCTTCCAACGCCTTGTCACAGTCTCAAAACGTCAACGCCCTAAACCAGATACCTTCTACCAATGATCCATTCAGTATATCGAAAAATCGCATCAACGGAGAGGTCCGCATTGGTGCCGGTAGCTTCATTGACAGGCTTAATAGCAAGAAGAATGCGGGCGCGCCCAAAGAGGACATCATCCGACCGGATGTGAACATTCTAGACACTCCGACAGGACCAACAGGCGGTTTAGAAGACTCAATATTTGCAGGGAAAGCAATTGGTGCTCGTGCGGCAGCGGGCCCTGTATCGAGTGAGCCTCCACTTGCTCCAGCGAGAAAAGGTCGAACACTGGCAGGGCTTGGGATGGACTTCAGCACGGATGCGCCTCCGAAGATGCGGACTGGCTCTACAGCAAGATCAAAGTCAAGAAGTAAGGACTCGGGAGAGCAAGATGGTGTGGCTGTTAGCAGATCTTCAACCATGGCCAATGGCGGCGCTGAATTGAAGAGAACGGTGTCTGGCAAGGCCCCACAAGCCACTTCGGGCAACGCAAAGCCAGAATTGAACGACCCTGCGAATGATCCTGGAGCGCCTCAGAGAAGAAGCGTCCGGCTTTTCAACCACATGAAAACACAGGGTACCAAATTTTCAGCTTCGACGGGAAGTTTAGGCGCAAAAGAGGGCAGAGAGCTTAAAAAGGCCAAGGCGACGGGTACGAAAGGAAGAAGTGCGAATAGCTTCAATGTTGGACGAGTCGTCAGTGGAAATCGAAAGCATGGTGACCCAATGGATATCGATGGCAAGGAGCAACGGCCAACCTCCCATTCTGCAGCGAACGCCGCAAATCAAAAGCCAATGGTGAACGAGAAAGTCAAGGAAACCGAGAGTCTGCAATGGCTTCTGGATCTCTTCATGAAGCTCGGAAGTGGTTACTTCGCTCTTAGTCATTACCACTGCCATGACGCGCTCAAGTGTTTCAACTCGGTCATTACCAGTCAAAGAGAAACGCCGTGGGTCCTGGCCCAGATGGGACGAGCACACTACGAGCAAAATTCCTACGTTGAAGCCGAGAAGATTTTTACCCGAATAAAAACGATGGCTCCCTCCCGTCTTGAGGACATGGAAGTTTACTCCACCGTCCTCTGGCATCTCAAGAACGAGATCGACCTCGCATATCTATCTCACGAAATTGTCGAAATCGACCGAAACTCCCCTGAAGCCTGGTGCGCTGTCGGCAATAGCTTCTCCCTACAGCGTGATCACGATCAAGCTCTCAAATGCTTCATACGAGCGACCCAACTTGACCCCAAATTCGCTTACGCTTTCACCCTCCAAGGTCACGAACACATGGCCAATGAGGAATACGACAAAGCCTTGTCTGCCTACCGTGCGGCTATTACTGTCGAGAATCGACACTACAATGCCTGGTACGGTCTCGGGAAAGTCTTCCAGCAGCAGGGCAAATACCCCTTCGCTGAGCAACATTTCCGGACCGCAGCCTCAATCAATCCCACCAACTCAACCCTTGTAACTTGCATAGGCGTCGTCCTCGAAAAGATGAAGAACCCCAAAGCCGCTCTCATCCAATACTCACGAGCATGCGAATTGGATCCAAAAAGTCCACTCTGTAGGTTCAAGAAAGCGAGAGTGCTGATGGCATTGCATCATTATGACCAGGCATTAGCGGAGCTAGAAGTGCTCAAGGATATCGCACCTGACGAGGCTAACGTCCATTTCTTGCTCGGAAGGGTTTACAAAGTGCTCAGGCAGAAGGGCGAGGCGCTTAAGTACTTCACGACCGCGCTGAATTTGGATCCGAAGGTGAAATTGACTGTGGCCCAATGTATGGAAGAGGATTACTAATGAGAATGTAGGCGTCACACTATATTAAGGAAGCGATGGAGCAAATGGAAGACGAGGATGATGACGAGGAGATGTGAACGATCGCAAAAGAATGCACGAGTAGAGCGGCTCCCATGGCGGGAATTGGAGCGTTATGGAGGAACTGGATTTTTGGCAGAGCATGACATAATGCATAAGCGGCGTTGCATTGAAAGCGAATTATTGAAGGCATTGGAAGCATGCGATCGTGCATGTAGTGATACTGGCAGCATTGCATTCAGCACGGCGTTGGTTAGTCACAGAGGCTGCTTTACCGCAAGATAATGCTACTGATGGGTTTTGACTGGGTCGAGGCCACCCACAAATGTACATTCGAACACTGTCAACTGCCCAATGAAGTGTGGTTTACTTGAGAACTCTTGGTCAAATGCTACGCGCGCGAGGGTATCTTATTTTTACACGAACATTGTCTTGATTCGCTCTTTTGCCCTTTATCCCGCTCAATCTTCCCATGTTGCGTGCCGTTCGACGCTTCAGCCATCGCTCGCTGCCAGATGTCCACCATTTCGTGGAGGAAATGCTTGAGAGGTCTCGAGCCTTAGACTGTGCGGCACCCAAAGGCCATCCAGCCTTCCATTGAGTATCCGAGATGTTCCAAACTCCATTCTCGGCGTGCGCAGCTCCAGCTCCAGCTTCGTGGCGAGCTTTTGCTTTTCTTCCTCGATCCCAATCTCTCGGCGTGCTCGTCTCCTCTCGTCTTCGAAATCACTACCTATCCTTCTTCCCGGAGGCTACTGCATCACCTGCTCCGAAGCCAAAGGTCCTTGCTACGACTGCAGAATAGCTATCTCCAGGTCCCTCCTCCGCTCTCGTAGCTCTCTGACCGGCAGGACTCTCCGTCAACGCAACTAGTTCTTTGAGCATCATTTCCCTTGTAGTCTGAGTCAATTCATCCACATCGGCCGCTTTAAGATGGGCGGTAGGTATCGGTTTGAGCACTACCCGCCATACACGTCAGCCTTGCCCTCCCAATACGTATCGCCACACCCCTATCCACACCCACCCCAAGCAAGGACTCACCCTTCACCGGAATTACCCCCGCCCTAAACCTCTTCTCCCTTACCCCCAACACACCAAAATAATTCGCGCAAACCACCGGCACCACATCCACCCCCGCCTGCACCGCAAGATGAAACGCGCCCTTCTTAAAACTCCCCATCACCGGCCCCGACGCATGACTTCGCGTCCCTTCAGGAAAGATAAACACCGACTGCCGCTCCCTCTTCATTTCTTCCGCCGCGCCCTCAAACGCTGCGACAGCGCTGTTGCGGTTACTGCGATCGATAAAGACGGTACCGGAAAGCGCCATGAACTGGCCCAGGAACGGGACGAGTTTGAGGCTGGATTTTGCTGTGACGGCGCAGTAGGGTGGGAAGACGGCACCGAGGAGTAATACATCGAGTTCAGACTGATGGTTCCCAATCAACACGCACGGCCGTGTCCGCAAATACTCTTTCCCCTCCACAATCTCAAACCGCACGCCAGTGGTGAGGGCGATGATATAATGGAACGCCCTTGCCGTCGCCCATTGGCTAGTTCGGTGCTTGCCCAGTAGGCGGAGGAAGAGGGAGGCGAAAACGCCGTAGATGGCGCAGAAGATGAGGGTGCCGTAGGAGGCGAGAAGCCGAGCATAGAAGGATGCCATGGGGGAGAGCTGTAGGTAGGAGAGGGTGTAGAAGGTTAGGGTTGCGCCGAGGTAAATTTGGAGGATGCGGAGGAAGGACATGAGGAGGCCCCACATTCTGTAAGTGTTGGGTGAGAAGGGGGAGGGCAATTAAGATGGATGGTAGGTTAGGATTGGAAGGTCGTAGGGTTGAAGTTCCTTTGTGGGGATGTTGAGGATGGGGGGAACAAGGGGAACTTGCGAGGCTGTAGTGGGCTGTAGGATTATATACCAGCCTCTAGGACCGCACAATCATTGTTAAGAATAATGAGAAGGGAATGTGGTAGGTGAAAAGGGTGAAGTGGTTCGTGTGAGGTGTTCGTGTGACGAGAAAAAAACGAATGTGATGTCTCTGGGTGGGCAGCTCTAAATTTCTACGCCTTGGCGCCATGCCCGATTGGGCTCACGAGACCCCTTGCTTGTTCGCTTGCCCTGGTTTTGTTGCTTTCATGAGGCTACGCGCGCTTTGACATTCACAGACTACATCACGCAGGTACAAGAAATAGCATTCATCGTGATCTAGGTCCTACAATCGGAATCTATCTTCTCCATTGAATGAGTATGTAGACGCCTGTCGAAGACCACAAATTCCAAAACTTTGAACAGAAAGCATGCAAGGTCGCGAATGTACAAGAAAATCAACACGTCCCCTTTGAACCAAGCTCAACCCTTGAGGTACTTGAAGGCCTCCTCACGTTCCTGAACGGGCATGGTGTCCAAGTACTGTTTCAACCCCTTCATGCCTCCTTCTTTGTTGGCACTCAGCAGTGCTGCAATATCGAAAGAAACTCCCTCTGACTTCAGCCCGTCCAGCTTAGCAGTAACGCTCTTCCGGTTCTCCTCATACCAAGTGGCCACAGCTCGGTCGTCGTGTTCAAAATCCTGGATGCCTGTCCAAGCCTTAAGGCTACGGAGGCTGTTGGCGCGGGAATCTCTAAGATCCTTAGTAGACGTGTTTGCCATCTTCTTGATCAGGGACTCCTCGTTGAGACGACGACGTAGCCGCCAGTAGAAGAATCGACGGGCGTTCTTCCAGACCAGTGGGTGTCGAATAGTGTTCTTGGCTTGCATCCTACCGGCACGGTCGTGGAGGTCGGCAAATTGGAGCGAGATTTGACTATAAACTGGCAAGAGGAGACTCTCACGCTCGGTCATCTTGAGCTTGATCTCGGACTGCCTCTCTGGTGAGAGTGGCTTCTCGGCCAGTTGCGCTTTCAATTCTGCGTAAGGGGCGTCTAAGCGGGCCATGGTCTCGAGTTGCCTGTCACGGCGGTACTTGAGGTTGACGATGCCCTCAGGCTCTAACACGCCTCCACGAGCATCCTCGTCAGCGTACATTTCCATATGCTCTGGATTGATGGTGGGATCGACCACGACCTGAAGATATTGTTAGCATGTATCGTCGTGGTGGAGGACTTGATGAAACTGACCCATGAACCTCCACGTAGCTCGCCAAATGGTGGAATATAGACGAAGATAGGCTGTTCATACTTGACCAAAGCATCGACAATGTACGATCCATACTTGAGGACCTCGTTGTACATATCGCGTTGACCTCCTGAGAAACCTCGCCAGTTGGCGAGAATCATTAGAGGCAACTGCTCGCCATTATTGAAATCACGAATTGCCTGGGCGGTCTTAAAAGCCGAGTTGGGGTACCAGACTCCTCCAGCTTCCTGAGTAATTTGCTCCATCGAATCTGGGTTGGCCGGATCGGCAGGGGTAACGTTCTCTACTGAACGTGTCTCAACCCCGATCACACCCATAGGAATACCGCCAAGTCGAGCACGACCAACAACGACAGTCTGAGCCCATCCGCCAAGGGATTCCGTGAAGGAGTCCTTGTCGAAGAGACCAGAAAGGAAACCCTCTTCGTCTTCTTTGCCAGCGATGAGCCATCGGACGTCGTAAACTTGCTTTTGGGGAGGGTAGTATGACACATTACGGTCCCATGGATCCGAATGTAGACCAATGGGAATGGGGTTGTTCTTTTTGTCAGGCACATAAGATATCCAATCAACGATCTTTGAGACACCCTCGAAATCATCGGCTGCTGTCATGTGTGAAACACCGTTTCGATACATGATCTGCGTACCACCAAGCTGGAGATTCGAGGCGTATACGTCGCGTCCCAAGAGCTTATTGATGGCAGCTGCCCCAGTCAGGATGATTGGCTGGCCCTCGATTTGAATAGCTCTCTGGCCGAGGCGGACAAGGTAGGCGCCAATACCCACGGATCGACATGTAACTAGTGTGATAGTGAAGATATCCTCGTAGGCTTTCGAGGTTTCACCAGCAATCAAACCGGAGCCCTTCAGACACTCAACACCCAAGCCGTCCTCGGTACCGATGATAGTGATGATCTTATATCTCTCTTCACCGTCCTCTGTGATCTTTTCGGTGATCACTCCGCGGTTTTTGCCATCCTCAAAACGCTCTTTCATCTCGCGAGTCAAGTACAGGTACTTGAATCCCTTCTCTTCTTTTGCAGGGTCGTTCCATGCCGCTGAGAAATGTGGGACGAGTTCTTCAGCCATGCCTATGCGAGCACCAGAATTTGCTGAAAGGTATATCCGTGGAATTCCCAACTTACGGGCAAGCTCTGTACATTTGAAGAAGAACTTGTCCTCAGTGGGCCCAAAAGAGCCGATTTTGTAGGTAATGTCGTTGGCAACGATGATGAACCTCCTGCCTTTGGGATACTCGGGCGTCTTAGCTGTGACCAGCCATCCAACCATGCCGTGGGTATTGGTCCCTGCTTCACGAGAGACTTCTGCAAGGTCATCATGCTCATCGAGTACTAACTCGCTGTAGTCCATACATTCGTCGACTTGAGGCTGCTTGCCAGCTAGTGCTGAATGTCTTGCGACCGCCTCAGTCCAGCTATTGTTGAAGGCCTGGCGGAATAAATCTGGGAAATCATAGACGTATTGAGTGCCCATCAAATGAGCCTTGTATCTCTTTGGCTGCAGCCATTCCTTGGTAGGGTAAGGGGTAGACACAGGTCTAAGGTGCATTGAGCCGATTCTCGCTGTACCGCTGATGTAATGGAAGAGCCATTCGCCTCCCCTATCAGACTTCTTCTCCGCATACATTTCCACTTGAATGACATAGCCCGATGTGTTGGTAATGATACAACGCAGAGGGTATGGCATTCCAGTATCTGGATCTGTACAGATGATACGAATCTCAGCGCCAGTCACACGTAACCGCCAAGCCCGTCGACCGAAGCGCTCAAGGAAGCCTGCAAGAGCTTCCTCGACTTCTTGCGGTCGAAGAGGGAAGACAGCAGAAAAATTGATGAAGATGTGGTTCATGTCGGAATTGTTGTTGCCAATGATCTCCAAAGCATCGAGAATATCGGTCATAAGCCTATCAGCTTCGGAAATGAGGTATTCAGCCGTAGGAATTTCGTCTCGCAGACGGCCCGGTCGCACGACCGCGCGTGTGAAATATCTCTTATCAAGGGCTTTGTCGCTCTCCGCACCCTTTCCAACAGCCTCGTAGACGTGGATGTTCCTGTTCTCAGTGAACACTGGCTTTATGCGGAACTTCGATAGTCTTCCGAGCTCCAGCTGGAAAGCAAGAGCTGGCTCGATATGGCGAATGCTATCATCCTCATGGTATGTCGGCCCACGGAATGTGAAATAGCCCGGATAAGTGCCGTCTTTGTGTCCACAGATGAAGCTGATTCGTCGGACTTTGCGCAAAAGCAGCTCTGATTTGTAGTCGTTGATGATATCCGTAATCCTGCTCAACATCTCATTGTCATCGTAAGACTCCACATCTCGAATTGCGACGTTGCAGACGGAGGTTAGATCAGGTTCAGGCTCGCGTCTTAGAGATGGTCTCCTTCGCTTTTCAAGGTCGGGCAGTAACCCACTATCCGTCTTCTGCTTCTGCCAGGCAATAGGGAAAGTCTCCAAAGCTCGCTGAAGGTACTCCTCAGCTTCATCGAGGTACTGCACGGGGATGATTACACCTTTTCGAATAGGCTCGTCGACCTCTCTATTGCTCAAATAGGACATGTCGCTGATAGAGCTGATTCGTCTGAAGGGGTTAGGAGTGTTATCTGTTGTTGGCGTAGCAGGTGTGGATGGGAACGAGGAGGTGATTGGCATGCCGAATTCAGAGTGCCCAACTTTGCGAAGCAGGAAGTTCCACGAGATCAAGAACGGGGGCTCACTATCGGTGTGGTATTCGATCTCTTTCAGAGTGTACGCTCGATATGCCCGGCGAACGTAAACCTCCAGTGCTGCCAGTGAGACCCAAGGATCGTTATGGGTAAAGAACTTCGGAAGAACATCAAAGACGGTATACTTGGAATCGACCACTTCTCGGAGGGAGTCCAAATCGGGCTCCCTATGATCCCAGCCAGTCTCACCATACTTTGATTCGACTACAGAAGTCTTCAGTATGTGCTCCATCTGTGATTCTCGTTCTTCCAAGGATGGCAAAGCGCATTGTATAAGGACCTCTCGGGCTTTGAGTGTTACCTTGGCCGTTTGCCTTGACTCGAGATCGGTTAATTTCCGCAGGTGGGATCGGAAATACTTAGCAACATTCCCAACATTTGGCCTATTTGGGCGGTATCTGTCCAAGATGGCGAGAACGAGATTATTTTTGGCGCCGATCTTGCTGTGGGAGAGCACAGTGTGCACGACCTTCAAGATATCTTCCTTATTTTGCTCCCTCAGTTTGAGAACTACGTCCTCGTCGCGGGAATTGTGGGTTGACCATAATTTTTCGACCTCGTAGTACTGGTCCAGCAGATCGCAAAAGACCTGGAACTCGTGAACCTTGAGTCCTTCAGAGTAGCGATCTATGACCTCAGTCAGGGGTGTTAGCGCTGACTTCAACTGGTCTTGGTCGTTCGTGGCCACATTTTCCACGAGAAAGCGCGACATCGCCTTGGACAAATGCTTGGCTGGGAACTCGCCCTTCCGGGATCTTGCTCTCTCGACGATCTGGGTTAGTTGCGAATCCAGCTTGCCTGGCATCCTTGCATGCAGAGCTGAGAATTGAGCATTCCATTCGCCGTAGGGAAGGTCAGGATCGCGAAGGACTTCCACAAGCTCATTCAAGGTAGAGGCCATGATAACTTGATTGTCGAACCCTTGGAGGATGTTCTGTAGGATACTATGCAGCAAGGAAAAGCGTTGTGGAGGTTTGTTACCAGCCACGACTGGGGGACCCAAGGAAGGTAGCTGTGCTGAAAATGGCTGTGCATGCTTGACTCTTGAAGGGTCGTCCAAGGCCAAAATACCCAGTATATCTCCTGCCTCAAGAACAGCTCCTGGTTGCTTGATGAGATTGACAGTACCTTCCTCCTGTGTGATCAGCGGCATGTACATCTTCATGACTTCGACCTCGGCAAACGTCTGGCCGGCTTTGACATGTTCCCCATTCTCCACCGTGAATTTAACCAATTTGCCTGGACTCGGGGTCCGCAGCTGGGTAGGGTCGTTTTCCTGCTCGAGGAGACAAGTCTTGCCGTCAACGCTGATGCGGGTGGCACCCACTTCCTCTTTCCAGTAGACGTTGTGACTACGTCCACTAAGCAATACAAGCAGTCCACCATCAGCAAGCGCTCGGACACCAACAGAGGCCTTCGATCCGTTGATAAACAAATGGTAGCTGTCTAAGCTGGATCGCGTGGCCGTAAACTTGTATCGAACCCCGTCGTAGATGAAGTCGACGGGGAAAATCGTTTTGAGTACATCTTTTGCCGGTACTTGACCCTTTTCAAGGCCTTTGCAGTATTCTGCGATGCAGCCGTCGCTAGCGACATGAGCTTTCGTCACGGCTCCGCAGACGACAGCCAGAATAGGGTCTGGTCGCTCTGCAGTCAATTTGTTCGTGATCAGCTCGTCTAGCCATCCAGTTGTGATGGTGTTGTCTTCAAATGCAGGTGTTTCAAGTAGCTTGATGAGGTATTCGACGGTCGTTCGGAAGTCACCACGAATGCTCAGCTCCTTTAACGCTACAACCATGTGTTTCCGCGACGCAGATCGACTCTCGCCATATGCAAAGATATGTCCAAATTGGCTGTCGGAGAAGCTATGGATACCTCCCGCTTGACCTACGGAGAAATAACCCCAGACATTAGAGCTACTTCGAAAGTTGAGCTCATGCATCATTCCGCTGGAAGGTTTGAATCCCTCGCCGGGATCTTCAGATGTAATACGGCATGCGGTTGTATGTCCCTTGGGTGTCGGTCGCCGCTGGGATTGGACGCTGTCTTTGTTGTCGAAGCTGAAATCGATTTCCGATGCCGACGATGGATCTGCACCATAGAGCAACCGGATGTCCTTGATCCTATGTAGTGGCACACCCATAGCGATCTGTAGCTGAGCGGCAGGCAAATTGACACCGCTGACCATTTCTGTGGTTGGATGCTCGACCTGCAACCTAGGGTTCAATTCTAGGAAATAGAACTTGTCATCCGCGTGCGAATAAAGATATTCCACAGTACCAGCTGAGACGTAGCCAACGAGCTTCCCAAGCCGGACGGCGGCCTTCTCCATGGCCTGGAAAGTCGCAGGCTTCGCGATCGTCACTGGAGCCTCCTCGATAATCTTTTGATGTCTCCTCTGCACTGAACAATCTCTTCCGAAAAGGGAAATATTGTTTCCATACTCGTCGGCCAGAAGTTGGACCTCCAAATGCCTAGCATTCCCAGCAAGTTTCATAATGAAGATTGGCGATCCGGGCACCTCGCTCGCAGCAGCGTTGTAAAGTTCGGTGAATCTATCCTCATTATCCACTTTGCGAATACCTTTGCCTCCCCCTCCTTCGGAAGCTTTCACCATCACTGGGAACCCAATCTTTCGGGCCTTTTCGAGACCTTCCTTGGGCGAGTGTGTGCAGCCTTTTTCGTAAATGTCATCTGCGACTGTGACAATGCCTTCATCATCCAGTATCACTTGATTAACTCCCTCGCCAGACCACGGTATACATGGGACTTTGGCGTGCTGTGCGACTATTGTGGAGGAAATCTTGTCACCAAGCGAGCGCATTGCCGAGCCGGGGGGACCAATAAATATGATCTTCTTCGGCGAGGCTGCTAAGGAATCGGGTAATTTTGGGTTTTCTGAGGCATGTCCCCTACAACTGTGTTAGGAAGCCGCCTTCACTCAATGTTCGAGGGTCCTTACCATCCCGCCCAGACTGCATGGACATTCATTCGCTCGGCCACATCCACAATCAGTTCCACGTTGGCATAGTTGTTGTTGTTTGTGCCTCCAGGAACCTGTATGAATACGATCAATCAACTGTATTCTCCCGACTACTGCATGATTGTATGCTAGAATACCGTAACCAAACGTTATGGGGTAACTCACCTCCACATATTGATCTGCCATCCGTATATAATCTGCGTTTGCTCGCAAGTCTTCCGGTGTTGCCATGACCGTGAATTGTATAGCCCTCTCGTCTCCGAAAGTCTCATAGGCCCATTTTCGGACGGACCTGATCTCTTTGACTGCCGCGATACCATTGTTGGCGATAAGTACCTGTGAAAGCCCATCAGTCAACTGTAACAACACGCAATTAAAGCTCCGAGCTCACATTGGTAATGACGGTGTGCCCATCGTGGTTGGCGACAAAGTCCTTGACTCTCCCTGCAGGAGCTGCTCCAAGATGATTGCCGCCAATAAAGTGTGCAGCAAGGTTGAAATTGGCTGCATAGGAGCTTTGGTTCCTCGAATGTGTGCCTTTGGAGTTGTGTGCGTCTCCATTGGTGAGGTTCCCATTCATATGGGGTACCCCATCAACACCTTTGGAGCCCATGGTATCGGTGCTGTTCAATGAACAGCGAGGTTGTGTATTGGTGTGTGTTGAGTGTTGAATAGTACAAGGAGTTTCAAGCTGACATGCCGTCGGTGAATTTCGGCTCCCGACCAGCTCTTGTCAGCTGTCGAGGATGTCGTAGTGTAGCAGTTGTCTAGGTGTGAGGAGAGTAGAGTAAGGTGTGCTGCAAAGCAAGGACTGTTCCTTGTTGCATCTATATCGGCGAAGGAAGGAAAGATGTCGGCGACGTAGTAAGTTCAAGAAATCTTTGAAAGCTGTTGGATGGAGATAAGAAGTACTTGCGCGGATGGATCTACAAAGGCTTCTTTCGGTGACTTTGATTGGGAAGCTTCCTCTACTTTTGGCATTTCTATCATGCACACCTCGGTCATTTACGGACTGTCATCCATATCATGGCAATGGCAATGCTATCAGACTCATATACTTCCGGTCTTCGCTTTGTACATACCCATCAATATGCAAAGTTTGCAGCAGTTGTTGGGCTCCCCATATCGCGGAGGCGGCCTGACGTAGCGTGGTAGCGCAGCCCTGTGAAGATCCCGTTGGGGGAACTAGCGCACAAATCTCCAGCGAAAAAAATCCTCACTTTTCCAAGTGATTCGGACCCCGAGACCGAAACCGTTATTACATCGCCTCGCCAGAGTTAATCGTCTAACTCACTGTCGATACGGTAATAACCCTGCAGATTTGATGTGACGACGGACACAGCTCTGGCGTTGCCTGCCCTCCGCCTCCCCGCGGATGCCTTCCTTAGGCCTTGTTTATACTCTCCATTTCGCCGCTCTTCCCTAGCGTTGACTTCCTTCTTCACCGTGACGTGGTGAAGTACTACTACTGTAGATCCCCGGGGCAATGGCGCCTCATGGTCTTGCTGAACATGATCGACTTCTTGCTACTCGAGGGTGGCCGCCAGTGGCTTTGGTGACACACCATGACTCAACCGTTTGCATACGGAACATCGTGGATATATGTGGCGAGAAGTAGCATTGTGAATTTTCTATTTCCTTCCAGCTCATTGGAATCTTATTTCCAAAGCGAAACTACATTGGAGTAAATGTACAAGTACGACCGTGTACACAGAAGGCATCGTTACAACACGTTGCCAAAATGAAAGCTCAAGGTTCCTATTAGAGAGCTCTTCTAGCATTGCAAGGCCAGGATATCGCCTGTGTTGTTTTAGGTACCTAGCGTACCGCTTCGACCAGCGTACCTCTTGTCCTGACGCGACACTATGCGTTCGACCATATTCGCTAAAATCTGAAAGAGCGTGCATTGCTGGTAAGTTGCCTTATAGAGCGACCACGATGGCGATGAGAGCGCCCATGATTCCACCAACAGACGCGACGGCCTCCACACCAGCACCAGTGAACGACATGACGCTGCTCGAAGGGTTCGTAGCGGCGCCCGTGCCAGTTGCTATTGCGGCCGTAGTGGGAGCAGCAGCGCCAGCAGCACCGGATGAGGGGAATGGAGCGGCGGTGGTAGCAGGGGCGGCGAAGCTCATGACAACAGCTGTACTCGAAGTGGCTTCTGCGGCGGCAGAGGCAGTTGCCTCGGTGGCGGTGCTAGCCAGGGCAGCAGCAGAGGTTGCTGGTCCTACAGATGCTGCACAAGCGCACACCGCGCTGGCAGATTGCTGAACAGCCAGACCTGTAACAGCTCCACATCCGTTCACAACGCACTCGAGAGCTGCGCTATTGATGGCGGCTGTGGAATGGCTACGTCAGAAAATGCAATGAATTCGGAAGGACAGGAAGAGCCTGTACTAACCATTGTGTGCAGGTTGGCACTGGCAGCTGAAGTCTGTCGACCCACATCCAACGCCAAAGGCGGCAGACGCGATACACGAAACCTGAGTTTCCAATTAGCTTCGTGCGGAAAAGCCAGAGGAATCGATGAACCTACCGCGCAAGTCGGAACTTTAGCAGCGACGGCAGCGCACTGGTCTTGTGCCTGAACAGCAGCAGCGAGGCCAAGGGCCAACACGACAGCGAATGACTTCAATTTTGGTGCGTGGGGGTTTAAGGGATTGCCTTGAACGAGTGAGCGGCAACTCGAGTTTTCTAGATGAGTACAGAGAGACGATTAGATTCTTGGTTGTAAAGGTACTGCACATGAATATCGTGCTGGAAGAGGGATTATACGTTATATAGGTACTTCGGAGAAGGCTCGCACTGAGTGACGATGGCCCCCCAGGGCGAAAGTAAGCGAACATCAGCGATCAATTCTCCGTTTAAATTCAGCTCCTCAACCTCCTCCTTTCACGACTTTTACGATGCCGCGGTACACATTTTGAATATTAGATGGAGTTGAGGCTTCTGGCTGCAAATGCCGATTTCTGATTGGCTACTAAATGGAGAGTACTGTTCCTGACCCTGTCCTGTCCGAGCCCGGCTTAATTGTACTAGCATGGCGTGCATTGAGCGCGCTCTAGCGTCGAATTTTCGCCCCGATTTCGATCCGGGGAAAACGCTTGGGGCGCCTATTTGACAGCCTGTGCCCGGGAAAGTCGCTAAAACAAGAAATCTGTACCGCGAGCTACCACTGGCTCTCACTTCGCTGTCTTTCGTTTCTGCTCGTGCCTACAGAAGCTACCCGCTATGACCGTTATACCTCAGCCTGTCAGGAACAGTAGCAGCATCCCCAGCTCATGGTTGGACGGACTGGCTTGGCTGTCCACAACGTCTCATCCAATGACCGACGACGGGATGACATTCTTGCTGGTCGAATATCGACATTGAAACTACGCAATGTGCATCGTATCAAAGATAATGAGACGTAAAAGAGAGGGGCACCGCGCCAGATGGCATTGAAACTGTACTGTGCTCAAGCCTTCATGGGAACTATACTCACAGCCTGGTGGATTTGGAACTCCCAAACGGGTAACCTGAGATGACTCTTCTCTACAAGCGCTATCCCGTGCCAATTCAGTGTGTACCTTACCTCGCGGCTCCGAGTAAATTTGCTTCGTCCATGGCGATCCAATACATTCCGCGAAGGAGGACCCTGCACTTACCTTCAAACACACGAGAAGCTAACATTGGCCTGCGAGGCCTGCCATTTTTAGCTCAGGCAGATCATGGTATGTCATCCATTACAAACGTGAGCAAGAAAGCGCTGTAGGCATCCCTTATTTGAAACGCCATGTGTTTTGTTCAGCTGCCCTACTTCTTGGTGCATTGGGTGTCCTCGGGTCCCGAATTTTAGACTTTTTGTGAGCACTCTCTTGATATTCGCCTACGAGGAGCCAACGCGGGGCGGCTACCGCATGCGGTCGAAAACCCATACCAAGGGCCTCGGAAACTATATATTCTTTGTTTAAGAGCAACGTATGCCTCGGTATCTTTCTTGGGTGTCGAAGATCTGAGCATGATTAAAATCTGGATCTGAGATAAGACGTACATGATATAGATCCTTAGATATCTCCACAGTCGCATAGCATTCCACTTTTATTAATGAGACATATATTGCTTTTCGTGTCAAAATAGACTGCTGCAAATCCATACCGCACAGACCTACGAGCAAGTAGTCGCTGTTTCTAGCAACTTTGCATACTGCGCAGAGCAACGCCATTATTCAATACACCTTTCTTGATAATACCACGCTTGCCTCTTAGCTAACATCTTCTGGTGGGGCAATCCAACTTTACAGGTTGGACTGTGCACAGTAGACATCGAGCTTCGATAAATGCAATTTACAGCGAAGGAAGGCACGATGTCGTGGCAGGGAAAAGGTATAGGGATGTCAGAGTTGTTCCTTCCTCGTTGATTGCAAAACTTGTATTAGAAAGAAACAACCCCAATGAATACTAGCTTGCCCTCCACTTCTCAAAAGCTTCTCACAACACAACCCTCATTTACAAAGAACAATGCTGACTCCAAAGTCGCCCACAGGAGAGGAGACAGGTCATGTCGAGGAGATCCATGGAAGACCAGGACTCGGCGCAAAGCTCAAGGCACACCTCCGTCGCTTTTGGTGGCTGCACGTGATCATCTTCGTGGTTTGTACACTGATCCTTGTCCTCTGCCTGTTAGTTCCCCACGAGAAGGTCATTGAGGAAACCGGCTAACAGCAGCATAGACTCTATGTCGCCTTCCCACACATTTCACAAAATAACGTCAACGACTCAGGTCTCACAATTGAGTCCTTGATCCTCTCAAATCCAACTGCCGACTCTTTCCACCTGAAGCAAACCTCCGTGCTCGAGAATAACAGCCAGTACCATCCACAGCTTGATGCTTTTAATGCATCGCTTTCGCTAGATGGCGGCAAGCCATACGCCTATATTCAGATCCCACAGGTCCATGCAACGAAGCTCGCCACCACGATCGTGGACCAGGACGTCCAAATCACTGACCTCCATGCATTCACTGAATACAATGTCAACGTATTGAAAAACGAGACAGTCAAGGTCGATGTCAAGGGAAAGACGCCGTTGCATGAGATGAGGTTCCCAACCTCCACCGTCAATTATGACAAGACGGTCACGATGAAAGGTCAGAGCCCTGTTCTTTGATCTGGTACCGTCTGCTAACAGTACATTCAGGGCTCAATGCCCTCGCCGGCTTCAACGTCACCGACTTCTCCATGGAACTCACCCCCGAAGCCGACGGCACAAACATGATCGGCACAGTCCTCATCCCCAATCCCACCGTCATGACAATCAGCATGGGCAACGTAATCTTCAACAACTTCATCGCCAACACAACCACCTCCATTGGCACCACAACCCTCTCCAACCTCACCCTAAGCCCCGGCAACAACACCGTCCCCATGCGTTCGGCCGTCAATCAGACCTTGGTTCTTACGCAGTTGAGTGAGAATTTCAAGGATGGTATGCTACCGATTGATATTGTGGGGAATTCAAGTGTGTATGATGGGGTACATTTGGTGTATTTTGAGAAGGCGTTGGCGAGCTTGACGCAGCATATTGATTTGAATGTGGGGGCGGCGCTGGAGAAGGTGGGGTTGGATCCGAGTAGTTTGAGTGGATTGCCAGCGAAGTGAGGTACTTGCCTGGTAATGAGGTGTTTTTTATGGATGTCTAGGGTGTCTATGTATGGTTTTAATGACGGCGTTATGAACTGGGACATGCGTAGTGCTGAATGTATGTTATGATAATCGGCAGGGAAAAGGATTTGACTTATTACGGCTATTTCAGACATCGGCTTTCTAGTATTCACATACCGGTCCCCTTTAAAAAGGTTCACATTGGTTTACACTTCAACAAATGGTCGTACTGTTACAGCGCTCTGGGTGCATTGTTTGTATTATCACCTGGCCAGCCCTAACCCCTTTCCTCTGTAGGGCTGATGCCTAGAAGCGCCCAGAGATCCCCCCGGAGCAGGCTGCTTAGGCGACTGAGCAAGCCCCCAGAATTTCCCAGACTGTTGCCTGGGAGACGAATTTCTAGGGTAGTCTTTAGGGACTCTGGTGGCTTCCGGGCTTCAGCCCTACAGGGTGTACGGTTAGAGGGTACGAGCGGTTAGGGGGTGAACCCTTCTAAAATTAGCCCAAATCCGGAGAACAGCGCGTGGAGTCATTTGTGCTTTTTGGGATAATCACAGGCTGGTCGACTCTTTCATGTAGAGATGAAAGATAGACTGTATTGGCGCGCGTTCCTCGGCTAAGATGTCAAGCAGACGCACCTTGAGATCAAGGACTCCTGCTTTAGAGCAACAAGAAATCCCACGTACGCTCGTGTCCTCTCCCGTCACCTTCACTCCCTCTTCGTCCTCTCCCCTTGGTGCAGGACTCCGAATCCTCGCCCCAGGATCCAAACTCCCCGGCCTCTCATCATCAGAATTATCTCTCTTGCGACGGAAGCAGAGGAAACTAATCTCTACCGCCTCAGCCACTTTAGACTCCCTATTCCCAACATCAGGCTCTCACCTCTGCAACGCCCTTGAGTCCAGCTTGGTATTCGCTCAGCACGAAGCCGGTAGTGCCGTCTGCATTGACCCAGCTGGCTGGATACTGACTTGTGCTCACTGCTTCGGGGACACCGAAGAGGAGTACCAAACGGCAGATGAACGGCGCTGGCTGCTGTTTTATACAGGTCTAGCTGTCCTAGTGGAGTGTCGAGTCTGGGACCCAAAGCGCGATCTAGCCATTTTGAAAGTCATTGCCATTGAGTCGAGCGAGGGCAAAACCGGCGATGTCTGGATATTCCGCTTCGTCGAACCCTCCTCTGAAGCTTTAGCTATTAGAACACGCATCATCTGCATCGGCCAGCCAGGACGTGACGATCTAGAATCCTCGACTGCGCAGAGGACAAAGTACAACCTAATCGAGGTATCAGAGGGCACTTTCCGCGGTATGGTCAAGGGAGCCGATCCGCAAGACAACTCCGAGATTGGCGCGCTAATGCACGATGCGTGGACTTATTGGGGTCATTCTGGCGCGCCGTTGTTGAGGGAGGAAAATGGGACGCTGATAGGATTGCATTCGTCATGGGATGATCAAACCACTATGAGACATGGTGTTCCGCTTGTTGCGCTCACGGAATTCCTTGGGGAGCATCTGGACAACGCCAAGGCGTCGCTGTAGCCGATGGGTACCTCTGCGTCAGTCTATGAGGGCCTAAATGGGGAGCCTTTGCTTGATGACGACCTGGAAGGTGCGGCTCCTTCTCGTAATGGAATTGGTAAGCGGAAGAAGAAGTCTGTGCTCAAGAGTACGGACGAGTCCTCCAATTACTGCCATCGTCATTGAAGATGATTGATCTGGTGAAGTAATTTCTCGTCGCCTAGATTTCGCCCCATGTTAAACATTCTGACTTAAGGCAAAGGTACGGGGGCAGAAAGATGTAGACAGCTGGTCGTTAGAATGGGGATCTATGCTCAGCGCGACTTGAAAGAAACCAGGAGCAAGATTAACCGCAACATTAGTCGAATTTAAGCTGGCCTCCGCCAAAAGCAGGCTGCTCCAGCCTTATGACCGGCAACTTCCTTCGCAGGGGCCTCAAGAACGGCGGTATTGCATTCTCCTTTGCAAAGATACCATTGACCCCGAGCTCGGACTCCCATCGTTGCTCGGCTTCAACTATCTAGCTGTCTATATCCAGCAACGAATTTGAAATAGCTTGATAACCGAGCATCCAAGAAAAAATAAATCAACATTCGAAGGCTCCTTTTGGATATATTAGACAGTAATGCATCCATACCACTCTGGCGATTCAATGCGTTTCCAGGTCACAACTCCTACCCCCTTCCTCCGGCTCTAAAACTCCTTCCTCTCGGCCCATTCTGAACACTCAACACAACATACGCAGAAACCGTAAAATTAACATACGTCAAGCCATAACTGACCGGTGACGTACACTTCCAGATATCACCCAGCAGCTGCAGGAGAGCCGCCACTACACGCAACCGGCCGAAATGGATGGTCAGTGTGAACATCCCCTAAGTAAATGCTATCCGTGGAAACGGCTCTATGGAGTCTAAGGCGTCGGAAGCGAACTGGTAGATCTCGGCGTACATTTTTTGACAACAAGGCTGCGTGTGCGTGCGAGCGAATCAGGAAGGTGAAGTCTTGGTAGGCGATGTGGCCCTTGCAGGTGGCATTTTGGGCGCGGCTGGAGAGGGTGAGATCGGAGTTTCTTCTGCTGGATCGTAGGTAGCGAGCGGTGACTGGCGAGTAGTATGGTCTGAGTGATGTATCGCTAGCGCCATCGTGCCTTTGGGGGATATGTGGACTCGCTTTGGAAGACTCGATGAAGGTAAGGAAGCAAACGAGACTAAAACACGACAAGTACAGTGACCTTGATGACCACATGCGGTTGAGTTCTCCTGAGCAGTAAACCTATTTTGAGGTCTGACGTCTGTTATTTCTATCCACGTGCCTGTTGGATGTGGTAAGTACCTCACGAGTCTCACTTAGTAGAGCTGTATACTAATTCTAGGATTGCCGCTGTCGGAGAGTAGGCGCTCCTGTTGGCGACTTCCGCTGAATCACTTATACGCGATACAACTGCAGTGGACAAACACTGATCGTCCTGTCTGTTCTTTCATGAACATGCTCGGGCTTATCACTAGTGAAAACAGCGGACAACTCGGAAAAAGTAGCAATGTGATGTTTTGGACGTTGATCACGGCCTTTGGGCTTCTTCAAATATCTGCGACCCTTTGATACCCTCCCAGCCCTCACTCTTGAGACTACCATCCAATTCCTTATCAACGGCGAGATGGGAAGTGAATACGTAACTATAATCGAATACGGTGCCGAAGTACGCCCAATTTTGGAACTGAAGGTATTGTCAAATCTTTGGCAGATAGAGAAAGCGATTCTCAGCAGGGGAGCTCTGGCCAATGTCTTCCAAGGGTCAGCTGATAAGCCGTGGGAAAGTAATATTTTTCTTCCAGAGGGATATTCAAGCATAGCCAGATCTAATGATAGGAGAAGGCAGGGCCGTGGTCCAAGAAGTGGGGGTCAAATTCGAAATCTATGGGACAAGAGATATTGCGCGTGCTGCTTTCTGTGAATGACAGGTTGGTTATGGGATTCTCGTTAGATATTTGGTAATCGATGTTTTCGTCTTGTCTTATCAACAAGTTTCAATATGGATATTCCATGCGCCAAGACACGGGCCCACTACCATACTTATAGTAGTCTTTCGGACAACACGACCGGCCAGAGTTTCCTTTACAGACTCGGTTTCTTTGGCCACGTTTGGGTAAGGGAGACTGCCAATTGGGCCATGTCGCAGATTGACCATAGACCCTCCGTTGTGTTTGGATACAAGTGACTGTGGATCTGTCTAAACATCATTCGCAGCTAGTCTGGACCTATCTCAGAGTTACAAGCGGCGAATGTAACAGGAATTTCCATTGGCGCACCCACCGCAAGCGCTCCTAGTAGCGACACAAAGAACATCGCATGTGAATCATGCGCGAATGAAAAACAAATATCCACGGTCGCCCTGCTCTTCCGAGAGACACTTAACATTATATTCTTACAAGTATTTAAACCCAAATGCGACAGTCAAGCGAATGTATTATCCCGTGATCTTAGCTTTAACGCTAATCCGAACATCTTCCAGCCTTTCTCTCCCTTCTCTACCTTCGCTAATCAGCATATCATCTAACGCCTCAACACTGGTAGTCCAGCAGCCAACGAGTCCAAATTCGGACGAGTGGCCTGCACCACCTTTTTTGTTTCGCTTCCGTCAAGACCATCCAACCATTATAGCATTCGAGCAATACGGTAACCAAGTCCACCCAGCCCAAGCGGCAGCTGTAATGCTCGGTCTAGACCATATCAAAAGGACGATATCCTCGCAGGGCAGCCCAGCTTCCCCGTTTTGGCCTCGAACATTCGGCTTTGGCATCGTAAGACTTGTGTTCAATCAAAGTACACGTCCACAGCCACAGCCTTATATCACCATCGAAGAGGCTGTTGACGTGGTAGCAGCATTGTCCTATTTGACGGGCATGTATGGACCAGCGAATATTGTACGTGCCGAGATATTTTCTGGGAAAATATTGGATATGTGGTTGTCGTTGAGGATTTCATGATGAATACTGGGATTCTTTGCGTGTGCCCTGATTTTGAGCGTTGAGGGGGACTCCGAACTTTAGTGGTCCTAGCTACCAGTGAGGAAAATATTGCTCCTGTTATCAAGATGGGGCGAGTGATTCTTTTACTAGGGGCTTTCGCACACCCATAGGCTTCGGAATTGGAACTTGGTTATGAAAGCTGCATGGCGACGATTGTGGATTGTGTGGAGGGGAAACCAAGTGGGAGGATATCTAAATGGAATGAGAAAGCTCCAAAGAACCTCTTATCTTCGTTGTCGCCTTGGCTGTTCGCCATGCTATCCATATACATGACTTTCCGGGGAGTCAATATGTCCGAGATTCTGGAAGTACTACAAGACCTGCATTCTTTACACCCCATTGAATGTATAGTATATTACCTCTTCTACAAAAATTTCCAGAATGTTGACTTAACCGGCACCTTGCATCATAGATTATATCTATTCCTTATTACACAACGTAAGTATCGTACTAATTGTTACAAGAGGTTCAAGCACTATAACTGTGTCAGCGAACGGTGAACTAATTACTGTAGTCGCCGTCAGGAGTAGCTACAGAATATTCTTTATACAACTGTAGCAGCCCACGAAAGAGGCTTGGGAGCGAACAGAGCGAGGGTCAAGATACCGATATGAAAAACAAGTCGAGGTGGCTGTACCATCAATTCAACCACTTCAACTCCCAAGGCTGCAAATATATAGCTAGAGTGTACAACATCCGGTCCAGACCCTAGATGCTGGAAGTTGGATCCATAGAATTTGTCAGTCTTAAGTAGGGATAGTGGTCCGGTCCGAAGCAGATATCATTTGTAAGGACCGGACCATATCTTAGCGACCGGACACTAACAACTTCCAAAAACCAATGGTGCATAGCGACTCTTTGCTTGACTTGTAACGACAGGGCGTCGTACTGCTATCCTTCGTTAATACGCAAATTTGCTTTTCATTGAATGTCAAAGCCATCAACGATGACTTGGCCAAACCCAGGATGGAGGGTCTTGATACAGTAGACTGTCAACAGTCAAAGTCCAGAAACCTGAGAAGTAATCTCAATAGGGCGGCATCCCTCACATCCCGAATTTGCATCTTCTCTTACTCCTCGTGTTCGCTAAATTTTTTCGCAGAGTCAGCGGAAAGAGAACAGAGCCGTCCACTCTTTGCGAAGAAATTGGCGATGGAGGCGCGCCTATTGGTCACCCTTGGTTCACGTGTTGCGAGTGCGCGACCCGTCTCTAATGCCCATGCGAAGATCTGTTTTCTTCAATTTTGCTGAGTCTTTCCAGAAACCAACGCACTCCCATGCCATAGTAGTGCGGGATGCATTGGTACTACTTCGTAGCATTTGCGACTTGGCGCTTGTCCGCCGCCCTCTCCATACCTCTCAACGCCGCAACCCTGATACAGCCATCAAGGAATTCGACAACGGTCCTTCCTCCTGATAATGCAACCGCAATCGCTTTCGGTGACTGGCCGCCCCTTCCATACTCACAGAAGGCCATGGGATCACGTTGTGACATAAAAATAACCGCCCTCGGCGTCTACGGGAACCCAGCGATTGAACCAGCTGTCAAAAACGCCCTCAGTGACATGTGGGCAGTCCTGGTCGGGCGTGATCCACACGGCCCTTTATCACCACAGCGAATCGATCGGGACAGTGTTCGGGTTGAATTTATCGGTCCTGATCAACCGTCGTCAATAGCTCTCAATAGGGGGGATGCAGCGGATGTGATTCGTACGGTCTTGGCAATGGAGGGGAATTGGCGGTTGAGAGAGATCGCTAGAGCTGAGATCATTTTGGAAGGTCAGGTCGTTATGTTATTCCAGTTGAAATTTCGCTCACAATTGCTGTTGGCGGTTTTCGAACGGGGAAAGCTTGATGTTTCCTATTAGACTCTCGTCGTGGATAACTTCGGGCTTGATCGATGAAATACTGCAAAGCTCTTCTCCCAATCTTGGCCATTGCTCACAATGGCCTTCTGCGCATCTTTCATCTTCTCTAGATCTAGATCCCTTGTGATCCGGGTCCCATGTGCAACGATTCTATGAGAGCGACCAGAACACTCCGCTGAAGAAATTGGTGGGTAGCCCACGTGTTCCAATGAAACTCAGCCGCCGTCACGAAAATAGTCTCGCGCAAGGGTAACTTGAAGGCATAAAGTATAAGCGCAAATCCATCAATGCAGCCATGCTCCCATAGCCATTTCCCTGCGGGTCAATTCGCAACGTAAAAGGCCAGCGAGAAGATATATTCTCTTCTCATGATAACGTTGACACTCGTGCAATCACTCATTGCGAACACCTCACCACTAAATCCCTTGCCGCTGAACCTGGCCTTGAATGTGACAGCACTGCCAATAACGAGACGAGGACGACTTCCCTGGGCAGATGGCCTGCAGAACCCTACCAGATCAAATTCGACAAGAACACGTTTATTACAATAATCCAATGCGAGCGCGCAGATACCGACTTTTTGGACGACGTGGTCATGGATCTTTGGGATAAGGACATGGCATTCCGAGCAAAAGGGCGCGCTAGATGACCTTGTGACGCCTCAATTACTCACCAACGGCCATGTAACCGTCACTCTCGACAGTGAAATCTCTCCTCATCGGCCATCCATTCTCACTAGAGGGATGGTATATAGGATACTGCGAATATTGCGGATTTCTACAGCCGAGTTTGGGCCAAGAGATATTGCCAAAGCCGAAATCAGGAGGGATTGGCCGGTGTGCACTATGTTCTCGATGGACATATGCCATTGAATGCCATTTTCATCTTGATAACATGCAGGGGATTTAGAGCCATAGATAGTTGAGAGGCGTCCTTGAGACGTGGGTAAGGCTATAAGCGCACATTTGAATAGAAGTCAATTTTACCACGCAGACTTTTGAGTATAGCTTCACTGCAGAAATGCTCCCGCGAGGTTTCTTTTGGCTTTTCTTCATAACAGTAATTTCCACTCAATCGTTCGTCGCCCTTGCTCTATCCATCAATGATCCATCTCTTATACTTCTATTGAACACATCCACGCTGTCTCCTTCAGAGAATTTGATGGGAATCCAATTACGCCCATGGCCGCCTTTGCCCATTCAGTGAAAGATACGAGCATTATTGCGTGCACAGCCAATGGAGTTGGGTCCTTACAGGGAGACGGAGGGAAGTTCTTGGCTGTCAGATGCCATAGGCCCCATAAAATTTCCGAAGTGGTGCTCGCGAGTTGGGTCGGATGGTTTACATAGGCTGCTCGCGATATTTGCGCCCACACGCGCTGGGTCTCATCTGCAGCAGTCCCATTTGGCGATTTCCAGTTTCCCTTTCTCCAGGATACATCGAATCAGATCATGTTCTACTCGCTCCTCTTCGTGCTTTCTGGACTTATCACATCATGCCTTGCGCTTCTCATACCTCCCGGCCCTTCGATCGCTCAACTACAATCAAATTCATCTGCACTACTCATCCCCCCAACCATCGGTGCCATATCTCTGCAAGGGAAACCCTGGCCTGCAACACCCTTCCTATACCCCGTCGGTCGTGGTCTGTCATTGCGAATAAAGTACTACGGCGACCAAGCAGCCGAGTCCAAGAAAGAAGAGGTGCTCAAAAGCCTCACCGAACTTCAATACTGGATTGGGAAAAAATATCCAGTCGATACCGAATTCGAGCCTCTGTTGATAAGGGAGGGTAACGTTGGAGTTTGGTTTAAAGGCAGTCAACCATTGGCACTGGGATTCTTGACCGCGAAGCAAGCAATCTTCGTGCTAGTCGGAGTTTCCATCCTTGTGACCGAGTATGGACCGAGAGATATTGCGGAAGCTGATGTTCTAGTGGGAGGACGGGTGGCAATGGGGTTCGTCTTGGATATTTGGTAGCCGGCACCGTCATGGTTTTGAAACTTGTAGTGAATGCACATTTGGGGGCGAGTTGGTCGCAGGCCGTGGAGCCGGTATCTTGGAGGAGGGGGGTGAGGAGACACTTTTTGTGATGATGAGAGGTGAGGGTGGGAGGTAAGCGTGGTGAGGAGGAAGGAGATGGGGTTTATGGAGATGGTCGTGAGGAGGAGTGGTGAAGGGTTCCCGTCATTGGGAGGTAATGATTGGCCAATCGGTCATGGGGCACTTGAGTCAATGCAGGCTCATCGACTGATGTATCTACTTAGAAACTATTGGACTATAGATGAAAACAACGCTGTAACACTTTGTGTCACTATGTGTGGACGAGTGTTCGAGTAAACGAATGGAGCTGAATTCCAACATCAAGGTTCTATTTGACTTAGGTTTGACCAACAAATTCAGAGCAATTATCGACATATGCCGCCCAGCCGTCGCCCGCCAGTCACTGTACAAATTCTTTGTACAGTACTGTCCAATGCATACCGAGTCCAAGAAGAGCCCAACGCCTCGCTCAGACACCGGAATGAGTATGTACAACTTTTCCCTACCGGCCCATCAAGACGAGAAGCCAGCCATACGCAAGTATCAACCATGGTCTATGAGCAGAATGACCAGACCTAAAGAAACTCCTTCCATTCCAATTTTTTTCCTTCCGAACTCCGTGCAGTGAACTGGGAAAAATTGACGCTCAAGGCGTGATGCTCATTGCTCGTGAATGCGAAGCTTCGTATGCGTGTGTGTATAAATCTCCGATCTTCAGGAAAATTCTGCTATTCATCCACGGATTGCAGTGGGGGTATGTTGCTCAAAGAGCCCGCTCTGCATCGTTTGGTGATATGGGTATCCGAATGCAGCAGGCGAAGCTGCTCTGGATCCTATGGGGGACCCAACATTGGGTGATGAAGACCTCGAGGCTCTTGGGCTCGTGATCTTCGAGAAACCTTGCCTGTCACCGAAAGGTGGCGAGCGTACTTGCGGTGGCGAAGGGCTTGCAGAGCCTGATCCATTGCCAGGAATAACCTCAGGTTCTGGCGAACCATCCGAGGCCCCATCAACCTGAGCTGGGGCAGGCTTGGCTGGCGTGGGCAACGGTTTTGCTGAGCCAAACTAGAGGGAACATTAGCCATCTGATTCTTGAGAATCTTTCTTGGTTCCAGAACGTACGAAACAGTATTTGTCCAGGAGCTCGTGGTAAGAGGAGGATTGTAAAGAGGGTTTCTCTGTGAGGGCAGTGGGCTTGGGCATGTCAGACACAACAGTCTGATTCGCTTCACCCCCCTTCACCGCATTCTCTGCACCAGGCGAAGGTTGGACCTTGATCACTGGGGGTCCTTCGGATCCTAGCTTCTGAGACGATGACTGATTCTCCGGGGCGGATTTGACAGTATCTCTGATCGCTGCGGACAAAGAAGCGCCAAAATCGTAACGATTGCCAAATGCTTGCTGGTTAGATGAACTCTTGGGTTTTCCGGGAGCATCGGGGATAAGGTCATTTGCAGACGGCTTATTCTTGAACCGTATTGGGGAGTCACCGATCACGGCCGACGGCTGAGGAAAGGATGAGGTTTCGTAAGGCGGGACCATACCAGCAAAGTCATCAAAAGATGGCATGCTGCGAGGTCTAGGTCCAAAAGCCGACGACGGCTTACTCCGAGGAAGAGCATTGAGCGGACGAGAGTTCTTCGCTTGCGTGCCTGGCTTGCCATTCTCAGGCTTGAACTTCTTCGAGAAATCGACCTGGTAATTGATCGAGTCGTTGTTATCCCAGTATTCTTGTCCTTTAACATTGTAGCGGACACAGAAAAACATCGTCTTGTTCTCAAGGTTGGCTTGGTCCTCGAGCTTAATGCTGAATGTAAAGCGGTCATATCCGTCGTTTGCTTGCGTTCTTCGCACGTCATTGTTATACTCGGCTACAACTTCCGAAGTAGTCTTCCAGTAGTCCAGGGTGAATCGAGCAACCACGAATTTGTGGAATGCTAAGTTACGCACTATCACAGCTCCTATTAGGATCTTGGTGTCCGATGACAAGTGGACCTTTTCCACCCTAATTGGCAAGGCTGCTCGATGCGGAGAATTGAGGGGGAAATTAGTCAGGCGGATTTCCCAATCGAATGGAGGCGACTTTGAGCCGGAATCGCTATCTCCGAATGGAAAGTCGTTGTCATCCTCATAGCAAGACTCGACTGGGGACGAGCCAGCGCTGACAGCAGTTGGGCGGTCGACTTGAAGAAAATGGCGGACGTGTTCCAAACTGTTGTCCTGAAAGTGCACGGCTTTCGAGTATGTCGGTGTACCGGGCATACTTGATGGTCTTCGCTTCATGGAGGAAGCTCTAAGGGCCGGCCGTACAAGCTCGCCGGATTTCTTGCGGATCAAAGAAGGCTTCACTGGTAAATCGTCATCATCATCATCCTTATCGTCACTGGGTGGCGTAGTCTCAGCGGGCGAGTCAAATTTATTGCGTCGAAAGTCGAAGAAAGCGGTTGCGTCCGTACTCGATCTTGAATGGGAAATCTTACGAGCACCGGCAGACAGCGGCAAGCCATGCGAGAGCTCGGACTTTGGAGTAATATCTTTAGAAGAGAAATCTAATCGAGGTCCCGGTAGACCGAGAGCCATCCTCGCTTTCTTTGTCTCTTCGCTTGCCAGACCATCTGGGGAACCAGCACGATGCTGCTCGATTATCCTGATGGCAGCTTGCAACTCGGCTAAGTTTGCTAGATCCCTGCTCCTACCCCGTGACCGTGTAGTTGTTTCTTCATCACTAGATGTCTGAGGCGATACTGGAGGGGAGATCTCAGCGGAGACGACTAGACGATTCGTTGAGGACTGTCGAGGTGTTCCCGACCGAGGAAGCGTGCTGTGCTCATCATCGCTATCCGAGTTCCTAAACTCGTCAGGTGTTGTGTCGGGTGTGGGTAATGTTGTAGCAAAGGATGACGTTGACTTCGAGGTGGAAGGGCTTCGACGGTGCTTGTTCGGGTATGCCCTGGACGACGATGATTGGAGCAGGTCAATCCGCGAGCCATGACCCGAATTGGAATCGTCGTGTTGTTGGTTCTTCTTGTATGAATGAGAACGGCTGAGAGATGGCGTATGAGTTCTAGAGGCAACGGGGGATTGCGCTACTGGTGGTGTGTAAGGCATCCGTACGACGGTGGGGTCGACGTGGGTATTGTAGTATGAGAGGGAAGTATGATATGTACATAGGTCGTGTGCTCGAGTTGGGGGTTTTATCTCGTAGGAATCATGAGAGGAATCGTTAGATGGTGACTCGAAGAGAGTGGGGGATCTAGTAAAAATTGTTATGTCAGCAAAGTCATGGTAGAAGTGACACAGGCAGCATGAGGGTCCATCGATGGATGCAGGATCCATTGATGGGGTAATCGAGTGAAGATTGCTTCGTATCCAGAGTAGAACCTACAGTGAAGGTGCCCTGTTGAAGGGTTCGCCGGACACAGAGGCTGGACTCGAGGTTTCTACACTCTTGAGGATAATCGGATGAAGGTGAAAGGTGAAACAGAGCCAGAGGGTTGTAGTTGGTGACTGTGCCAGTTGAGATGAGTAGGATTATTCTCCAAATCCTAATCCTCCGCTGTTGTTTTCTTTGGGGAGACAAAGTTCGGCACAACCCGCCGAATGGATCGTCAATACACAACGGTCAACAAAGAGAGGGGGGGAGTAATGTATGACGAGAGAGGAATCATGGAGGATGAGTGTAAAGAGAAAGAAAAAGGCTTCTCGAGAAAGAATTCAAGGAGTAGTAGTAGGTAAGATAGAGCTAGTATGGGAAATTCGGTGCGAATGCGGAGGGGGTTATCAAAACAAAGCCAACGAGCGGCAACCATGCTGTTTGCAGTTATCAGCCCTCAACGCTGCAAGCGAACACTCTACGGGACTTCTTATACGCTGATACTATGTAACAAGTACGTACCCCATCTATGCAGCTTGGCTACGCTTATGCTCTCTGGCACTGTTTATGTATCTACACTTTCTCCACCTCATTTAGCGTTGGGGTACAAGGCTTCCGCCTGGCTATCTCCGCCTTGGAGGTGTATCTATGAAAGTCTCAAAGCATTGGACCGTTAGCAGCGGACCTGTCGGTCTGGAGTTGAAGAAGGATTTTAGAGATCTTTGAAGAGGATGAGGTTACTTTATGTAAGCTTATGTTCGCTATCAATAACCAAAATTTGCCTCTTACTCAAGCGTTGTTGATCAACGGCTATTTACGACTTGTTGTGCCAATCATCTGGAAGCTAGCTGCCATCATCCGATTTCTCACTGATTGACATGCATATTTCAAACGCCGGTCGGTGATACGTAGACTCATATCAGTACAACCCAATACCCAATCACACCTCATACAAAACATAAAACACTTTTCGAACACTTATAAGCATAAAGTTTACGCGATATCTTGGAAACGCTAACATTTTTACTTTGGATGGTCTTGCGCTGTCTCCCGAGGCCTGCCTCTTGCCAAGGATCCATATACTTATACCTTCTGTACGCAGCTGTCATCGATTCCTTGACTTATAAACTTCAAATACTGGAACACTGTGTACGTTCAAAGACATGAAGCGTGCTTATGGCTTTTGAGCGTTAGATTTTTGTTCGTATTCCGATATCAGTATCAATATTCATCAAATATACTCGTGAGCATCACCAATAAGGCAAGCGCCTCCAGAAGGCCCACTTTTTTCTGACCAGGTCTGAGGGTCTCGGAGGATGTGGGGAAAGCTTTTTCCAGCTTCATTCCAGACTTGATTTTCTGCGAGTCATAATGCTCTTGATTTCGGGGAAGGGCTCTAATCGCGCAGGGACTGAACTCAACATTAAAGTGGATCTTTGCGGGATTCCTTTTGAAGTCATCAACAGCCTCAAATGGGAAAATTTATAACGTCGTCGATGATAAGCTGGCGGATTCCGTGCACCGTGTCCAGGGCAGGGCCTGCGGATCCCCGAACCCCTTCGATGCAGGGGCCCCCGTGCAGCGGGAGGACCACCAACCCAACTGTCGCACTGTTTCGTGTGCTTACAGTTTGACGTGTAGGGCCTGCACATGATTTGAGGGTTTGCATACACTTGCCGATGGTGGCATTGACGTCCACGTACTCCGATCACCAGTCAAAGGCTTTCATCGAAAGACTTCGGGCGCAAAGATAATGCACCTCAATTGAGTTATCATCTATTATTTTGACTCTTCCAGCCATGTCAGCGAATCATTGAGTATCGTGCCAGACCGCGCGAAACGCACACGGGAATCATGGTCATTACATTCCATCCACTTCCGATGGATTCAAGGCAACATACCCACTCAGCACCGCAACCATCGCGCCGACATCAGACCGACATCACACCACCATCAACTTTTCGCGGCTAAAATCTACCTGTGTTTGCCACTGACAAGATCTCGATGCTACTCCACATCGAGACTAGGAATTCTCCGACATGCCCAACAACTTTCGCCTCAACCCCACCATCACACCATGCGCACTCGCCCCACTATTAGACCCTAACTTGCATAGTACTTAAAAGCCACTAACGCTCGCCATATCTCGCTTGCCTCAAACAGTCCAAGCTTACGCGCTAACCCCAAGATCCTTTGTGATTGGCCCTGCACTGGAATCCTGGAGTTTCCTCCCTAAGGCCAAAAAGTGCTTTGCATAAACATTCGACCGGTCCACGAGAGGAAGTGAATGATACAGGAGAGCAAACACCACTTTCATCTCTTGTTTCTTGCTACTATAGAAACTAGTCACGACGAATAGGACCTTACTTACTTACTCACCTCTAGGCCTACATAACTGACATGACTGCCGACAAGGCAAAGCTGAATACTGGGACTACCAGCCGCCATCAAATAGGGCGTGTGTAGGCGGATGCGGAGTCATCTCCTTACTGCCTCGCTACTAATCACCCTACCAAGCCTACTCCGTAACGACATCGCCGATCTTCTCTCAAGCCAGCGATGGGAGTCCGTATACAGACACCTTTAAATCTTCACGTCGGCTCGTAAGCGTGCCCCGAGCCGCTATTCAACGTTGCCTCTAATCCTGGCGAAGAGCCCGGTGTGTGTCAAATATGTCAAATCGACCTACCTTCCAATCAGTGTTGCACGCATGCCAGATCATCAGGGCTTCCTCCTTACCAGCACTGAGATTGAGTTTAGAAGACAGGTGAAGTGCGCATAGAAGGTAGACGACAGTGTGGGGGTAAGGCCTCGGTCGAGAAGTTCAATTATTCACACATAGTACTTCAACGCTACCCTCGCAATTACCCAACCTCCATCTCTGTACGCGCTGATAGTCTGTGAAGGATGATGGCTTGCTTCCGGAGCAGCGTCTTCCTCATCATACCCTACATCAGCTACAAAATCTACTAGTATTGCCGATGTGACTTCACCAATCGACAGTACTATCGGTGAGGTCTCAAATGAACGGCGGCGTGGATGTCTGGGAGAGCCAGAATTACTCAATATCGAAAACCTCGACCAAGAAATCTGGAGTAACCAAGTTCAGCTTCGTGTGATACGCTACTATTCTCTTATAGAAAGCTCCTCCTTGAAATATGTTGCTGGAGATTTATCAGTGTATTAAGTTGAGTCGACCGCCAAAATTTGCGGGCACAACGCCGGCAACTCAGAATCTTCCCAATGCCTTAGATTTGTATGCTTAAGATCTGCTCGTGGTTCTCTACTAACCCTGCAGAGACCTCTTTCATCGAAAGCGAGATAAACTCGAAAAGCTGACGAAGTGGCCGTCGAAGACAGGCGGCACTCGACCTAGTTCGTCAATTGAATACAAGAGGGACCCTGAGACATAGCCTCTGCGCCGTCTTCTCGGCAACCAGATTCCCTCATGTGCTTTCGACGCTTGTACAAGAGACTTACTGCAGGGCAACATCCTAAACGTTGCCTTCTCCTAGGCTGAGCGCGCAGTTGCCGTAGAAGGCAGGCGGCACGAGGCCTGGTTCAAAACCTTCCTCTATCAAACGAAAACAGCGAATTTATGCAGGTGCGCATCACGACTCTGAGACGCTGCCCATTGACTGGATTGGACCCTTACTGCAGGGCAACCATCACAAAGGTTGCACATCTCTCAAGCGCGGAAAAGGGTCCTGCGCTTGAAATAAACGTGGACCCCTGCACCCCAGATTCTGAGCCCTGCATGAGGCTATGACTTGTCTGTTCATGATTTCTGTCGCGATAACAATCGGTTGCATGCGAAGATGCTGACGACGAGTCAATTACGCACATGTGTCGCTGATTTACCCGGGATATTCAGATAAGAGAAGCACGCCATGCGGGCCTTCCAGTCGTCTTCTATCCTTCGTCCACCACTGACTTGATACGCCTGTCCTTGCTGTTATCAGTAAACAGATTGGAGGAGAGAACGACAAGCCGACAATTGCCTTGCATGCGATGATGTTCCCTTGCCGAAAGCAACGATTTCGAGCATCTTCCAAGGTTGATACTCGTCTGAGTAAAAACCTTTTCTTGAACAAAGAATCTCCAATGTTAGACTACCAGCTGCCCTGCATGCGATGAAATCTCGCTGCCGAGAAAGAAGTATTGTCACTCCCGTAAAAGACCCCATCTTTTCGCCTAATGATCCGCCCTGCATGCGAAGATGTCTCACCGCCGCGAGGGAGGCCGGCATAAGCACGGTCATCGTATGGTTATTCCTGTAGAGACACCAGATATTTGATGATCACGCACTCCCGTGTGTCTCGACTCCGAATCCTTCTCTACCGCTTCCCTTGCGTGGGATGCTTATCTCACTACCACAATCCCTCCTCTATTTAGATACTACCAGACCGTTCAGTCTTGGCGAGTGATGAAAAATTGTGGGGTGAGGGGGAGCTGCTGTTCCATCTCGCACAAAGTAGGTAAGATTCACCTATCTACTTGTTGTGATGATATTGATGCAGACATGTGGAAGAGAAATCTGGCCAGTGAAGCGTGTCTTGAAGTAATCTCTTGAGGAAAGATACTCTTTGGCTACTTTATGCAAAGTCCAATTGTTACTCGTATGTAAGACACAGTTTCAACACAACAATGGGATCGAAGGCCCAGTCACGTTCGCAGGTGCACGACAGGCAATAAATTGCCTGAATTCTATTCAGAGCTACCGCGTAGAGGATCTGACCAATCCCTTTCCGAGACCACATGAGATCAGAAGACCACGAAATAGTTCCCGCAACCAGTGATATCGCTCCACAACCATGGCCTGCTCCGGGCTCAGCTCCACCATATGTTACGTAGCATTCGCACGAACCGCAGCAAGACATCAGCCGTATAAAAAATCTCATATCCTGACGCCCCTTCCCCTTCCCACAACCTACTGCTTTTCCCCCTCAACAAACTTCAACGCCTCGTCCTTCCCCACCACCACAACTGAGGAGCTCTTATTCCCCAAATACCTAACCCCATAACACTTCTCTGCCACCAGCAACATCTCCGGTCGAAAAGTAGTACAAATAAATTGTCCCCCGCCTTGGTCCGACCCCTTTTCGGAGATGGATTTGAGCATGTTGGCGACGGCGGTGCGATACTGGGCGTCGAGGTTGGCGTCGATTTCGTCAAAGAGGTAGAAGGGGGCGGGATCGCATTGTTGGATTGCGAATACTAGGGCGAGGGCGCAGAGACCTATGTATTTATGTCAGCAATAGTTCCAGGAAAATTTTAGGGAGACAAGGTTTGAGTGAGGAAGTCTGCTTACTCTTTTGCCCACCGCTCAACTGCTGAATACGTTGCTGGTCATCATGCTTACTATTGAAACTCACACTTATCCCCACACCAGTATAATTCTCTACGCTCTCCCTCCTTTCATCCCCAGAGTCTTCTTCTTCTTCTGCCACCTGCTTATCTGCTTTCCGCTGAATGACCAGTCGTCCTCGTCCAGCTGGTACCAGCTTCTCGAAGACATTTGCAAATTCCCGCGATACTTGCTTGAAAGTGCGTTCGATAGCTTCGTCTTTTCGCTGATCAAGAACGGTAATGAGTTCTTCTATCGAAGATTGGCCTTCTGTTAGCTCTCCTCTCCTCTTTTCTAGAGTGTCTCGCTGGTTGGTGAAGTTATTGTATTGCTCAAACGCCTTCTTATTGACGTGACCATACTTCTTGAGGGCTTCGTTGACTTTATGCAGGCGCTTGACGATCTGATCGCTCTTGACCTTCTCATACTTCTCAAGTGCGCCGTGTGGTAATATGCCAAGATCTCGTATCTTAATGACTACTTCAGCGGCCTGCTTCGTGAGTATCCGGCGTTTCTGGATAGACTTCTCCATCCGCTTTTGGGCTTTCTCAATCGATTTCGCGATGTCGGATTGGGAGGTCATTGTTTCTGACTGGCGTTGGTTTAAATTCGAGATGGAAGTATTGGCGGAGTCTATGGATGAATCGGTCTCTTGAAGTTTGCGCGAGACTTCTTCCATGGATTTATTGATGTGTTTCAGTTCTTGCTGACTTTGCTTGAGATTGCCTCGTGAGCCACCATCTCGGTTATCGAATTCTTGTGACTTTAGCTGGTCGAGGCGTGGTCGTAGGTTCTCCCGGAGTTCGATCTCGAGGATGGTCTTTCGAGATTCAAGTTCGCTGCGACCTGACGTCAACTGGGAAAGCTGTCGTCGTAGGTCTTGAGCTGTCGAACTTAAATTCTCGAGTTGAGTTTCCTCGTCCTTTGTCAAGGCTTTCTTGAACTCCGAAGTTGCCTCAGCTTCGTGTGCGTTCTGTTGATCCGTCAAAGCTTTGAAGTTTGCTTCAATGTTCGACTTCGCTCGTCGCTTTTTGTCGAGCGTATCCCTTTTGTTGTCAAGACTAGATTCTTTACTTCTCAGCTCCTGTCTGAGCGGGCCATAGCTGTTCTCCTGCTGTATCCGCTTCTGCTCGATCTTTTGCAGACCACCAACGGCTTGAGTGATCTCTTGATCTTTGCGCTCAAGCGTGCGCTTGATCTCAATAGATCTAGCTTTGTAGGCGTCACATTCGTCTCGCCATTTCGTGACATTTCGGACGGCTTGGAGGCGAGAACTTCTGTTGTCATGGGAGCCTCCAGTGAAAGCACCCTTCTTGTCTGATCGATCGCCATCCAACGTGACACCGTTGACGCCATGACTTCTAGCATATTGACCGGCGACTGTGAGACTTGGGCAAATGACTGTCTGACCGAATACTTGCTGGAAAGCCTTCTCATACTTTGAATCGAATTTGATCTTTTCGAGCATGGGAAGAGAATCGTTTGCCTTTGGAACGTTGGACGTTTTTGGCTTTATTCGATTGAGTGGGACGAAGGTTACTCGGCCGAGCTTCTTCCTCTGTAAGATCTCTATTAATTTAGTGGCCGTGTCATCATTGTCGACAACATAATGGAAGAGACTCTGCCCTGCCGTGACCTCTACCGCTCTTCGAAAGCGTTCGTCAACTTCCATCAGCTCGGCTAGTGTCCCGTTACATCCGTCCAGGTTATTCTGACGCTTGATGTCTCGCACGGCTGCCAAGCCTCGACTGGTATTTTGGTCCATTGTCTGTGAGAGCTCCTGTTCCGCATGGCGAAGCTCGGTCTGGGCATTGTGCATGACTGAATCAAGCTTTGCGTCTTCTCGCCACAGCTCCTTTCGCTCGTCCATAAGCCTATCTCGGAGCGCCTTTGCTTCTTGCACTTGCTTTAGCATTGCGTCGTTGCTGTCACCACGCCTATCTAGTTGTTCTCGTAGTTGCGTGATCTCAGCTTCCGTGCTAGCAATATCGGCCTCTAATTGTGTAATGTCTTCCACCGTCTGCACTCGAACAGCTTTGACCTTTGCTAGGTCAGGATAGCTGTCATTGATCGCCTTTCTCAGCCAGTCATCTCGTTCTTTCTTGTTACGAAATTGAGCATTTCGACCCTGCTTGGCGTACAATCGCTGTCGAGTGCCTTCGGCATTGTCCAGCTCTGATTTGGTTGCGACTTCTTGTTGCAGCTTCGCAGAGTACTCCGGGGTGATCTCTTCTAGCTCTTCTTCATGGCTTTGTATTGACGTCTGGACCTTAGCCATCTCGGACTCATAGTGCGATTTGGCTTGTTGCGCCGCCGATTGGCCATCACTGAGGCTCTTGACTTCCAGTTCAATCTTCGCTTTAGCTTTAGCTTTTTCTTTTCGCTCGTCTTCGAGTTGTCTCTTGTCCACCTTGAGAAGTTCAACCTGCTGTCTCAATTGACTGATCTGTGCATTAAGTTCCGCGAGATCCTTTTCGCCTTGTATAAAGCGCTCTGAGCTGTCATCCGTATCATCTACGCCAGTCTGCCGTTGCTCGTCGAGGTTTTCTAGCTCGGTTGCAATCGCGACCTGCTCCCGGTGGTCAATGGTGTACTGCAGGCATCTTCGCTCCTTGTCTTTGTCCTGGTAGTCTCTCAACTCCTCTTTCTCCTCTTCCAGTTCAGCTAATCGCTCTTTGATGTACTCCAGCAACTCATCAATCTTTTCCCTTTTGTTATTCGTTTCATTCATAATCTTGAGCGATTCCGTTCTTCTGGCTTCGTAGACCTGGGTGCCAGCCACCTCTTTCAGGAGATTCAGTCGTTCTCCATCCTTCATATTCGTCAGAGCCGTGACACGCCCCTGGGGCACAATGTAGTATGGGTTCGAGCGAGAGAATCCAGCAGATTCCAGCAGATTCATAACATCTGATTTCGTAGCGTTCTTCCGGTCGAGGGAATATTCATCTTTCTTCATACCAATTGTTCGCCTCAAGACCAGCTCTGGCTTGCCGGTAGGAAATCGGTCATCGCTATTGTCGAAGATAATCTCTACGAATGCGGACATGACTGCAGCGCCAGTGCCTTCCTGAAAGCGCTGTTAGCGATTCCAATCTGATGAGTCGTTTAGGATGGTCACATACATGTAGCAAGGCGTTCCGCTCTTCTCTGCCCATTTGAGTGTATGCATCGCTGAGGACGAACCGGATTGCCGCGAAGAAGTTGCTCTTCCCCGAACCATTGCGTCCGACAATGACATTGTGCTTAGGCGAAAATGGCTCGATGACAGTCTGCTCCTTGTAGCTAGATTGCATGTCAGTTTGGTATTGTTGTAGAGGCCGGCGCATGGTGGGCATACCTTTTGAAACCCTGTATGATGATCTGTTTGATATACATCTTGACTTTGATGTTGCTTCACGCCTGTATATATGCGCTTTCCGTGGGCGCAAGGTAGCAGGACCGATGACCTCACTTTACCGTGATCTCATACTGCGTTGCTCCGTGGGCTTGTCAAGGTGAGGGTAAGTCAGTATGATAAAGTGCTTCACACGCGAAACGCGTAAAGGTTCGCCAAGCTCTGGATTTGCCGACTTTTTGCCGATCAACAGGATGCGCTAGCGCTCTCCTCATGCAAGGCCTGAATTGGAGATACATTGAGCGAGAGAAAAGGTGGTCGCTTAGTCACTCTCAAGAATGGCTCCTGGGGGTCGAAGATGCTTCATAGCAAGCAGTGTTTAAAAACCAAGAATGAGCCATGGCGGAAGCCGCAAAGACTGGGCTACTCGACCTTGAGAAGGAGCTGACATGCGCTGTAAGTCTTCTACGATAAGTCCTAGACTGCGCCGACTTTGTTATTCTTCTATCGGGATACTCTGCTTTTTGTAAGAGGAAGGGCTAACTTTTTTATGTTCCCAGATCTGCACCGAAGTTCTCTACCAGCCCCTCAACCTTCTTGACTGCCTCCACACCTTCTGTGGCTCTTGCCTGAAGGCATGGTTCTCTTTGCAGGGGTCGAGGGCAACCCCTTCGACCCCAAATCCGTTCAGCTGCCCATCGTGCCGTACTTCTGTACGGGACACCCGACCCAATGCCATGGTTACAACGTTGCTGGACATGTACCTCCAGGCTAATCCTAGTAGGGCAAGGATTGCGCAGGAGAAGCAGGAGATGGCGCAGAACTATAAGCCCGGAGATAATGTCATACCGAAAATCAACAGGTCAAGAGAGATTCGTGATGATGCCGAAGATAGGCGGATGGTGGAGGAGGTAAGGGACATGAGCCTGCGAGAGCTGGGAATCAGGGGGTCTGGGGCTTACGAAAGGGGTACGAGGCATCGAGTGAGAGAGACGACCACGTCTTCAAGAGAAGATGATACCCGCCAGAGAAACAGGCAAGTAAGGGACTTTAGTGGTGGAAGCGAAGGAGCCGGACCTTCGGGCAGAGCGAGTTCAGCGTCGCAAGCAAGGCAAATTGAGCACCAATCAAGTCTACGATCGTTAGTGAGCGCTTCGGATCTCGATCCATCCGGGATGGAGGAGGAAATCTTGAGACAAATAATGGAAGAAGGCATACTCGATGGCATAGATCTCAATAACATGGATGTTTCCCAAGAAGACGAACTCAGCGAGAAGATTGCAGATGCCTACCGACGGCGGCATCGCCAAAGGTCGAGATCTCAAAGTAACCGTGCAGAAACTTCTACTGCATCTACTACCCATGATCAGAGATCAGAATCTCGAGAGCGAAGACAACAGCGTCGGCCAGGTAGGCCCTCAAATGCGAATCCTTCTGAACAAACCACGCATTCGTCCCATCCTCCACTCTCTCGACCGCACTTGCTGGAGGCATACCCTACGGGTCAAGGCCATAGGCGAAGGACTTCTAGTGAGACTAGGCGGCAAACTTCACCCAATGCCTCTTCAACTGACAGAGGAACATCATCCGAGACGCAAAGGCAAGCAGCTCGCTCAGCGACTGATCTCTCGAGTCGGCCGCAAAGCTCGTCCAACCAAAGGACGCGTTCGACGGACTCTACGAGCGCAGGTAGACAAATGACCGATTCGGATAGTCTTCGTCCGAGAGGTGAATCGCGGGACCGTGGGTCTCGCACTGCCCAAGCTCCCCGAAGCCCACGCACTCGTCCTCGTGAGTTTTCCTCCTCGCAGGCAAACGCTGCTATTGTCTCTCCGCCGCGATCATCGCCCCGAGCGTCTCCACGATCATCGGGCCCAGACATGCCTAGTGCAGCCTTAAGACCGAGCCCAATCGTTACTCACCATGGTCCCCAACAAACCAGCAGCCCAAGAGGCACACATGAAACCACGTCTCAGCAGTCTGCGGTGGCATCGGGGCCGTTACCATCCTACCCAGAACCCTCCATTCCATGTGATAGATGCGGCAAGCCAAATCTAGAATACGAGTTACACGAGAATTGCGCCATATGTAAAAATGGAGAATGCAATCTTTGTTTACGATGCTACCGTACTGGCCGCGGCTGCTTCCACTGGTATGGCTTCGGTCATGCAGCTATGCAGCGGTATCGGCAACAGGAACCCGCAGATGGCTACCCTCCTACTCATCCACTTCCTCATCGTCTTGAGGGTCACCGATACCTTCCACCGCCTGCAGAGACCCGCAATGTGTCGATGACAGGTTCTGTCCTGAACACATCATCCAATCCCAACCATCGATTTCAATGCGGGCCGTTCTGCTCCAATTGTTCAAACTTCACCCCCAAATGCTACTGGAAGTGCGACGTCTGTAATGAGTCCGAGTGGGGCTATTGCAACGCCTGCGTAAATCAAGGCAAATGCTGCACACATGCTCTACTACCTGTCACCTATACTGCCACAGATGATAGGCCAATGTCCCCACTATCGAAGCAAGGGCAGCACTCTACAATGACTGCCATTGACCGGTCTCCAAGGTCTGAATCTACTGTTGACTCCTCACCGGCACCTTTTGTTCCCCTCACCTTCAGTACTAAATGTGACATCTGCACTTACCCAATTCCACCATCAAACACTCGCTTTCACTGTCCGCAATGCCACGACGGTGACTACGACATCGACACTACTTGCTACCATAGACTTGTACACACTGGTAAGATCAGCGTTGAGAACGGCCCCAGAGGATGGCGACGTTGCCCAAATGGTCATAGGATGATTGTTATCGGCTTCGAGGACTCTAACGCGGGTCAGAGACGTATAGTGGTCGATGACCTTGTGGGCGGTCATGCTCTCAAAGACGATGTGGACGGAGACGGCAGTCTGGAATGGAGCTGGGGCGAAGAAGGGCAGAGACAGGCGAAAATCGTTTCGAAGGCAGCCTCCGCAAGAACGGTAGCCTCAGTAGGGCCTTCCGCTACAGACAGTGCTCCTCCATTATTGAAGAGGTATCCACCAAACGGCGGCGTTGGTATGCATATTTTGGCACTATGGGCTTGGTGGCCCCAGGATGGAGCGCATGATGAGCTTGCGTTCCCAAAAGGAGCGGAGATTAGGGAATGTGAGAATATCAATGGTGACTGGTTTTGGGGCATCTACTGTGGTCGCAAGGGCCTCTTTCCTAGTAACTACGGGAGAATATTGGAGGTGGTGAGGATGTAGGACATTCAGCGAGTTGCAAACGAAGGTATGAAACCACGACATTGACGAACAGCGTAAGGTATTGAAGGTGTTTCTGGGTCTGCTAGGGTGGGCGTCTTGAAGAATTGTATCTGGAAAACGGTATAACAGCGATGCCATGGCAGGTCACACTTGAACATTTATAGGTCTACGGCTTAAATCTTTCCCCCTAATGTTTTTACACATCTCTGAACTTATGAGTATCGGATTGCCTTGCCAAAAGGGTAAGCATTTTTTTTTGAAGCAGCTCCTTACTGGGTACCTTACCCTTACCTCCACGTCGTGACGACGCCGCCAACCTGTAACATTTCTTTTTTTCTTCGTCATTTAGGGGAACATGCCGTACAAGACGTTCGGAGACGAGTGCCAGAGGCCCGAGAAGGTGAATCTTACCCTGGTCGTCGACCTTCGCTTCGCAGCTGACTTGGCCTAGCGGGATGCCCCTCGCAGCGTTTGCGACTCCAGCAACGACTCGAAAGACTCGAAAGATTCGAAAGACCCGGATTCTAGGGCAACAGCCGCTTCATCAATCACTTCTTCTGAAGTCTCCCCACAGAAAAAGGGCCAGTCTCTCCTGGTTACAAGCGAAGCAGCTACACTGAGGGCCATTTCCCCACTCCAGGACGTTTTGCATAAAGTCATACTCATGGTAAGGTACCCTTGCCATATCATCGGTGAGAGGCTAAACGTCTCTCCCCTCTAGGCTGATGTTGGAGACCCCCCAAATGAGACTGTCATCAATACGACTATCGCCGACTAGAAGCCTCTTATTCTAGCCAAAGTCGATATATACCAGGGAATTGGGAGGCTGGTTTCGCAAACATACCGGCTAGCTTGCGGCTACGACACCTTCTGCGACGAGATAATAGGCTGCAAAATCCCCAGCACGAAGTAAGTGTAACGTTTTCTGACTTCTCGCGTCGTAGCTGAAAATGTGTCAGAATCGAGTACATGGGCGGTGATGCAGGATTCACCGTCTAGGCCTCCACAATTATACATAATGCGATCGGAAGGTTCAGGCACGTCTACTGGTTTCGAAACCTTCCAGGTCATCCTGAGCTACACAATGGGAACCAATTTTCACCAGGCTTGGACCTCCTTGTCGCGGATTCCACAGGTTGGTCTTTCCGGAGTCACCCCTGCCCTTTGGATTCCGTCGCTGGAGCTACGAGATCTGTTTCATGAGATATGTTTTGTCAGAAAATCGGGGTTCTTGCTCTACAATTTCCCCATCAAACATGTTTCATGAACCCACTGTTGACCATCAAATGGGTTGCTGACCCCGATGTGTTGAGCAGATGATGATATAACCTACAAGACCGGACGGTCCAAGGCTAGCAAATTGAGCATGGCCGCTGATCTACAATTCTCGACCATTCTGAACGAGGAGACTGCAGTTGGCGGAGTTGTCATCGAGGTCGCTTACTCCCAGAAATTGGAGGACGCTAGGAATAAGGCAAAGCGTTATCTCATTGAAGCAGACAGCCCACGACCATCGGTAGTGGTCATCTTCAATTTTGAGGAAAAGGGGTCTTGCGAAGAGTACCGAAACGTCGAGCTATTTTCGAAGTTCGGCGGCGTGATCCTAAAACCCCCAAGGAGACTAAGCTCTACGAAAGAGGGGTGGGGGACTAAGGCCCAGGTGGACTGTAGAAGAATATTTACTGATCCCTCTATGCGTTAGTTTGCGTAGCCGGAGAATAAAGCAATTGCGCCCTCAACACTCAACGAAACGAGTTCTCATTGGAAGCACTTTTCGGCAATATCGATGGGATAGATGGAAGGACTTCGAATTCAGAAAGATCTCGATAATACCGAGGATAGTCACTTGCGAGATGACCTTCCCCTTAGCTACGGATTGTACCAAGAGGGTTTCGCCAAGAGATGACTCTGAACTTGTAGGCCAAATGCGGTCTTACCAACAAGAGACTACCCTCACGGTCCAAGTACCTTCAAGTAAAACCTTGGACCTTGCCCGCCAGCTCTCCCAGCCTTCTATTCACCTGTCCTTTCGCCCACCTCCTCTCGCCTCCAGCTCCTAAACCCCTCTCATCTCTGTTACTAGCTTGCTCCTCGAACCACTCCATCCTCTCCCTTTGCGCTTTATTCGGTCTCTGCGCTCTATAAGCTGCCTTCAGCCTCTCCCACCCCGGCGTATGACCCACATCCTCCGCCACCCCATGACCCTCGCCATCGGTACACATGAAGAAATCCGTAGCAGGCTTCCTACCCACAACGGTGATATCATGAGTCCAACAGTCGCCAAAATCATACTCATACTCGAAAGGCTTGTCCTTGTACTTGGTCTTGTCAAGCACTTCATGTAGCTTCGCCATATCGCTATTCTCCTCCGGCGTCTGAGGATGCTGGCGCATGCCATTATGCATAAAATCCACACCCTGTCCGGTCATGGGGAATCCAGCCAAGCCATGATGATCCCCTTCCACGATTCGAAGGAGGTATCGCTCTGTTGGACCTGGCTTACCGGTCGCGTTCAAGCACTGCATAAGCCTTCTCATGGACTCTTCTTCGGTGAGCGTCGCTTCTTCCGCTTCCAGGGCGAGCCTCCTTTCTTCTTCGGCCGGATCCTTGATCTTGAAGTCATAGCAATGGGTGGTAGCCCAACCGAAGGCGATCTGGAGAGCCTCGTGGAAGTCTTCGAATGTTGCATCGGCGGGGCACGAGAGCGTGCGGTGGACGGGTGGGTTGGTAATGGCGTCGGGGCAGAGATGGACGCGTAGGAGGTAATTCTCGCGTTTACAGCGGTTTTTATGGATTGGCCAGTCGGAGGCTTGACATTCCTTCCCTGATCAAGGATTAGTATCACGCTTGTGTAACGTACAAGCAGGCAGCGCACCACAATAGTGACGATTCTTGCACCGCGCACATAGCTGTAGCTTTACGTCTGCGCTCGCCTCCTTCTGGCAGACAGCACAGGCATTGATTCCTTCCTCGGACATCTTCGATCAGATGTTAATGCAAGGGAACCAGGTACTTTCAGGTAAAGAGAGTAAAGCAAAGATCAGGCTGGCAAGTATAGTAAAGCACTGAACTCTCTAAGCAGCTTTCGTGAAGGTTGCAGAGAGCAAAGAGTGGAGCGGGCGTCCCCGCTTGTAGTACGAGTTTGAGACACCGCCATTTCTCCAGCATATGCTATGTATATGCTTGGTAGCTCGAAGATATCAGGAACTATTTTAAATTGGTTCATACTAGCACTTCCTTTCTAGGACGCTAAACGTCGATTTTTGGAAATTTCAGGAACCCCACCAAATCCAGAATCCAGAAATCACCTATTCAGAGTACCACGTCATAACCACCTATCGAAAAATTATTAAAATTCTGAGGGAATTATTATTTAGATATAGCTTTAATACACTCTCAATTTGTAGATAATTAGAATCTATGGTTGCTGGAGTATAGGTAGGCGAAACGTCGGCGAAATTTCTGTGCCTAAGCTGGGATTTCTTACAAAATCAACGAAACCGTATATATCTAAAGGACCATTAATCTTAATTATCTAAAAATTGAGAGTGTATTAGAGCTATATCTAAATAATGATTCTTAGAACTTGAATTGTTTTTGATAGGTATCGATGACGTGGTACTCTGAATAGGTGATTTTTGGATTTTTGGATTTGGTTATCATTAGTTGAATAGGGGTAACCACTTTCCCATTGCCTAGAGTGCTTGCCTGAACGCGCAGATTTGGAACTTCCTATGTTTCAGACAAAGTACTTTCTACCAGTAAATTGCTAGATTTAAGCAGCGTTGCTTTTGTTTCTCCGCCAGCAAGCGGACTTGCTCAGCACTCTAACCATTGAGCACGTCCTGAACTCTGGGCTTGAAGTCATTTTGTCCATGCCTAGCGAGTCCTTCTCCGGCACCGTAGTGGGCTGTGTAATCGGTGAGCCTTGCATATAAAGCCAATTCATGCATGGCATTTGGATACTTCCGAGTTTTACAGAGAATTGTTTTACGGGTCAATACTTCTTACATAAGGTAAAGATTCTACGACTTGATAAACACCTCCTGCAAATGATATCTCGCTCAGATTCATCCCTGTTAGAAATATGTTTGCTTCTCGGCGAGCCCTTATCTATTACGTGCCACGTCCTCGGCTCTACGAATCGTCTGCATGTATGACCCCTGTTCCATTCTCATGTGAAACGCACCGCAAGTACCTGAGATGTATAGCACCGTTTGGGCGCATGTCATGTCATCCAAGAACAGGTTCGGTTCTTCAGTTGATGCTGATGGCGGAGGATGCGATAGAAAAACCCTCGCATAACCTTCTTAATCACTTGAGGCTGAGTGCATCAGGGCTTATAAAACGCTCGGATCTCTGTCTATGTTTTCGGCTAGTGGACATGGTCTTCTCGCACGGAGACGATGTCACAGAGAGAGGGGGGGCTTCATTGCGTGGAAGGCTCCTCAGTGATCGATTGTTCTTCGCGGGTAGAGATCACGACTCCGTAATTAGAACCACTTGTTCGCCTTCGAACAGTGATCGAAACAGATGAGCCAGACCCTCGCCTGCCTTCACCTGTCTCGTTCCCGTTCGATAGCTGCTAGTCCAACCTGAGAGAGGAGTAAGCACAGTCCGGGTACGATTTTTCGCGAAGTAATGCCATCGGCTAGACTACCTACAGATGAGTATTTGAGCCCTCCAGGGAAACAAGACTGGTTGGTTTTGCTGGCAGGAGCTATGTCGGTTACAGTGGTTGCTTTGACGACGGTAAATGTGAGGGTATGCGTGATTGTAAGATGGCCAGTCTAGTGATTTCTTCATCAACGGTGATAGGTGCGTGTTGCTCGGGGTCTTTGCCTTCGCTGCATGCGCTGCCCGAATGACGAAGCTTCGCTGCTATAAATCTCAGGGCGATTTTTGTTCCGGGAATGAAGAGTCTTGGGCCAAGACCCCACTGTCCACGGCGTGCTTGACTGCTGGGAGAACAGCCCTTGCGAAATTACTGTTGCCAGTAAGAACATACTCCAGTGTGATGCCCTCGGATTGTCCGAACAATTGAGCGTAGCTTTCGTCGTGGAAGTTGGTTTGGAGACCTGTATTCCAACCATGCAGAACATACGATAACCGCCAATCTCGCCTCCATGATGCTGGGTGATCGAATGAGAAATTCTTGATGAAATCGGTCACGTTCTGGGTAGGCCTATCATTGACAGCAGGTGAAGGATCGCCATCGCCCTCATGGACTTGATAGATATCCTTCAAGGCATCGACGTCCCATGACAACGGGAAAAAGGTTGCTTGAGAGAGGACCAAGACCTGATAGGCCGGAAACTGGAATGCCCTCACCAGGGCTGACAGTAAGTAGGTCGCGTGATGCGCCCAAGTGCCGTCGAAAGCGCTGTCTTGCAGAGCGCGATATGCGATCATCATGTTGTTGTGAGGCGTGGACATAATGACTGCTGGACATACTTGCCCATCGGACTGTATTCCGACGATATTTTCGAAGCCTAGACGGTATAAAGGTCTAAGGTCTCTGAGGATGTAGGCATCATCGTCAAGGTATATACCCCCAAGCCTTTCTAGGACTTCAGTGCGCACAAAATCGGACTGATTAGGTAGCCAGCTGATCTCCATGCCGGATTCCGTCTGATTTGGAGCCGGATGATGGTTGAATCTAACACCAGGTAGCTTGACGATTGCCTGGGTGTATGCGTTGGCGGAATTGCTGAGGGTCTTCTTGATCAAGGCTTCCTCAATGTTGGTGTGGATATATAGAGCCTCCGGCTGTAGGTAATGCCAAGCAGAGTAGACTGCGATGAATTGGTGGAAAGAGAACTCGATGACGGGGTTTTCAGCTCGGACAAGATGGACGAAGTGTACGATGTTTGGAATGGTTGTAGTATCCTTAATCGTATCAATTGTGTTCATGTATTGCGTTGAAGCTTCCGTCCCCCAGGGGTGGCGTGTGATTATCGAAAAATTGCGGAGAAAAGCCTGGTGCACCAATAATAGGACTAGGAACAGCAACAGCAAAACAAGTCCAATAACCATGGTTCTCCGCCTGGAGTCAAAGGCTGGTTTGTGAGTCATTTGATGCCACCTAAGAGAGCGAAACCCTCTGGCACAGCTAAGGATTGCGCTTTTCAGTGATAGCATGCGTTTTGAGAGCATGAGGAAAGGATTGATCTTTTCCAGAACAGAGTCTATAAGGAACCGCTGTGGAATAAGATGTAACGAGGGGGAACGACTTAAAAATATCTGAGGCTGAGAACCGACCAATCAGCTGCTGCCTGGCCAGTCATACATGACCGATCGGCGGCTAAATATTCGAGCTGCGTTGGACTTGGGTGGGGGCCACACTGCAAAGAGCAAACTCGAAGAACAAGCTGAGACAGGCTTCTCATCATCCCGCTCGCTGTTCCTCAATCGTCTTCCTCCGAAGATGAATTCCTTGGGAAAATATTTCGCACTTCCTCTTTCGGGATTCAACATTTAGCGCAACACTGATAGTGCATCCTTCCCGTCAGGAGCATGGTCGCAACTGAACAGTATTGGTTCTTGAAACGAGAAGACGAACGAGGGCGCCCTTTTAGCGAGACCTTCCGATATTTTTATTACTCCTTATGGATCTGATTCCTGGCCCTGCAGGCTTATCGCTCCACTACATGTAGTTGCCAGTACCGTCGGGGGGTGGGTTTCATCTGATTCAGCTTACGGAGATTGACACCAAAAGTCCTGGCTAGCGTGGAAACCTGCCCTAGCCCTAAGCGCTAGTGGTCCCCTGAAGAGTTTCCATGTCATTGGGGTGGAAGTGCCTCGGACTAGTAATTCGGATGGTCTGCTATAAGGGCCTGCCTAGGTATATGTCTAAGGCCCCCTATCTCTTTAGCGCTTAGACCCTGGAACTCGATTCTTAGGCTTCTCTTGAGCACCGCCCGAAAGTATTACGGGGGGCGCAGTAAGCTAATCGTCTAGGCAGCCCTTATGGGGGCCAGATATTTACCAAGCTACTTTAATTCTTAGCGCTTGCCAGGACTTTTGGTGTCAATCTCCGTACATGGGTATGTGGGTGACACCCGCAACCCTGGACCGCCGCCACGGATATTGCGGCGTTTCTAGTACTTTGAATTCGCCCCCCACAATTAATATGAGCCGTAATTTTGCCCGAACCTGGTCTATTGATCCCAACTTGGCAGCAACTCTGGCGGGTCCATGGATCGAAGAACAAATAAACAGCTTCGCCGCATGTCTAGCCGTCGCCCAACTACTACTTATCAGTACCCTTGTCATTGACATGCCAATCAGGAGATGTAGAAACGGCCAGTATTGACAAATCCGACGTGGTTCTCTCATAAGTTCCCGCATGGTGCCGATCCTCCGTAATATCACTGTTTAATTCATCCTTCTTTACGGCGCGTAGGAGCGTTTCATAGTTCACCGCTGATCGGCGATGTAGTAGACAAGGCTGCGAGGCAGCATCCGTTGATCTCCCATCCCACCAATTCTGTTATTTCTCAATTGAAGTGTGAGAATCTTACAACTGGTTGCAATGCGTATCTTTCGCTTCATATATACTGGTTTCTTAACAGTTGTCGACAGCAAATTCGTCATCGAGAACTTGTCGGAAACCCCCACCACGAGCCTTGGGATCCGCCAAATCCCTGGCAATGTCGCCAACTCTCAATTTCTTCGGCGAGTTTACCAAGCCTGTAAGTGGAAATGGCAGGTGAACTACACGGGATTTCCTGTGAGTAACTGAATGTGAAGCTACTGTCGCTGGCAATTGGCTGTATATCGACGGCGGGGAATTCTCTGAACTCAACAACGGGAATGTTAGCTACGACTATTGTACGACTCCTATATCCCGAAAATGACAGAAATCGTCGTAACATACTCACATTATACCTCTCAGCAACATCCATTCTATCTATTGATCTTTCCCGAAACTGGACTAATATCACCGTCCAAATCGGTTCGACCATCAAGCCGGAGAATTGCGCCAGCCTAAACTCGCCATCACTTTGGTATCACCAAGAAGAAGATGCTCTGTATTCTGGATTCACAGGCTGGCCGTCATTCATTAACCCGCCTGCAAACCCGATCCCAATATCGATATGGACTTTCAAGCCCGATGGGTTTGGGAATGGCCAGTGGACGGAGGTTATACCCGCCGGAGCAAGCGCCTTAGCGTCACTAAATCGTCCCAGTGATGCTCTTCAGGCCTTTGCTAGAGATACAGCTTGGGCCCTTGGAGGATATGACGAGAGTGTGCAGGGAGTTTCGGGGTTACCCGTGCTTCCAGGCCTGATAAAGTTCGATATGTCATCTAGAGTGTTCAAGAACATCAGCTCTACAGGATATACATACAACGGTGGTGGTGTTGCGAAAGGTGCCATGCAATATGTTCCATCATTTGGTCCGCAGGGAATATTTGTTGCTATGGGAGGAGACGGGAATCCCACTCAAAACTCTTACCCAAACTGTAATTTTTCAACAGTGGCAGTGTTCGATCCTCAGTCGCAACAGTGGTGGAACCAGACTACAACTGGAGCTGTACCTACACCTAGGATCAACTTTTGCACCGCAGGTGTCAATTCCACGAACAACACTTTTGAAATGTACGTGAAGCTCTGGAGTCCTTGCGAATGGGTAGGCTGACACAACGGCTTAGATTCGTTTACGGAGGGTGGTATTCCACGCTCGGTGTCTCCGCTAAGTCTTACGATACGATCAACATCCTCACCTTACCAGCTTTCACCTGGGTCAGCGTGCGATATCAACCTGAGAATGCCAGATATGGTCATAGCTGCAATGCTGTCGGAGGAAGCCAAATCTTAACCATTGGGGGACTCAACCCCAATCCTTCTCAAGCGAATGGACCAACACTTTCGGACTCCTCAAGTTCCTTCGATGACCCCGATCCAAATGCCCAAGGCCTAGCAATATTTGACATGACAAATTTGACATGGTCAAGCCAGTACACTGCTAACGCTCCGCCCTATGAACAATCCGGCCTGATTAGGCAAGTCTACTCGGGGCCACAGTATGTGTCGATAGCTCTCCTAGATGCGATACTTCTCTAACAGAATGGTAGGGCTTCTAGGCCGTACCTGACGCCAGGCGTCCAGGCGCTTTTACAAGTAACTCACTTCACCAACAGTGTGTATCCTCACTTCCTGACGCCCTGTTTCCACTCGGACCATGTGCTTGACTGATCTGAGATCCAGCAATACAATCCTCTACTACCCCATCCCCGAGCACCACCTCTCCCTCGCCTACACCTAATTCCTCTCACAGCTCCGCTGGCGCCATTGCAGGCGGTACCATAGGGGGGATCGTCCTCATTGCAATCATCGCTGGTACCATACTATTCTTCCTCAAGAAGAAGCGCCATGAACGTGAGAGAGGAGCAATGGGTGCAGTCAATCTCATGCCTTGGGGGGTCGATACACGATCCAAGCGGGAAGGAGACGATCTTCAGCCTCGGGGCGAGGACAGAGGATCGAAGCAAACAGACAACGTGTCGGAACTGTATACGGATCTTGGCAGGCAGCGTGGTGGCCCGTTCGAAATGTATCAAGATAATAGTAGGAGCGAGGGGGAGTCGGCTCTGGTGGAGTTAGGGACGGAGAGGAGATGAAGTGACCAAGACTTGATGAGATTTGCTTTTATGAATATATATATCTTATATACACCCCGAACTTAGGATTGGAAATTACCCTTTTCGTTCGAGAAAGGGTGCAGGGCCGCTTTAGAGGGAGCAGCGAGGGAGCAAGGGGGAGCAAGGGGGAGCACCGAGGGAGCACCGAGGGAGCACTATGGGGCAGTGCAGGGGCGCAGCAGGTGGGAGCCTGAAATGGCTTCCTCGGTCTCGGCTTGAGCTGCCCTCGTTGTTTTTCTTGAGGGTAGGGCGTATAACCAGCCTTCATGTAAGAATCATCTTCAAAAGGATCTTTTGATTTTTCTGGGGTCTGTGCGTCAGTATCATAAGCGTCCTGTCATTTGGTCAGCCAATGTTTTGTGGAGAGCTCAAAGAGGTTAGTTGAAGGCCACTTCACCTTGAGCTCTGACGGGACGAGACCGGCCGGAATTTTCTCCAACTTTTTATACAGCTCTTCGACCGCTGCAGGTATGACATAAGCCTGACACCTGGTACGCAGGTGTCCAGGAACTTCATGTCAATGTTGGCGTTGGTTCTTTCCTGGTCAAAGCTCTTCTCGCCCTTCTTGCAAGGGGAAGATGGAGTGCGCTTTCGTTGTGGGGAGGACCCAGACTTGGAACCTGAGGCGGCAGTGGTTGGTGTGCCCATGCGCTCTTGTACATCAACAGGGAGATCTGTAAGATAACAACCTTGTGAAATCGGATTCTTTGGAGGCCGACCAGGACCTCGTTTCGGGGGATATAATGCACCATCTTGGTATTCGGATTGATTTCATGGCTCATGACTTCTTCACCGAGCAACCGGTTACGTCCGACGTCTATCTCCTCCGGTATGTTCTCCACAATTGGCTAGACGAATATGCTGTCAAGATACTGCAGCAGCCAGTACCTGTGCTAAAGCCTGGAGCGCGCGTGCTGATTAACAACCATTTGTTACCGGAACCGAATACCGCGTCGCTGACAACGGAAAAAGAAGTTAGGTAAGTCGTGCATTTTCCCTCAGAACACGTTTGGGTGCTAAATGGTGACGATTAAGGTCAATGGACATGTTGATGCTGACGCTGTGCAATGCCCGAGAACGTGACAGAGACGACTGGAAGATGCTGTTCGAAAAAGCAGACAGTCGCTTCCGATTCGTGGATGCGTTTGTCCCTGAAGGCTCGTCGTTGGCCATCATTGAGGCGATTTGGCAAGACTAGTGGTTCGACATGCCAGTAACGTTTATCAATGGTTGTGTCGGAATTATCAAGCGGAGTGGAAAGCGGGTCCACCTCACATGCGGTGGGTCTTATCCGTTGAAGCGCATCAGAGCTTGCAAAGGCCGTTGTTCAATGTGGTCCAACAATCAAGATTCTGAGGGTGTGTGCAACGCACGAAAGTACCAAAAAGCTTATGCAGTCGTTCAAAGTCTTGGGCCGGCAGGAGTATGGCACATGCGTATAGCCGATTGGTATGTCTATGTCAACATTGACCATCTAGAGACTCGTGCGGTACAAAATTTCAGTCGCATCACAGAAGCGGGATTTTGCTTTGAATGACATAATTGCCAATTTGGAAAGCAAGAGGGCTAAACAGGTGATCATGTCTGTCCATCATGACGCCCAGGGTGAGCCAATAATCCGCGCATTTCAAACGCTTTCCACCGTTCTGCCCATGTCTTGAGCATATTGTAATCTCGACATTGTCTTTGGAACCCCCATCCCAGGAAGCCAGTCCGTGCACTTTCTGCAGGCTCAATTGTTGAGTCGGCCGAGCACATGATGCTCTGTCGTAGGTATTCAAAGCAGTGAGCAGTGTGAGTTGCGCGATCAAGTCCGAAGTCGAAATCCTCGCCACCAGACGTAGTCGAGAAGTAGGCGCGTCGGAGGGTATACTGTTGCAATGTCTATCATTCTTTTGCTTGAACCGCTAGAGTGGACGCTTACGAGGCAGTGGAGCTGATGAAAGGAACTTATGACTGAGAAATTTGCAGCCGACAAAGGGGTATTTTTGACATAACCCAACCCGACTGTCAATAAGTCAGTATGTCTGCTCTCTTTGTGCTTGTCAGGCGTACTTGGTATCAACGAGTCCCAGATGGGTTCGGGTTCGCTCTGAATTGGAGGAACAGCGAAGCTTTCGTTATACCGAAATGTTTTCAAGTTGTGACCGATAGGAACTGGATTCTATTAACCACCTGTAAGAGATATTCACGACGAATACTCCTTGCCTCGTGGGACGGCGTCCGGCGCCTGGGTAATATTACTCTGATCTCGAAGGATAGCGATAGCGATGCCATATCCCACCAAGCCAGACAAAATGATGACAGTGAAAATCGATCCAATAAGTGTCTGGGTCGAAATGTGCCGGACATCTCTATTGGAAGGTCTTGAAATCGACTTTTGCTCTAGATTCGAAATATCCCCATCCTCGATATTCTCTTCGCAGCTTGCAGACAGCTGCGAATATTCGCGTGCTCGAAACAAACGAGAGAACATGATGCTTATGTTCTACGCTGAGAAGCTCAGAAGAGGCAGAGAAGGATTTCGTTTGCAAAACACCATACCTTTGCAAGCTAGAAGTAAAATACGTAACAATACCGTATCTTGCGAGTCAAGGCGATCCCCGATCTCTTGCATTGTCAACATTGCACTAATGCCAATCCCACACCATTTTGCACGCAGATCCATCAGGCAACACGTGTGGGTGGAGTAGCCGCAGCAACGGCGAAGCCGCATGTACATGTGCATACGCACTATTGGTTTGAAAGTATATCGCCCTTAGAAAAAGGAGTCATTAAACTGGCCGTTGCAACGTTACGCGACCCCATTTTGCAGGCAGATGGTGCGATAATGTGTGCGGCACATCACATCACTGCTTGGGGATTCACTCAGAATCGTGTAGTCGCCCATAGAGTGCTTTTCTGGTACGTGCCTTCTTAGGTGGGGCTGGCCAATGATATCGATGATCATGTTTTTTGATTCCGCCATGCCATCTGTCACACGATTTCCACTATTTCGATTCTAGAAAGATCGGCATATGAAGCTGAAGGTCAATACTGTGAATCTATATCCGCTTTTCAAATCCACACCACCCCATCTAGGAAGGTAGGACAATCTTCAGCCTCGTCCTATCTCAGAGACGCAGTCGGAGTACCAAGGGATTCGGCCCCTTGGTTGCGTTGACCGTTTCCACTTAAGCCTCCATAATGCTATCAGACGGTAAATGTGGGTGTATCGTGTGAGGCAATGTCATGCGGGCTTAAATATGCATTGCCGCTTTCCTATCCTGCACAAGATCAACTCCCACCCGTCAGAGGTAACATCAACAAGTCCTAGGATGTGCTACGAGTTGTTTCGAGGTGCCGCTCTCGCGTCAATTCCTCTCGAGTTGCAGCCTGCTTAACGTCGGATTGATCATAAGACTGCGCTCTAGCACGTTTACTGAGTTGTTGGTTACACACAACATGAGTTACGTGGATAGAAAAAGTGTCCTTGCTATTGGCATTTTGTATATTGTTCTCGCCGTCTTCCCAGTGACTGCTCGACTTCTGGTGAAAAAACGGAGAAAACTGGGACTGGGAGCCGATGATCGGCTATGCCTACCAGCGCCGGCAGGCAGCAGATTCTTAGCTGCAGCGAGCAGCTGGTTGATGATAAACAGGAGTTGATTATAGCGGGCAGCATCATTATGATCATTGGTAATTACATGCCAGCACATCGATGACACTGGTACTAAAGCTCGATTTGTAGGATCTGCGACAAACACCCTGGGGAGTCACTCACTTCCTGAAGTTGGTCCTGAGATAGCTCTCTACGATGGACCCAACCATGAACTGCTTAGAATAGTATGCCAATTTTGGTCTTTTTTCGTACCGAGTCTGTACATTGACACGATACCGCAGCTAAAGGTTCCCTCCAATACGATGCAGGTTCTGGCACTTGCGATGATTAAGCTGTCAATCCTGTTCTTCTACCGGCGAGTAATTCTAGGCAAAATCTTCAACATCTTCAACATTACAAGCTGGATTCTGGTGCGAACAAACCATTCGATGGATCATATCTAAATCCTCGTAAGCGTTTCACTAGATCTCACTGTGGCCAGTCCGCGACTGCAACTTATTCCTCCAAACTTGGTATGAAGTCGTATAGTTTTGCAGATAGAGCCAGCATGGCAAAAGGGATCTTGATGGATGAATGACGAAAGTCAACGATGTTATTGGTGTGCCGTTGTATTGAACTTCCACAATCTCCATCCCTAGAATGGGACCAGATATTGTTCATTATTTACAAAGCGTGCCAAAATTTCCCATACGTGATAGAGCGGAGATGACTGAAGCGCTACGAATGTACCCCGTGACGCTCAGCCTATCATTGAGGTGGTTAAGCAAGACCCTGCCTTAAGATAGGCGTTATGTTGGCTCTAGAGTGGATACCTGTTGTCCAGACGTCCTCCTTTAGACAAATCGCTCGGAGCTCTGCTTGATCTCGGTCTCTCTCCAGATTCCATCAGCACCTACGTTTTCAGCTTGGTGTTTTTCGCCGTCGACTTTTCCCATAGCATAGGCCTCTACGTCGATACTATTCATATCGTTGGGTGGGTTTCCGCTGAATGGGGACCCTGCGATGGCAGTCTCAGATTCGGACCTTCGTGCGCTGTGCTTCCTAAGAGAAGACTTATTACTGCTGCCCATCGACCGTAATGATATCGCCGAACGAAAGCTCCGGATAATTGAATCGAGCGATAAATGGTGAAAGATTGGTCGAAGTACTGGTAGACAAGAAGCGACTATTGCGACGCCTGTTTCTAGGAACCCCCAAAAAAGGAGAATGCCTACAACACCTGAGCTCATCAGCTGGATATGCTGGATAGATCTATGACGAGATGAACTCACCGAGGTCGTCATCGGATGCCACACCACCAACGTATGCGTGGGAGAGTACTGATAATTGTCAATCTGGCGATCCCCAAAGCGCTGTGCTCAGACAACGTCTCATATGCTTACAAGCGGGCCCGAGGATCTGGGCAAAGAGACCCATACGAGTTACGCCACAAGCGATTGCCCTACGACTTGATCAGCAAATTGACGTTCACGCGGGAAAATGATGTATGCGTACACTGTGCCGACTAATAATGTTGCCAGCACGGCCATTTTTCGTCGAAATGGCATTTGCAGTGCCCATACCTATGCTCTTGGCGTCAGTCACTTACTTCCAGATCGAGTGAATGCGTCATACTAAGGGTATAGGTATGATCAACATTGCGAGATCGACAAGCACATCAATGACAGTCATAGCAACTGAGAGGGCAAAATTATCGATACAGTCTTTTCCAAGATGTCCGATTGCTAGGAATCTGGCGGCGATCCTAGTACCACAAGCCGTAAAATAAGCAATGAAGAAGGTCACAGTCCAAGCCACCACGACGCTAATGAGTATCCAATTCGTGATTGTAAAAAATTTCCCTCGAAATATACGTCGGTAAAGGAACAGGATGGAAAGCTTGATGAGCCCAAGTGCCGGGATTTGTATGAGGTTGAATGGGAGTTCGAGCTTCCATATTGTTAGTCATGAGTGTCCAAAGGGTCAATGCATGTAAGATGTTGCACACTCTTTCCAGTTGTAGCTGAGTCGGGTCCAAATAGGTCAAAAGTTTCGGTCCAAGGTGCGGGGGCGAGTGGTTCCCAATGCTGTGCGTTGCAGATCCTGGCAGATATATTATCAGAGAAGCTCTCGTTTCCCAGGTGCATAGTTTACCTATGATCATAATAATACTATCGCCAAGGAGGAGAGCCTCAGAATTCCTTAGCGATTCAACGATCTGAACAGTGAACGAGACCTTACTAATGCGGGTATGAGAAGCCAATCATCGATACCGAAAGCCACTTTTCGCTTTTTTCTAACATAGAAACGAGCAACAACAGCTACAATGGGCAGAACGGTAAAGATAATAGCAACCGCCAATACGCTGCGTTCGTTCACATAGGTCATCGTGTCGAATTTGTGGTTTATTGGCACTTCGGCGTTTGGTAGAAGTTGTGCTGTGAATACATAACAATGCAAAGACTTAAATTTGTTTCCTTCGTTGTGAGACAGGCACGTAGAACTTAAAGCCGGGGGTTTCTATTGTATCACAACGGCAGAAAGCATTGAACCAAATACGATTTGATTGTTTCCACTAGCAGTACATCGCTTATGGGGTTACACTCACCAGACACGCCTTCAAATTCACAGCCCCTCTTGATGTGTAGTATGAGGTAATTTGGCATCTTGCCGGCAACCCAGAAGTGATATCAGGAATATAATTGGGACCCATCCTCCATGGGGTTGCATCCGACGAAACGGAACGGACTGACGATCACGATAAGACAAGAGCTGCTCCACCCACCACCTATTTAGCGTATTCAGAACCCTTTAGAAAAGTTAGCCGAAATCACAATCTAGACAAATTTCGTACACAAATTGTCCGCTCAAAATCAACTTGAAAAAACGATATTCTAAATCTGACCGTTCTGATGGTTGAATTTGGTGGTAGAAGGGTTCACCTCCTAACTGCTCGCACCCCCTAACCGCTCGTCCCGTAGGACTGATGCCTGGAAGCCACCTAGAGACCCCCCTAGTCCTGATCACTTTCGCGACAAGAATGGTCCCTGGGACTTCCCGAATTGTTGCCCGGAGGACGAATTCCTAGGGGGGTTCTTTGGGGGCCTAAGGGACTTCCGGGCTTCAGCCCTACGGGACGAGCGGTTAGGGGGTGAACCCTTCTAGTGCAGCGGCGGAACGCTGCCGTGCTTTCTAAAGGGATCTGAATATGCTAAATAGCCTTTGACGTCATCCGGCATGGTGCCACTGCACGCTAGAGGATGGATCAGCCGATGAAGATCGCGATTCGTACTTACGTGTTTTCAATCTACGCCTGCTCTTGCAGCCAACGCTATTGGCCATGCTGAGTCTAAGTGGCGACACAGTATACTCGTGGGGAAAGTGCAGAGCATCGTCATCGCTGCAATTATGTGTTACCTCATCTGCAGGCTTCCTTCGTCTACAAAGCCGAGGCGAAATTCGGTGCACCATGAGAACTTGACGCGAGTTGTTCGACATTCTTCTTACCTTTGCCTGTCGAGAATTTGCTTTCCTTCCCTTCCCATAAGTCTCCTTTTTGGATTCTTCTTTTGACTTCCATCTACCTCCTCACCAGCAACCTTGTAATATGTCTTTGAAATATTCACCTTTGCGTCAAAACCCGTCTGATCATGATCATGATCATGAAATCTTGGAGAAGTCCGACCACAGGTGGAAGTCCAACGCGTTCTGTAAACTTGCATCACTGTGTCTCCTTGTGGCTATGTCCATCATGCTTGCAGTCTTTGCTTTTCGAACATTGAATAGAGAACACATTCCCTTGAATTATGGTAAGTTCTCCCAATGGAAGGATCAAAATACATGATAACCAATCCCCAACGTAGCTATTGTTGAACCTATGTCGACAACGTGGACCCGTTTCTGGTGGAATACACCCTATAGCCCGCAAAATCATTCCGACAGTGACGCTTTATGGGAAGCTATATTGCCATCACACGGATTCGTAGCCATGGATCGAGAGTGGGCGAAGAAGCGACAATGGCCAGATAGCATGTATCTACCCAGCGATCACAGCAAAGGTGTATACCTGCTCGAAGCGTACCACCAGCTCCATTGTCTAGTAAGTCTAAGCTATAGTGAACCCTAAGTCCTTGTATTAATATCGAGGTCCAGCGAATCCTCCGCAAAACTTTTTGGGAAGCCGTTGAGCATCGGCCGTTCACTCATCATCCGTCAAGCCATATTGAGCATTGCTTTGATACGTTGCGTCAAGTAAGTGATTCATTATTTAGGCTAGATCAAGTGTACTAAATCCTATGAGTCTGTGCAATGCAATGTAGATAATACGCCTCTCTACACGTTTGGCGACAACACAGCGGGCGATGGACAGCTCCATCGTTGCCGAAACTGGGACGAGCTCCGAGAGTTTGCGACTGTCAACGCTGCTTGCTATAGAGACAGTATTGACGATATTCCTCTAGGCGATCATTTCGGGTTCTGTGATGATGGTAGCGACGGGTTAGCGGAAGGTAACTAATGAAGCGTGCTGACGCGTAATTTGGGTAATGTTTGAAGAAAATGTGCGTTAGCAGGCTGTTGGGCGGATTCGATGAATATAATGATTGACTACCAATTCTGAGAAAATGAGACTCATTCATCATTCAAGCTTCGATCCATAATCAGTGGGATAATTCCTGCAGACACGCCTTCCCAAAGAAAATGGAACCTTTGGGATGGAGCATTATTGGCTGTGATTTCCTCAGCAATGAAAGGTAGTGCAGATGTCTGCTACATGAGCCGGTAAGTTCGTGCTCGTATGATATGGCGAGTCTAGTCTCCTCTCGCTGTAAAATAGATGGAAATGACAGACCGATCGATGTTGGCGTTATCGCTGCGCTGTATGATCTTGGCTTGAAGGATCGACTGTTGGCAAAATTATCGGGAAAATCAAAAGATCGTCGTATATACACGTCAATGTGTGTGTGTGTTTCGGTGTGTGCTGATGGTCGCTGACATAGCTGTATGCAAAGTACGTGCAAGACGGAAGTGCTCTGCAGATCTGTAATGAGGCAACAAGCTAAAGTCAAGACCTGCGGCACATTGACCGATACGGAGCAGCAAGGCTGACGAGTTTTTAGGGCGATCGCTGTCCCGGTCTCGGTCTCATTGAGCAGCCTTTCATCCTAAAGAGTGGGGACAATGACCGACATAAATTCCCAATTCTTCATTGCAGTCTGGCGGCTAAAGCAACAGAGTGTGCCTTGCTCTTTTACTCTAAGAAGGCTAAATTCTGAGCTGAACGTGGATCCTGCCAAATGTAAAGCGCACATTTTCCGCTGGTTGGGGGTGACCAGTTCAACACTGTGGCCCGTCCCTTTGCGATCCGCTTCTTAGCTGGAAATCCTCCCCTCCTCCCCTCACTTGATATGTAAGTCAGCGATGTATGCGGAGATAGGCATCCAAAATTTCGAAATGGCCCCTGAGCATGCATGCACTCACATTCAAGGCTTGATGGAAGTATGCTGGAGGGTCAAGGCGCACGCGCTGAATAGTTGCAAGTTGTAAGTTGTTGGGCCTGGCCCTCAAACGCAATTTCATGCACTCCACTACTAGTGGACCCTACTAAACGACTCACACCCTCGGTACCCTATCAAACATCTTGGCTGAAGGCTCAAGCACAGCCTAATCTGCACTACTACTGGTCTTGCCACAGCAGAGGTGACGAAGCGGAAAGCAAGATGACCACATCAAGAGTCGAGAGGGCCCCTTACGAGCCAGTGTCAAATGCAGATTCAGAACTGGGTTAGTCGTGCGGGTCAAGGTCTTGACATGACTCGAGCGCCTGATATGATCAATGCGAGTCCATCAAGATGATTTATGAAGATGTGGATCGGCGATGCAAGCTTGAGGTGCGGCAATTACCTCGTCCTTCTCGGAGTCCACTTTTCGTGAAGGGAAAGGGTCCACTCGCCAATCCTTGCCGCCTGAACCCATTTCTCTTACGACCATACAGACCACTCGCGATGAGATCATTATGGGGCAGAAATGCTATAAGAGTGCTCATCAACTCTCAAAAACTCCGAATTACCACACACACACATTCAGGACATCCGCACTACTTGAAAAGACCCACCCACAAAGACACGTGTCCCAAGAATTAAGTAGGACAGCCACAAAAACCCTCAAAATGCAATTCCAGAACGTAGTCGCTTTTCTTGCCCTCGCTTTTGCGGCCTTTAGTGCTGCTGCACCGGTGGCAGACCCCCTAGCCGAAATTGGTATGTGATCATATATACCGCGTAGCAGTTGTCGAGGCTGAGAAATACGCTAGAGGTGATTGAGCCAGGGACGGACTCACCGGACGAGGTTGATGTTGGGAAGATTGGGAGTGGATATTAGGGTTCTGGCTTTGCAGCAGACATATTTCAGAAAGGGTTCTGAGTACACGTACCTTGTTTCACTCATTTATCAAGAGGAGATTCACACTCTTTATCTCTTGTTGAATGACAGAGCATCATTCTCTATTCATCATGTAGCAATACAAAAGCGCATGAAGGCCTTCATTTAGTTCATTAAAGTATTGCTAAGCTTCCCAAATTGCGTCAATTATAGCAAGCGTTGCTCCCTCTGGCACCCATGCCTTGATACTACTGAACCGACAGTCGGCTTTCTGGAAAAGAGATTTCCAACACATTTCATCTCGCTCACTTGAGTTGAATAGGCTCAGCATTACCATATCCATATTCCTAGTGCGTATTGTTAGCTTTTCATAGAAGAATGCTGGGGAAATAGGAGTTTCGAACCAAACGTGCCGCTCTTTAAACCAAGACAGCGTACCTGGCTCAGGGAGAAGCACATCGTTCACCAAGACATGAGCGCCAGGTCTCAAAGCCGGTATTGTCGCTTTGAGAATCTTGATCACATGAGCATCAGACCAATTGTGGAAGATGTTGCGAAAAAGGTAAACGTCCGCTTTGACTGGCTGTTCCATGAAGAAATCGTGCGGCATGAACTCGATTCTTTCGGTTACCTCTGCCGATATATCTTTTCTTACATCTTGAATCACTTCGGCGAGGTCTTGTACTACGAAATCCAGGCCAGGTGCAGCACGAGCCAGTGCTACGCTGATATTCCCTCGGGAGCCACCAACATCCACAACAACTGCTTTGCCAGAACCATCGCCAATAGATGACCCAGGGTAGCCCTGAGCAAGAAAACATGCCGAGCTGCCAATGCCATTTGCCATTGCCGACATGGCACCTGCGAAGCGTTTTGCCATCTCTGGATGTGAAATGTAATATTCCCATGGCGACTGGTCCGTGTGCTGGGCCAAATTCCAACCCTGGCACTGTCAGATTGAACGTCTGAATTCCCACTGCACATTTACCGATTTGTTAGGCCTCTCACCATGAGATTCTTCTATTGCCTCCAGCGTCTACCATGCATCAATCCTGCGAGAAACAAGAGGTTATGAAAGTACTCACGTGCGCAAATGACGGCCACACTTCATTGACAGTATACCCTAGCGCAGCTCTTGCCAGTGGGTCCTCAGCTAATTTACGAGAGGCAGCCGAGTGTTTCACCATTCCAGTCCGCGGCTCTTGAAAAATGTGGTGGAATGTCATTGCAAATCGCAAGATACGCCGCAAATCGACTACGTTGAGGTTGCATGCCCCAGCAAGTTCCTCGAATGAGATCTCTCCGTGAAAAGGAACCCTGCGGGCAATATCATAATTATATACTGCCTGAAAGCTCACCCCATTGAACTGCGATCATGTTAGTCAAAGCATTGTTGCTTTGAAAGTCGAGACAAAATGTTACCAAGGGTCGAAGACACAATGCTGGGCCTAGCAAGAGATCATGGAGTTCGAGACTAGATTCACGAGCGACCTCGGACGCTTTCCTCACCTCTTCAGCTTCGATCCCAAGATCAAGTGGTCCGCGTTCGTCGAATGAAGGCGACGGTAGACCTTTGCTGCTGAGATAATCATCGACAACAACTGTGTTTTCGTAAATCTTAGCCGCCAAAATGGCGATTCTGGATGAACTCATGCCTGAAGCGTTATAAATCGGTAGCGATAGTGGTCTGATGGTGTCTTCGGAAAATGGATGGGCGCAGTCACGTTGAGGTCACCGAAGATACATAAAGTATTTGAGGGGTGGGCAATTGATGCGGCTAGTCAAGACACAACCTACCCTCAATCAAGATTATGGATTGATCGGCAGGGATTCAAGATACTGTTTCCGGGTGGAAAAAGATCGACAAAGCAGAATGAGACCAAAGGAGAAGAATGCAACATGATCTTTGCACCTGAATCTTGATAGTGGATTCGAGCCTGAAGATCCTTTGCAGTGTGACCATATTACATGGAGGACCCACACGTTATTGTGCACGTGCGTCTATTAGTCAAAAAAAACTCCCCCCGCACTCAACTTCGTAAGAAAGGCAATGATCTCCAAGGTTTCATTGAGCTGAACCAGCCCGGTGCGCAAATAATCGTGCAGCATTTTGCAGTTGCCTGACTCTGACGCAAGTGCTCATTAGCTTCATACCGTCCCCTACTTACTAGCCCGGTCCAGCTGGTGAGGACCGTGCTTTTCTCTTATTCGCTTCACTTCCTACTCTAGAACATAACATCATGTCCGGAAGGGTTGCATCCTAGTGGCTATGCAAATGTGTTTAAGTCCACCGCGAGAGCGACATCGAAGGCTAGAAAGTTCTGATGCTTCTATAAAAGTGTTGCGTCCACAACCAACGCACCGCCAGGGGCTGCCGGGTTTCATTTTATGTAGCAACGCTGTGCAAAGTCAATGCTGGTATTGCTACCACATGCAAGCTATAGCTTCATGAATCGTATTTATACTGTGGTCAGTATGCGCTGCTGTCTTTTGCTGGCCTGTTCGGCCAGTATTCCGACAGCATGGTCTGCGCCTGGTTTTACCCAGCAGAACGGCATAATACGATTGATAGGAAGCTCATTCGGTGTTCTCGGTATCAATGCTACCTTTGACTATGTCGTGTGTAATTTTCTACTTTACAATATCCCATTTCCCGTAACCCACTGACTCCGGTATCAGATCATAGGAGGCGGGACTTCGGGACTCACGGTGGCTAACCGGCTGGCGGCGAATCCAGAAGTATCCGTCGCTGCAATTGAGGCTGGCAGCTTCTATGAAGTCGATAATGGCAACATCTCTCAGATCCCCGCCTTCGATGCTGAGTACTCTTCGTCAAGCCCGGCGACTACGCAACCACTGGTCGACTGGGGGATTGTAACAGTACCCCAAAAGGTATTTGTCCAGGCTACTCAGCGCCAACTGTACTCAGCGACTAACGACTGCCTGATATTTGGTCCACAGCAACTAGACGGGCGTGAGATACATTATACCCAAGGGAAATGTCTTGGAGGAAGGTGAGTCTGGTTCCTTCAAGTGAAATATTTCGAATCCGAGCAAACTAATGCCGATTTTGCAGTTCTGGTCGAAATTATCTCGCCTACCACCGGTGACTCCTACCTTCTCTACTTTGCTTGAGAAACCTACTCATAAAAGTGTAAGTGGAACGACCGGGTCATACCAGAAATGGGCGAGTTACGTGGGAGACCAGACCTATACGTTCAACAATATATTACCCTATTTTAAGAAGAGTCCACAGTTTACACCTCCAGACTACTCCAAGCGCGGGATAGGAAGTAAGATACTTTACGATACAGACTCTTTCAGTCTGGACGGAGGACCATTACAAGTATCGTATTCGAATTTCTATCACCCAATTTCTTCTTCTACCAAGAGAGCCTTTTTAAATCTTGGGCTACAGAATCTTAAAGGTCTCAATAGTGGTAGTTTAATCGGCTTTTCTGAGCCTACACTTACGATAGACCCGCAAGTTGGAACACGAAGCTCGTCGGAGACCTCATTCTTGCAAGATACGATCGCTACCTCTACGTTAAAGGTCTACCAAAAAACCCTGGCCCAGAAGATAATCTTTGGCGAGAAAAAGACTGCGACTGGAGTCGAAGTGGTTACGGCAGGAAGAGAATATACTCTATGTGCTACAAAGGACGTGATCCTCGCTGCTGGTGTGGTATGTTTGATTGCTTGATTCCTGTCTCGATTGACTGATGACTGATCCTGACGCAGTTTCGCTCTCCTCAGTTACTGATGGTCTCTGGAATTGGCCCAACGGATACTCTGGCACAATTAGGGATACCAATAGTGTCAGAATCTGGCGGCGTGGGCCAAGGCATGTGGGTATGTGAGGTTCATGACCGAATCTTGCAGCTATGCCATTCACTCTGCTAATGCGGTTTTGCGTTACAGGATCAACCTTATTATGGTATTACCTATAGGGTCAATGTGACGACTAATTCTCAACTCCTTGTCAATCCGAGCTTCCTACACGAAGCTACAGAAAGCTATGTCACTAAGTAAAGTGGGCCTCTGGCCAACTCAGCCGGTAACTGGATTGGTAGGTTGATTTTGCTCTATATTGTTAGAGACAGATGCCTAATTTTCTCTAATCCAAGGCTTTGAAAAGCTTCCGCCATCGTTTCGATCCGGACTTAGTAATTCGACGCTGTTTGATCTCTCTCAATTTCCTCTGGATTGGCCCGAACTTGAAATACTGCCTATAGCCGCAGCGACAGCAACAGTACCTGATACAGCTAATTACTTTTCTGTAACAGTTGCAGTTCTCGCAACGACTTCAAGGGGAACCGTGACTATTAACTCAACAGATACAAATGAAAACCCTTTAGTAAGCCCGAATTTGGCTATCAACAACGGTGCAAGGATTTAGACGCGCACCCTATAGGGTTATAAAGTTATTTTTAGAATTAAATTTAACTCTCCCGCGTAGACCTTAAATCTAACTTTATAATCTTGGCGCCAAGATTTACTAAGACTATAAAATACGTATTATATACCGATTAAATAATAATTAAATAGAATTATTTTTCCAGATTTACCGATATAGGCCGAAATAAATAAAAATATTAATTAAATTATATAAAGAGTACGCTGCGGAACAGGGCAGGGATTACCTTCCCTTCCCTTCCCTTCCCTGGAGGAAGGGGCAGGGAAGGGAAGG